>Ga0181522_10002325_pt1 | contig 10884 bp, 8 predicted proteins | sample PEATcosm2014_Bin_27_FD_121103 | JGI IMG/M metagenome (GOLD analysis project Ga0181522, IMG submission 121103) | Peatland microbial communities from MTU Mesocosm Facility, Houghton, MI, USA - PEATcosm2014_Bin05_10_metaG | ecosystem: Environmental > Terrestrial > Soil > Wetlands > Peat | place...
CCCGAAGGAATGCCCTGATCCGGAGTATTCATGATCTCCTTGAAGACCTGGGCAGCTTTCTGGGTGCGATTCACATCATCCTCGCGGTCCGAGGCGACAGCGGTTAGACTTGCAACCGCTATCAGGATTGTTACGGTCAAAATACGTTTCAACATGGTTATCTCCATTCAAGTTTGAACTCGTTAAAAGCAAGGCTCGCTCAGAGCAGCGTTTCCAGAGTGCAAATCACTCCAACGCACACAAGTGCAAACTGGATTTGACTCGTCGGTATTCCTTTTTCGCTGGCAACAGCGGCGGCCTTAGGCAAAAGTCTAGGCGTTAGTGATGGACCATTACTGGTCAATAGTGAGCACTGCACCTGTTTGTGCTTTTAGGCTAGGCGCTTCAACTTTGCTCAGAATCTCAAGGACGCAACTTCTCCGACAGTCACGATGAGCACGATGATTTTATCGGCCCTTCAAGGATCATTATTCATTCGGGCACCCGGCTTGCCCAAAGGAGAACGCCAAATGACGCGAAGACATCAACGAGGTTGGTTAAAGAAAGAAAAACTCAGTCAAGGTGAAACTTGGGTCTTGTTCTTTCGTACAGTTCGGAACTCCGACGGTAAGCGAGTGCAGAACAAGATTCCAGCGGATTGAAATCGGACTGAGCGAGAGGCAATTCGACTTTAAGTCCTTCACCATCATCGTAGCCGGGAACCCAAGTGGATCTCGCGGAAAAATAGCGGACTGAGAGGGACTGGGAGGGTGAGCAGCGATTCCGCTAAGTTCTTCGGAATGAATGGTGACCAGGGGCGAAGTTGACCCCCCGACGCCAGGCCTTTTCAGGGCTGTGGTCAAAATTTCACGACACAGTACAACATGCGGCGTGAAGTTCGTGTTTTGGGGTATTCGGATTTCAGCTTTACTGGTCCGCTAGACCGTAAGCCCTTGAATCTCCACTCGTCGGAGATTCAAGTTTCATCCACACGCACATCCGGCTTTCAACCTGCATGCGCACGACCAAGCCGGCGCGACCATTGCCGCGAGGTCCGCAGCGCCGGAGCCTGTATCAGTTTCCTTGTTGCTCCATAATTTTCGCGGCCTTCGGGGCTAGGGCATGTCCTTCTCGGTAGGCTCGTGCTATATCGCCAAGAGGCACTTCATGAATCGGGGATCCAAACTCTGACAACGGCAGCTCACCCTTGGCATATGAGTAGGGAGTTGTAGAGAGCAGAGATGTTTCCGACGCCATCGCGTGCTGAGAAGCGTGCTGCACATGGTCTTGCATCACAATAGGCGCTGGCGTGTTTGGCAGAACCGACGCCAACTGTGCGTGGGCGGTTCCGGTGCCAAGAAGACAAGCAAAGGCAGAAACAACGATAGCGAGGTTCATCATTTTAATTTTCATAGCGTTCCTCTTTCCGGTGAACTTGCCTGTTTGATTCACCAGCGGAATTTGCAGCTGGCGCATTGTTCACATGTGAGAGAGGCAAGCTGTGTACCAAAGATGGCGCGGCTTTACTCGACTTAGGCGGGGAAATGTCGCGAGAGTGTCAACTGTTTGCACTTATGAGGAACACAGCAATCCACGCGGTACTAAAGTAATCAGAGTCAGCTTCGAGCTGTGAGCTTCGAGCAACCGGTACTTGCCTGTTCGAAGCTCGTAGCTTGCGGCTCGTAGCTTGCTCCTCAGTCATGTTTTGCGAGATCAATAGCCTTACGAACATTGCCGTCGACTCTTTGCAGGGCTGCCGAGGCTTGTCTGCGGCTGACTCCTGCTGCCAGCATGACGAGCGCAACCGGCGTCTCTCCGCCCGAATCTTTTAGAGCTTGCTGCGCTTTTTTTGGATCGGCTCCGGTTGCTTGTTCCAGAATTACAATAGCGCGCTGCCGCAGTTTTTCATTCTTCGGCGAAACGTTCACCATCAGATTTCGATAGATGTAACCCAGGCGAGCCATGGCTGCTGTCGAGATCATGTTTAAAACCATTTTGTGTGCGGTGCCGGCCTTCATGCGCGAGGATCCGGCCAGAACTTCGGGACCCACTTGTGTGACGATGGCGAATTGCGCGGCACGCTCCAGCGGCGAATTGAGATTACAGGCGAGTGCGACAGTGGTCGCACCGCGCCGCCGAGCTTCAGCAACAGCTGAGACAGTGAACGGAGTGCGTCCGCTGGAGGCGATGCCGATCACGACATCATTCTTGTTGGGCTTGTAGCGCGCCATCTCGCGGCGTCCAGCATTCATATCGTCTTCGCTGACTTCTGATGCGGCGGCTAACGCCTTGGCTCCTCCAGCAATCATGAACTGGACGCGATCGGTGTTGAACGTAGGCGCGCATTCTACGGCGTCGAGAGCGGCGATGCGCCCGCTGGTGCCTGCGCCGACATAGATCAGGCGTCCGCCGCGGCGCAATGCAGATGCAACCAGGTCGATCACACGTGCGATCTGCGGCAGAACGCGAGTCACCGAGAGCGCGACGGTCGCATCTTCGGCATTGATCAATCGCGCGATTTCGAGCGACGACTTGCAGTCGAGGTCGTCGGCCGCCGGGTTGGACTGCTCGGTATGGAGCGTCCGCATTGGCAGTTGAAAGGGCTTAGGTTTCGATGGGCGCATTCGCAAGGATCAAGCTTCCATTCTAGCGAAGCGCCTCAACCACCGCGTCATGGAATTGTGGACGAACCTGTTTAATGGCCTGATTCGAGCAATCGGGCCAGGTGCGGTTAGTCAGAAGAACGATTGCTAACTGCCGCATGGGATCGATCCATAAGGAAGTTCCCGTGTAGCCGAGGTGGCCGAACGACTGTGGTGAGAAATGCTTTCCGGACTGCGAGGGAGCAGACGGAGTGTCCCACCCTAAAGCACGTGATGTGCCTGCGGGTGCGGATTCCTGTCGCGTGAACAGCGAAACGGTTTCCGGGCGAAAGATGGGATTTCCGCTACTCAACAAGGCGGCCGCGAATTGGGCTAAGTCTTCGGCGGTGGAAAACAGTCCCGCGTGGCTGGCGACTCCGCCGAGCACGCTCGCGTTTTCATCCTGCACTTCGCCCTGGATGACGCGATGACGGAAACTCTGGTCGTTGGCAGTAGGAGGGATCGCAGCGCGAAGGTGCGTTGGAGGATTAAACGTTGTGTTCACCATGCCAAGAGCAGCGAACACCTCGCGCCGGCAAAAGCTGTCGAGACCCTCGTCAGCCAGACGTTCCAGAGCGATGCCGAGAATAATGAATCCAACGTCGCTGTATTCGGCGCGCGAGCCTGGTTCGGAGGTCAGCGCTGTGCTGAATGCGGCCTGAAGAAGTTCTTCGCGAGTGTGCGCTGTCAAAAACAATTTTTCGTATGCGGGCAGGCCGGAAGAGTGGGCAAGCAACATGCGCAGTGTGACAGAGCGGCGGCGCGGGTCTGCGGTTTTGCCGGCAACGAACTCAGGAACGATTGCCGCTACTGGAGCGTCCAAATCAAGCAGTCCGCGTTCGTACAGAAGCATCGCTATGGGCGTAGTCGCGACGACTTTGGTGAGGGAAGCGAGATCGAACAATGTTGATGTCGTTACTAGAGCGCTGGTTGGTTCGAGAGTGAAATACCCAAACGCTTTCAGGGCGATTAGCGCCCCGCTCTGAACAATCGCAATCGAAGCGCCCGGAAAGGCCCGGCTGCCAATCGCCTCCTGCAGAATCGCGAAAGCCGGCGCGAAGGCCTCATCCTGATCAGCAAAATTATGCGACAAAGGCAAGCGATCAAGCGCGCTCATGCCACCATACTATTGCAAACCCGGCACCTGCTTACTTGAGTTTCTTGAGTCCCGCGGCTGTGATGTGTAGATTCAGAATATCGCTTCTCCTGTGACAAATTCGGATTGGCGCAAGTGTGTGCCTTGGTGCGTTCGCCTGTTTGATCAGAAACCCTCGACTGCGGCCTTTATCTTCATCATCCTCTCTGCTGCCACGATCTTGCCGACCTCGGTAGGTGCTGAAGCGCCTCGCCCCCATCCGGTTTCGTTCGGCGCGGTCGATGCGGTCATCCATCAAGCGATTGCTGACGAAGCCATTCCCGGGGCAGTCTTGATCGTTGGCCACGACGGTCAAGTGATTTACCGCAAAGCTTACGGCCAGCGCGCGCTCGAGCCACGCCGGGAGCCGATGACCGTCGATACAATTTTCGATATCGCCTCAATGACCAAGGTAGTCGCGACAACCACAGCCATTATGCAGTTAGTCGAGCGCGGCAAAGTGCGGCTGAACGACCCTGTCGTAAAGTACGTTCCCGACTTCGGACAAACCGGAAAACAGGACATCACCGTGCGCCAGTTGCTCACCCACTATTCGGGACTTCCTCCCGACCTGGACTTGAAAACTCCGTGGGAAGGCAAAGACACCGGGTATCGCATGGCTTATGCGGAAGAGCCAGTGGATCCGCCGGGATCGAAGTTTTCCTATAGCGATATAAATTTTATTGTGCTCGGTGAATTGATCGAGCGCGTCTCTGGCGAATCGCTGAACGAATACTGCCAGCGCCACATTTTCGCGCCGTTGAAAATGACGCATACGCGATTTCTTCCTCCGGCTGCGTGGCGCGCGAAGATTGCCCCAACACAATACGACGAGCACGAGCATATGTTGCGCGGTGAAGTGCATGACCCCACGGCCCGGCGCATGGGCAGCGTCGCGGGACACGCCGGATTATTTTCGACCGCTGACGACCTGGCGAAGTTCGCGCAAGCGCTGCTGAATGGTGGCGATGGAATCCTGTCGCCCCTGTCGGTGGAGAAAATGACGTCGCCTGAGCAACCTCCGCAGGCGCCCGTGCTGCGCGGATTCGGATGGGACATCGATTCTCCGTTTTCTTCAAATCGCGGCGATCTGCTGCCCGTCGGCAGTTTTGGGCACACAGGTTTTACCGGCACTTCGATATGGATCGATCCCACCACAAACTCGTACATCATTTTGCTGACCAATGCCGTGCACCCGCGGGGTAAAGGAAATGCCATCGCGTTACGCTCGAAAGTGGCAACTGCGGTAGCCGCGGCGCTCCCACTAACCGTGGCGGAGAGAGACGCGCTGCGCGCGAAAACTATCACCGGTTACAACGAGGCACAGAGCGCCTCCCGGCGCATGAGTTCGCGCAATGGCGCGGTGAAGAATGGAATCGACCTGCTCGAAGCGCACGGCTTCGATCTGCTGCAAGTCGCCGGCGGGAAGAAACGAATCGGTCTGCTGACGAACCAAACCGGAGTCGATGGGGATGGGCGCCGAACCATTGATGTTCTGGCGCATGCTCCGGGGGTTTCGCTCGATGCAATTTTCAGTCCCGAGCATGGTGCGGCAGGAACACTCGACACAACACACGTCGGCGATTCGACCGACGCGGCCACGGGGGTTCGCATTTACAGCGTGTACGGCGGAAGTGATGCGGAGAGGCATCCGCCAATGGATGTACTCAAGAATCTTGACGCCGTTGTGTTCGATATTCAAGACGCGGGCGTTCGCTTTTACACCTACGAAACCACGCTGGGATATTTCCTCGAAGCGGCAGCCAAGGCTGGAATTGAGATCATCGTGCTCGATCGTCCCAATCCAATCACAGGATCGTTCTTGCAAGGACCCGTGTCGGATGCCGGCCACGAAAGCTTCACGAATTATTGGACCTTGCCCGTGCGCCACGGCATGACGATCGGCGAACTGGCGACAATGTTCAATGTCGAGCGCGCCATCAATGCAAAGTTGACGGTTGTGCCGATGGAAGGTTGGCAGCGCGGCGACTGGTTTGATTCAACGGGATTGGAGTGGATCAATCCGTCGCCGAATCTGCGCAGCGTGACCGAAGCTGCGTTGTATCCGGGTGTCGCGCTGATCGAGGGCACGAACGTTTCTGTCGGCCGCGGCACCGACACTCCTTTTGAATTGGCCGGCGCGCCGTGGATCAAAGGCAGGGAACTGGCTTCCTACTTGAATGCGCGCGGAATCTCTGGAGTGAGGTTTGTACCTGTTAGCTTCACGCCCACGTCTTCGGTTTACAGCGGGCAAAGCTGTCAGGGCGTCAACATCGTTATTACCGATCGCAACGGCCTCGACTCGCCGGAGTTGGGAATCGAACTGGCGTCGGCGCTGCAGAAGCTTTATCCGGCGGATTACAAGATCGACCGCATGAGCCAACTGCTGGTGAATCAGGCAGCTTACGATGCGCTGGTAGCGGGCGAAGACCCGCATAGGATCGCCGACGACTGGCAGGATGGGCTGCAAAAGTTCGACACGATCCGGAAGAAATATTTGTTGTATTGAAGTTTCAACGGTAAGCGCACTGCTGGGGTCATCCCGAAGCCCCGCGTTTTTACCAGCGGGGCGAGAGCCTGCCCTGAGCCTGCCGAAGGGGATCTCCTTGCACACACCCTCGCGTAAGGCCATGCGGGAACCGGCCAGTCCATCGCACCGCTTGCGATTCGCCTTCCGTTTGGCATATACTCAGTTCGAACGAACGTTCGAATTAGGGTCTGAGGTTCTGTGGCAAGTCCAACCACTGCAACTCGCGTCTCTACGCGCCAGCATCGCCATGCCGCGGCGCCGGTCACTCGCTTCGACCGCCGCCTCGCTGAGATCCTCACCCACGCAACCGAGGTCTTCTGCAAAAAAGGTTACGAAGGCGCTTCCATGCGCGATCTTTCCCGCGCCAGCGGAATGTCTTTGGCTGGTCTTTACTATTATTTCCAATCGAAAGAGCGGTTGCTGTTTCTTATTCAGAAGCACACTTTTACGACCGTAGTACAGCGGCTCAAAAAGCGGCTGGCGGGCGTGGCTGATCCTGAAGAGCGCATTCGAATTTTCATTCTCAATCACCTGGAATATTTTCTGGCGAATCCGGCAGCCATGAAAGTGCTGTCGCACGAGGCTGAGGCCCTGAAGAACGGGTTCGCTTCAGAAGTGGCGGCCATCAAGCGGGAGTATTATCGCATCTGCGTAGGCCTGATGGACGATTTGAAGCGCCGGCGCGGGCTCGAAGTTTCCACGCGGATTGCCGTTCTGAGCTTGTTTGGCATGATGAACTGGATTTACACCTGGCACAATCCGCGAGTCGATGCCGACGCAGAGCAAATCGCGCAGGAGATGAGCGATCTGTTTCTGCGCGGGGTTTTGGCTCGAGCCAATAGAAGATAAACTTCGATAAGAAATTACAATCGATTCAAGATCAAAAAGGAGTCAACATGGCTACCACAATGCAGCCGGTTACCGGCGAAACCACCAAGCAACTTGTTAATTACCGGGCCGAAGGCGGCGTAGCGGTGATCGAGATGTGCGATCCCCCCGCCAATACCTACACCTATGAAATGAACCGGCAGCTCGATGACGCGATTCTGCGCGCGCGCATGGAGAACGACGTCTACGTCATCGTGATGACGGGTGCGGGCGACAAGTTTTTCTCGGCGGGCGCGAATATCAAAATGCTGTCGAGCGTCGATCCAACTTTTAAGTATTACTTCTGCTTGCACGCCAACGAGATGCTGCTGCGGTTGGAGCACACGCCAAAGCTCGTGGTTGCCGCGATCAACGGCCACTGCGTGGGCGGAGGATTGGAGATCGCCATGGCGGCCGACATCCGCATCGCGCGCAAAGATGCGGGCAAGATTGGTCTGCCGGAAGTGAATCTGGGCGTGCTCCCCGGTACCGGTGGAACGCAGCGATTGTCACGCCTGGTAGGCAAAAGCAAGGCGATCGAACTGATGGTGACCGGCAATACGTTCTCGTTTGAAGAGGCGCAGGAACTTGGAATCATTAACGATATTTTCGAGCGCGACGGGTTCATGGAAAACATAATGGAATACGCGCGCCAGTTCTGTCCGCCGAACAAGGCCGCGAAAGCGGTGGGGAGAATCAAGCGTGCCGTGCAGACTGGTTGGGAAATTCCAATGGAGTCGGCGCTGGCCGTTGAACGCGAGAACCAGCAGTTGCTGTTCCAGAGCGAAGACGCGAAGGAAGGTCTGGCTGCGTACGTGGAAAAGCGGCCAGCAGTGTTCAAGGCTAAGTAGTGTGCTTGTGTAGGGACTGGTTATGTGGGGGCGGGCGCCTCGCCCGTCCTTGCCGAGTGATCGTCGAACACTTGTTGAGGATCAAGAATGCTTGCAGCGAAAACAAAAGTTGAACCCGGACAGCTCCTGATTGATGGCAGGTGGGTTGATGGTGCGAAAGCATTCGACACTATCAATCCGGCTACGGGCGAGGTGTTGACGCAGATTGCCGAAGGCTCGTCTGCGGATGTCGATCGCGCGGTCGCGGCCGCGCGGCGCGCGCTGGAAGATCGCAACGGGCCCTGGCGGAAGATGTCGGCCAGCGAGCGTGGGCGGATGATCTGGAAACTCGCCGATCTGCTGGAAAAAAACATTGACGAATTCGCCGAACTGGAAACTCTCGACAACGGCAAACCGATTTTCGAATCGCGCTATGTCGATATGCCGATGGTCGTCGATGTTCTGCGCTATTACGCGGGCCTCGCGACCAAGATTCACGGTGAGACCATCAACACGATGGAAACAGCGTTTACGTACACGCTCCGTGAGCCGGTGGGTGTTGTTGGCATGATCGTGCCGTGGAACTTTCCGCTTCTGCTGGCTTCATGGAAGCTGGGACCTGCGTTGGCGTGCGGCAACACTGTGGTGTGGAAACCGGCGAGCCAGACCTCATTGACAACTTTGCGATTTGGAAAGTTGGCGATGGAGGCCGGCATGCCGGCGGGCGTGATCAATATTGTTACTGGTCCGGGTGCGGTTGGGCGCGCGATGGTGAAGCATCCGGGCATCGACAAGATTGCGTTTACGGGATCGACGGCGGTCGGTCAGGAAATCATGCGTGGCGCTTCCGACACTTTGAAGCGCATCACGCTCGAACTCGGTGGTAAGTCGCCGAATATTGTCTTCGCAGATGCGGACATTGATAACGCGGTAAAGGGCGCGATTACTGGGATCTTCTACGGCAAGGGCGAAGTCTGCAATGCGGGGTCGCGGCTCTTCGTCGAAAGCAAAGTGAAAGACGAGTTCACCGAAAAGCTGGTGGCGCGCGCCAGCAAAATGCGGCCGGCCGATCCACTTGATCCCAAGACGCGCCTGGGCGCGATCGTCAGTCAGGAGCAGATGAACACTGTCCTCGGCTACATCGAGGCCGGCAAGAAAGACGGCGCCAAGCTGGTGGCGGGCGGCAATCGGGTTTCTGTCGACGGCAGCAAAGGATTCTTCATCGAGCCGACGATTTTCGGTGACGTAAAGAACGGCATGAAGATCGCACAGGAAGAGATTTTTGGCCCTGTTCTTTCGGTGCTGACATTCGACGACATCGATGAAGTGATCGAGCAGGCGAATAACAATCCTTACGGTCTTGCTTCCGCAGTGTGGACACGCGATGTGAAGAAAGCGCATATCGTGTCGCGGCGGCTGAAAGCTGGCACAGTCTGGATCAATACATATGGACTGATGGACGCTTCGCTGCCATTTGGCGGCTATAAGAGTTCGGGCTTTGGACGCGAGTTAGGCGCGCACGCGGTGGAGCATTACACAGAAATGAAAACGGTTTGGCTGAATATGGGGTGAGAAAGCAGTCAGCACTCAGCAATCAGCCATAACAGGTTCGTAGTGGCTGAGTGCTGAATGCTGAGTGCTAAGTGCTAAGAACTGAATACGGGATGTGCAGCGAGGGTAATAGTCATGCCTGGCAAAGTAGCAAAAATCGGAACTTTTAGTGACTGGATCGGTCTGTTCAACGACTGGCGCAAGGAAATTGGCGTCAACACAGATGATATCGAAGCCTTCCATTTCGACACACTCTATGGCTCGATCGACACCGAAGAGATTGAATTCGGCTCGTACAAAGGTCGCCGCAAGTGGGAGAACCTGCGCCAGATTCCCACGCAACAGATGCGCGATGCGCTGATGAACATGATTGTTTATCAGGGCGACACCGAGTTCGCCAGCGTCGAGCAGCAACGCAATCTTCTGGAAAATGCTCCCACCGATTGGGACCGCCGCGCCATTACTCGCGTGATGATCGAAGAAATGCGCCACGGCTGGCAGATGTGCGCGCTGCTGGTCGATCATTTTGGATATTCCGGCAAAGTCGAAGCACAAAAGATGCTCGAGCGCCGCGCCTTCGAGAACAAACGCCTGTTAGGCGCATTTAACGTCGACGTCGACAACTGGATGGATTTTTTCACCTACACTGACTTCGTCGATCGCGACGGGAAATTCCAATTGCAGATGCTGAAGTATTCGGCGTTTGCCCCGCTGGGCCGCTCGATGTCGTACATGCTGCGCGAAGAAGCGTTTCACATGGGCACGGGCAACGACGGTTTGCGGCGAATCGTGGAAGCGGGAGTCATCCCCGGGTGGTTGATTCAGAAGTATTTGAACAAGTGGATTTCGAGTTCGTACGATCTTTTCGGCACCGACCATTCTTCCTCGGCGCACTGGGCGTACGTCTGGGGCGTGAAGGGACGCTACGATGAACCCAAGAATGACACGGCGCCTGACCTCGATGATCTCAACGATTACAATCGGCATCTTTATCGAGACGAAGTCGCGGGGTTGATCGAGCGCTTCAACAGTGCACTGAAACCCGGCGAACAGAAGCTTTATGCGCCCGATATAAAGTTCAATCGCTTCATCGGACGCTGGGCGAACCAGAAATTCCACGCCAAGACGGGCGAGTCACTGGACGATCGTGCTTATGAAGAACATTTGAAGGAATACATGCCAGGCCCTGCTGACCGAAAACTTTTGCTCGACATTATCGAAACCGAGAAGAAGTGGATTGCAGAAAAGGCTGGCGCGCGCGATCCACTGGCCTCGATTGGGGAAGTGAGAAAGTCGGCAATCAATCTGTAAGCGACAGAGTGCAGCTTTCTCGACAGTCATTTTGAAGAA
>Ga0181522_10002326_pt1 | contig 10884 bp, 10 predicted proteins | sample PEATcosm2014_Bin_27_FD_121103 | JGI IMG/M metagenome (GOLD analysis project Ga0181522, IMG submission 121103) | Peatland microbial communities from MTU Mesocosm Facility, Houghton, MI, USA - PEATcosm2014_Bin05_10_metaG | ecosystem: Environmental > Terrestrial > Soil > Wetlands > Peat | place...
ATGTTGTAGGGAAGATTGGCGCAGATGCGCGCGGGGCCTACGACGCCGTGCGCGCGGACGAGCTCCGCCGGATCGACCGTCAGCGCGTCGCCTTCCACGACATGCAGCCGGTCCGGATATTGCGCAGCAATTTCGCCCAGGACGGGCAGGCAGCGCGCATCGCGCTCGACGGCGATGACCCGCGCCGCCCCCTCCGTCAAAAGCGCCCGGGTCAATCCGCCGGGGCCGGGGCCGATCTCGACGACCGTCGCGCCTGCGAGTGGTCCCGCGGCGCGCGCGATCTTTCCGGTCAGATTGAGGTCGAACAGAAAATTCTGGCCGAGCGCCCTCCGTGCGTCGAGCCCGTGCTTCGCGACGACCTCGCGCAGCGGCGGCAGTCCGTCGTTCATGCCTCGAGCCGCCCGGCTAGACGGATCGCTTCGATGAGACTGGTCGGATCGGCGACGCCTTTGCCGGCGATGTCGAAAGCCGTGCCGTGATCTGGAGAGGTGCGGATGAAGGGGAGGCCCAGCGTGACGTTGACCCCCCGATCGAAAGCGAGCGTTTTGATGGGGATCAAGGCCTGATCATGGGTGGGACAGAGGGCCACGTCGTAGTTTTTCCGCGCAGCAAAGTGAAACAGCGTATCGGCCGGGAAGGGCCCGCGGGCGTCAACCCCTGAGGCGCGCAGCTCCGCGATGGCGGGTGTCAGCACGTCGATTTCCTCCCGACCCATCGTTCCCTGCTCCCCGGCGTGGGGATTGAGACCGGCGAAGGCGAGACGCGGCGCGGCGACGCCAAATCGCTTCCGCAGATCCGCGGCGACGATCCGGCCCGTTTCGACGACGAGGTCGCGCGTCAGGAGGTTCGGGACCTCGCGGAGCGCGACGTGAATCGTGATTGGGACGACGGCGAGTTCCTCCGCCCACAACATCATGACGGGTCGCGTTTTTCGCGAAAAAAAACGTTCGCCCAACTCGCCGAGGAATTCGGTGTGACCCGGGTGTTTGAATCCGGCGGCGTAGAGCACGCTTTTGGCGATGGGACAGGTGACGACGCCGCGCGCCTCGCCTTTTGCAACGAATTCAACGGCGCGCTCGATCGACAGCACGGTTCCTGCGGCGTCCTCCGGTTCCGGCTTTCCGGGAGCGCCTCGCACGCCGCGCTCCAGCGGCACCACCGGCAGGGCGTTGGGGAAGACGGAGACGGCTTGTTGTGGCGTCGCTTGCTGCACCGCAACATCGATCTTCAATTGCTGCGCAACATCGGCGTAAAAAGCTGGATCGCCGATCACAAAAAACCCAGGCAAACCGTGGCTTCGCTGCGCACAAAAAGCTCGTAGCGTCAGCTCGGGCCCAATTCCGGAAGGATCTCCTTGCGTCACGGCGAGGGGTAGTGCGGTCATCGAGGCGCCCGGGCGAGGGTAGGGTCCACTTTCCAATTAGAGGATCATTGCGTCCGCGCCAAACATTCTCGCGCGGCCTCGTCGATCCACACGGCGCGAATGTCGGGATCGTTGGGCGGCGGGTCGACCGTGGCGCGCTGCGTGGTGCAGGCGCAAGTTCTAGCGCAAACGTCCGGCTTCCCGCCTGCGCCGGCGCATTGCGCTTCGCAGCTCGCGAGATAGACGTCGAGATTCTCGGCTCTCTGCGTCGACGTCAGCGCAGCTATTCCCGTGAAGATTACAAACAGCAGCGGCTGATGCAGCAGATAGATCGTCAGACTATGGCGGCCGAGCCAGGGCAGCGGGCCGAGCCCGCGATCGACCGTGGGCGTCGACCAGTCGCGCGTCTCGGAGAGGCGCGCGGCCGCGACCCCGGCAAATAACCCGGCGGACCATGGCATGATCGGGCGATAGTCGTTGGTCAGCGGCTCGAAGGTGGAAAAACCGGTCCACCAGAATGCCGGCGCGTTGAAGACGTGTGAAACGAAAAGGGCGGGGGCCAAAGTCGCGAGCGCCGCGGCCGCGGCGGCGAAAGACCACGGCGCCGACAGCAGCGGCGCCGCGAGGAGGCTCGCGAGGGCGATACAGTGCAATATGCCGAAGAACACGAAGGCTTGGGGAAAGACCAGATAGGTGCCGGCGCTGACGAGGGCCGCCGCTCCCGCGACGACGGCGATCCGGCGCCAGAACGGTCGCCAATTGGTTTGCCGATCATGCGCGAGGACGAGGCTGACGCCGGCGATGAACAGGAAGCTCTCGGCAATCAGATGGCCGGAGAGTTTGACGCCGGGCGAGAATGGGAAGGCTGGGTCGACATATCCGAAATTGCCCAGATCCCAGACGAGATGAAACGCCACCATCGCGACGACGGCAAGCCCCCGCGCCGCATCGAGCAACAGGCTGCGCGTCGAGGGCTCGGTCATTTCTTGTGCGCGTCGGCAGAGGTCTGAAACCTGCCGAAAACCATGTCCGGCGCCGACAGATTGTGCCGCGACGGCAGGTGTCGACCGACCCAAAATTCCGTGGCGCTCGCGCCCGGAAAGCCGATCACCTCGGCCTCCTGCCATCCCGCGCCCCGCTTGGTGCGCCAGGCGACGCGGGCTGCGTCGCTCATCGTCTGCATCGCATACATCGAGCGCAGCGAGGCGAAGGGCAGGCCCTCCGGCATCGCATCCGTGTAGGAAACGTCGAGGACCAGGCGCTCCTGATCGATCTTGTCGAGCCTAATGCGGGCCGAGCCGCCGCGTTTGAATTTCAAAACGAAGGTGCGCGTGTCCGGCTCGAAGGCGACTTCCTCGAAGGCCACGATCGGACGCTGTTGCGTCTCGACCGGGCCGATCAGGAAGGAGGAGCCATAGGCCGTCCAGCGCATGTCCTCGAAGGGCAGCGGGCGCGTGCGCCAATAGCCGTCCGGCGGGTAAAAGACCATGATCTCTTCGGCGCGCTCGCGATAGCTCATCCAGAGTTGCACGAGGTGGAAGCCTTTTTCGACCCTGTCGCCGACCCGCACCGGCACCGTGTTTGGACGCCAGAAGCTCGGGAAAGTATAGCCGATCAGCCAAAACTCCGGCGTCTCCCAGAAGGTCAGGCGCCGGGCTTGCGCCGCAAATTTCGGATCGTGCGTGAGATCGCAACTCGACCAGTCCGGCGCATAGCGGTCGGTGCCGATCATGCTGATGTAGGAAGGATGGACGGCTTGCACCTGCATCCGCCGCAGGCGCGAGGAGAAGAAGTCGAGCTCGATGTTGTCCTTCTCGGCGCAGAGCTCGGGCTCGGATTTGTTCTCGACCCGCACTTGGAGCTCTTCTTCCATGTCCGCGGGTTGGGCGAAGGCGCGCGGCGCGGCGAGCGCCAGACTCGCCCCGCCGAGCATGAAATGGCGGCGATCGGTGCGGATCATCTCAAAGGCATCCTTTGTTGCCGACGGCGCGACGAAGGCGCCGCCGGGAGCCGCCTCGGCCTAAGCCGAAACGTCAAAGTGTGAGGACTGCGCAGAGGCGGCGCGCCGACCCATCGGCGTGGTGAAATAGCAAAAACGCGCGTGCGCGTCGCGGAGATTATTCTTTTGGCCTGACGGCGAACACCAGCAGGCTTTTCGTCGATTGCGGCAACTTTTCGAGCCAGGCGGGCGTCTCGCCGCGCGCCAAGATCGCGCCGAGACCCTCCGACGCCTTGGAGACGAAAACGTCTTCTTCGCGCTGACACCAAAGCACCAGCTGAGCGCCAGCATCGCGCAGGATTTTTTCAGCCCGATCCGGCGTGGCGAGAAAGGCGTCTGCGACCAGGCGGTTGCCCCGGTTGTCGCGATGATACGGACCCGCAAAGGCGCTGTGCGGCGTATAGGCGAGGAGATAGGGGCCAATATCGAAACTCGCCGCAACCCGGGCGGGAGGCAGCTTGGCGAGCGGCGCCAAGGTGTCGATCTTGTGGCACGCTTGGCCATGGGGGTTGGCGATCGCGGACGGCTTTGCCACCGCTGTCGGCGTTCCCGATGGAGCCGCTCCCTGCGCCGCTACGGCGTCCTCGGCCGGCAGCGCCGTTGCGAGGCCGATCGGCGTCACCATCAGACAGAGCACGAAGGCGAAGAGTCCACGCGTCAGCGGGCTGAATTGGGCGCAAAGGCGGTTGGCGAGCGCGACGACGGGAAACGCCAGCGGAACCAGCGCGAAAGGCGTCACCGAGGAGAATATGCGGACCTGCCACGAGGCGCCGCCGGCCAATCCCATCGCGATGCAGGCCGCGAGCAGAAGCCAGCGGCGGCGCGCCAAACCTTCGGCGCGAATGCCCGAGACGAGCGCCGCGATAAGTCCGAGCGTCACCGGTGCTGCGGTCACGATCACGACGTTCGGCATCGTACGCCAGAACTTCCACAAAGGCGTAGCTTCGGTTACGTGCGAGAGCCAGAGATCGCGGACGAGCGGATCGACTCCGCCGAGCGGGTCGCCGACGCATTGCGGGGCGATCGCCACATAGGCTGCGGCGACGGCTGCGCCGGCGATGGCCGTGGCCATGCCGCGGACCGGCGGAGAGCTCAGTCGCGGCGCGAGAAGCGCGAGCGCGAGCAGGCCTGCCGCGCCCAGCATGATCGCCGCAAAATAGACGGCGGAGTAGGCGTCGCAGGCCGAAAGGAAATAGCGCGAAGGGGCGACCGTGGCCGCGAAAGTCGCCGGAAAAGCAAGCAAAGCCGCTCCGCCGAACCCCAGCATCGGCGCGCGCAGTTTCTCTCCGTCCAGGACGAAAAGCGTTGCAAAGCCCCCGAGAAGCACGAAGAAGAAGGGAAGATTTTCCAGGCTGATCGCGATGGAGAGGGCCATTGTGGCGGCCGCGCTCGCCATCGCCCGGGCCGCGCCCGCCTCCAGCCCCTTCATGAAAAACGCAAGCGTCGCCGTGAGCAGCACGATCTGCGGCGCGTGATGGTCGATCCGGCCGGGCAGAAATTGCAGGCAAACGGCGCCCGAGAGAAACGCCAGCGCCACCACGACGCCCTGCGGCGCGTCCCTCGTCAGAACGCGGGCGAGCCAGGGCATTAATGCGAAGAGCGCGGTCAGTGTCGCCATCGGAAAAACGAGGCGCGCGGCGAGTTCGGCGTTGGCCGGCGACATGAAGAGGCGAAAGAAGAGTTGCAGTCCCGCGAGCGGCGTGTCGACGACGCGCGACCAATGGCTGAATACGCCTTGCGGGGGGTCGAGCCGCCACGCGGTCATGTCGAACCAGGCTTGGCCAGCCAGAAGATCGCGCACCTGGACGGCGCGCATCGCATCGTCGGTGTCGAAGAAGGCCCTGGAGGAGAGCACTTCGCCGATGTGCGTCGCCATCAATGCCTGCGCCGCGACGACCGCCAGGGCGATCAGCGCCCACAGAGGCAGTTTCAGTTCGAGGGTCTTCCCCTCGACCTCAAAGCGCGGCGGCGCGACGACGCTGGCCATGGACTATTTGTTCCCGATCGAGAAGAGCAACATGCGGCGGGAGAGGAAGTTGAACAGGAATACGACCGCGACAGTCGGAATTTTGGCGAGCGGCACGGGTAGAGCAAGCGATCCGACGAACAGAGCCATCAACGCTTGCGTGAGGACCAGGCCGATCACGCCCGTGACGAGGAAGCCCGCTATCTCCTGCGAGGGGTGCAGCGCCCTGGCGTCGTCGTAAACGTAACGAACGCTCAGCGCGTAGACGACCACGAGGCCGGAGAGAAAGCCTATGGCGGAGGCGACGAGATAATTGACGCCGAGAGCCTGATTGAGCAGCAACAAGATTCCGGCGTCAATCGCGAGCGCTACGGCGCTGGCGGCGCCGTAGCGAATCAGATCGACGAGGATGCGACCGACCGGCCCAAGCTGATCGCGACGGAGCAGAGTGGCGCGGACCGTGTCGCTGAACGTCATGATCAGGCGACTTTCCGCGGTACGAGACGTTCGCTCGACAGCGCTTCCTCGACCCCGGACGGCCCGGCTTCCGAGTAATCCGCGTCCTCGTTGACCTGCCAGACGTCGTACATGGTCTGGCCCGCGACGATGTTGAGAGCGGTCAGGAGGCCGGTCATCATCGCATGGTCCTGGTTGTTGTATTTGTGCATCCCGTTGCGACCGATGAGATGCAGCGTCGGGAAGCGCGTTGCGATCTCGAGACGAACCGCCTTGACGTGATCGGCGTAAAATTCGTCGTAAACCGGATAGGCCTTGGCCTGACGCACGACGCAGGCGTCGAAAACGTCGGCCGGGTTCATCAGCCCGATGCGACCGATCTCTATTTTGGCCAATTCGATCAAATCGGCGTCCGCCGACGACCACAGCCCGTCGCCTTCGAAGCAGAAATATTCGAGGCCGAGGCAGGTCGAGACACCGTCCGGGATCATCTCCGGCGACCAGGAACGGAAGTTCTGGACGCGGCCGACCTTCACCGACGGATCGTGGATATAGACCCAATTGTCGGGCAGCTCCTTCTGCGGCCGACCGATCAGCACGACGGTCAGGAAGTCGCGATATTTCAGCTCGCGCGCATTGAATAGGCTCAAGGGCCGGGGTTCGATCGAGTCCATCAGTTGGCGGATAGGCGCCGAGGAGAGCACGTGGCGGGCGTGGAAGGTTTCGGCCTCGCCGTCTTCCCGGGTCGCCGTCACGGTCCACAGTTGGCGCGCTTCGTCAAAGCGAAGCTTGTCGACCTTGCGGCCCATGAGAAGCCGACCGCCCATCGCCTGGATCTTCCGCGCACATTCTTCCCACATCATGCCGGGACCGCGGCGCGGATAGCGAAAGGATTCGATGAGCGATTTGGCGCCTTCGCCGACCGCCTTGCGCAGACCGAGAGAGCGGCGCAGGCCGTCGAGGATGGCGGCGCCGAGGCTCAGGCCCTTGATGCGCTGCGCCGCCCAGTCGGCGGAAATTTCGTCGCAGCCCATGCCCCACACTTTCTCCGTGTAGGTCTTGAAGAAGATGCCGAAAAGCCGCTCGCCAAACTGGTTGCGCACCCATTGATGGAAGGAGCGCGGGTCCTTGATCGGAAAGGCCTTGGCGAAAGCGAAGGAGGCCATGCAGAGCGCGCTCTCGAAGACGCCGAGATTGCGCAGCGCTTCGAAGGCTTTCAGTGGATAGTTGTAGAATTTGCCCCGGTAGTAGATGCGCGACAGGCGTGGGCGATCGAGGAAGTCGTTCGGCAGGATCTCGTTCCAGAGGTCCACGATCTCTTTCGACTTAGAGAAAAAGCGATGGCCGCCGATGTCGAACAGGAAGCCCTTGTAATGGGCGGTGCGGCTGATGCCCCCGACATATTGCGGGTCCTGCTCCAGCACGACGACGCCGCGGCCCTTCTTGGCGAGCGTGTAAGCGGCGGTCAATCCGGCAGGTCCGGCGCCGATGGCCAGAGTTTCGATTATCTCGGTCATGTGAGCCCTGAAAGAAGATCCGCCGGCGCGCGGCGCGCGAGCTTCGCAAAGCGGATCGTCCGCCTGCCGTCGGACTATGCGGGCTCCGAGTTAACGGCGGCTTACTCCTGAGGACACAAGGCTTTGAGCGTGAAAGAGAAGCGGCGCGCAAGACGAAACGTGCGGTCGCGCCGAGGGGCGCGGAGCGCCTTCGCCGCGTCAGGCTTCGCCTTGAACGACGGGATAGAGATCCCCGGCTCCCCATTCCGACCAGGAGCCGTCGTAGACCGTCGCCGGGCCATGGCCGCAGCGCGCGAGGGCGAGACTGAGGATCGCCGCGCTGACGCCCGACCCGCAGGAGGCGATGACCGGGCGATCCGGATCGACGCCCGCGTCGCGCATGGCCGAGAGCAGGCCGGTCGGGGCTCTCATCTTTGCGTCCTGTATCAAGCGATCCCAAGGCAAATTCAGCGCGCCGGGCATGTGGCCCGACCTCAAGCCGGGCCGCGGCTCCGGAACCTTGCCCTGAAAACGTTCGGCCGATCGGACGTCCACCACCTGGGGAGATTTCGCTTCGAGTGCGCGCAGCACCTCGGCCGCGCCAGCGACGAGGCTCCGTTCGAGACGGGGGGAGAAACGCCCTCTGTGGCGCGAGCTCGCGCCCGCCTCCAGGGGACGACCCTCGCTCAACCAGTGTGGCAGCCCCCCTTCCAAGACGCTGACCCGTTCGACTCCGAAAACGCGCAACATCCACCATAGTCGCGGCGCCGAAAAAAGGCCGACCGAGTCGTAAACGACCGCATCCATGCCGTCGTCGAAGCCCATTTCCTCCATCGCGGACGCGAAGACCGCAGGCTGGGGAAGCATGTGGGGCAGTCCCGAACTGTGGTCGGCGATCCCGTCGATGTCGAAAAACACCGCGCCCGGTATGTGTTTTTGGAGGAATTCCGCCTTTGCGTCGCGCTGCGCCGCCGGCATGTGCCAGGACGCGTCGAAAACCCGGATCGCGGGATCCCCGAGTCTTTCGGCGAGCCAGGCCGTGGTCACGAAAACGTCGTCGGAGTTCTTCGGGTGATTCATAGGATCGCTTCGCCGTTTCCCGTTGAGATCGTTCTTGCTCGCCAGTCGCCGATATTGCCTCTCGCCGCGATATCATCACAATAGGCCATCCGATTCGCTCTGTCGAAGACCAACGACGCCGTCGAGGGGCCCATGCTCGATATTCCAGGAAAGGCCTGCGGCTCCTGTTCCTTCTGCTGCAAGGTGCTGGAGATCGAGGAGATGAAAAAGGCAGCCGGCGTCACCTGCGCCAATTGTCTGTCTGCCGGCGGCTGTTCGATCTATGCGTCGCGGCCGGAAGTGTGCCGGGACTATCAGTGCGATTGGAAGGAAGACAGGGGCCTTTCTGCGCAATATCGCCCGGACCGCGTCGGCGCCCTCCTGATGCAAGATCCAGATAGCGACGAATATCAAGCGGTTTGCGATCCAGAAAAGCCGTTCGCGTGGCGCAATCCGCTGATCTTCAAGCATCTCGTGAGCTTGGCGAAGGACGGGCGCGTCGTCGTCGCGAAGGCCGGTCTGCGGGCTTGGCGGATCTTTCCTGACGGGCGTTCGCAAGAGTGGGCCTAGGCTTGCCCGAAGATCAAACGCCAACACCTCGGAGATGCGTTTTCCGCAGCGCAGGCAGGCGTCGCTAAGAGGACAGGGGTTTCGCATGCGCCGCAGCATTACGGCACTTCGACCACGCAGCGCGGCGCTCTTTGGTCTGCTATTTTCCGGTCTCCTGCAATCTGCTTCCGCAGACAGCCTCAGAGCTCATTACGCGCTGACGTTGATGGGTCTTCCGTTCGGGACGGCCTCCGCGACGGGCGTCATCGAGCCGAGCGCCTACCGGCTCGAGATTACGGCGCGCACCTCCGGGCTGGCGAACTTCATCAACAATACGAAAAGCGCGGCCACTGCGACGGGAAAATTGTCGCCGGAAGGCCCGGCGCCGGCCACCTTCGCTCATAGCCTCCAGAATTCGCAGGAGACGCGCACCATCCGGATGTCGCTCGTCGACAACACGGTGCGGGCTCTGGAGGTGAACCCGCCGCCATGGGACTTGATGGTGCGGCTTCCGGTGACTGAAGAGCACAAGCGCCACATCGTGGATCCCCTGAGCGCGCTGCTGATGAGCATCCCGGCCGGAGAGCCGCTGATCGGCCCGGCCTCGTGCAATCGCAAAATCTCCATTTTCGATGGCGTCGCGCGTTTCGACATCCGCCTGATCTACGCGGAAACGAGAATTGCAAAGACGAAAGGCTATGTCGGTTCCGTCGCCGTTTGTCGAGCGCAGTATATCCCGATCTCCGGTCACCGGCCGGACAGCGCCTCGACCAAGTTCATGACGGAAAATCAGGAAATGAGCGTGTGGCTCGCGCCTTTGCCCGCGGCGCATGTCGTCGTTCCCTTGCGCATCAACATCAAGACTTCGGTCGGAATGATGTCGATCGACGCCTCGGAGTTCGAAGTCGGCGCGAAATGATCTCGCGGGTTACGGAAGCGAGGAGCCTCGTGCCTCTACCTCCTTTGAAAACCGATATTTTCGTTGAAATGTAGTTGTTAAGCGGACGTTAAGCGAGTAGGCTTCCGACCCTGTACAACGGGGGTCCAGTGATCCACGAATGCTTCAGTCATGGGTGAGCTGGTCCCTTTAACGCGGCGGGACGTTTAATGAGCCGTTGGGACGAAACGGTTGAATTCACCAGACGGATACAACTGGCGCCGAGCGCCGAAGCCGTTTGCGTCGAACTTCTCAGCTTGACCTCGCGTTACGGTCTGTCGCGACTCATCGCTGGAACCCTTCCGGCGCCAGGCCTCGATAAAGCGGAACAGCAGGGTCATATTCTGTTTTCAGGCTGGCCCGACGCTTGGATGCAGCGATATTTGGCGCGCAGCTACGCCTATGTCGACCCGGTTTTGAACCAGGTCCTGGCCAATCCGGGCTCCGCATTTTCCTGGAGCGACACGCTGGACTCGATACGCGACGAGCCAGACGCCAAATACATGATGCATGAGGCGCGGGAACATGGCCTCGGCGACGGCTTCGCGGTTCCCATGGTGACGCTCGAAGGGGATTTGGCCACGATCTCTTTCGGCGGCGAGAGCATGGACTTGCCGCCCTCCGCGGCGGGACTGATCCATCTCGTGGGAATTTTCGCCATCGGCCGCGCCTTCCAGTTGCATGGCCAGCGCCGGCCAGATCACCAGTCGCTGACGATGAGGGAGTTGGACTGCCTGCGCTGGTGCGGCGAGGGGAAAACCGACTGGGAAATTTCCGTGATCCTGAACGTCGCGGAAAGCACGGTGCGATCGCACATCAACTCGGCGCGGGCCAAGCTGAACTCGGTCAACAAGACCCATATGGTTGCAGAGGCGCTGAGGGCCGGCCTCATCCACTAAAACTTCCTCAACCGCAATCCTCATTTTTGAGGAGGGCGAAAAATCCGAAGCGGTGCTTTTGTTTGGGCGTCATCCACGAGGAGGATCGCCCATGATTAAGATCATTCCAGGGTTTGCCGTCGGCCAGCATTCCGAAATTTTTGACGCAGTTTTTGCGCTG
>Ga0181522_10002327_pt1 | contig 10877 bp, 8 predicted proteins | sample PEATcosm2014_Bin_27_FD_121103 | JGI IMG/M metagenome (GOLD analysis project Ga0181522, IMG submission 121103) | Peatland microbial communities from MTU Mesocosm Facility, Houghton, MI, USA - PEATcosm2014_Bin05_10_metaG | ecosystem: Environmental > Terrestrial > Soil > Wetlands > Peat | place...
CCAGAGGGTTCTGTAGAGACTCAGACTTTTCATCCATCGACCAGAAATGGCGCCCTGCGGCGTCGCTCACAAGATCACCCGTGAAATTGGGTAAATTTCAGACTAGAAGCCACCGAAGCAGGTGGGGAGCTATCTTCCGGCCAGAGCTACCCATCGTCCGGAAGGGCTCACCTATCTTTCGGTCGCTTTCCCTGATCCGTGAATCATGGAGAGCGAAGCTGCATCGCCATCTCTACAATTGGACGCGAAGGATGAACGATTCCCGAGGACATCCCAGAGCAGATATGTACGGAGCCATCTTTCGGGGTAGCAGGAAAACGATTCTGCTGCGATCCGGACTGCTGATCGCAGTGATCGCAGTTTTTGACTGGCAGATTGTCGGCGAGATTCCTCTGGGCATTCTCTATCTCGTTCCGATGATGATGCTGGGCAGTGTCCTTGAGCCCTGGCAGATTGGTGCGGTGGCTGCGGTTTGCACGGGTCTGGCCGAAATCTTCGACGACCTGCAATGGAACCTGCGGGCCGGCATCTCGCGGGACCTGCTTTACTTTGTTGCGTTCTTCGGCGCGGGACTCTTCGTTCGCGAAGTCAGCCGCAGCCGCAAACTGGCACTCCAGCATCTCGATGAAATCGAGCGCCAGAGCGAAGCTCGCCGCGAAGCGGAAGAACAACTGCGCGTGCTCATCGAGAGCAGCCCGGCAGCTATCCTCACGGCGGACGCCAGCGGCTCCGTGCTGATGGCCAATGAGGCTGCGCATCGCATGTTGGGCGTGACGGCTGGAGAACTGCCCGGCCGCATCATTCACCGCTACCTGCCCTCGCTCCGCAATGTTTCGGGGGCTGCCGCTTCGCACCAGTCTTTTCGCACGGTGATGCAGGCCCGAGGACAGCGCGAAGACGGAGAAACGTTTCTTGCCGACATCAGCTTCTCTACCTACGAGACGGGCGCGGGTCTGCGGCTTGCCGCGATGGTGATGGATGCATCAGAGGAATTGCGCACGCACGAGGTGTCCGGACTGCATCAGCTGCTCGCGGGGTCGCGTATCGCCATCGGCGCTGTCTCGCATGAAATCCGCAATATCTGCGGTGCGATCGTCGCCGTGCATCAAAACCTCTCCCGCAACGAAGTTCTGGCGGCTCACAAGGACTTCGACGCGCTGGGCCATCTGATCGTCGCCCTCGAACGCATTGCGAACCTGAACCTGCGGCAATCGATGGACCAGCCGGAGGAACTGGATCTCACCGCACTGCTCGATGAGTTGCGCATCGTCATCTCACCCTCGCTGCAGGAAGAGGAGATTGCTTCTCGATGGGAATGCGAACCCGACATGCCTGCCGTGTGGGCTGACAGGCCAAGTCTGATGCAGGTGTTCCTGAATCTGCTCACCAACAGCATCCGCGCCCTCTCTCGCCGCGACCATCCCTTCCTTTCCGTCACGGCAAGTTGCTCCGGCAACCGGGTGCTGGTGGAAGTAGCCGATAACGGCGGCGGCGTAGTCCACCCCGAATATCTCTTCCGGCCGTTCCAGGATGGAGCCGAATCCTCCGGGCTCGGGCTCTATCTCTCGCGCGCTTTTCTGCTCTCGTTCGGAGGAGAACTCCGCTATGTTCCCACCCCGGGAGGCGCGAGCTTCATCGTCAGCCTGAACGCCGCGATGGCGGAGGAAAGGGTGCCCTGATGAAAGAGATTCGCATCGTGATGGTGGACGATCACGGTCTGTTCCGCGAGAGCCTGGGACGCCTGCTGGAAAGCACAACGAATTTCCGGATCGTCGGCCGTTGCGGTGGCGCATCCGCGGCGATCGAACTGCTCTCGCGGACCCAGGCCGATGTCGTGCTTCTCGACTACGACCTCGGCGAAGAAACAGCGCTGCCGCTGTTGCGGGAACTCCGACGGCGCTGGAAGGACCTCAGGATTCTGATGGTGACGGCCGGTATGTCGGACAAGGTAACCCTGCAGGCGATGGAGTCTGGAGCTTTAGGGGTCTTCCTCAAGCACGACGATCCGGACCACCTGGTCACGGCTGTCGAGCGCGTCTTTGCCGGCGAAGTCTGGCTGGATGAGAAGACGCTTCAGTCCCTGCTGGGCGGAAGGCAGTCTCGCAATGAATCCATCGAACGCGCGCGCCCGCTTACCGTTCGACAAAGCCAGGTCCTGCGAGGAATCCTCGACGGGCTCGCGAACAAAGAGATTGCCTGGAAGTTGAAGACCTCTGAGACCTCGGTGAAGGGGGTGATCCAGGAACTCTTCAGAAAAGCCGGCGTCAGGACTCGCAGTCAGCTGGTACGCATCGCCATCGAGAAGCATTCAGCCGATTGGCTTGAACCCGGCCCATCGTGAGTTCCTCAATGAGAATTGGGCGCGTCAATCGGATTTCAGCGGTCTCAGCGGGTTGCGAGGAGCCTGAGTCACACACTGAGCCGGAGGTCCACCGGGGTGGAGGCAGGAGGCTGTAAGTGAACCCACACCTTAAGTGTGGGTTCGCGAACCAGAACGTGCAGGACCCTGACCTCGGTATCTTTCGGGCGAAACTGATAGACAACGGCTCGCACCAAATCGGCGGAGAACCGCGAATCGTCAACTCCAACCAGTATCTTCATTAGTTCCACTCCTCCATCAACGCAGCTATCCGCCAGCGAGACTCAGGCGGCTTTGAGTGTCTCGGTTTTGTCTGCGATGCACTGCAACAGTTCCTTCCAGGATTTGATGAACGATGCGGCTCCCTCGTTCTGGAGTCTGAGACCCATGCCCCTGGTGTCAATCCCTGCCCCGGCGAACCTGGCCAACTCATCTTCCGAATGAGGATGCAGTGTCTCACTGACATTCCCGTGATCGGCGAGCGCTTTCAATGTGGCCTCAGGCATGGTGTTGACGGTGAAGGGGGCGGCGAGAGCCTGGACATACAGAGTATCGGAGGCTTGAGGGTCCTTGGTTCCGGTGCTGGCGAACAGCAGGCGCTGGGCGCGGGCGCCCGCATTCAGGATGCGCTGCGAGCGCGGCGAGTCAAGCAAACTGCGATAGCTCTCATACGTCTCTCTCGCAATGGCGATGCCCAGTTGGTTCCGCAACTCCGAAGGAACCTTGTCGGCTACCGCTACATCCCAGCGACTGACAAACAACGAGGCAACGGAACCAACATCCGGATTCAGACCGGCTGTGATGCGGCGCTCGATGCCGCGCATATACGCCTCGGCGGCGGCGACATACTGCGCGGCTGAAAAGAGGAGCGTGACGTTGACGGGCACACCCCAGAAGATTGCTTCCTCAATGGCGGGCAGTCCCTCCTTCGTTCCAGGTATTTTGATGAAGAGGTTAGGCCGTCCGGCACGAGCGTGCAGATCCCTGGCTGCGGCGAGTGTGGCGGCGGTGTCGTGGGCCAGAAGAGGCGAAACCTCGAGGGAGACCCAGCCGTCCACTCTGTTCGTCCGGTCGTAGATCGGACGAAAGAGATCGGCAGCCTGGCGGAGGTCCTCGATCGCCAGTTCGAAGAAGAGGGCCTCACCCGACTTGCCCTCCTGCAATTTCTGCTGGATACCGTGATCGTATTCACGGCTGTTTCTGAGCGCGTGATCGAAGATGGTTGGATTCGAGGTGAGGCCGGTGACTGAGAACTCCTGGATGTAGCGGCGGAGTGTGCCCTTTATTAGTAGTCCCCGTGTGATGTTGTCGAGCCAAAGGCTCTGGCCCAGGTCGTGGAGCTGTTGAGTGGCTTTCATCGTTTTCCTTTCGAGTTACTCTCGGATGACGCTTTAGTTGATGATGTGTTGGGTTACACGCTTGTTATCGATTCCTCCCGATCGCTCTATGCTGTGCGTCGCACGCTGTGCAGACGATCGTCGGAATGGGAGGATGCAGCAGGCGGCAACTTTCCCGGAGTCGGCCTTTTCCTTATGGCCGCCGAATTCGTAGCGCAGCGCAGACAACATCTTGTCGGCAAAATCATCGTCACCGCGGGAACTGAATCGCTCGTAGAGCGCGGCGCTGATGACAGGCGCCGGAACGGCCTCGTCGATGGCGGCCCTGATGGTCCTTCGGCTTGAGGTCGGAGGCTCGGCGGATGTCATCGTGATAGTAAGAATTGCCGCCGTCGATGATCACATCCCCGTGTTCGAGCAGCGGGACGAGAGTCTTCAGCGTCGGATCGACAACGGCAGCTGGCACCATCATCCAGATGGCACGAGGCTTTTTCATTTTATTCGCGAAGTCTTCGAGTGAAGTAGCCCCTACCGCGCCCTCTTTGGCAAGTGCCTGCGCGGCTTCCTGATTTGTGTCGTAAACAACGCAATGAAGGCCGGCGCGCTGAAGACGCAGCACCATATTGGATCCCATCCTGCCCAGTCCGATCATGCCCAGTTCCATGTGATTTTCCTTTCGATCAGTTCCGTTGTTCGAGCGCTTACACTTCCGCGTGCTTCGGCAATTGCATTCGGCGGTTGCCGAAGTGAGCAGCCGGAAAGGTCTGGACGAACTCCCAGACGAGCACCTCTCCAACGATTGTTCTGTCCCCGACAGAAGATACTCATTTCGTCGTCTGCGACGCTCGGGCGAGCGGAGAACACACCATGGATGAGGCTGGCGCGGACACCGGGAACTGTGCTCGCGACAATCGATGCTTCAACGCCGCCGAATCGGGCGTTGACCAGACTTATACCGCCTTGGCGTCCCGCAGAAGCTTAACCCGGTGTTCCTCGTATTCCGCGCTTGTGATCTCACCCGCGGCATACCTCCTTTGCAGGAGTTGCAGAGGCGTTTGGAAGTCCCGGTAGCCAACCCAGCTGCTTCGCCTCACCGGCATCATGAACGAGAAGAACAACATCCACAGGATGACCCAGAAAATCCACCAATATGCATGCATTCCGAACCAGTAAAAGTGGTACATAGACACCTCCGCGGTGTTTCTTACGTAATGTTGCGAAACTCGAACTCACTCGATCCAGCCTGAAGAATCGGCGCACTCTATACCAGACTTGGTAACCGCATCCCGCTCAACCCAATCGTGCGATACCTCCATCGAGCACATTCTCGTCTAGTTCCCGGATTCGAGCGCCTGCACTTGCTCAACGCGTCGACGATGGCGCGCTGCGTTGCTGAAGCGAGCGGCAAGGAAAGTCTCGACCAGTTCCCAGGCGAGCGCGGATCCGATGACTTTTCCTCCGAGACAAAAGACGTTCATGTCGTCGTCTTCGACGCCCTGGTGGGCGGAAAACACATCGTGGATGAGGCCGGCACGTCGGCTGGCATGATCGCCGCGATGCCCGCTGAACATCTGCGCATTCATTTGGCGGTGCTCCATTTCCAGTTCCGGATTTCCGGCATGTCCTGGCCGTGAGCATCGATGTAGTGTTTGTGTTCGATGAGTTTGTCGTGCATCTGTTGTTTCAGATAGGCTCCCCTGGAACCAAGATTCGGTACCCTATCCACCACGTCCATAACAAGGTGGAAGCGGTCCAGGTCGTTCTGCACCCTCATGTCAAAAGGCGTCGTAATCGTCCCCTCTTCCTTGTAGCCCCGTACATGCAGGTTGCGGTTAGTACGGGCATAGGTCAGCCGATGGATGAGCCATGGATACCCGTGAAATCCGAAGATGATGTGTTTGTCTTTTGTAAAGAGCGAATCGTAATCCAGCTCAGTCAACCCATGGGGATGCTCTGTGCTGGGCTGCAGCTTCATGAGATCGACAACATTGACCACGCGGATTTTCAGGTCAGGCAGATGTTCGCGAAGAATAGAAACAGCGGCGAGAATCTCCAGCGTGGGCGTGTCACCGCAGCAGGCCATCACTACGTCGGGCTCGCGGTCCTGGTCATTGCTGGCCCATTGCCAGATGCCGGCGCCTTCCGTGCAATGCACGACCGCCTGATCCATCGTCAACCATTGCGGAAGCGCGTGCTTTCCCGCGACCACCACGTTGACGTAGTTTCGGCTGCGCAGGCAGTGATCGACAACGGATAGAAGGCAGTTGGCGTCGGCCGGGAGGTAACAGCGCACGATATCGGCCTTCTTGTTGATGACGTGGTCAAGGAAGCCGGGATCCTGGTGGGTGAATCCGTTGTGGTCCTGCTGCCAGACATGGGAGGCCAGCAAATAGTTCAGCGAAGAGATATCGCGACGCCACGGCAGCTCGCGGCATACCTTCAGCCATTTCGCATGCTGGCTGAACATCGAGTCGATGATGCGAATGAAGGCTTCATAGCTGTTGAACAGTCCGTGCCGCCCGGTCAGCAGATAGCCCTCCAGCCAACCTTCGCACTGGTTTTCGCTCAGCATGGAATCCAGAACGCGGCCCGCCGGGGCAAGGAACTCATCGTTGCTGAACTCACGCGCATCCCACTGACGATTGGTGACCTCGAAGACTGCCTGCAGCAGATTCGAGACCGTTTCATCCGGACCGAAGACACGGAAGTTGCGTTTGTCCTGATTTAACTTGGCAACATCGCGCAGGAACGAACCCAGCACGAGCGTGTCTTCGATCTGCAATGCACCCGGTGAAGTCACCTTTACCGCGTGGTCATGGAAGTCCGGCATGTGCAGATCGTGCAGAAGAATGCCGCCGTTCGCGTGTGGATTGGCGCCCATCCGGCGGGTGCCCCGCGGGGCCAGGTCAGCCAATTCCCGGATGAGTCTCCCATTCTCGTCGAACAGTTCCTCGGGCTTGTAGCTCTTCATCCAGTCCTCGAGGAGCTTTACGTGATTGGGGTGCTGGGGATCGACCAGCAGCGGCACCTGGTGAGCTCGAAATGTCCCTTCGATTTGCAGACCGTCGACCACCTGCGGTCCCGTCCAGCCCTTGGGGGACTTGAGGACGATCATTGGCCAGCGCGGCCGAGTCGTGTCATTGTTGCGCGCATTGCTTTGAATCCGATAGATGTCCTCGATGGCTGTGTCGAGAGTGGCGGCCATGAGTTCGTGCATCTTCTCCGGCTGATCCCCTTCCACGAAGTAAGGCGTCCAGCCACAGCCTTTCAGGAACTGATCCAGTTCCTCATGCTCGATGCGGGCGAGTACGGTTGGATTGCTGATCTTGTAGCCGTTCAGGTGCAGAATTGGCAGCACAGCTCCATCGGTTTTTGGATCGAGAAACTTGTTGGAATGCCATGAGGTCGCCAATGACGCCGTTTCCGCCTCGCCGTCGCCAATGACACAGGCGACGATCAGATCGGGATTGTCGAACGCGGCACCAAAGGCATGGCTCAGCGAGTAGCCCAACTCGCCGCCTTCGTGAATCGATCCAGGCGTCGTCGGCGCAACATGGCTGGAGATCCCTCCGGGAAAGGAGAACTGTTTGAACAGCTCCTTCAGCCCGGCTTCGTCCTGCGGGACGTTCGGATAGACCTCGCTCCAGGTACCTTCCAGGTAGACATTGCCCACAATCGCCGGGCCTCCGTGGCCAGGGCCTGCGATGTAGAACATATTCAGGTCGTACTTCCTGATGACACGGTTCAGATGAACGTAGATAAAGTTCTGGCCCGGCGTTGTGCCCCAATGGGAAACCACCAGCGGCTTTACGTGCTCCAGCTTCAGCGGCTCCTTCAGGAGCGGATTTTCATAGAGGTATATCTGGCCCACCGACACATAATTGGCAGCGCGCCAGTAGGCATTCATTTTGCGCAGCAGCTCTGGAGTGAGCGTGTGGTTATCCTTAACGGACTCTTCGCTGCCTAACGCTTCGGGCGTCTCGTGGAGCAATTCCTCGGTGGTGAGCATGTCGGTCGGCATCGTTGATACTCCCTTTATTGCGATGGATGAAAGGGTGCGGCTGAACCGGGCAGTGGTCAACAACCAACCTGGGCGTTAACGAGGCCCCTGACCCGCTCTGGGCGCACATACCTGTGCCCCAAACCTAGAGTCGCATCCACGCCAGCGATAAGCTGATCCCTTTTGATCATGTTTGATGGACCCCTGACGATCCGGTTGTAACTCGCCGCCCATTGTTTGGAAATTCACGTGAACGGGCAACCTTGATCGTGCTGTGGATACCTGGATGAAGTTGCGCAGCGGTCCTCGGGGCATTGCTGTCTGCAGCCATCGCAGTTTCCCCAAATGAATGGTCCGATTCTTCGTTGGTGAGCAATACTGCACAGCACCGTCATGCTCGCGAGGAGATACTTCAATTCAATACGTCGCGCAGAAGACCCTTCGTCGTCACGATCCCCGCTCGAAGAAACCTGCCCGCGAAGTGTGGGCAAGTCATGCACAGTCGCGGAGCGCAAGCCAAGGTCGCGGGACAAGAGCTTCGACGCGGATCACGCCAATCCGGCGACAGAGACGCGACCAGCCCGGATCAACAGACTCGCAAACGCCGACAAGCAGATCAGGAGAAATCCATCGTGTCCCCATCTCCCACGACCACGGAGTCCACGCCCGAATCAAAGCGGGAATCCCAGCCTGAGGTAAAAAGCGCCTCGAAGACTTCGGACAAGGACCGTACGAAGCCCGATTCAAAAGCTCAGGCCAAAGAAGACTTGAAACCTGATGCAAAGCCTAAGTCGGGGGACGACCTGAAGTCCATCCCGATGGCGGATCTCCAGAAAAAGCTGGGATCGACAGGGGAGGGACTCAGCCAGGCGGAAGCCGAGAAGCGGGTGACGCAATATGGTCCTAACGAGATCGCGGAAAAGAAAACCAACGAGTTCCTGAAGTTTCTCGGCTATTTCTGGGGTCCTATCCCGTGGATGATCGAAGTAGCAGTCATCCTGTCCGGGGTGGTGAGGCACTGGATGGATTTGTTTATCATCCTCCTCCTGCTTGCTTCAAACGCCCTGGTTGGATTTTGGGAGGAGCACCAGGCGGGCAACGCCATTGAGGCGCTCAAGGCCAAGCTCGCTGTCGATGCACGCGTCAAGCGCGATGGGAAGTGGACCAATCCGAAGGCAAGTGATCTGGTGCCCGGCGACGTCATCCGTTTGCGGCTCGGCGACATCATACCCGCGGACGCGCGCCTGCTGGCGGGTGATCCAGTCGAAGTGGATCAGTCGGCATTGACAGGAGAATCCTTGCCCGTGAGCGTCAAAGCCGGTGGCGCGGTGTTTTCGGGCTCGATTCTCCGGCAGGGCGAGATCGACGCCATGGTGTATGCGACCGGAACGAACACTTACTTCGGCAAGACCGCGCAACTGGTGCAGGAGGCTCACACCGTCAGCCATTTCCAGCGCGCCGTCCTGAAGATCGGGGACTACCTGATCGTCCTCGCAGTGGCTCTGGTGGTGTTGATCCTGGTGGTCGCGCTCTTTCGCGGCGATCCTGTCCTGACGACACTCGAATTTTGCCTGGTACTTCTGGTGGCCGCGATTCCCGTGGCCATGCCCACAGTGTTATCCGTTACCATGGCGGTCGGTGCTCGCCTGCTGGCCAAAAAAGAAGCCATTGTGACACGGCTGTCAGCCATCGAGGAACTGGCGGGCGTGGATGTGCTGTGCTCGGACAAGACCGGCACCCTGACCCAAAACAAACTGACACTCGGCGACCCCTTCAGCGTCAATAACATTCCAGGCGACCAGGTCATTCTCTGGGCGGCCCTGGCTTCGCGCGCGGAGGACAAAGACACCATCGACCTGGCGGTGATCGGGGGCGTCAAGGACGATAAGGCTTTGAAGGGGTTCCAGGTGATCCACTTCCAGCCGTTCGACCCGGTGCATAAGCGCACCGAAGCCACTGTCAAAGGAACGGACGGAAAACAATTCTTTGTCGCCAAGGGAGCGCCGCAGGTCATTCTTGAGATGTCGACGAACAAGAGCGAGGTCAAGCCTGCCGTCGAGAAAGCCGTCAATGAATTCGCGGGACGTGGCTTCCGCTCGCTCGGCGTAGCCCGGGCCGACGAAGAAGGCAAGTGGCAGTTCGTCGGAGTGCTGCCGTTGTTCGATCCGCCACGCGAGCAGGCGAAAGCAACCATCGCCAGCGCCAGGCAGATGGGCGTGAACGTCAAGATGGTCACGGGCGATCAAATCGCCATAGCTAAGGAAACTTCCCGGCAACTGGGACTGGGTACGAATATCCTGGATGCGAGCAGGTTGGGCGACACCAAACAGCGGGCGAGTGCGCAGACCGGAGAGGCCATTGAGAAGGCGGACGGCTTTGCCCAGGTGTTCCCGGAACACAAGTATTTCATTGTCGATGTTTTGCAGAAGCGCGGACACATTGTCGGGATGACCGGTGATGGAGTGAACGACGCTCCAGCGCTCAAGAAAGCGGATTGCGGCATCGCTGTTTCCGGAGCGACGGACGCGGCTCGCGCGGCGGCCTCCATCGTTCTGCTCGCATCCGGCCTCTCGGTGATCATCGATGCGGTCAGGGAGAGCCGCCGCATTTTTCAGCGGATGAACAGTTACGCGATCTACCGCATCGCGGAGACACTACGGGTTCTGTTCTTCATGACCCTGGCGATCCTGGTCTTCAATTTCTACCCGTTAACCGCCGTCATGATCGTGATGATCGCGTTGCTCAACGACGGAGCTATCCTCTCGATCGCCTATGACAACGTCCAGTACAAGGACAAGCCCGAAAGCTGGAATATGCGGCTCGTGCTGGGAATCTCCACTGTGCTGGGAGTTATCGGAGTTGTCGCTGCGTTCGGTCTGTTCTATCTGGGCGAGCGCGTCTTTCACCTCGACCGGCTGCACATTCAGACTCTCATGTACCTGAAGCTTTCCGTGGCCGGCCATCTCACCATCTTCCTCACACGCACCCGCGGTCCCTTCTGGTCCATACGCCCCGCGCGGATCCTGTGGATTGCTGTGCTTGGCACGCAGACCATTGCAACGCTGATCGCGGTCTATGGCATCTTTATGGCTCCGCTCGGGTGGAAATGGGCAGGGTTCGTCTGGGCCTATGCACTCGCCTGGTTCCTCATCAACGACCGGGTGAAGCTGCTCGCGTACCG
>Ga0181522_10002328_pt1 | contig 10876 bp, 10 predicted proteins | sample PEATcosm2014_Bin_27_FD_121103 | JGI IMG/M metagenome (GOLD analysis project Ga0181522, IMG submission 121103) | Peatland microbial communities from MTU Mesocosm Facility, Houghton, MI, USA - PEATcosm2014_Bin05_10_metaG | ecosystem: Environmental > Terrestrial > Soil > Wetlands > Peat | place...
CAAAGCCTTGATCCAGCACGAACCCGCGAAGTCACCGGAGTCACCATCAGGGTTCGAGAGCTTCTTCCGCGCCCACTATCCCGGCGTGGTCCGCATCGCCCACGGCGTCGTAGGCGACAGTCACGCTGCCCAGGACGTCGCTCAGGACGTCTTCATTGCCGCGCAGAAGCGATTCCCCGACCCCGGTGGATCTGGTCACGCCGCGGCGTGGGTCAAAGTGGCGGCGGTCCACGCCGGCCTCAACGCCGTGCGCGGGTCGCGCCGGCGTGAGAGCCGCCAGCTGCGGGCGGGCGCAACGGTCGACCCGGCAGGGCCGGAGGAGCTCGTCCTCGCGCGGGCGTCGCGCGACGAGGTGCGAGACGCCCTCGGCCGCCTCCCTCTGCGGGCGTCGACGGTTCTCGTGCTCCGCCACAGCGGGCTCAGCTACGCAGAGGTCTCCGAAGCCATGGGCGTACGGATCGGCCAGGTCGGAACGATGCTGCGTCGCGCAGAGGCGGCACTTCGTAAGGAGATGGAACGTGCGACACGTCCCTGACGGCACCCTCAGGCGGTTGGTCGACGAGCCCTTGGCCGTCGCCGACGGCGCCGCTGAGCACGTCTCGCGCTGCGGCCGCTGCCGCCGACGCGGTGAGCTGGTGGTCCGGGACGCTGCGGCCGTCGCCGCCCTCGTCTCGCGACCGCAGCCCGTGCCTGACGTCGACCTCGCCTGGAGCCGCCTGCAAAGCCAGCCCGCCGCCTCCTCGGCCCGCACGCACGCCCTGCGGCGCTTTCACGCCCGCAGAAGCTGGCGCCTCGTGGGTGTTCCTGTGCCCTCTACGGCCGTGCTCGCCGCGTGCGCGGTCCTTGTCGCGGGCGTGACCGTCGCCACGGTGCTCACGACGCTCCCCGGCCCCGCCCGTGTCAACCCGGTGCAGGCGGTTCCAACCGACTTCCAGGCGATAGCCGACGCGGCCGGACTCGAGGGGTCGGGGGTCATCGGCGGCTTTCCGACGCCCTCCGGGTCGCTCGCCTTGCCTTTCGGCGCCCTCCACTGGAGCTCGTCCGGGCACGCCCGCAGCGTCGCCTCCATCGCCGCGGCGAACGCCGCCACCGGCCTCGCGCTCCGACTGCCGGGCGCCCTTCCCGCAGGCGTCGGCGCGTTGCAGCAGATCCTTGTCCAACCGGAGGTCACGGCGACCGTCGCCTTCGACGCGGGCGCGGGAGCGACCCTTGCCGGGACTTCGCTCGTGGTCACGGCGGGGCCGGCCGTGCTGGTCGAGTACGGGAGCTCCCTCGGCTCTCTCGGGCTCCCGAGCCTCGCCGTGTTCGCCATGGCCAAGCCCGTCGCCTCCTCGACGTCGGCGACGTCAGCCCGGCTGGCGGCCTTCCTCCTCTCGAGGCCGGGCCTTCCCGTCGGCCTGGCGCAGGAGATCCGGCTGCTCGGAGACCTCGGCACGAGCCTTCCCGTGCCGGCAACCTCAGGTGCGGACGTCAGCCAGGTCGACATCGCCGGGTCGCCGGGGATCCTCGTCACCGAAGCGTCCGGTGCCGCCACAGGCGTGATCTGGGAGGATCGCGCGGGCGTCATCCACGCCGCCCTCGGTTTGCTCGACCAGGAGGACATCCTCAATGTCGCCAACCAGCTCGGCTGAGCAACCGGCCGCGGTTGCCGGGCTCGTGCCCGTGCCGCCGGCCCGCAACTCCCTACCGGGGCCAGTGGCCGCCGGAGCGGGCGGCTCCAGTCCGAAGTCGCCGGCGGTGCACACGATCGAGTTGCGCAAGCAGTACCGGCGCACCGTCGCCCTCGAGGGCATCTCGATGACGGTCGGACGCGGCGAGGTCTTCGGGTTCCTCGGCCCGAACGGCGCAGGCAAGACGACCGCCGTCAAGCTTCTCCTGGGGCTCGTCCACCCAACCGGCGGTGAGGCGATGGTGCTCGGAGCCCCCGCCGGAGACGTCGAGACGCGACGCCGGATCGGCTATCTGCCGGAGCTGTTCCGCTTCCAAGCTTGGCTGAGTGCGCGGGAGGTTCTCCTTCTGCATTGCCGGCTGCTCGGGTTGCCGAAACCCCGCTGGGCTCCCTCGGTGGACGGGGCGCTCGCCACAGTCGGGCTCTCCGAGCGCGGACGGGACAAGGTCGGGGCCTTCTCGAAGGGCATGCAGCAGCGTCTCGGGCTCGGCGTCGCCCTGCTCGGCGAACCGGAGCTCGTCGTGCTCGACGAGCCGACCAGCGCTCTCGACCCGGTCGGGCGGCACCAGGTCCGCGAGGTCATAAAGGGGCTCCGGGAGCGGGGCACGACGGTGTTCCTCAATACCCACCTGCTGGAGGAGGTCGAGCATGTGTGCGACCGGGTGGCGGTCATCGACAGGGGACGGACGATCGCAACGGGCACTCTCGCCGAGCTCGTCGGCCACCAGTCGAGCGTCCGCCTGCAGGTGACAGGGCTCGGCGAGCATTGGTGGCACCGCTTCGGCGGTTTCGGTCGCTGGACGCCGGAAGGGGACTGGCTCCTCGTAGAGGCGATCCAGCCCGCCCAGGTTCCTGAGCTCGTCAGCGCCATAGTCGGCCTGGGTGGGCAGGTGGCGGCCGTCATGCCGGAGCACAAGAGTCTCGAGGACCGATTTCTCGAGCTGTTGGCGGCGCCATGACACCTGTGCTCGTCATCGCCCGGCTGACGGTCCGCGAGGCGGTACGGCGCAAGCTCGTGGCGGTGTTCCTCCTCATCACCGTGGCGATGGTGAGCCTCAGCGGATGGGGCTTCTACCGCCTCAGCCACAGCCGCACCATCACCTCGGGTGAGGTCCGTCTCGCCCTGCCGCAGGCGCTGATCCTGTTCATGTTCATGTTCAGCTTCGTCGTTGCGCTGAGCGCGTCGGCGATCGCGTCGCCGGCCGTCTCGGCCGAGGTCGAGTCCGGCGTGCTCCAGACCATCGTCACCCGGCCCGTCCGGCGCAGCCAGGTCATCCTCGGCAAGTGGCTCGGGCTCGCCTTCCTGGTCGCCGGCTACTCGTTCGCCGTCTCAGCCCTCGAGATGGCGGTCGTCGACCGGGTGAGCGGCTTCCTGCCCCCGGACCCGGTGGCGGCCGCCCTCTACCTCTTCGCGGAAGGTGCCGTGCTGTTGACCTTGGTGCTGCTCATCAGCACCCGCCTGTCGGCGCTGGCTACGGGCGTGGTGGGAGTTGCCTTCTTCGGGTCCGCCTGGCTGGCGGGCGTCGTCGGCGCCCTGGGCTCGACGTTCCACATCTCGGCCCTGCGGACCGTGGGGTCGGTGGCGCGTTACGTGCTCCCGACCGACGGCCTCTGGCACGGTGCCATCTACTACCTCGAGCCGTCGACCTTCATCGCCCAGCGCGTCGCGGACGTGACCGGGTCGGGCGGGAACCCGTTCTTCGCCGTCACCCCCCCGTCGTGGCAGTACCTCGTGTGGGCCGCGCTCTGGTTCCTCGCCGTGCTCGGCGCCGGCCTGGTCAGCTTCGAGCGCCGGGAGCTTTGAAGCGGCCCTCGGAGCTGACTGACTGGTTGGTACCTGACTGACTGGTTGGTAACTGACAGCCTGGCTGGTGGCTGGCTGGCTGGGCTGCCGCCTACTTGGGTGCGAGGTTCGTCCAGAACGCGCCGCCGTAGGCGTAGGTGTCGGCGGTCGTGAGGTTGATCAGGTAGGCGCACATGCCGTGCTTGCCCGGATGTACCGCGGCAAAGCCCTCGCGGATCGAATAAGCGTGGGAGACGGCCTGGTTCGTGACTAACGACAAGGAGTAGCTCGGCAAGAATGCTCGCGTGCTTTCCGCCGCATAGGTGGTCGCGCAGCCTTTCTGCGGGTAGTACTGCTCCCACGCGACGATGTAGTTCGCCGGACCGTTGGCCGTGCCGGAGATCGTGTAGGTGAACGAGCTTTCGGCCTTGTTCGTCTTCGGGCCGCTCAATTTGAGCGAGCTCCCGCCAGAGTGCGAGGTCTTCGTCGAGGCTTGCGAGATGGCAGCCGGAGCGGCGACCAGCATGGCCACGGCTGCCGAGATCAGAACCCCCCGTCGCAGCGTTCTCATCCCCATCTTGTCGTCTTCCCCCTCTTGTCGTGGACCTGCGCCAGTCGTTGCAGGTCTCGGGCGGCTCGAAATTAGCTCTCCTGCCGATCTTGCACCACGAGCCGGCCCGGTCTCAGGCGGCCACTGGGCGGGCAGACTCTGTCGCTAAAGCGCCCAGATCTCCACGCCGATAATTAGGTGCACGACCCCCTGATGCCTTGCGAGGGAAGCCGGGAGCCGTGCACCGTCAGTAAGTCTGTCGCAATTCGGTGGCCTTGTGCAGTGATAGTAGGTGGCACCGTCCTGACAAGGGCGTCGCGGGCGTCGTCTCGGGCGTCTCAGCGCAGCTCGAATTCGGCCGACACCGCCACCTCAGTACCGGCCGTGAGCCACATCCGGCCTGCCCGCGTGGCGAGGTTCACCTGCTGATCGCGCTCGACCGGGCCGTGATGAGTCACCGTGGCCGTCGCCACGGGCGCGGTCGCGACCTCCGTCAGGGCCGCCCAGACCGCGGCATTGTTGACGTGGCCGACGACGTCGAGGTCGGCTTTGCGGATCGGCCAAGGTCGTGCCGCGGCGTCGGCCGGAACGGGCGCGGCGGCCACGCGTCCCGACACCCTCCGCCCGCCGGTCGCCTCGCCGTAGACGTCGTGGAAGCCCTGTCCGAGGCGAAGCGGCCTGCCGGAGGGGTCCAGCAGCACCCACAGGGCGACGGCTTCGAGCATCACGGCGCCTTCGACCTCGAGGTCGGTACGACGTTCGGCCCAAGCCGGCCCGGTGCCCGCACACCAGGTTAGGAGGCGGACCAGCTCTCCGAGCTCGGGGGAGCGGCCGCTCGGGACCACTCGGATCGCTGTGCGCCGGACCACCCATCTCTCGCTCTGGTCGAGTCCCGACCCGGCCCAGTCGTCGGTGGCGACGTCCTGCAGATAGCGGGCGACACCGTCGGGACGCAGAACGCCGTCGGTCCCGGCGTCGCTGAGCCGTACCTGGCGCTCGTGGCTGTACAGGCGGCCCCCGGCCGGGCGGGGAAGGTACTCGATCATCTGGCCCAAGTTTCCATCTGGCCCAAGTTTCTAGTCTGCGCCCTCAGCGCGCGTCGCGCGTCAGGTGCCCTAGGGGCAGGGCTAGCCTCTTGCATGCTCGGTGGACGGCACCTGGTCGAGCGGTGTTGCCGTGGTTGCGGCACGGCCTGGCTGCTCACGAGCCGGCAGGCGCGCTTTTCGCGCCGCCCCGCGCGCCGCGGCCGCGGCCCCGGGATCGGCCCGATGGGGCAGAGCGCGCTCAACGAGGAGAGCGTGATGGGCCTTTTTGCGACGGGCGCGCAGATGACGTCTGAGACCGACGGGCTTCTCGCGGTCCGGTCTGCGCTGCGACGGTGCCCGAAGTGCGGATCGGAGAACTTCGTCGACCGGAAGGTCACAAGGTCGAACCCGGCGTCGCCGGACGCGTCGCGCTCCGAGCTCGCCTGAGGCGAGGGCCGGCCCACCGGGCGGCGGGGTCGGCGCTAGGTTGGCGGCCGAGATGCGCCGGAGCTTCGTGCTGATGGACCTCGTCGCCGTGCTGGTCTTCGTGGGCATCGGCCGCGGGGTCCACGGACACGGGCTCGGCCTTGACGGTCTCGTATCGACCGCCTGGCCCTTCGTCTCGGGACTGGCCGTCGGGTGGATGCTGGCGCTTGTCCGGCGCCAGGAGCTGGTCTCGCTCGCGAGCGGCCTGTGGGTGTCGGTCTCGACCGTGGCGCTCGGGATGGCTCTGCGCGTGGTGGCGGGCCAGGGCACGGCCGTGGCCTTCGTCATCGTCGCCCTTGGCTTCCTCTGCGCGGCGATGCTCGGCTGGCGCTGGTGCCTGGCTCTGCTCGGTCGCCGGCGACCGGCCGGTAGAACCTCTTGAGCATGGTGCCGCTCTCGGTCCTCGATCTCGCCACGGTGGCGACCGGTTCCACTCCCGCCCGGGCGCTGGCAGAGAGCACAGAACTGGCGAAGTTCGCAGAGGAGCTCGGCTACAAGCGTTTCTGGGTCGCCGAGCATCACGGGATGCCGGCGGTCGCCAGTTCCGCCCCGCCGGTGCTCATCGCCCACCTCGCAGCTGTGACTTCGACCATCCGGGTCGGCTCCGGCGGGGTCATGCTTCCCAACCACGCCCCCCTCGTCGTCGCCGAGCAGTTCGGGACCCTCGAGGCGCTGCACCCAGGGAGGATCGATCTCGGACTTGGACGTGCCCCGGGCACGGACATGAGAACGGCCCGGGCCCTGCGGCACCGCTTCGACCTCGGGGCGGACCACTTCCCCGACGACGTCGTCGAGCTGATCGGCTATCTCGCCCGCGATGATCAGCCCGGCCTCGACGGCTCGGTGCCCGGCCGCGGATACCTCCCCGAGGTCTGGCTGCTCGGGTCGTCGCTCTTCAGCGCTGAATTGGCCGGGATCCTGGGGCTGCCCTACTCGTTCGCCTACCACTTCGCCCCTCGCCTGCTCGACGAGGCCCTGGAGACCTACCGCGCACGCTTCCGGTCCTCGGCGCTGTCGGATCGGCCCCGGGTCATGGTGGCGGCATCCGTGCTGTGTGCCCCGAGCGACGACGAGGCCGCCTGGCTGGCACAGTCATCGGCGCTGTCGATCCTGCAGCTGCGCACCGGACGCCTCGGTCTCTTCCCCTCCCCGGAGGAAGCAGGGTCCTACCCGTACACCTCGGCGGACCGGGCGCTCGTGGAGGAGGCCATGGCCACTCACGTGATCGGAGCGCCCGGACCGGTCGCGAAAGCTCTGGCCGAGCTGCAAGCCCGGACCGGAGCTGACGAGATCATCATCTCGACGAGGGCGCACTCCTACGGGGCGAGATCGCGCTCGTTGGAGCTCGTGGCCGCGGCCTGGAACGGCGTCTGACGGGCCAGCGGGCCCGAGCGCTCAGATCTGAGCCCTGATGACCTGCGCCATCGCCTGCGCGCCGGCGCCGCCGATCGGCATGTGGATGCCGTCGCCGTAGAACCAGTCGGGATGGGCGTCGGCCAGCTTGTTGAAGTCGGCGATGCGGTCCTGCGGGTAGCTCCGGACGCCTTGCTCGAGGGTGGCGTTCACGCTGTCTCGCCACGAGTAGCCGGCCGGGAGGTGCACGGTCACGAACACGACCCGGGAAGCCCCCGCGAGCACGTCCATCATCTGGGTGAACATCGCCGCTGTCACCGGCCCGTTCGTGCCGAGGTCCACCACGACGATCGCCCCGAGGCGGTCCTCGGCCTTGAGCTGTTGGGCGAGGGCGACCCCCTGGTACCACTGCCGGCTGACGGCCGCCTCGACGTCGATCCCCGGGATGTCGGCCTGAAGGGCGGGCTGCGCGTCGACCATCACGGAGTCGCCGATCGAGGTGACGTGACCGGCGACGAAGCCCGGACCGGGGGCCGGGAGCCCCAGGGAGGGCTTCGTCGGGCTGGTCGGCAACAGCCAGTACCCGCGGCCGTCGGGCGAGGAGGCGATGGCGACGATCGGGTTCTTCCTGACCGCGGCCGAGGCCGTGCCGTACAGGTGGGCGTCGCCGTAGCCGAAAACCCGGCCGTCGGACGCCGCCAGCCAGTAGCCCCGCCGGTCGGGCGTGACCGCCATGGCGACGACGCGGCCGTTGCCGATCTGGCTCGCCGCCGATCCGTAGGGGTGGGCGTCGCCGAAGGCGAACACCTGGCCATTGGAAGCCGCCAGCCAGTAGCCCCGGCCGTCGGGACTGGACGCGATCGCCACGACGCTGTCGTGGTAGAGCTCAGGCGTGGCCGAGCCGTAGAGGCGGGCGTCGCCGTAGCCGAACACCCGGCCCCCGGCTGCTGCGAGCCAGTAGCCGCCCCCGTCGGGGGTGGCCGCCATGGCCACGATCGGGCTGCTGAGCGCGAGACCGGCTGCCGAGCCCTCCGGGCTGGCGTCGCCGTAGCTCACCACCTGTCCGGTGGCGCACGCCAGCCAGTACCCGCCGGCGTCGCCGGTGGAGACGATGGCGACGACGTGCGAGGGGGGAGCGCCCGCGGAGTCGAAGGCCCTCGAGTCTCCGTAGTTGTAGACGGCGCCGTCTGCGGTGGCGACCCAGTACCCGTGGCCGGCAGGTCCGGCGGCGATGCCGACGACCCCGCCCCCGAGCTGGCTGGGCCGGACGCCTCCGAAGTAGCGCGCCGAGCCGAAAGGAATCGGTTGGCCGACGACATCTTTGATGGTGCCCTGCGGGCCACCGGGGGCGTGGGACGGAACAGGAACGTGCACGTTGTCGCCGGTGCGCCCCCGCGCGGTTGCGTCTGATCTCGTGCACGCCGTCGTTCCGACGACGACCAGCGCCGCGACGACAACCGGGCACAACCTGGCCCGCCACCGGCCGCGTTCTTGAGGCGCGTCGTGTTCCGGCATCGTCCGAGAGGTTAGCCACGCCGGTGGCGGGCGAACGTTCAGCCTTCGCCGTAGAGCTCCGCGATCACTTCGGCGTGCCGCTCGCACACGGCGCTCCGCCTGACCTTCATCGTCGGGGTGAGCTCACCGTCCTCTGTCGAGAGCCCGCGAGGGAGCACGCGGAACTTGCGGATCGCCTCGGCACGGGACCGCTTGGCGTTCACCTGGTCTATGGCCGCCTGCACCTCGGCGCGCACGGCGGGCTCGACGGCGAGAGCCTCCGGGTCCCCGGGACCGTGGTGCTCCCGGCCCCAGGCGGCCAGCCAGTCGGCATCCAAGGTGACGAGGGCCACGAGGTACCTGCGGCCCTCGCCGACCACGACCGCCTCCGCGATCGGCGGGTGGTTCGCCAGCTCCGCCTCGATGCCCTCCGGGGCGATGTTCTCACCGGCGGCGGTGATGATTATGTCCTTCTTGCGGCCGGAGACCCGCAAGGAACCGTCGGCGTCGAAGGTCCCCATGTCGCCGGTATGCATCCAGCCGTCGGCATCGATCAGCTCCGCGGTGGCGACAGGGTCGTTCAGGTAGCCGAGGCAGACGTTGCCTCCCTTGAGGAGGATCTCGCCGTCCTCGGCGGTCGTCACCTCCATGCCGGGAAGGGGCGCACCGACCGTGCCGATCCGGAGATGACCGGCGTGGTTGGCCGCCGTCGGACCGCAGCTCTCGGTTTGGCCGTACATCTGCAGCAGGGGGAGCCCGATGGCGTGGAACCAGCTGATGAGGTCCGGATGTGCCGGCGCCGCTGCCGACATCAGGACATGCGCCCGGTCGAGACCGAGCCGTTCTCGAATCGTCTTGCCGACTGTCAGGTCCAGCACGCGCTGGAGGCTCAGGGCGGTCTTGGCGAGCGGCGCGCCGGACTGCTCGGAGGCGACTTTGCGAAGGCCGAGGCTGATATAGCGCTGCGCCGCCAGGCGAGAAGGGAGCGGCTCGGCCCGCAGGTGGCTCTCCAGCGCTTCGCGGAGCTTCTCCCAGATCCTCGGCACCGCGAGGAACACCGTCGGCCGGCACACCGGCAGGTCCTCGCCGAGCGAGGCCAGACTGCGGGCGAACCAGGTCTCGCCGCCGACCGCGATCGGCATGAGCTCGCTCATCATCCGCTCCGCGATGTGGCTGAGAGGCAGGAACGAGAGCAGGCGCTCGCCTTCGCCGACGTCGTAGACGGGCGTCACGTCGCGCAGCGTCCACATGATGTTCGCGTGCGTGAGCATGGCCCCCTTCGGCGGCCCCGAAGCACCGCTCGTGTAGACGATCGTCGCCAGGTCGCCGGGCCGAACCTTGCGGGCCCGCTCGGCGACGAAATCTGGATGGCGGCTCAAGCGGTTGGCCCCGGCGCTTTTCAGCGCGTCGAATCCGAGCACGAACGAATCGCCGGCCCGCCGCGTGCCGTCTGTCAGGATCAGCCGCTTGAGTGCCGGCAGCTGGTCGCGCACCTGCATGATCTTGCCGAGCTGGGCGTGGGTGTCCACGAAGCAGACGGTCGCCTCGGCATGTCCGAGGATGTATGCCATCTGGGAGGGTGAGCTCGTCGGGTAGACGGGCACCGTCACGCTCCCGTTCAGGAGCGTCCCGAGATCCGCCAGGTGCCACTCGACCCGGTTGGCCGACAGGATGCCGACGCGTCCCCCGGGGACGACGCCGAGATCGGCCAGGCCGCCTGAGACCTGACGGGCGCCGAGCAGGTACTCGCCCCAGGTGACGACCTTCCACTCCTCCTCGACCGGGTGCCCGGGCGGGCAGTAGCGCATGGCGGGCCGAGCCGAAAGGCGAGCTCCGTTGGCAGCCAGGGCTGCCACGATCGTCGAGCCCTGCTCGGCCGGCACCCCGACAGACGGCTTTGCCGGGCCTGTCCGACGGCCCACCGGCCGGAGAGGTCTCACATCAGGCACTCATGGGCTCAGGAGTAGTTCCTGCAACCGGTTGCCACCGTGCAGAGCGAGTAGTCGCGGCTGACGACGGCATTGAGCTCGTCCACGATCCTCGGGTCGCCGGTGATGACGCCGAGCTCCCGGTTGCGGTCCATCGAGGCGCTCGAGAAATTGATGCTCCCCACGTAGGCCCTCTGGGTGCCACGTCCGGCGTCGGCGATCGTCGTCTTGGCGTGGATGTAGAGGTCCCATGACGTGTTCTCGTAGATGTGGACGTGACCTCCGGCTCTCACGATCTCGTTCAGGTCGCCGTCGTAGTAGCTGTCCGCGGTCATGGTGATCTCGACTCTCACTCCGCGCTCGGCCGCGGCGACGATGGCGCTCGTGACAGCCGAGGATGCCATCTCCTCGTTCTCGATCGACAACGTATGCCTCGCCCCGTTGATCACCGCCAGCATCTCCGGCTCCGAGCCCGGGCTCCAAACGAGGTCGGTGCCGGCGGCCGGTGTGACCGGCCTGTGGGCGAAGTCCGCCTCGAAGACTCTTTCGATGGAGTCGACGTCGTCAGCGTTGGTGTCGACGACGCCG
>Ga0181522_10002329_pt1 | contig 10875 bp, 7 predicted proteins | sample PEATcosm2014_Bin_27_FD_121103 | JGI IMG/M metagenome (GOLD analysis project Ga0181522, IMG submission 121103) | Peatland microbial communities from MTU Mesocosm Facility, Houghton, MI, USA - PEATcosm2014_Bin05_10_metaG | ecosystem: Environmental > Terrestrial > Soil > Wetlands > Peat | place...
ACAATGTGCTCAACGCGAGAACGTTGTTCGGATCGGCGGCGATAGCCTGTTCGCACAGACTGTAACCCGCGTCGGCCTGTTTGCCGAAGAACCTCCCTTTCCGTACGGCGGATCCGCATTGGAGAGCCAAATCTTCGCCGGTGGGATTCGCCGCCGGCGGCGTTTTCAAAGTTACCGATACTGGCTGGCCGGTCTGAATTACATTGGCGCCCTGTACGCGCACGTTCTCGTCCTGAATGGCGATGCCATCGATCACCGGCGCGACGTTGTGGGGAAGATAGGCCAGGCTGACCCACTCGATGCCGTCGCCGGGACGCCCGTCGTGAATGACCGCTTTCCATTGTGCGAAGCGCGCGGCGGGAGCTTCCACGCTGGAGCCGGATTTCGAGTACGGCCCGAACCAGCCGGACCATTCCTTGCCGGGATCCTCGGTGTTGCCGGACCGCACGAAAAATTCCAGGCGCGGCTCGCCGGATGGGCCGGATTTAGACGACGATGTCGGGGGCGGGCTCCACCATTCCAGTCGGCCCCACTGTGAAAAAAGTTGTGCGTCGAACGAACGCGACTCGTAGGTGCCTTCGGGCTGATATTCGGGGCCGACGGAGAAAACTTTTCCGGGATTCGCGGTGCACAAGAAGATTTTGCCGTTGGTGCCGCGCGAGATTCCGGTAATTTGCGCGGAACCGGCCTTAGCGAGCTGCGCGAAAACGCCGCGGCCGTCGATGGCCAGCAGCGCGCCATTGTTGCCGGTGCCGGCCAGAAGCCGGCCCTCGGGATTCACGGCTAGCGCGTAAACCAGATCGTCGCGCGAGCTCCAGAGTTCTTCCGGCGCGCCATCCGGAGAGATCTTGTAGATGCTACTGGAGAGCAACGGAGGGAAGGGAATGAAGGGCGTCTGATTTTGCGGCGTACCGCCGATCGGGCCGCCCGCCGTGATCGTGGTAGTGCCTTGGGAGGAGGTGATGATGCCCGTAGGCTGTGCGCTGGTGCGTTGTTTTTCGCCGACAGCCGCGGCGTAGATGTTCCCGTCGGGCCCGACGGCCAGTGCGGTCACTTCGCGCTTCGAGGTTTCGTAAAGAACGAAACCCTCCGCCGCGGCGGAATCTTTGTCCTTGCGTGCGCTTTTACTGGCGAGCGGCGTGACGCGCAGGACGCGGCCGCTGGGCTCGGTGCCCACCAGCAGATTGCCCTTCGTGTCGAAGGCCATCACGCGAATATGGGCTTCATCGCTCTTGTAAAACAGCTGGCTTTTGCCGTCGGGTGAAACGGCGAAAATCTGGCCCTTGTCGCCCGTTGCCACGTACAGGGTGCCGTCGGAGCCGAACGCGAGATCCCAGATGTATTTTGTCTTGGGATCGAAGAAGACGGATTTTTCGCCCGATGCCGAGACGCGGTAGACCCTGCCGTCGGGTGAAGTGGCGACGTACAGCGTGCCTTTGGCGTCGAAGGCGATAGCTTGCACGGCCAGGTCGGTCGACTCAAACGCAGTCGTCGGTTTACCGCTGGCGTCGAAGCGGAACACTTTTGCGGGCGAGCCGCCGCCGGCGTAGAGAACGCCCTTGGCATCGACGCGGAGCGACCAGAGAAAGGAAGCATCGGCATCGGCCAGCAGCGTGAATTTTGGAGAGAGCTCGAGGCGGCCGTCACTGCGCACCGTCACACCGTTCGAATTGCCTTTGAGAAAATCTTCGTAGGTAGATTGACGCCAGCTGCGGGTGTGTTCGGCATGAAGAGGAGAAAAAGACGAAGTAAGGAAGTACAGAAGTAACCAGAAAAATGCGATCGTTGCGCGCGAGAGGCCGCGGAACCGCGCCGGACATTTGCGAATTCCTGAGGTGCAGCTTCGGGGGCTGGGCATTTAGGTGATCACCGGATTTGGAGATTCAGGGAGATTACGCCCGTTACCGGGCCGCTCAACTGGACCGAGGCTTCGCTGGCCAGGGATTCGCGCAGGACTTGAACCGTGCCCGGAGCGGGGCGGCCGTCGATGACGTTGATTTGCGATAGCGGCGCGTTCGGGAGTTCTTTGTCGTCCCAAATGATGGTGGGAGAGGGGACGAACAGGCCCACGTAAAGGCGATCGTTGCGGCGCTCTTCATTCAAAAGCGTGATGAGTTGATCCAGACCCTCGGGGCCGCTACTGCCGGAAAACAGGAAACCCTTTGAGGCGCGATTGAGCAGGTCGCCGTCGGTGACCAGGACGCGCAGCATCGTGCCCCGGGCGATCTGATCCGGGACGCGCACGGTCGTCTCTTCGATGTGCGCTGGCCCGCGATAGGGATGCAGCAGAATGCGCACGCGGAGGGTTTCTCCCGGTGCGGCTTCGCCTTTCTCCAGCCAGGCGCTGTCGATGGCGAAGGACTGCCGGCCGGGCACGCTCTCCACGCGCAGAGCGATGTGTTCGACAGAGGGAATCTCGTAGGCGTTGGCGAACAGGCGATTGAAGATGCTTTGCACGCTGAGCGCGATGGGCAATCCGTCCTGGGCAAGGGAGTCCCCCGGCGCGTAGGTGTTTTCGATTTGGACCGGGGAGTGACCCAGGAGGCGGATTTCGCCGGAAAGGTGAAGCGTCGTGCCTTCGCCATAGACGGAGTTTTGCGTAAGGCCATTGAAGGTCGTGAGCGCGACAAGGAGAGGAGTGAGTTTGGGATGGTTGACGAGCTCGAAGTGGAGCTTTTTCTCGCCAGCGTTGCTGGTGATATCGAGGTCGAGGGGAATCATTGCGGGCGGGGCGCCGAGCTTTCCGGTGACGGCGGTGAGATGGTCGCCGGTGATGGTGCCGATGGAGCCGCCGACGTTGACGATTTTCGTGGAGGCGAGCGAGGAGGAGAGGGTGGTGACCACACGACTGCGGGCCATCGGAAGGGCCACGTCGCCGAGGCTTAGAAACGGGTGGCCGCAGAGATAGACTTTGTCAGCCTGAACGGCGGTGACCGTGCAGGCGGAGTTGATGGAGGCGTCTCCTTGGACGAGAACCATTCCGGCCATGTCACCGGCTGCCAACAGCTTGTCGTCGGGGCGCGCAGCGGCGGTACCCCCTTGCGCGGCTACGAAGCCGTAATTTTGGATCTGCGGGGCGAATTGCTGGAGCGTCGAGGTTTGGAATCCGGAGAAGACCAGAGGGGTGGCGATGGGCTCAAGGGAGGAGCCTGACGGCAAGCCGGTGCGGGAGGACGCGTCGCTGGGCAGCGTGAACTGCTGCGAGGAGGTGGCGGGGGCATTGTCCGGCGCACTGGGATGAAGGATGTCCTCTATGGGCGTGACGCCGGCGATGGCTTCCTTTGTGAAGACGCCGAGTTTCAGGGAGAGCGCGCCCGCCAGCTTTCCCTCGAGGTAAACGGGGCTTCCGCTCATGCCGGCTACCACGCCGGTGTGCTCGACCTTGGGACCCTTCAACTCGATCAGGATGATGGACTGGCGTGGGCCCAGAAAATTCGGCATTACCCCGATGACTTCGAGGTCAAACTTTTCGACCTGGTCGCCAGCGAAAATGGTGTAGGCGTAGCCGTGCATGCCGGGCTGGACCTGGCTGAGGGGCAGGATTTGGCTGGATTGTGCGGAAAGGTCCGGGGTTTGCGCCAAGCAGAACCCGATCGCCAGCACGAGGATGGGCACAGCCAGTTGGCGGGAGAGAGAGCGAGACCCGATGGGGCTAGACCTAAACGAGATCATCGAAGGTTCATGATACTTGGCGTAGTACGGGGAAGCAATTGAACGGCCGGTAGGACGGCGGTAGGCCGAGAAGGCTAGGCGTTCTAGGACTGAATGGATGGAATCCGTTCTCGCTCCGTGGCCCGCAGCGCGCCGGGCTTTGCCGGCGGGACCCGGCCGCCTGCGAAGATGACGCATTGCGATCCCTGTCCCCCAGCACACGCTACCCAGGAAGGGTTGTGAACCAAAGCGCGGCTAGTCGGGATATTTGACCGAGCAGCCGTAGGGGCGCGTTGTTGGCGTAGTTACCGGTTTTCCTGCTAGCGCTTGTTCCAGTGCGGCGGAGACATAATTCTTCGCACCATTGATGTCGGAGCGGTCGGCGGTAGGTCTGTCGTCGATGGCCCCGTTGTAGATCAGCGTGCCTTGCGGATTGATGATGAACATGTGGGGCGTGGTCTTCGCGTCGTAAAGATGGCCTAGCAAGCCGGTGGGATCGAGAAGAACGGCGGTGGGCGCGGCATTCACTTGCTTGACGTAGGCGTTTTCGTCGGATGCGGTGACGAAGCCTTGTTTACCGGGAGCGGAGGATATTACGGTGAGCCAGATCACCCCGCGTCCGGTCCATTCGCGTTGAAGGTTTTCCATGTTGCCGCTGTCGTAGTGCTTCTGGGTGTAAGGGCATCCGCGATTGTGCCATTCGAGGACCACGAACTTGCCGGCGTAGTCGGACAGCTTGTGGATCTGACCGTTGGTGTCGGTGGCCGTGAAATTCGGAGCGGGATCGCCGACACGTGCCGCCCAGGCTAGCGAGGTTGCGAGCACGAGGAGAACAATTGCGGTGAGCGATGCTGCGAAGTGGCGTTTCATGGTTTTCTCCTTCTGAATCCAGAATTCTCTGTTGTTAGATCACGGGAGCGGCGATTTCGTAAGCACGGCCGCTGCCGAGAACCAGCACGCCTCGTAGGGCTGCGATGGGTTTGGCGAGCAGGTCCGACTTTTTTAAGGTGAGCTGAAAGCCGGTTTTCGCCGGCACAAAACTCTGGGGCGCGGAGTTTTCTACCACGTTTTGGTCCAAGGGAAAGAAGCTGGCTTGGGCGGCGGGAACGGCGGCGCGAACCGACAAAACGAAGTTGCCGGCGTTCGAGCGGGCTACGACCTTCCAGTCCGAGGGCAGGCGCTTCGGGATTTGTGATTCCGTTTGCGCGAACAGCGAACGCCATCGGGCCGCTCGTTTCGCAGTGTCACCGCTGAGCGGCAGTGAAAGAGTGGCGTGCGCTCTTGCTGGAACACAGATCTCGCGGCAGATCAAGTACTTGACGTCGGCGCCGATTTCGAGCGCGTCAGCCGGGTCCAACTTGCGCGATGCGGGCGCGTTGATCGGGGCGATCAGCAGTACCTGGCTTTCGTAGCCATAGTCGATGACCGAACCTTTGCCGAGGCGCGTTGGTGTGGGCCAGGCGATGGCGCCGACGCGGAATCCCGGTGGAAGACTCCATTGGATTGTGGGAGGCTGGCCGGAATCGCCGGCGTTTTGCCAATACACGTGCCAGCCGGGCTCGAGCTGAAACAGCAAGCCGACTGAAAATGGCCGTCCGGATTGCGGCGGCGCGGCCTGGGCGGCGATCATTTCGATCGTGGCATGAGATTCAGGGGCGGACCAGGCGCGCGACGGGAAACAGAGAACCAACACGGCACACACGGCGAGGACTGCTGGAACTCGTGGAACACGCGGAGCGGACATTTCTCTCACGATGGCCTGTTGCAGCGGCGCGGGCGGCTGGTAGGCAGGAGAAACGACCACCTGCCACACGAAGGTTAGATGGAGCAGGACGGCATATCGTTGCCGGGTCTGTTTTCTGGAAAGGTGCGAGGGGCCTTTCGTTTTTTAGGCTCTCAGACCGGGAAGTCGACTTCAATCGGTTCGATAAGCGGCAGGAGCCAACTTAGAAGCTTTTGATGAACGGGATGACTGTTGTATCGATCGCAGGCGGTGGCGTCGGCGAATTTCATGGCGCCGCCGAGTTCGTACCCTTGTCCGCGGGGAGAGACGTTGAGGCCGACCCAGGATTCGAGCACTTCGGGGATTTGCTCCTTGAGCTTGCGGATTTCGGCAACGACGTGGTCTTTCTGCGCCCCAGTGACATTGGGCTTAAATCGAAACGCAAACATGTGGATGAACATGATCTAGGTTCGCTCGCTTTTGGAAATGACAGTGGTGATTTTTGAAGAGGACGCACGGTTTGTCAACCGCGATTCGACGATTCCGATGTAATGGAGGAGGTCACCATGCCCGGTGATAAGGCACGATTTTCTCGCACACGATTTCGCCCGTGCTCTTGACCGTAAGCGCTACCAGCACGTATTCACCGGCTGGGCCGGCCTGGCCGAGAGATGGGTGACTCTCCATCGAGAAAGAAGCCGTGCCGGCGGCGTCCTTCAGGGTGGATTCGGCTAGCTTGACGCCGGGGACGCGTTTCTTGTCTCCCGTCAGAGGAATGCCAAGGATCGCGAGTGCCTGAAGCTGCGAGTTGCCGGTGTAGGCGAAGGGTACGGAGCCGAAAAGTGAGGTTCCCTCCTCTTTAAAATCGACTCTGCCGAGCGTGCAGGGAGCGGGCGACGGCGCCGGAGGTGGCGCAACCGAAGCGGTGGATGCGGCCGACGAAGCGGAATCGTTGGTCTTCAGACTAAATTTCAACAGGACCGTCGTCTCCACTTCGACTGGCTGGTTGTTCACGAGCGTGGGCGAATAGCGCCATTGCATCACTGCGTCGGTGGCGGACTGCGCCAGCAGCGGATGACCTGAAATCGCGGTGGCGTTCTGCACGGTGCCGTCCTTGTTGATGACCACGCGCAACTCCACCTCGCCCGAGATGTTCCCCTGAGTTGCCAGCGGCGGATACACGGGACTTACGCGGCTTACGATCTTCTCGTTTTGCGAGATGGCGTTTACGCGGATGCGGGAAGAAGGCGCGGCGGTCACGGGCTTGTCGGCCAGCGGCGGAGAGGCTGGCCTTTCGTTCGGTTCGTTATTGGACGTTTTGGGTGCCGCGAGGTCGACGTTGGTTGGTTTAGGCGTTGAGAGATCGGCATTCGGCCGCTTGGACGAAGCGGGCTCGATACGCGAATTGGGTTTGGTCGACGCCACCGCGGGAGATCTGGGCGCTGCGACAGCGGAGCTGGTTTGCGTTGCGGGCAGCTCACCCTTTGCGCTGAGTGATTCCGAAGCCGGCCGGTCCGGGCTTCGCAGGTCATCCGAGTGAGGGCGCAAGTGGTGCCAGGAAAGCGCCAAGATAACGCCCATAAACGGAATGAATAGGAAAAGGATCTGCCACATCGGGAGTCCGCGCCGCGGGGTTGGACTTGCCACTGTCGGTCGAAGCGGAGTTTTTGTCTGGACGGCGGCAAGAGATTCTGATGGTTTCGTGGTTCGAGCCAGATTCTCGCTGGCCAACTGCTCGCGAACCGGACGTTCCGCTGCCGCCGCGTTGCGCTCGGCTTCGACTTTCTCTATCTCTCGCCGCTCGCGTTCGGCCCTCTCCTGCGCTTGACGTTCGCTTTCTGCTGCGGCGATGCGTTCGGGTTCCCCTTTCGCTGCGGCCCGGCGCTGGGCTCGCTCGTTTTCGGCGGCCACACGCGCTTGTTCTGCCCGCTCGCGTTCTTGGCGATCCTTGTCGGCCGCTGCGGCGCGTTGTGCTTCCGCCAGTTCGGCGGCATGGCGTTCTGCGTCGGCACGCCCGGGCTCGCTGGCTTGGGCATCCGATAGACCGGTCGCTCGCGCCTGGAGCTCAAATAACTGGCCTTCCGGAGAGCGCATGTACAGGACCGGCGTGGCCCACTCCTGCCCGAAATCCTCGTTGAAAAGCGCTTTTCTGGATTCGCACACGGCGGCGTCCACCGGACTGCCTTCGGCAATCGCACAATAGAACTCCCGGGCGAAGACTTTTGCGGCGGCATCGCTGATCTCAAATTGCATGGCGATCACTGCGGGCACGCGCTGCTGCAACAGGCTCTGCGCCACGCCGGAAAAGGGATCTTGCCGGGAGCTGCGGGCGCCTTCGCACGCATTGAGGACGGCGAGCCGCAGCGACCGGTGGTCGTGAAGTTGCATCCCGAGCAATTCTCCGCGGACCGGATGAGACATGCCGCTCTGGTCCTCGAATTGGAGAACGCCGTCTTGCGCGATGTTGTCGAAACCTCCATGCCCGATGAAATGGAAAATGTGGAATGGGGCGCCGCGGGCGCGAAGGCGCAGCGCGTCCATGGTCGCCGCCGGCAAACGCTCGAGCACGATGTGCCCTGCGCGCAACAAATCGCCCAGCGCTTCCTGGAGACGTTCCCACTCGCCTTCGGCGTCCAGGCGCTTGAGATTTTTTGGGCTGGCGATTACCACCAGGACGCGCAGGGGCAACGTCGCACGCAGAGGAGCCACACGCTGCGGAAGATCGAGAAAGCGAACCAACGGAGTCTCCGTCGAGGTGGTCAGAAAATGATTTTGCGCGGAATCGTACAAGAACTCCCAGGGCAGATCGGCCAGTTCGGGAACATCCGTGAGGCGCAAGCGGATGCGCAACCCCCGGTCGCTGTTGAGAGATTGTTCGACGCTGCTGCGAAGCTGGGCGATCAGCTCGCCGGAAAAAACCGCGCGGAACAGTTTGTTGCCGAAATCCTTCGCTGCATACATTTCAGCGGCGTCATTGCTGCGCATGCTGCGCCGCACCTGCCCGATGCGTCCGAGGAAATTGCTGACGTCAACCTCGGTGAAGGGAAGAACGAAATCGGCTGCGGCTTGCCCCGTCGGTCCATTCAGGTGAACGCGATACTTGTCTCCCGCGGATATGATCTCCAGATCGAAATCGTCGTACTTTAAGGACACGGGTTACTTCCTATCCGCGGCTTCTTTTTTCCAGGTGAGGTTGATTTTGAAGTTCGCTTCGGTGGAGGCTTTGGCGATGACCGCGCCGGTCTCCGCGCTCATCTTCACGCCAAATTCCACGACCACCTCGTCGGGAGGTTGCTGCAGCATGCGAAGCTGGCTCAGAATGCCTTCGGCCGCGGCGCGCACGGTCTGCAACGCGGACTCGAAGGTGGCGTTGGCCGTGGCGATCGCGGCTTCCGCGCTGGAGCCGCGCATAACGCGCCGGGCGGAACTGTCCGCGCCATCGGTTTCCACCACCACCACACCACCGCCGGTCAGAGGGAATTGCGCAAGCTCAGGCATGAACACCTCGCCGAACCCAGCTTCGCGTAAACAAGACCGGGTCATCGTGTTAAACGCTTTACAAGTGTACGGAGTATATCTTATCCGCGAAGTACGAGATCAACTGTTTGCCATTCCCGGCGGGGTGCCGCAACGAGGTCTGGACGGCTTAGGCGTCGTCGTAGTCTTCGGTGAGACATGAGGAACGCCACCAAAGCGTTCACGTCATCTTCACTCAAGGACATTCCGCTGAATTCGACCGGAGCATTTGCGCAAGGCCCCCTGGCGCGCGCGTTGGGACATCCGGATGTAAAAATTCCACGACGTCGTCAAATTTCGGTTTGCTCCCATTGTGGAAATAGGGTTGCGAATCCTCCGCGTCGCGCAGCGTGGGGGTCTTGAACTTCGCAATTGTTGTCGGCAAACCCTCGGCTCTTCCAATTCGTGGGAGTAGGTTACCAGATAAGGCCATTCCTGAGCCTTCAAGGCGCCGCAGAAGAAAAGACAACCGCATGAGAGGAAAAGAGTTAGCAGCGACAAAGTGAGATACGGTCGAGCGAGCGGCGGAGCCGATAGGAGCAGAACGAACAAACCAGCCATCAGTGGATTGGAAATCTGGCGAAGTAAGACTAATACAGTCGTATATCAGTTGCAAGTTTATCACTTGCAACTACAGGCCTACAGGGCGCAGGCCCGCCGCGATCGGTGCCTAGCTCACTGCTTTTTTGTGGAATTGCCGCAAACCGAAGATAAACAGCACGGCGTCGAAGAAGATCAACCCCCCGAATGCGGCCAGCATGGGCAAGTGCGGGAACTGAGGGACCAACGTTCCGCGCAAGCCTTCGCTGGCATACACGAGCGGATTAATCAGCACGATTCTCTGCATGATTGGAAAGTTCCTGAGTGCGCTCCACGGGTAGTACGTGCAGCCGAAGAAAATCATCGGCGCCACCACCAGCGAGAACATCAAACCGATGTGCGTCTGTTCGATGCTGCAACCGAGCGCGAGCCCGCCGACTGCGGAGAACAGTGCGACCAGGGCCGCAACCATCGCGAACCGCAGCGGCGCGTGCACATGGAGCTCGACGCCAGGTCGGAGCAGCAGCCACGCACAAGGGATTACCATCAGCCCGGCAGCCAGCGCCTGCATCGTGCCGAAGATCACCTTCTCCACCGCCACCCAAGAAATTTCCATCGGCGCCAGCAGCCGGTCTTCGATTTCGCGGGTAAATTGGAACTCGGAAATCAGCGGCATGGCCACGGCCCAAATGCCCGTGCCCACCATGCTGAGAGCCATGATGCCCGGAAGCAGCAAGCTTTTGTACGCCGGGGGCATAAAACCGCTTCCGACCATCACGCGGCCGAAGATAAACACGAACATCAGCGGCTGCAAAAAGGTCTGCAGCAACAAGGAAATGAGATTGCGGCGAGCGACCTGGGCGTCGCGCCCAAGCATGGCCAGGAAAGTCTTGAAGTTCAATCGCGAAGGCTCCTTCCGGTGTGGTGCAGAAACAGATTCTCAAGGCTGGGTTCGGAGATGTGGACGTCGCACAATTCGACGCCGGCGGCGAGAGCGGCATTGGCGACTTCCGGAACCAACGATCCGCCGCGGTCGGCGTAGAGGTCGGCGCCATTGCCATCGGTGGCGCGTACCTCGGTGACACCCGCCAAGCCTTTCAACCGCGCAAGTACATCGTCGGAGGAATGTCCGAAACGCAGACGCAGCAGGTATCCGCCGGGGACCGAAGCTTTCAACTCCCGTGGCGTGCCCAGCGCAATGACCCTGCCATGGTCGATGATGGCGAGGCGCTGGCAGAGTGCGTCGGCTTCTTCCATGTTATGCGTCGCCAATAGAATCGTCTTACCGCTCTGGTTGTACTCACGCACGATTTCCCACAGAAGCAGTCGCGTTTGCGGGTCGAGGCCGGAACTGGGTTCATCGAGAAACAGAACTTGCGGGTCGTGCATCATGGCGCGCGCAATGGACAGGCGCTGCATCATGCCGCCGGAGAATCCGCGCACCA
>Ga0181522_10002330_pt1 | contig 10871 bp, 13 predicted proteins | sample PEATcosm2014_Bin_27_FD_121103 | JGI IMG/M metagenome (GOLD analysis project Ga0181522, IMG submission 121103) | Peatland microbial communities from MTU Mesocosm Facility, Houghton, MI, USA - PEATcosm2014_Bin05_10_metaG | ecosystem: Environmental > Terrestrial > Soil > Wetlands > Peat | place...
ACGACCGGCCATGTCGTGTGCACGATGCCGAGCGCCTGATAGCACTCGCCGAGATTGCCGACGAGGACGCGGAAACCGAAAATATCGGAAAGCTGCTCGAAGCCGACCGCCTTGCGCTCCATCTTGCGCCAGATCGAGTATGGGCGCTTGCGGCGGCCGGAGACTTCGGCGGCAATGCCGCGGTCGGCGAGTTTCTTGGTCAGCTGCTGCTCGATCTCGGTAATCCAGCCGCTCGACCGCGCGGTGAGCGTCTCGAGCCGCTCCGACAGCACCCGGTAAGCGTCCGGATTAAGTTCGCGGAAGGCGAGGTCTTCAAGTTCATCGCGCATCTCCTGCATGCCCATGCGGCCGGCAAGCGGCGCGTATATTTCGAGAGTCTCGTCAGCGGTGCGCCGGCGCGCCTCGGGCGGCCGATGCGCCAGCGTGCGCATGTTGTGCAGGCGGTCGGCGAACTTGATCAAAAGCACACGCACGTCATCGGCAATCGCGAGGAGCAGTTTGCGTAGATTCTCGCCCTGCTTCGCCTCCTTGGAGACGAGCTCGAGGCGTTTCAACTTGGTCAGGCCTTCCACCAGAAGCCCGATCTCGTGGCCGAACAGGCGGTCGATCTCGACGCGGGTGGCGTCGGTGTCTTCAATGGTGTCGTGCAAGAGCGCCGCGGCAATGGTGGCGTCATCGAGCTTGAGGTCGGTGAGGATCGCAGCGACTTCGAGCGGATGGGAAATATACGGGTCGCCGGACGCCCGCTTCTGCTCGCCATGCGCGCGCATGGCATAGACGTAAGCGCGGTTGAGCAGATCCTCGTCGGCCTTGGGATTGTACTGCTTGACCCGGCCGATCAGCTCGTACTGCCGCATCTGTCGCGGCTTGCGCGCCTTTGCCGGCGCTTCGCCGAGAAGCGCCATCAAGTTCGGGCTGCGCAGCCCCGGCAGCCTGGGCCGGGGTTGATTCTGCATGCGCGGCAGATCGATCGGCGAACGCGCCATAATGAACCTTTGGAACTCCTGGCGAGCGGCTCTGGGCAGAGTCAGCCAAAAGTATTCACAAAGATATCATGGAGCGGCTGCCACGCCACAAGGCGCGGGGGGAAAAGCCGTATTTGGCGGCGCATTATGGCGCCGCCCAAAGCCAAGTTGCGGTTAAGATCGTCTTAGAAACAGCCCCGGAAAGCTCGACGCGGACGCGGTTTATTCCTCTTCGTCACCGGCATCCGGCTCGGGCTGGGTCTCCGGCGGGGTCAGCCCTTCGAGGCCCTTGAGCAGCTCTTCCTCCGACATGCGGTCGGTGGTGACGTCGGTATCGTCAGCATCGACGCCGGTACCGGGCGCACCGATCAGCGGCACGGGCTCCGGCTCGGGCTCATCGACCTCGACGTATTTCTGCAAGGAATGAACGAGCTCTTCCTTGAGATCCTCCGGTGAAACCGCCTCTTCGGCGATCTCGCGCAGCGCCACGACCGGGTTCTTGTCGTTATCGCGCTCGACGGCAATCTGCGTGCCGGACGAAATCATCCGCGCCCGATGGCTTGCCAGAAGGACCAGATCGAAGCGGTTCTCGACCTTGTCGATGCAATCTTCGACGGTAACACGGGCCATTAAAAGGCTCCTGATTTGAGGCTTCGAGGCCGGGCACCGGCATAATTGCCATCGGTTCCCGCGATTTGCCGTTTAGGTATCGCTGCCGAGCGTCAAGTGCAAGCGCCATTTTCGGCTTGCGGTTGACCGGCGGCACTATTTAAGTTGCCATCCATGAGGCACCCCGCAAGTCAAATTACGGGGAACCCGTCCGCGGCGTTCCGAATCATACTCTTGGAAACGCCGCGACGGCGTGCCGCAGTCCTTTCGCCGCGCTAGATTTGCCACAACACAAGTGGCGGCGCCGCCTGCGCATCGAATCTTGACGATCGCGGGTTATCTAATTTGAGAACGCCGGAATCGTCGAACCAAAATTGCAAGTCGATCCGGTTTTATAACGAGAAACAGAGAGAACCATGTCGGCACAAATCGAAAAAATCGCGCTCTTCATCGACGGCGCCAATCTTTATGCCACGGCAAAATCGCTTGGCTTCGATATCGATTACAAGCGGCTTCTGCGTGAGTTCCAGTCCCGCGGCTATCTGGTGCGTGCGTTCTATTACACCGCAGTGATCGAGGATCAGGAATATTCCTCGATCCGCCCGCTGATCGATTGGCTCGATTACAACGGCTATACCGTGGTGACCAAGGCGACCAAGGAATTCGTCGACCAGACCGGCCGCCGCAAGGTCAAAGGGAACATGGACATCGAGCTTGCTGTCGATGCGATGGAAATCGCGCCCTTCGTCGACCAGATGTGGCTGTTCTCCGGCGACGGCGATTTCCGTTCGCTGGTGGAAGCGGTGCAGCGCCGCGGCGTGCGCGTCACCGTGGTTTCGACCATTTCGACACAGCCGCCGATGGTGGCCGACGAATTGCGCCGGCAATGCGACCAATTCATCGATATCATCGACCTGCAAAACAAGATCGGCCGCGATCCGTCGGAGCGGCCGCCGCGCGAACCGCGGGAACCGCGCGAGGGACGTAGCCCCGCGCATACGCCGCAGTTCCTGCAGCGCAGCCCAACCTCACAGCGCGTCGAAGTCGAAGCCGAAGACGAATTCGACGACGAATAATCGCCGCAGCGGCCGAGGGCAATGCGATGGCGCGATCGAGCGGGATGCCCGGCCGCGATTGCCCCCGCTGCCCGCGGCTGGTTGCCTTCCGCCAAACCTGGCGCAAGCAGGAACCAGAATGGTTCAATGCGCCGGTCGACTCGTTCGGGTCGCCCGATGCGCGCCTCCTTATCGTCGGGCTTGCCCCCGGTTTGCGCGGCGCCAACCGAACCGGGAGGCCGTTCACCGGCGATTATGCCGGCGATCTGCTTTACGGCACGCTCAAGGAGTTTGGATTTGCGCGCGGCGACTATCGGGCCAGCGCCGACGACGGTCTCGAACTGATCGATTGCCGCATCACCAATGCGGTGCGCTGTGTACCCCCGGAGAACAAGCCGACGCCGGCCGAGATTACGACCTGCCGCGATTTTCTGGCCGCAACGCTCAAGGAAATGACAAAGCTTCGCACCGTCATCGCACTTGGGCGTATAGCGCACGAGACATTCATTTCGGGCCAGAACGTCAAGCGGCGTGATTATTCATTCACACACGCTCGCGCGCACGCGATCGGCGGCCTCACTCTCTTCGACAGCTATCACTGCTCGCGTTACAACACCAATACTGGCGTGCTCACGCCGGCGATGTTCCACGAAGTTTTTGCCCAGGTGCGCAAGCTGCTCGATGGTCAGGCATAGATCGAGCTTTCGTATTTGCCGCTGCCCATTTCGCTGCGCGGGAAAATGCCGTGCCGTTCAATCCAGTCGAAGGATTCTTCGAACACTTCCTTCGAATAAAGCTCGAAGACGAGCCGCTCGCCCGGACCCCAGCGCCGGGTATCCATCGCGTCGTGGAAGCGCACCGGGAATTCCTTGCGGTAATAGTGAGTGTAGCGCTCCGGCCGCTGGTCGATGTCGCGCTGGGCGCGGCGCAGGGCCCGAAAATATTTGCGTACGTCTTCGGGCTCCGGCGTGCCGGTGACCATTGAGGCCATCATAAACGTCGTATCGATGACTTTGCGAAAGCCAAGCTGTTCGGCAAAATAATAAGGGCCGCTAAACAGCGACGCCGCCGGCACCTTGCGATCGATCAATAACTCCATCCTGCTGAACAACAGGCCATCGTTGAACGACAGCTTGATCGCATCGGGCGCGATGTACTGCTCAAGGCCCTGAATGGTCGCGTAGTGGCTGCCGGACTGATAGCCGACCGAGATCGGCACATCGGCGAGATCGGCGGGCGTCTTGACCGGCGATTCCGGCGGCACGAACACGCCGCACGGCGAGACCGAATAGCAGTCCGGATAGAGCTTGCCGTGGCCGTTCGACGCCGCAACATTTACCGTCCAGTGGCAGGCGCCGCTGACATTGCAGGTGCGCCCGGCTTCAAAGGTCTGAAACGCGCCCACTTTGTTGCCGATATGGTGGCTGCTGGCCGCGCTCGAATCCATCGTTTCGCGAAACTCGTAATCGAGACCCTCGGCGGCGAAATAGCCTTTTTCCTCCGCGACCCATTCCTGAAGCCGGAAGTGCGGTGCGACGACGAATTTGGTCATGAGCAAATCTCCGCCGATGGCGTTTGAAAGCGCCGAAGACTAACCGTGGGCGCGCAGCCAGGCAACGACCTCGGCGGCGTTCTTGTCCGGTGGAAAGACCGGATAGAACGCCTTGACGATCGCACCATCGTCGATGACGAGCGCCATGCGCTTGAGCAGAGTCATGCCGGACGTCGCGAATGTCGGCAGCTTGAGGGCATGTGTCAATTTGAGATCCATATCGGACAGGAGGGCAAACGGCAGATGCAGGCGCTCCGCCGCCTCCCGCTGATAGGCGGTATCTTGCGTTGAAATTCCATAGACGTGATCGACACCAAGCGCTTTCAATTCGGCAAAGTGGTCGCGGAAACTGCATGACTGCGGCGTGCAGCCACGCGCGCCGGGGATATCGTCCCAGCCCGGCGGCGCGTCAACTCCCGGCACGCCGGTGCGCGGATAAATGTAGACGACGGTTCGGCCCTTGAGCTTCGACAGATTCACAGCCGCTCCGCTCGTCGCCGGCGGCGCCAAATCGGGAAGTTTGGCGCCAGCAAGATGCTTGGCCGCACCATCGTCCTGCGGCGCCGGAAGATCAGGCGGCAGAACGGTCGGATCGTGTGTGCCGTGAGCCTCTCGCGCGCTCATGATTGAGCTCCAATTCTCATGCGCATGATCTTAACCGAAAACCGGCTTCCACTTTTCGGGATCATGCGCTGTACGACATAAACTCCATCAGCGAGCCGTCCGGATCGCGAAAATAGACGCTGGTGCCGGCGCCTTTGGCGCCGAAGCGCTGCATTGGGCCGGCTTCGATGCGAACGCCGCAGCGCTGAAGATGGGCAACCGCGTCCGCGATCGGTCCCATCCATTCAAAGCACAAATCGCTGTTGCCGGGCGCCACCGGCAGCCGCGCCACTTCGGCAGGCTTTACGCCCGGCCCATGCACGTTGAGCTGCTTGTCACCGAAGCGATAGGCGAAGCCGGCCGGCCGCGCCACCAGCTCCGCGCCGAGCACCGTTGTATAGAAGGCGTTGGAACGTTCCCATTCGGACACATGAATAACGCAGTGATCGAGCCTCGTCGGAAGCATCCCCTACCCTTTCTGCCGCAACAGGCGGCCGCGCTCGCGCTCCCATGAACGTTTCTTTTCGGTGTCGCGCTTGTCGTAAAGCTTTTTCCCGCGGGCGAGCGCCAGCTCGACCTTGGCGCGGCCGCGCTCGTTGAAATAAAGCTTCAGCGGCACCAGCGTCATGCCCTCGCGCTCGACTGCGCCAACGAGCTTGTTGATCTGCCGCTTGTGCAGCAGCAACTTGCGCGGCCGCTTTGGCGTGTGGTTGAAGCGGTTGGCCTGCAAATATTCCGGAATGTTGGAATTGATCAACCAGATTTCGCCGCCGCGCGCGTCGGCGTAGGATTCCGCGATCGTCGCCTTGCCCTGGCGCAGCGACTTGACCTCGGTGCCGGTGAGCGCGACCCCGGCCTCGAACGTCTCGTCGATGAAGTAATTGAATCGCGCCTTGCGATTATCGGCGACGACGCGCAGCTTTCGTTCTGTCTTCGGCGCCATTCTTATCTTTGCCGCATGCCGGCGTTCACCGCGCCTTGAGCAGGTCGCGGATTTCGGTGAGCAACTGCACTTCTTTCGAAGGCGCAGCAGGCGCAGCAGGCGCCGCCGGCGCTTCCGGGGCTTTCAGCTTGTTGATGCCCTTGATCGCCAAAAACAGCACCCAGGCGATGATCAGGAAATTGATCGAGAGCGTGACGAAATTGCCCCAGGCGAGCACCGCGCCCTGCTTGCGCGCCTCGGCCAGCGAGGTTGCCGTCACCTTCGACGACAGAGGGATGAAATAGTTGGAGAAATCGAGGCCGCCGGTGACCGAGCCGATCAGCGGCATGACGACATCGCTGACCAGCGAATTGACGATGGCGCCGAATGCCGCGCCGATGATGACGCCGACCGCGAGATCGACGACATTGCCGCGCATCGCGAATTTCTTGAATTCCTCGAGCATCAACCCCTCTAGGATTATGAGCGATTACTATTTCCGCTCGTACTCGCAACCGCGGAAACCCAGTCGATTCCGCTGGATTTTCGCTGGCGCGGGAATGAGCGAGCGAACGCCTTCTTTAGTTGACCAGTCCGGCGTGGACCATGGCCTTACGGACCGCAGCCTGCGCTTTTTCGCTCGCCGGCACCATCGGCAGCCGCAGCACGTTGGCGCACTTGCCGATAAGCGAGAGCGCATATTTGATTGGTGCGGGGCTTGTCTCGATGAACAGATCGACATGCAGCGGCGCGAGCTTGTCCTGCAATTTCAGCGCCGCGCTAAAGTCGCCGCGCAAGCAGGCGGCCTGAAATTCGGCGCACAGCCGCGGCGCGACGTTCGAGGTTACCGAAATGCAGCCGTGGCCGCCATGCGCCATAAAACCGAGGGCGGTGATGTCTTCGCCCGAGAGCTGGTTGAAATCCTCGCCCATCACGGCGCGCTGCTGCGTCACCCGCGTCATGTTGGCGGTAGCGTCCTTCACACCCGCAATATTCTTCAGCTCGTAGAGGCGCGCCATGGTTTCGACCGACATGTCGACGATCGAGCGCCCCGGGATATTGTAGATGATGATCGGGACGCCGATGGCGTCGTTGATCGCCTTGTAGTGCTGATAGAGGCCTTCCTGCGTCGGCTTGTTGTAATAGGGCGTGACCACCAGCACGGCGTCCGCCCCGGCCTTCTCGGCGTGCTGTGCAAGATCGATGGCCTCTTTTGTGGAGTTCGAACCGGCACCGGCGATGACAGGCACGCGCTCGTTCGCCTGATCGACGCACCATTCGACGACCTGCTTGTGCTCGTCGTGCGAAAGCGTCGGACTTTCGCCCGTGGTACCGACCGGCACCAGCCCGTTGGTGCCCTCGGCGATCTGCCAATCCACAAGGTCGCGGAACGCTTTCTCGTCGACTGAGCCGTTCTTGAACGGTGTAACGAGCGCGGTAAACGAGCCTCGAAAGCGGGTCTTGGCGGCCATGATACGGTCCGTGACGTTGCGGCACGGCGCCTGGCGCAGACGACAGCCTGCGGCAACGGGGACCGGCCATAGCACATAGATATCCGGGCATAAATATCGGGTCGCGGCGGGGTGCGAAAGCCCCCTTGCCGGCCGCGGCGGCCAATTTACGCGGCTATACCGCTCTATCTGGCGCGCGCTACCCCGATCACGTTCCAAGCGCGCTCGTCCGCCGGCGCTTCGTCATCGGGAAAGCTGCGAAGACTGACCAAGTCCAGTTGGTTCTGGCCGAGCACCCGTTCGAGCTCGTCGGGAAAATAATAGCGAACGACGTGCTCCTCCTGCCATCGTTCGGTTCCACCATTCTTGTCAGTGCGCTCAAGGTCGAAGACCACACGGCAGAGATGCCGCTCTGCATCAAGTTCGGTGCGAGTCTTTCGTATAATGCGGCTATTGCCCTCCGTAACGGTGATTTCGCGCGCGCGTGGGGGATCGGCGATTACCGCAAGCCCGTTCCAGACGTCGAAAATAAAGAGACCGTCAGGCTCAAGGTGCCGCCGCGTCGTCGCCAGCGCCGCCATCAGGTCGGCATCCTCGCGCTGGTAGCCAAGCACGGTGAACATCATCAGGACCGCGTCAAAGCGCCGGCCGAGATCGACGTCGCGAATATCGCCTTGGCAAAATACGGCCGACTTCATGTGTGCTGCGGACGACTTGGCGCCCGCCTGCTTCAGCATGGCCGGCGAGCGATCGACGCCGACAACGGTGTGACCGCGTTCCGCCAAGGGCAGCGCGTGGTTGCCGGTTCCGCACCCGAGATCAAGTATCCGTCGCGGTCCGGACAGACCGTGGCGCAGGAGAATCCGTTCGACCAGTTCGACTTCGCCGGCATAATTCTTTGAGCGATAGATCGCGTCGTAGGCGCCGGCATAGCTCCGTCCGAAAGCCTCGGTCACGCCAAACACCGCCGTACCGCCGCACCGACGGTATCGATCTCGCGCTCGGCGAGAGTAAGTCCGGACGGAAGATAAAGTCCGCGGCGCGCGATGCGTTCGGTGACCGGATAGGTTTCGCCCGCGAACAGGCCACGTTCCCGCAGCACCGGCTGCTCATGCATGCCGAGAAAAAATGGACGGGTATCGACGCCGTGCTCTTTCAGCCGTGCGGCGAAGGCGACCGCGTCGAAGGGAACCGAATCTTCCAGAACCACGCCATACATCCAGTAGACGTTCTTTACTCCAGAGCGCTCGACCGGCAGGCGAAGACCGCTTACGCCGCGCAGCCGCTCGCCGTAGAGCGCGGCCATGCGCCGTTTGCGCGTGAGATGGTTTTCGATCTGCTCCACCTGCGCCAGCCCGATGGCCGCCTGCAGGTTGGTCATGCGGAAATTATAACCGAGCTCCGCATGCAAGAACCGCTGACCGCGCTGGAAACACAGATTGCGCAGGCTGCGCAGGCGTTCCGCAAGCTTCGCATCGCCGGTCACGACCATTCCACCTTCGCCGGTCGTGACGATCTTGTTGGCGTAGAAACTGAAACACCCCATCGTGCCGATGCCGCCGGCACGGCGGCCGTGATATTCCGCGCCGTGCGCTTCGGCGGCATCCTCGATGACGGCAAGTCCGAATTTTCGGCTCAGATCCATCAGCGGATTCATTTCCGCCATATGCCCATAAATGTGCACGGGCATGATCGCGCGCGTTTGTCCGGTGATTTTGCGTTCGACTTCCGCAACGTCGAGACACCAGGTATCAGGCTCGCAGTCCACCAATACCGGGCGGCAGCCGGTGCGCAGCACCGCGGCGACGCAGGAGATAATCGTAAAGCTCGGAAGAATGACCTCCGACCCGGCCGGCAAAGCCAGCGCCGCCATCGCCGCTTCGATGGCGACGGTGCCATTGCACATCGCAATGCCGTGGGTGACGCCGCAATATTCGGCCCAACGGCGCTCGAATTCGGCGATAAAACGGCCTTCCGAAGAAATCCATCCGGTGCGCAGCGCCTCTTCGACGTAGGCGAGCGCGTTATCATCGAGCAAAGGCTCGGAAACGGGTATCACGACGATTTCTTTGTCGAGCCGCCAGAGGGCTTCGCGTAGCGCACCTCTGCAGCGGCGATGCCCTTGAAGCGCGTTTTGTCGGCATCGCCGACATAAGGGCCCTGTTTGACTTCGACCATCTCGACTTCCTCGAGAGCCTCGAAGCCGTGCCCGCCGTCGGCGAGAAGAATAACGTCGCCCGCGCCCAGCTCCCTGCTTTCCAGGTACACGCCGGCGTCGGTGTAGAAGTCGACCCGAAGCCGGCCGCGGCGCAGGAACAACACCTCGCGCGTGAAATGCACGGCGCGCTGAACCGGATTATGGACGTGCGGCTCGATCACATGGCCGGCAGGATGCCGCATATAACCGAGCTGCTGGGAAAAATCTCCCGGCGTAAAAAAATGAATGCCCTGCTCGTGAAAGCTGCTGCGGAGAATGACGGCAAATTCGACGCCGTCGAACGCGACCCTCTCAATCATGACCGGCCACCAAAATATCGGGCCATCTCAGCGCCAAACACTTTGTCGGCAAGCGCCCGCTCTTCTGCGGTCAGCAATTTCTCGTAGCTGTCGCGGTAGCCCTTGTTAACAAACCGCTGGCCCTTGCCATATCCCGCGGCAAGGCTGTCGCGAAAAAAAATGCCCTCTACGCGATTTTCCACTTCTTTGCTTTCCAGCGCGGCCATGGATTTTATCGAACTGCGATCAACCGCAATACGCTGCCGCTCGATAGGAACGTCAACGCCGATAAAATCGAGAATGGATTTCAGTTCGCTGTCCGGACTATCGACAAGCTTCTCATAGAATACAAGATGGACTGGGACGTTGCGCTGGCTGAGCCATGAACGGACATGCCCGAGCCAGGTCCCGAACGGCGGATAATCGCCACCCGTCATCAACCAGCGCTGGACGAAGCCGCGCAATGCGGCGGTTTGGGTGCTGCGAGGAACGCCATCGATCAGACCGCCGAAATCCCAAGCCGACATCATGACGTCGATCGGATGGCGGATGAGATAAATTGCCTTACCGATCGCGCGGTTCACCGGGATCGATTGATTGTAGGGGAAATGAGACTTTATCAGGCGCGGCGCCCCCGGATCGCCGAATGCGGCATTCGGATAGGCATGAATATCGAGGATGTATTTGCGTTCCAGGTCGTGAATATCCCGATCGTCCGGGAACAGACTGTAGAACAGCAAAAAGCTCAGATACGTCACGCCCGATTTGGGAAAGGCCGACAAACTGGTGATGCCCTGCACGTTGGACTCCGCCAGCTTCAAGCACGTTGCCGCAGCGGCAGCGCCTGATTCAGATCAGGATATTTCGGCGTGCGCCCGCTCCTGACACGGTCGCAGGCCTCCGTCAGCACCGCGGCCACGCCGTCGACGAATTCGCTCCAGCTATAGCCGGCAAGCCGCTTCTTTCCGCGTTGGACGAGTTCGGCGCAAAGACCCGGGTCGTTCCATACCTGCTTCATCGCCTGCGCGAGCGCCTGCGGCGAGCGCGGATCGACGAGCAGGCTGGTGTCGCCGCATTGCTCGCGAATGCCCGGAATGTCCGAGGTTATGACAGGCTTGCCCAGATGCCATGCTTCGAGCGGCGGAATATTTGTCGGACCAAAAAAAGTCGGCATCACGAGACCGGCCGACAGGGTGTAGAGCGCCGCCATATCGGCGT
>Ga0181522_10002331_pt1 | contig 10870 bp, 12 predicted proteins | sample PEATcosm2014_Bin_27_FD_121103 | JGI IMG/M metagenome (GOLD analysis project Ga0181522, IMG submission 121103) | Peatland microbial communities from MTU Mesocosm Facility, Houghton, MI, USA - PEATcosm2014_Bin05_10_metaG | ecosystem: Environmental > Terrestrial > Soil > Wetlands > Peat | place...
CGAGGAGCTCAAGGGCATGACCCACTTCAGCGGCGCCCCGCTGACCCTGCGCGGCTGAGCACCGAGCCGCACATTCCCGGAACTGCGGGCTTGTACGGACACGAGGGCGGGTATACGATCGAGACAGTGGACATGTGGACCTTCCTGTGGCTGATGGTCTTCCTGAAGATCCCGATCGTCGGCCTGTACCTGATCATCCGCTGGGCCGTCGGGCAGACGCCTGAGACGGCCGGCGAGCAGGACGGAGGCATCGGGGTGGACGGGCCTCGCGTCCCCCCGCGCCATCCGCACAGGCCCGGCAGATTGCCGCGCCATCCCCGTCGTGGTCCCCACGGCACGCCCGTGCCCGTCTCGCCGCCGCGCGTGCGTGCGGTCGCGACCCTTCGCCACGGGCCCCGCGTCTGAGACCTCCGCCCGCCCGGCCGGCGGCGGGCCCGGGACGTGCATCGACCATAATCGGAGGTGGACCCCCCGACCTCGTGGATAGGAGAAGCAGATGAGCACGCAGACGCAGACGGGCGCACACGACGGTCAGGCCAACGGCAGCACAGCCTCGGGGGACGTGCTCACGGTCACCGACAGCCGTACCGGCAAGTCCTATGAGCTGCCCATCACCGACGGCACAGTGCGGGCCAGCGAATTCCGCCAGATCAAGGTCGACCCCGAGGAATTCGGGATGATGGTCTACGACCCGGCCTACATGAACACGGCCTCCTGCCGCAGCGCCATCACCTACATCGACGGCGACGCCGGCATCCTGCAGCACCGCGGCTACTCGATCGAGCAGCTGTGCGAGCACTCGACCTACCTGGAGGTCGCCTACCTGCTGATCAACGGCCGCCTGCCCAACGAGGTCGAGCTGCAGGGCTGGATCGACGAGATCACGATCCACACGTTCGTGCACGAGAACGTCAAGGACTTCATGCAGGGCTTCCGCTACGACGCCAACCCGATGGGCATGCTGGTCGCCTCCGTCGGCGCCCTCTCGACCTTCTACCCCGACGCCAACAAGATCCACGACGAGCGCGTCCGGGCCATGCAGATCATCCGCCTGCTGGCAAAGATGCCGACGCTGGCCGCCTTCTCCTTCCGCCACAACATGGGCCAGCCCTACGTCTACCCCGACAACGACCTCAAGTACGCGGGCAACTTCCTGGGGATGATGTACAAAATGACCGAGCTCAAATACCAGCCCGACCCGCGGCTGGAACGGGCTCTGGACGTCCTCTTCATCCTGCACGCAGACCACGAGCAGAACGCCTCGACGAGCGCCGTGCGGGCCGTCGGCTCGACCCAGGTCGACCCCTACTCGGCAGTCGCTGCCGGCGTCGCGGCCCTCTACGGCCCGCTGCACGGCGGCGCCAACGAGCAGGCCCTGCGGATGCTCAAACGGATCGAGACGGTCGAGAACATCCCCGACTTCCTGGACAGCGTCAAGGCCGGCAACGAGCGCCTGATGGGCTTCGGCCACCGCGTCTACAAGAACTACGACCCCCGCGCCCGCATCATCCGCAAACACCTCGACGCCGTCTTCGAGGTGCGCGGCAAGAGCCCCCTGCTGGAGGTCGCCTCCGAGCTGGAGAAGCGCGCCCTGGACGACGACTACTTCACCTCCCGCAAGCTCTACCCCAACGTCGACTTCTACTCGGGCCTGATCTACGAGGCCCTGGGCCTGCCCGTCGCGATGTTCCCCGTCATGTTCGCGATCGGGCGCACCAGCGGCTGGATCGCCCAGTGGAAGGAGATGGTCGAGGACTCAGAGCAGAAGATCGCCCGGCCCCGGCAGATCTACACGGGCGCGAGGGACCTGGAGTACGTGCCGATCGAGCAGCGCTGAGCCGCTCGCTCAACCCTCCTCGACGATGACCGTGACCGTCTCCACGACCGGCTCCGGCTCGGTCTTCCTGGCGCGAAGCCACACGAGCACCAGCACCGCCAGCAGCGTCGCCGAGTTGGCCGCGATGATCGCCGGGTCTTCGCGGATCACGCCGTAGGCCACCCAGGCGGCGACACCGCAGCCGAAGCAGGCCAGCCACAGCCACGACAGCTCCGCTGCGCTGCGCATGCGCGCCGAGCGCACGACCTGCGGCAGGAAGCTCAGCGTCGTCAGCGCGCCGGCGAGATAGCCAAGGGCGGTCATCGCCCCCCACAATAGGAGAGCAGGGCGGCCGTCCGCGTCCTGGAAAACGGTTCTTACACGACCAGCGTGGCACCGTGCCGCGACAGCCAGGCGCGGTCCTCGCGCCAGTCGGGCCAGTGGCGCTCGACCAGGGCCCAGAAGCGCGGCGAGTGGTCGAGCACCTGCAGGTGGCAGACCTCGTGCCAGACGACGTATTCGAGCACCCGCTCGGGCGCCAGCAGCAGCCGCCAGTTGAAGCTCATGCGCCCGCGGGCCGAGCAGGAGGCCCAGCGCGTGCGCTGCCCGCGGATGTCCAGACCCGTGTAGCTGAGGCCGGCCTCGGCGCAGGCCGCGTCCAGGCGGGGGGCGATCTCCTCGCGGGCCGCACGGCGGTAGAAGCGCTCGATGGCAGGACGAGCGTCGCCGGGCGGCACGAGCAGCTCCTGGCCGCGGCGGTGCACGCGGCTGCGACCGGGCTCGGGGGTGACGGTCAGGACGCCGTCCAGGTAGGGCAGGGTGCCGGCCCGCTGCCTGACGGCCGCCCGGGCCCTGCTCAGCTCGGCCAGGCGCGCCTCGATCCAGGGCCGCAGCTCGCTGACGGCCGCCGCCGCGGCCCGCTCGGGCGTGCGGGAGGGGAGCACCACCTCCACGCCGGAGTGGGCATGGACGTTGACCCTGACCCTGCGGGCGCGGGAGGAGCGTCTGACGGTGTAGGGGATCTCCGGCGAGAACGGCGTCTGGAGGGTCACCCCCGACAGGCTACGGACAGCGCCGGTGGGCCAAGCCTGTAGCCCGACTGTTACCGCCGCGGGGAGCGCGTACGCTTGCGGCCGTGACCGCGACCCCCGATGACGCCAGGATGCGCGAGCCGACCCTCGACGAGGAGCTGCTGCTGTGGCTGGAGGGCGAGTCGCCCGAGGTCCTGGCGGCGGACGCCGAGCGGGTCAAGGACATCGCCGCCGAGTTCGCCTACGGCTTCCAGGCGCTCTCGCGCGTCCAGCGGGCCGTGACGGTGTTCGGTTCGGCCCGCCTGCCCGAGGGCCATCCCCACTACCAGCTGGCCCGGGAGGTCGGCGCCTGCCTGGTCTCCTCCGGCTTCTCCGTCATCACCGGCGGCGGGCCGGGCCTGATGGAGGCCGCCAACCGCGGCGCCTACGAGGAGGCAGCTCGCATGCAGGGGCGCCCCAAGCCGCTGTCGATCGGCTGCAACATCGAGCTGCCCCGCGAGCAGCAGCTGAACCCCTACCTGGACATCGGCCTGCGCTTCCGCCACTTCTTCGCCCGCAAGGTCATGTTCGTCCGCTACGCCAGCGCCTTCGTGGCCTGCCCCGGCGGGTATGGAACGCTCGACGAGCTGTTCGAGGTGCTGACGCTGGTGCAGACCGGCACGACCCGCAACGTGCCGGCGATCCTGATCGGCCAGGGCGAGTGGGACGGCCTGCTGGACTGGATGCGGGAGAAGGCCCTGGCCGAGCACCGCATCGACGGCAGGGACCTCGAGCTCGTGCATCTCGTCGACACGCCCGAGGACGTCTGCCGGGTGGTCCGCGACTGCTACCGCCGCCAGCTCTCCGAGCGCCACCTGGTGCGCCGACGCACGGCTTCGCCTGCAGCCGTCGCGCACCCCCCTGGCCGGTCATAATCGTCGTCATGGCCCGCTCCCGCGTGCGACTGCCCAGGGACGTCAGGGCGCCCTACCAGGTGTACCTCAACGGCGTGCCCCAGCATCTGGGGGTCGACTACCAGGTCCGCGAAGGCGTCCTCGTCTTCGAGCGGGAGCTGCGCAAGGACAGGATCAGCGGCTGGCGCTGGCTGCTGGGCGCCTGGGGCGTCGGCACCTACCGCCAGGACGACTCCGTCGACGTCCGCTACGAGGCCGCCGACGGCTCGCCGCGGGTAGCGGAGGGCCTGGAGATCGAGCCCGGGTAGACGGCCTTCTCCCAGGGCCTTGCCAGCTTCAGGGCGCTGAGGATGGCCCGCGTCGCGGGCGAGCGGTTGAGCGTGTAGAAGTGGATGCCTGGGGCGCCTGCCGCCAGCAGCTCGGCGCACTGCAGGGTCGCGTAGGCGACGCCGAAGTCGAGGACGGCCTCGAGGTCCTCCTCGCGGGCGTGCATCTCGCGGCGCAGCCCCTCGGGGATCGCCGAGCCGCACATGGCGGCCATCCTCTCGATCTGGCCCACCCTCGTGATCGGCATGATGCCGGGGATGATGGGCACCTCGATACCGGCGGCGCGGGCGCGCGAGACGAAGTCGAAGTAGAAGGTGTTGTCGAAGAAGAGCTGGGTGATCAGGAAGTCGACGCCCTCGCCGACCTTCTCGGCGAGGTGGCGCAGGTCGTCCTCGGGGCTGGCGGCGTGGATGTGGGTCTCGGGGAAGCAGGCGGCGCCGATCGCGAACGGGTAGTCGGCGCGGATCAGCTGCACCAGTTCGCGCGAGTACTCCAGGCCGCCCTCCGTCCTCGTCCACTCCTGCTGGCCTGCGGGCGGGTCCCCGCGCAGGGCCAGCACGTTCTCGATCCCGGCCTCGCGCATCTCCTGCAGCGTCGAGCGCAGCTCCGGCACGGTCGCGCCAACGCAGGTGAAGTGGGCCATCGCCTCCAGGCCCCACTCGTCCTTGATCCGCTTGACGATCTCGATCGTCTTCTCGCGCGTCGAGCCGCCGGCTCCGTAGGTGACAGAGACGAAGGCAGGCTCCAGCTCGCGCAGCTCGGATACTGCCGCATAGAGGCTCTGCTCCCCCTCGGGCGTCTTCGGCGGGAGGAACTCGAAGGAGAAGACGGGACCGTCGCCGGCCAGGATCTCGTCTATACGCATCTGCCGATTATGCCGCCCAGCGCTCGGTCTCGCCGGGTATGCGACGGAGCTTGCCGAGCGCAGCCAGGTGGGTCAGGTAGCCGAGCGTCTGGGAGAGCAGCCACTGGCCGTTCTGCTCCGAGAGCGAGTCGCCGAACATGCCCGTGACGACCTCGTAGGCCGTCGGCTCCCCGTCCCCGACGGTGCCCATGACCTCCTCCAGCTGCTGCTCCACCAGCTCCCGGTTGCCGCGGATGTGGGCGTGGACGTCGGTGAAGGTGCGCCCGTGGCCGGCCAGGCACAGCCTCGCGCCGAGCCTTTCCACGACGTCCAGGGAGTGCAGGAACTCCCCCACGGGGTCGGGCGAGTGGCCCATCTCGAAGTACAGGGAGATGCGCCCCAGCAGGTGATCGCCGGAGATCAGCAGGCGCCGCTCGGGCTGGAACAGGCAGACGTGGGAGGGCGAGTGCCCGGGCGTCTCGTAGGCCACCCACTCGCCCAGGTCAGTGCCGACGGTGACGCCGTCGAGCAGGTCGCGGGCGATCTCGACGGGGCCCCCGAAGCCCGATTCGGAGGTCTCCTCCTGGGCGCGCTGCTCTGCGTAGCGGCGCAGCGGCTCGGCCGGCACGCCGCTCTGGCGGGCTATCTCCAGGCGCCTGGCCAGCACCGCGGCCGGGTCCTGCACCATCTGGCTCATCAGCTCGTGGCTGGGGTGCATCCAGACCTCGCAGCCGACCCGCGCCGCGATCGTGGCGGCCTGCCCGCAGTGGTCTGAGTGGGCGTGGGTGCAGACGATCAGCCGCGTTTCCTCGAGCCGCAGCCCGCACATCGCCAGCGCCCGCTCCAGGTTCGCCATCGAGTCGGGCTGGTTCATACCCGTGTCGAACAGGACGAAGCCCTCGCCCGCCTTCACGGCCCAGGCGTTGCAGTGGGGGACGCCCGGCCAGGGCAGCGGCAGGCGCAGGCGGTAGACGCCCGGCAGGACCCGCTCGCCACGTCCCAGCTCCCGCCGGCTCGTCACATCGGCCACCCCGGGCAGACTAGACTAAGGCGCTGGAGCAGCATCGACAGGAGGCGGGGATGGCCGACGGGGAGAGCCCCAGCAAGACGAGCGCGAAGGTCGAGGAGGTCGCTGCGAGCGTGCAGCAGGCCGCCGCCGGGCGCAGGCGCATCTCGGGCAGCAAGGCCGAGAGCGTCGCGCGTCGCTACTTCGGGGCGATCGATGAAAAGGATTTGGAGGGCGCGGTGGCGCTGTGGGCGCCGGGCGGCCACGACAACGTCCACGGTCGCGTCGACGCACTCGCGCCCGAGGGCGTCAGGGAGTTCCTGGGCGAGCTGATGGCCGCCATGCCCGACCTCTCCATGCAGGTCGTCTCGACGACGACGGAGGGCGACCGCTGCGGCGTGCACTGGCGGCTGACGGGCACCTTCGCGGGGCCCGGCGGCGTCGGGGGCATCGCCCCCACGGACAGCCCCATCGAGCTCGAAGGCTTCGACCTGCTGACGGTCTCCGACGGCCTGATCCAGCACAACGAGGCCTTCACGGACTCGATGACCTTCGCCCGCCAGCTCGGCATGATGCCCCCGCAGGACTCGACCGCCGAAGCGCGCATGACGAGCGCCTTCAACGCCAAGACGCGCCTGACCAGGGCGATCGGGCCGGGCGAGGCGCAGCTGATCGCGACCGGCGTCTGGGTCGTGCAGGGACAGCCGGCCCGCTGCAACATCTACCTGCTCGAGGACGAAGGGGGCGTGACGCTGTTCGACGCCGGCGCCCGCACGATGACGAAAGCCGTCGCCCGCGCCGGGGCCAAGCTCGGCGGCATCCGCCGCATCGTCCTCGGCCACGGCCACACCGACCATCGCGGCACGGCGCCCGCCCTGGGCGCGCCCGTGCTGTGCCACCCCGACGAGGTCCAGGACGCCGAGGGCAGCGGCGGCTTTCGCTACTGGCCCGAGGGCCTGCGGGGCCTGCCGCCCGTCATGCGCCAGATGCACCAGCTGCTGCACCGCTACGCCTGGGACGGGGGTCCCGTGAAGATCTCCGGCACGCTCGTGGAGGGGGACGAGGTCGCCGGCTTCCAGGTCATCGAGCTGCCCGGCCACGCGCCCGGCCAGATCGGCCTGTGGCGCGAGAGCGACCGCCTGGCCCTGACGACGGACTGCTTCTACACCCTGGACATGTGGGGCAGGGACTCCGCGCCGCACGTGCCGATGCCGATCTACAACTACGACACCGAGCAGGCCAGGGCGAGCATCCGCAAGCTGGCCGGGATGGAGCCGGCCGCGGCCTGGCCGGGCCACGCCAACCCCGTCACCGGGGACGTCCGCTCGCAGCTGCTGAGCGCCGCCGAGACGCTGTAGCGGCGTGGGCAGGCGCAGCCGCCGCAGGGCAGCAGGCGAGCAGGCGCAGGACGCGCCCGAGACCGTCTACCCGGGCGAGCACGGCGAGCTGACCCTGCGGGGAACGCTCGGCGTCGGCTCGCGCCGCGCCTACGCGCAGGCCATGGCGCCCGGCCAGCTCTCCCGCGAGGACGCCGAGCAGCGGGCCGTGGAGATGCTGTTCGAGAAGCTGGCCGTCCGCTGGACGATCTCTGGCGTCCCGACGGAGGGGCAGCGGGAGCTCCTGGGTCGACTGCGGCTGGGCACCGCGGCAGAGCGCCTGTGGGTGCGCCAGACGCTGCGGGCGCACTGCGCCGAGCACTTCCCCGACGTTCAGGTGCCCTGAGGGGCGCCCTCGCCCAGCAGCTCCAGACGGGCGCCCTGGGCGCTCCCGGCCGTCACGAAGCGGGCCGTGGCGGCGTTCAGGACGAACTCGCCGACCTCGCCGCCCTGCCCCCGAACCTGCAGGCACCGGCCCTCCTCCAGCACCGCCACGACGACCCCCATCTCCAGCTCTCCCCCGAAGTGGCGGATGCGGGCGGGACCTCCGACACGAGGGACTGGTCGGGTCGGCCTGAGCACGCCAGCATGCTAGATGCTCGACTCGGCCGCGACTCCCCGCTCCGCTCGCTACGGTGCCCTCATGCGCCGCACCAAGATAGTCGCGACGATCGGGCCCGCCTCGCGGGAGCCGGAGACGCTCGTGCGCCTGGTCGAGGCGGGCATGGACGTGGCGCGCCTGAACTACTCCCACGGCAGCCTCGACGAGCACGCGGAGACGGTAAACCGCGTCCGCGACGCCGCCGGGCGGGCGGGACGGCCCGTCGCGATCCTGCAGGACCTGCCGGGACCGAAGCTGCGGATCGGGCCGCTGCGGGAGGGCGTCGTCGAGCTGACCGCCGGGGAGACGCTGACGATCGTCTGCGGCGACGGCAGCGAGCCGGGGGATGCGCGGCGCATGGGCATCACCTGGGCTGGGCTGGCCGAAGCCGTCGAGCCGGACTCGATCCTGTACCTGGCCGACGGCTCGGTGCGCCTGCGCGTGACGGACGTGCGGATCGGCGCCGGCGAGGTCGACGCGGAGATCGAGGTCGGCGGGGCGGTCGCCTCCCGTCAGGGCCTGAACATCCCCGGCCCCTCCGACGCGCTGCCGGCCGTGCCCGAGGAGGACCTGCGGCTGCTGGGGCACGGCGAGTCGATCGGCGTGGACATGGTCGCCCTGTCCTTCGTGCGCTCCCCCCAGGACATCCAGACGGTCCGCGAGCGCACCCGCCTGCCGCTGATCGCCAAGATCGAGAAGCCCCAGGCGGTCGAACGGGCCGAGGAGATCGTGGCGGCGGCCGACTGCGTGATGGTGGCCCGCGGGGACCTCGGCATCGAGCTGCCGATCGCCCAGGTGCCGCTGGTGCAGAAGCAGCTGCTGGAGCTGGCCGGGCGGATGGCCCGTCCCTCGATCACGGCCACCCAGATGCTGGACTCGATGGTCAGCTCCTCCCGTCCCACCCGCGCCGAGGTGGCAGACGTCGCCAACGCCATCCTCGACGGCACCGACGCGGTCATGCTCTCCCAGGAGACGGCCGTCGGCGCCTACCCCGTGGAGGCCGTCGCGATGATGGCCGCCGTCGCCGAACAGGCGGAGTCGATCGCGCCCTACGAGCGCTGGAACGAGACCCGCGTGCGCCGCACGACCTCCGACCCGGCCTACACGATCGCCCACAACCTCTGCGATGCGGCAAGGGAGCTGAGCTTGGACGCGCTCGTGATCCCGACGCTGTCGGGACGCTCCGCCCGCCTCGTCTCAGCCCACCGCCCGACCGTCCCGATCTACGCCCTCTCCCCCGGCCGCGAGACCGTCCGTCGCTGCGGGCTGATGTGGGGCGTGCAGGCGGCCTCGATGCCCCGCCACGAGACGACCGAGGCGCTGATCGCCGACGCGGCGAGGCGGGTCGTGGAGCTCGGCTGGTGCTCGCACGGGCAGCGCGTCGGGATCACGGCCGGGCTGCCCTCCGGGCGCCCCGGCACGACCAGCCTCTTTCAGATCCAGGTTCTCTGAGCCCTCATAGCGGGCGGTCCAGCTCGAACCAGACGGTCGTGCCGGCGTCGTGCGCCTCCACGCCCCAGCTCCTGGCGGCTTTGTCCAACAGGTACAGGCCGTAGCCCTCGCCCAGGCGCTCGGGGTCGCGTGGGCGCGGCACGAAGCCCTCGCCGGCGTCCGTCACCGCGATCCTGACGAGCTCGCTCTCGACCGTCGCGCTGAGCGCCACCGGGGCCTCGGGCGGGGCGCTGGAGTGCCGGACGGCGTTCGTGACGACCTCCGAGACGAGCAGTACGGCCGTCTGGCCCAGCCCGCCGTCCACGCCCATCCGCTGCAGGTGCTCGGCAACCGCAGATCGTGCCGAGGCGGGCGCGCGGACCGTGCGCTCGAACTCTACGTCGAGCGTCGCCCGGGGCGCCTGGGCGCGGTCCATCTCCATCGCGCTTGATTATCACCGCCTCGGCGGCGCTCGCGCGTCCAGCCACAGGCGGGGGCACGCTCCAGCCAGGCGCCGGCGACACCGGGCCGGCCCCTCTCCCCCCTCCTCAGCCCGTCGTGCCGACCCCCGCGTCCCTGTAGAACTCGGCCTCTTCGCGGCCCAGCTCGGTGACGGGATCGTCCCCGTACATCCACTCGCGGGCGACCCGGTGCCAGTTGACCCGCGCCTGCAGCTGCGCCAGCACGGCCAGCGTCAGCATCTCCATGCGTCGCCCGAACAGGTGCTCGGGGCGCATGTCCTGGTGGCGCATCTCGCGGAAGTGGCTGGAGCGGGGGTCGGAGCTCTCGATCATCACCTGGGTGGCGATCTCCTGGTTCAGCTGGAGCTCCTCGTCGGCCGTCGTGTACCACCAGATCGCGGCCGTCACGAATTCCAGCAGGTGCCCGGGGTCGACCCGCTCCGGGTTGGGCAGGAAGCCGTTCTGCGCCATCAGCTCGTGCAGCCTGGCCGCGTCCTGCTCCGTGACCGCCCGCTGGGCGGCCAGCTCCAGCTCGACCGCAGCAGGGTCCATGCGCTTGAACAGGCCGAAGTCCAGGAACGCCACGCGGCCGTCCGCCAGCAGCAGGAAGTTGCCCGGGTGGGGGTCGCCGGAGAACTGGCGATGGCGGTAGAGGCAGCCCAGGAAGAAGCGGAAGACGATCTCGCCGAGCCTGTCGCGCTCCTCCTGGGAGCGGGTCTTCAGCTCCTCGAAGCCGACACCCTCCACGTACTCGCTGACCAGCACCCGCTCCCGCGACAGCGACGCCACGACCGGGGGCACGGCGATGAAGGGGTGCCCCGCGAAGATGCGTGCCAGTGCCCGCTGGTTCTGGGCCTCCAGCTCGTAGTCCAGCTCCTCCTCGATGCGGTCGCGGATCTCGGTCGTGACGGCCTTGACGTCCAGGCCCGGCGTCATCCGCTTGAGCAGGCGCATGATCATGTCCAGGTTCTGCATGTCCGCCCGCACGGCGCTCGCGACGCCCGGGTACTGCACCTTCACGGCCACCTCGCGGCCGTCCTGCGCCAGGCGGGCCCTGTAGACCTGGCCGATCGACGCTGCCGCG
>Ga0181522_10002332_pt1 | contig 10870 bp, 10 predicted proteins | sample PEATcosm2014_Bin_27_FD_121103 | JGI IMG/M metagenome (GOLD analysis project Ga0181522, IMG submission 121103) | Peatland microbial communities from MTU Mesocosm Facility, Houghton, MI, USA - PEATcosm2014_Bin05_10_metaG | ecosystem: Environmental > Terrestrial > Soil > Wetlands > Peat | place...
GCTGGCCGAGCGGAATCGTTGGGCTCGTCGCGGCGCGCCTCAAGGAGCGCTTCGAACGGCCCGCCTTCGCGCTGGCGCTCAACGGCGCGGAGGCGACAGGTTCGGGTCGCTCGATCGCGGGGGTCGATCTCGGCCGAGTCGTGCGGGCCGCGGTCGAGTCCGGCCTGGCCAGCAAGGGCGGCGGTCACGCCATGGCGGCGGGAATTACGCTCGCCAAGACCCGCATCGGCGAGTTCCGCGCCTTTCTCGAAGACAGGCTAGCCCAGCCGGTGGCGGCGGCGCGAGCGCGCTCGGGTCTGTCGATCGACGCGGCGCTGACGGCGGCCGGCGCGACAGTCGCGCTGGCGCAATCGGTCGAGGCGGCGGGGCCGTTCGGCGCCGGCAATCCCGAGCCGGTGTTCGCGCTGCCGCGCCATCGCCTGAGCGGCGTTTTTCCCGCCGGCGTCGATCATCTCCGTCTGCGCGCGGTCGCCGCCGACGGCGCGGCGATCGAAGCGATCGCCTTCCGAGTCGTCGGCAAGCCGCTCGGCGAGGCGCTGCTCAAGGCCCGCGGCGCCAACGTCCACCTCGCCGGCGCGCTGACGATCAACCGTTACGGTGGTCGCGAGAAACCGCAATTGAGGCTGATCGACGCGGCGGAGGTTTTGGAGTGAGCGTCTAGGCCTCGGCCCGCCGCATCATCGCGCGCACGACGAAAGGGTGGGCGCGGCCAACCGGGACCATGTACGCTCGTCCGAGGCGATTGTGCACGTGCACCACCGTGGCGAAGACGTAGCTCGGCGCCCGTCCGCCACCCGGCTTGCTGACTGAAACGCGCACGTCGAGATGGCTGTCGTCGATGCCAAGCACGAGTTCGTGGGCGTCGCTGCTGATGATGGTGAATATTCCGAGCCGGTCGCCGGGACGATAGGCGTCGGCGGGGCGATCGCCGGTCCTGCGCATGGAGCCGACGTCCTTCAACCCGAAGAGGCGCACCACGCGGTTGCGCAGCGCCATCGCCTGCCCGACCCAGGCCGGCGCAGCTTCGGCGGCCTTGATGAAGATCTCTGTCGGCGACAGCGTCGAATCGCGCAGGGGCGCCTCCCAGGCGTCGTGAAAGTCGGATTCGACAAGCCAGGGACATAACGCGCTCGTAGCGGGAACAGTCGTGGCGGCGATGGGCGTCATCACGGCGCTCACCACAGCGGCGCCGCTGACAGCGCAGCGATGAGAAGAAACGCCGGCCACGCTAAATGCCGGCCGCGCGAGGCGGCGAAGGTGATGAGTCCGGTGGCGAGGAAAGCGATCGCCACAACGGCCAGCCCGCCGCGACGCGCTTCCCATCCAGAAGCGACAACCACGAGTTCGCCGGCGAGCGCAATCCAGGCGATGGTAGTCAGGTGCCAGGCGAAGCGCAGCACCTGACGAGCGAATTCGCTCTTCGCCAGCAGGCCAGCCCGCGTCGCCGGCGCGACCAGCGGGCCAATCAATTTGAGTTCGCCAAGGATCGAATGCGTTGCGGCGACCGTCACGATCGCGAGGCTGGCAAGAGCGAGGACGATGGACATGGCGTTCTCCATACGCTTGCGTACGGATCGATAGACCGGCCGCTTGCCGTTGTCAATACGCTGGCGTATGGTGTGATGGAGCTTCTCAACGCGGGCGACATGCCGACTCGTCGAAACGCTAGCGAACGACTCGGGAAATCCGATTGGGTCGAGGCCGGCTTAGCGACGCTGGCAGAACGCGGCGTCGAAGCGGTGCGCGTCGAGCCCCTCGCCGGGCGCCTCGGCGTCACCAAGGGCAGCTTCTACTGGCATTTCGCCAATCGCGACGCGCTGCTCGCCGAGATGCTCGTCGCGTGGCAGCGCGTCGCGACACACGCCATCATCGACGAAGTCGAGGCCGCGCCAGGCGATGCGCTCGCCAAGCTGAAGTCGCTCTTCGCCATCGTCGCCAGGCTCGAGGGCCGACTCGAGCTCGCCGTGCGCCGCTGGGCGGCCGTCGACGCGGGCGCGCGAGAGGCGCTAGTCGGTATCGACAAGCGTCGCCTCGACTATCTCGAGGCGCTTTTCCGTGAGCTCGGGTTCGACCGCGGCCAGGCGCGGGCGCGGGGTCGGCTCGTCTACAACGCGTTGATCGGCCAGTTCACGCGCGGCGTCGCTGCGCCCTCGGCCGAGCGCTCACGGGAAGCGCTAGCGATCGTGCTGCCTATGTTGACGCGCCGCGATTGACGGGTGGCCGAGAGACGACCGACGCCAAGGCGTCACGCACTCGCCGCGATCCACGTCGCCAGATCCGCCGCTGCGCGCGCCGACAGCGCGCGCTTGCGCGCAAAGCCGCGCTCCGGTCCACGCAAGCGCTTGCCGTCGGCGTCGACGCGCATTTCCTCGATCGGCGGGAACAGTCCGAAATTGACGTTCATCGGCTGGAACGAGCGTGGGCCCACGTCGATAGCTTCGATATGGCCGCCAGTGATGTGGTTGAGCAGCGCGCCAATCGCCGTTGTCGGCGGCGGGGGTGAAAGCGCTTGTCCCAGGCGCTCGGCGGCGGCGAAGCGGCCGGCGATCAGTCCGACCGCAGCGCTTTCGACATAGCCTTCACAGCCGGTGATCTGGCCGGCGAAGCGCAACCGCGGCGCCGCCTTGAGTCGGAGCGAAGCGTCGAGCAGGCGCGGCGAATTGAGGAAGGTGTTGCGGTGCAGGCCGCCGAGGCGTGCGAATTCAGCCTTCTCCAAACCGGGAATGAGGCGGAAGACGCGCGCCTGTTCGCCGTACTTGAGCTTGGTCTGGAAGCCGACGACGTTGAACAGGGTGCCGAGCGCATTGTCCTGTCGCAATTGTACGACCGCATATGGTTTGACCGTCGGCGCGTGCGCGTTGGTCAGGCCGACCGGCTTCATCGGCCCATAGCGCAAGGTCTCCCGGCCGCGTTCGGCCATAACCTCGATCGGCAGGCAACCGTCGAAATAGGGCGTGCTCTCGAATTCGCGAAACTCGGTCTTCTCCGCCGCCAGCAACGCGTCGACAAAAGTATTGTAGTGGTCGCGGCTCATCGGGCAGTTGAGGTAGTCGGCGCCGTTGCCGCCAGGTCCCGCCTTGTCGTAGCGCGATTGCGGCCAAGCTACGCCCATGTCGATTGAATCGCGATGAACGATCGGCGCGATCGCATCGAAGAAGGCGAGCGAATCCTCGCCCGTCAGCGCGCGGATGGATTGGGCGAGCGTCGGCGAGGTCAGGGGGCCGGTGGCGACGATGACGCTGTCCCAGTCTTCCGGCGGCAGACCGGCGATCTCGCCGCGCTCGATCTGAATCAGCGGCTCGCCCTCGATCGCTGATTCGACCGCTGCCGAAAACCCATCACGATCGACCGCCAAGGCGCCGCCAGCCGGTACTTGATGGGCGTCGGCCGACCGAATGACGAGCGACGCCAGCGCCCGCATCTCGCGGTGGATGACGCCAACCGCGTTGGTCTCACAGTCGTCGGAGCGGAAGGAATTGGAGCAAACGAGCTCGGCGAGACGCGCGGTGCGATGCGCCTCGGTTCCGCGCTCAGGGCGCATTTCGTGCAGAATGACGGAGACGCCGCGACGCGCGATCTGCCAGGCTGCTTCACAGCCAGCCAAGCCGCCGCCGATCACGTGAATGGGCCGCATGGGTGGCTTGTCGCAAAGCGGCTCCGGGCCGTCAACCGCCGAGGCCCAGACACGCGAACGCCCGCCGGGGGGAGGAACCGGCGGGCGTTGCAAAACGTCGGGGGAGGACCGACGCTGCGGAAGCATCCGGAGAGAAAGGAACCGGATGCCCCTGACTTTCTTAGGCAGCGAGAGCGTTGGCGACGACGAAGTGGATGTCGCCGCGGCGGATCCCGATGTCGGCCAGTTCACGGTCGCTGAGCGAGGACAGCTCGCGAACCGCTTCGCGGTACCGGCGCCAGGCGTCGAACTTCTCGGTGATGGACTTGAGTGAGGTCATTTGACCCTCCTTTTCGAAACTTGTCTGAGGTGCGCCGCTCATCCGCGATCGCTTCCCTCTGATGCGCTGCAACATAGGCGCGGAAATCGAGTCGGAAAAGCGCTCATCTTGCCGGACAGCCATGCGTAGGTCGCATATCTCGCGAGATCAGCTCGACCCTGTCAAAATCTCACCGAAGCTGCTTGTTTGCAGCATGAAATGGCATATCAGCGCAAAATATGGGCGCCGATCGACCTGCCAAAAGCATCTTTACCGGCTGTTCAGCATTGTGGAATTTTCATGACAGCCGTTCCGCGTCGCAGTGATGGATCAATCAGCGGCATTGATGGTCGATCGGCCGCCGCGGAGCACCGAGGGTTCAGGCGGCCGGTCCGCCGCGTCTTCGCCCTTTTTCCAGGTCGTAGCCGCTCTTGCGGGCGCGTATGCTCTCTGCAGCGCTTGATTTTGTCGCGTCGCGCGGCGACACACCCGGCCAGACGCGCCGGTCGGCGCGATGTCTCAATGGGAGCCCGACATGGAAACCTTGATTGCCCGCGTCGCCGCGACCGCCGGCGCGAAACCGGACGTTGCGCGCAAGGCCGTTGCGCTGGTGCTCGATTTCATCGCCCGCGAAGCGCCTGACGACGCGGTCGCCGCCCTGCTCGCCAAGGCGCCGGAGTTAAAGGCGATCATCGCCTCCAGCGCGACGACCGGCGGCGAGGGGATGGGGCCCATGGTCCGGGGTCTGATGGGTACAGGCGCCGGCGCAATGGGTGGGGGCGGCCTGCTGGCGCTCGGCTCGGACCTGATGGCGCTCGGATTCGACATGAATCAGATCCAGGCGGTCGGCAAGGAAGTGTTCGACTACGCCCGCGAGCACGCCGGCGACGATGTAATCGGCGAAATTGCCGGCGCGATTCCTGGCCTCGCCCAGTACATCTGAGTCGGGGGTAGGGGTGGGGGAAGCGGCGGCGAAGATCGCGTCCTTTGGCGAAGCGGACTGGCGCCGCGCCGCCGAAACGGCGCTCAAAGGCGCTGGCTTCGCGACGCTGACCTCGCGCGCCGCCGACGGAACCGAACTGCAACCGCTCTATTCGCGCCGCGAAGGGCCGCGCTCCCTTCGCGCCAGCGGCGGCTGGCGGGCGCTTGCTCGCCTTGACCATCCCGATCCCTCCGCCGCCAACGATCAGGCGATCGACGACCTGGCCAACGGCGCCGACGGTCTGCAGGTCGTCTTCGCCGGCGCGGCTGGCGCTTACGGCTTTGGGCTCGCCAAGGCCGATTCGGCGACGTTGCATCGCGCCTTCGAGGGCGTGCGATTGGACGCCGCGCGACGCTTCGAGCTCGATCTCGGGCCTGACGGCGAAGGCCAGGCGACCGGCTTCGCGGCGCTTGTCGCGCGCTCCGGCGTCGCGCCGAAATCCGTCGACGTCGCCTTCGGCCTCGACCCGATCGGCGCGCTGGCGCGCAGCGGCCGCACGCCGCGCCCGTGGAGCGCCGAAGCTGCCGCGCTCGCCAAGGTCGCGTCATTTCTGGCCGCGCAGGGCTTCGCCGGACCCTACCTCGCCGCCGACGCGCGCTGCGTTCACGCCGCCGGCGGGACGCCAGCGCAGGAGCTCGGCTTCGCGCTCGCGGCGGCGGTTGCATACCTGCGCGCGCTCGCCGAGGGCGGCTTCTCGCACGAAGCTGCGGCGGCCGGGATCGGCTTCCGCCTTGCCGCCGACGCCGACGAGTTCTTCACCCTCGCCAAGTTTCGCGCCTTGCGGTTGATGTGGGGCCGCGTGCGCTCGGCCTGCGGCCTCGAAGCCGCGCCGGCGCGGGTCCATGGCGAGAGCGCCTGGCGGACAATGACCGCGCGCGACCCATACGTGAACGTGATGCGTGGCGCGACAGCGGCGTTCGCCGCGGGCCTCGGCGGCGCCGACAGCTTCAGCGTTCTGCCCCACACTCAGGCGCTCGGTCTGCCCGACGCGCACGCGCGTCGGCTCGCCCGCAACGCCCAGCTCATTCTGCTCGAAGAATCGCACCTCGGTTTCGTCGCCGACCCGGCCGCCGGCGCCGGCGTGTTCGAGGCGCTGACGGCGACGCTGTGCGAGCAGGGCTGGGCGTTCTTCCAGGCGCTTGAACGCGCCGGCGGCGCGCCTCTGGCTCTGCGCGCAGGAAAATTCCAGAGCGAAGTCGCTGCGGCGGCCACGCGCATCGCCGCTGACGCGGCGCGACTGAAGGCGCCGATCACCGGCGTTAGCGCCCACGCCGATCTCGCCGAACCGCCAGTCGACGTTTTGCCGGCGACGCCGCCAGCGTTCGAATTTGTCGGCGAGCCCTTCGCCGCGCCGCTCGCCGCGCTGCGTCTCGCCGAGCCTTTCGAGCGCCTGCGCGAACGCTCCGACGGAGTGCGAACGCGCGACGGCGCGCGGCCGAAGGCATTCGTTGCCGCCATTGGTCTGCGCGCGAAGCATGGCCGGCGCATCGCCTTTGCCCGCGACCTCTTCGAAGCGGGCGGGCTCGACATCATCGCCGACGCTGGCGGCGATGATCCAGCGGCCGCGGCGGCGCGGTTCGCAGCGAGCGACGCAGTCGTCGCCTGCGTTTGCGGCGACGATGAAGGCTATGCGGCGCACGGTCTCGCGTTCTCGCGCGCGCTGAAGTCGGCGGGCGTGCGATGGCTTGCGCTCGCCGGCCGGCCGGGCGAGGCGGCCAACGCTTGGCGCGAGGCGGGGATCGACGACTTTCTTTTTGTCGGCGCGGACGCAGTGGCGGCGTTGCGGCGCGCCTGGGCGGCAATTTCGGCGGCAGCCTAGGGCCGCAGCGGTCCGCCAGTTCTGAAGGATCGGCTGATGGGGGCGATTCCCGATTTCAACGCCATTCCCTTTGCACCGTCGCCCGAGCCGGCGCGCGCGGCTCTAGGCGCGTGGACGAGTCCGGAGGGGATCGCGATCAAGTCGATTTACGATCCTGCCGATCTCGACGGTGTTGGGTTCGTCGACACGTGGCCAGGGCTGCCGCCCTATCTCCGCGGCCCCTATGCGACCATGTACGTCAAGCAGCCGTGGACGGTGCGCCAGTACGCCGGCTTCTCCACCGCCGAGGAGTCGAACGCGTTCTACCGCGCCAATCTCGCCGCCGGGCAGAAGGGCCTGTCGGTCGCCTTCGATCTTGCCACGCATCGCGGTTACGATTCGGACCACCCACGCGTGGCCGGCGACGTCGGCATGGCGGGCGTCGCGATCGACTCGATCTACGACATGCGCACCCTGTTCTCCGGCATTCCGCTCGACTCGATGAGCGTGTCGATGACAATGAATGGCGCGGTGCTGCCGGTGTTGGCGCTGTTCATCGTCGCGGCGGAAGAGCAGGGGGTTCCGGCGAAAGCGTTGTCGGGCACCATCCAGAACGACATCCTCAAAGAATTCATGGTGCGCAACACCTACATCTATCCGCCCGACGCCTCGATGCGCATCGTCGCCGACATCTTCGCTTACACTGCGAAGCACATGCCGAAATTCAACTCGATCTCGATCTCCGGCTACCACATGCAGGAGGCGGGCGCGACGCAGGACCTCGAGCTCGCCTACACGCTCGCCGACGGCATCGAGTATCTGCGCGCCGGCGTCGCGGCGGGACTCAAGGTCGACGAATTCGCGCCGCGCCTGTCGTTCTTCTGGGCGATCGGCATGAACTTCTTCATGGAGGTGGCCAAGCTGCGCGCGGCGCGGTTGCTGTGGTCCGAGATCGTCACCGGCTTCGGCGCGAAGTCGCAGAAGTCGCTGCCGCTGCGCGCCCATTGTCAGACCTCGGGCTGGTCGCTGACGGCGCAAGATCCGTTCAACAACATCGTTCGCACCCAGATCGAGGCGATGGCGGCGACGCAGGGACACACCCAGTCGCTGCACACCAATGCGCTTGACGAAGCCTTGGCGCTGCCGACGCCGTTCTCGGCCCGCATCGCCCGCAACACCCAGTTGTTCCTGATTGAGGAGAGCGGCACGACGCGCGTGGTCGACCCATGGGGCGGTTCCTATTACGTCGAGCGGCTGACGGCTGACCTTGCAGCGCGGGCGCGGGCGCATATCGACGAAGTCGAAGCGCTCGGCGGCATGGCCAAGGCGATCGAGCTCGGCCTGCCCAAGCAGCGCATCGAGGAGGCGGCCGCGCGCACCCAGGCGCGCATCGACTCCGGCCGGCAGACCGTCATTGGCCTCAACAAGTACGCCCCTAACTTCGAGCGCGCGATCGACGTGCTCAAGGTCGACGCGGCGGCGGTGCGTGCGCGGCAGATTGAGAAGCTCGAACGGCTGCGCGCCGAGCGAGACGAAAAGGCGACGACGGCCGCCCTTGTCGCGCTGACGGAGGGCGCCCGCAGCGGCGCCAATCTGCTTGCGCTGAGTGTCGAAGCCGCGCGCGCCAAGGCGACGGTCGGCGAGATCTCGCTGGCGATGGAAAAGGCCTTCGGCCGCCACGTCGCCGAGGCGAGGTCGATTTCCGGCGTCTATCTCGCCGAGGCCGGCGACCGCGACGAAGCCAACCAGCGCGTCATCGCCATGACGGCCGCCTTCGCTGAAAACGAAGGCCGGCGGCCGCGCATCCTGGTGGCGAAGATGGGCCAGGACGGCCACGACCGCGGCCAGAAGATCGTCGCCTCGGCGTTCGCCGATCTCGGCTTCGAAGTCGAAATCGGTCCGCTATTCGCCACGCCCGCGGAAGTCGCAGCGCTGGCGGCGGAGAAGCGCGTCCACATCGTCGGCGTATCCTCGCTCGCCGCCGGGCATCTCGCGCTGGCCCCGGCGTTGAAGGCGGCGCTGCAGGCGGCCGGACTCGGCGAGACGTTGGTTGTCGTCGGCGGCGTTGTGCCGGAACAGGATTTCGCGGCTTTGCGCACTGCCGGAGTCGACGCGATCTTTCCGCCCGGCACGGCGATCGCCGCTTCGGCGCAGAATCTCATCGAGCGGCTCAACGAGCGGCGCGGCTATGTCCAGCGCGGCGTGACTTGAGGGTCAGCAACGGAGCGTCCGGCTACTGACCCTGGCACAGGTCAACGTGAACCCAGCCAAGGAAGGCGCCGGCGCTATTGTAGGCCTTGCGATAGACCCAGCAACCGGTCGGGTCGCTGCCGTCGTCGTAATCATCGGCGCTATAGACGTAGTCGCCGGACGGGTCGGGAACGAAGATCGGTCCGCCGCCAAGCCAGTAGCGACGCGGGCGCCGACGCCAATTGTCGCCGTCGTGGCCGCCGTCGTTGGGCGCGACGGTATGGTGAGGCGGCTTGAAGCCCGAATCAGGGCCGCCTTGATTGGGCGGCTTGAAGCCAGCGTTGGGACCATTGCGATTTGGGGGCAGGACGCCCCCTGGCGCGTGATTGGGCCCGGACGGGCCTGGCGGTCCCGCCGCGCCGCCGTCCGGCTGAGGCAGCACAGGCCCGGAACCGCCGGAATTTGGACCACCGCCGCCGCTCATGCCGGCGCCGGCGGCTGGCGCGGCGCACACGAGCGAAATCGCGGCCACGGCAAATAACCTTGAGAACCCTCGCATCTGCGCCTCCCGCTCAGGCTTCAGGTCGCTGTCACGGCGCTCGTTGAGGCCGGGCCGCCAGGCGCCCAATTGGCCATCCAGACCATGTTGCTGTTGGATTGAACCGCTCTCAGCATCATGCGCAGGCGTCTCCAAACCCGAGCTAAACATTTTCAAACCTGGGGTCCCGTCCGCCCGAAATTTCGAGAGATTCCTTCCGCGTTTTGAGTGAAATCAGAGGCTTGTAAGGAAGAAAATTTCCGCCTTGCTCCAAGGTCTTGCGCCGATCTGCGTCGCGAACCGCGCGCTGCCAAGACATCGGCGCCGTGGTCCCAAACTGTCCATCAATAAGCCTACCACGAATTCTGATTTTCGGAAATGAAATTGCACGATTTTTCGTCCTGGAAATTGTCACTTGCGCCGCGGCCTCTAACGCCGACTCGGGCTGGAATCGCGGAGAGCCAAACGCAATGAGTTCCGGGCGCTACCCGTCGATTTTCGGAGAACGGCGCTCTCGGCGCATCGCCATTGGCGCCGCGACGGCGGCGGGGATAAGATTTCCGGACCCGCGTCGCAGTGCGCCGGCCGCCGTGCCGCGGCAGCGCGCCGACCCGAAGAGAGGAGCGCCAGATGAAATTCCGCAGCCTGACGATCGCCTTCATCGCCGCCGTCCTGCCCGCTCTCGCCGCGCCCGCATCCGCCGAAGCCGGGGTAAAGATCGGCACTTTGCGCTGCGACGTCGCTGGCGGACTCGGCCTGATCATCACCTCTTCAAAAGAGATGCGCTGCTTCTTCAGTTCCGCCCACGGCTACCGCGAGTGGTACTACGGCACGATCCGCAAGTTCGGCCTCGACCTCGGCGCGACCAGCCATGGCGTCCTCGCTTGGGCGGTGTTCGCGCCGACCGCCGGCCCGCGTCACGGCGCGCTCGCCGGCGATTATATCGGCGCCGATGCGTCGGTGGCGGTGGGGGCAGGCGTCGGCGCCAATGCGCTCGTCGGCGGCTTCGATCGCTCGTTCACGCTTCAGCCGCTGTCGGTCGAAGTGCAGTCGGGAGTCGCGCTTGCCGCCGGCGTCGCGTCGCTATCGCTGAGAACCGGGCAGTAGGGCGTCTCCCCCGGTCCGTCTACGCGACGACGTCGCCGCCGCGCGCGCGCCAGCCGTTCATGCCGCCTGCATAGTGCCTGACGTGCGTCGCCCCCGCGGCGTGCGCCTGGCGCAGAGCCGTGCCCGAGCGGGCGCCCGCCTGGCAAATCAACACCGGCGCCTTGCCTGCCGGAATCTGATCGGGTTTGAAGCGCGACAGCGGCAAATTGATCGCGCCGGGAATATGGCCGCCGGCGAATTCGTGCGGCTCGCGCACGTCGACGACGGTGACGCTGCCTTCGCCGAGCGCCTTCTGCAGTTCGTCGTGCCCGATGTCGCGGGAC
>Ga0181522_10002335_pt1 | contig 10853 bp, 6 predicted proteins | sample PEATcosm2014_Bin_27_FD_121103 | JGI IMG/M metagenome (GOLD analysis project Ga0181522, IMG submission 121103) | Peatland microbial communities from MTU Mesocosm Facility, Houghton, MI, USA - PEATcosm2014_Bin05_10_metaG | ecosystem: Environmental > Terrestrial > Soil > Wetlands > Peat | place...
ATGCCCTGTCTCTTCACAATGCGCGAAGAATCTGCTTTTGGGTACATGACAAAAGTCACGTTGGTGCCGTCGCCAACAGCCCGCGCCGTGTGTTCAGGCGCCCAATTGGTTAGTCGGGACGGGCAGACCCGAATTGCACACGCTCAGCTTCGCCTCGCGCGCCAGCCTCAACATCCATGGGCGTTGGCGTACTTTTTTTGGATCGTCTTCTTGTCCTCTACGGACTGGGCGGCTTTTGAGGAGACTCCCTCAACAATCTTTTCAACGATGCCCACGTCGCCAAGTCCCTGCTGTTGCGCTCCATGGGCCGAGGGCGAAACCTGCTGCTTCAGTCCGGGATCGGAGATCTGCGTCCAGGCGGCAAGCGCATCGTCGCCGAAGTCGATCTCCGGCAGCACGGTCACGCGCACCTTGCCGATGATGGGCGCAAATTGCGGCAGGTATTGCGAGGCAATGGCAATGCGCTGATCGGCAAACTTGAGCTCGAGATTCTCCATATCCAGGCTTGAAGCGATCCCGGCTTCGCCTGGGCAAACCGGCAACTGGCGCATCTGGGCTTGCTCCTGTGGTTCGAGTGCGGATACAGCCTGGTCCCATTGGCCATCAAGGGTGTTGATCTCAGTCTGCAATTTCAGCACATCGGCCATCACCTGTTGTTTTCCCGAATAAACGCCGTCGCCAATCTTCTGCAGCAACTGCTGGTCATCGGGCGACACCGCGCTCGGCATGTTGGTCTGCGGCTGCATCTGCTGGGCCAGAGCCATCAGTTGCGCAGGGGTCATGGAGCGGAGCGCCGCCTGGCCCTCGGGAGTGCCGTATTTGGCTGCCATCTGCTGGGCGGTGGTCTGCTGCTGCTGCATCTGCGCCTGGTTTTCCGGGGAAGCCATGTTGGCCTTGGCCTCGTCGGCAAGAACATCGTTGATGCCTTGGTCGACCGTATTGAACGCCTCGCCGGGCTTCAGGGTTCCGTTGCCATCATCGACCCACTGTTGATAGGCAACATCTGCACTGCTTGGAAGGGCAGGCACCTGAGCCAGCCACATTCTTCCGTTGAAGTCCTTTGACACCGTCCAGGCGACAACAGGGACCATCCACACTGCTGCGATGAGACACGCCACTGCGATGAGAATCGACCTATGCTTCAATCAAACCTCCCCTTCGCGTTAGGATTCCCAACTAGGAAGTCTATCTTGTAAGCCATCGATTTTGTATAGGGTCGGGACGGGCAGATTTGAACTTGAGCCGTTTTGCGGGCGTGAGCGTGAGCGGGAGCCTGCAGGCGAAACCCTGAGTGCAGCGAAGGATCTGAAGCTGAATTGGTCGGGACGGGCAGATTTGAACTGCCGACCCCTCGCACCCCAAGCGAGTGCTCTACCAGGCTGAGCCACGTCCCGACATAACGCAGCCGGTCCGCCATGGCGAACCGGCTTCTGGGGTCTCTGCTAGTTTACACCGCTCCGCGTCCCCGCTGCGTTCTGTTCGCTGCTCGCTCTATCAGGGATTTGCTCTCAACTCCGAGCACGACGTCTGATCGCCGCCGTCGCACGCCTTGTGATAGAAAGTCAGTGCCGTCGTTTCATCCAGCGCCACGCCCAGGCCGTTCCGGTAGAGCCAGCCGACAGCCCGGCAGCCCGTTGGCTCGCCGCCGTCGCAGGACTTGCGGTAGAAATCAGCGGCTTGCACTGCGTCGATCGGCGTGCCAATGCCATTTTGGAAAAAGTATCCGACGTAGATGCAGCCCGCCATCAAGCCCCCATCGCACGCCTTGCGCTCGTAGCTCATCGATTGCGCCAGGTCCTGTTTCACGCCGTCGCCGACGTACAGGATTGAACCGTACCCCACGCAGGAAATCATCACGCCGCCGTTACACGCTTTTTGCGCCAGGTCATTGGCTGCGCCAGGATCCCTCGTCGTGCCCAGGCCGCTGCGAATCATGTAAGCCAGGGCTGCGCAGCCCTTCATGTCGCTGCTGTCGCACGCCTTGCGAAAGTTGGTCAACTGGTCACTGTAATTCTTTGTCGAGTCGAATCCCTCGTGGTCCATAAAGTCGATCATTGCAACACCCGCGCAGCCTCGCGGTTCGCCGCCATCGCAGGCCTGGCGGTCCAGCGCCACTGCTTTGGGTTCATCCTTCGCGACTCCTACCCCTAAGTAGTACGTACCGCCCAGATTCGAGCAGGCCAGCATCACCCCGCCGTTGCAGGACTTCTGCGTCAGTTGAAACACCTTTGTCTCGTCCCTGGCCACGCCGATCCCGTTGTAATACAAGTAGCCGAGCTGCGTGCAGCTCCTCAGATCGCCCGCCTCGCAGTTTTTTTGGAACAGCCGCGCCGCTTGCGCTTCATCCTTGGCCACTCCCTGTCCCGATTCATAGGCCAGCGCGTAGTTCACGCAGCCGTTCATGTCGCCGCCGTCGCAGCCCTTTTTGTAAAGCGCAAAACCCGCCGCCTCGTCCTTGGCCACGCCGCGGCCGCTCACCGTCAGGTTGCCCAGGTCGGTGCAGCCGGCAAAGTTCCCCGCATCGCAGGCCTTGCCATACAACTTCGCCGCTTGCGCCTCGTCTTTGGCCACCCCCTCGCCGCTTTCAAACATCCCGCCAAGACCCAAACAGCCCCTCAACTCGCCGCCGTCGCATGCCTTGCGGAAAAATCCGATTGCCTGCGGTTCATTCTTCGACGTGCCCTGTCCAGCCGCAAGCATCAATCCGAGCTGGACACACCCGGTCAGGTTGCCTCCGTCGCACGCAGTGCGGTACATGTGCACCGCTTCTCCTTCGTCCTTCGCCGTGCCGCGCCCATTCAGGTACAAGTTGCCCGCGTTTGTACAGGCAATCATCTGGCCGGCATCACAGCCTCTGCGATAGAGGCGCAGCGCTTCTCGCAAATCTCTACCGACGCCGAAGCCGTTCTCGTACATCAACCCCAGGTTGTTGCAGCCCCACAGACCGTCTCCGCTTTGGTCGCATGCCTTGCGAAAGTAGACCGCTGCCTGCGCGGGATCTTTGTCCAGGCCAACTCCGTGCAGATAATTGTTGCCCAGCTCGTTGCATCCGATCGCTGACCCGCCGTCGCACGCCTTGTGGAAGAGCGTGAGCGCCTGTGGCTCGTCTTTGTCCACGCCCTGGCCGGTTTGGTAGCCCCAGGCTACTTCAGCACAGCTCTCCATTTCGCCGTCGCTGCAGCCCTTCTTGAAATAGCTGACGGCTTGGCTCGGGTCCTTCGTTACGCCGTTTCCCGAGGCGTACATCTGGCCGATGTTTTCGCAGGCCTTTCCGACGGCGCCGTCGCACGCTTTCTGCCAAAGGCTCAGCGCCTGAGCCTGGTCCTTGGTCACGCCGGAGCCATGATCGTAGAGCACGCCAAGACCATTGCAACCCGTCAACTCGCCGCCGTCGCACGCCTTGGTAAAGAGCGCCTTCGCCTGTGCGTAATCCATGGCCACGCCCTGGCCATTCACATATAGCCTGCCCAGCCCGAAGCAGCCATGCAGGTCTCCCGCGTTGCATGCGTCCTGGTAAAGCCGCACGGCGCTCTGCAGGTCCGGCTGGATCGTCTCGCCCGATTGATAGATCGCCGCCAGCAACACGCACGCACCGCTATCCTTGCCATCGCACGCCTTCTGCGCCAGGCTCGCCGCCTGCGCGTAGTCCGTGCCTCCGCCAAGGCCCGTGCGGAAGCTCCGCGCTGCCTGCTCGCATCCCCAATATTCGTCGCTCTCCTTGCCGCTATCGCACAGCTTCAAGGCCACGCTTCGCGCCGCCGGAAAATTCTTCAGCGGATCGTCGTTCTGCCAGTAGCGATTTCCTTCCTTCTTCAGCCGATCCAGCTCCAGCGCTTCGTATTTCGTAAAGGTGCTCGCCGGGTCCGCGCTGCCCGCCGAGGCCGGCTGCGCTCCCGCGCCCATGTGGATCACGAGCTCGCCCCCCTCGTCATCGTCGAACGCCCCGAACAGCGGAGTCTGCTTCGATCCCGCCGCAACCGCCACCTCATGCTGCGCAAAAGCGCCCAGTTGGCTCGATGTGACAAATCCCTCCCCGAAGCTGTCCGCTTTCCCGTTCGTCAGTCCCTGAATCATCAACCCGGTAAACAGCGAGTGATTCGGCAGCGGGCCGCTATCGGCGGCAAGCTGGTCGCCCTGCGCGCTGGCGATCACCTTGCGGCTCACCTTCACCAGCATGTCCCGCTCAAAACGAGTATCGGCGCGGCTCGTCATGAACTTGTTTCCCAGCGCCATGCCGCTGTGGCAGCTGTCCAGGATCACCAGGATGTGCGACGCGGGCAGCGAGTCGATCGTATGCAAAAGATCCTCGATCTTCAGGTAGTCGCTCCAGTGCTCATCCTTTCCCGGCGCGCGCGCATCCGCCGGAACAATGAATCCGTCCGATCGCGGCTCTTCACCGATCTTGTAATCATGCGTGGTCCCGTGGCCGGCAAAGAAGATCACCAGCGAGTCTTCGGGCTTCAGGCGTGTCGGCAGATCGTCTTCAATCAACGAAATGATCGCCTCGTGCGTGGCGTTCTTTTCCGTCAGCGGCTCCGCTGCGTACTCAAATCCGAATTTGCTCGTCAGCAGTTTGGCGAACTCCGTTGCGTCGCTCACCGCCGTGCTCAGGATGGGCCAGTTCTCGTAGTGATCGATGCCGATAGCCACGACGTACTGGTGGCCGCTCTTCGCCGCCGGCTCATCGGTGGTCTCCGGCTGAAAGCCCCTTTGCGCTCCAGCCTGACGCGCTCCGCCGCCGCTCTGTTGTGCGAATGCTGTCGCGGCCATCGCCGCCAGCCAGACAACGCCCGCAATTCTCCATCGAATCGACATGGGCAAATCCTCTATGCGAATCTCGGCCGGGGGGAAGAACCGCCTCCACGCTATCTGCGGTTGGCCCTATTCTAGACCCCTGCTTGCACGTCTTTCCAGAACCCGGCACGAAGCGTAGTGCCTGACCTTGGAAGCGGGATAGCGAGGCCTTATGGAATCGCAATCAGCAGGCCGCCGCTCATGCCAATGGACTGCTCATGCCCGCGACCGAAATCGTAATCGTAGGCCGGTTCGAGATACCAACCGAACCTGTGTTTCTTGGCGGGCCAGAACATAAAGTCGCCCGCGGCCTCAATGGCCACAGAGTTCGTTGTCGTGGAGTTTTGTCTCGTGTAAACCCATTCCGGGCCGGCGCCGATCATGAATTCCGCTTTCCTTGAGATGGTCCATGGCTTTTTGAAGAGCAAATCGGTGTCCCACTCTGTTGAGTTCCTGGTAAAAAACGGCGTGGTCCCGGCCTCAATCTCCAACCAGTTCTCTATTGGTGTCACTTCCACCGCAAAGTCGGGGCCAAACGTCGCAGCGCCGCCTTTGACATTCCAGTTTGTGGCTGCGCCGAGCTCGACTATCGCTGCCGGGTCCTTCTCAGCCGATTGCGCGAATGCGCCGGCGAAAGAGAACGTCAAGCACGCTACCAAGGTGATCTTTGCTTGAATCATTCGGTCAGCCCTTGCGAATCTGTTTGCAGGGAATGAGTGTCGCGCAAATCCGCATCAAGGCGTTCGTGCCTGCTCACGCCACAACTCCAGAACTTAGTGCTGAGCATAACTCAAACTGAAGCGCTGCCCGATGGACATTCGCATCCCCCGTGCGCTCTCCCCGCTCCGCCTGTTATTGTTTTCATTTGCTTCCCCCGGGAACGCCCGAACCTCAACCATGCCTCAACCCGCAATCAAATTCGGCACCGACGGCTGGCGCGGCGTTGTCGCCGACGACTTCACATTCGCCAACGTGCGCATTGCCGCTGAAGCCATCGCCGCCTACCTCCACTCTCAGAAAGGATCGGCGAAGGAGGACCCCGCAAAGGGCCTCTGCATCGGATACGACACGCGTTTCGGCTCGAAAGCCTTCGCCCATACCTGCGCTGAAGTTGTTTCGGCCACCGGCATTCCCGTCATGCTGGCCAACGCCGTCACGCCCACGCCGGCCCTCAGTTGGGGCGTGCGCGAGCGCGGCGCTGCCGGCGGCATCATGATCACCTCTTCGCACAACCCCGCCGAGTGGAACGGCGTCAAGTACAAGGGCTGGTACGGCGGCTCCGGCCAGCCCGCCATGATCGCGGCCATCGAATCGTTTCTCGGCAAACCCGCCCCGCGCGCCGCCCAGCCAGCGCCCATTACCGAAGTCGATTTCCTGCCCACCTATATCAAAGCAATCAAAGACTTCGCCGACCTTGATCTCATCGCGAAATCCGGCATGAAGTTCTGCATCGACTCCATGTACGGCGCGGGCGGCACTATCCTCGCCGACATCTTCTCGGCGCCCGGCGTGGCTCACGTGCAGATCCGTTCCAACCCCGACCCGCTCTTTCCCGGCATCAATCCCGAGCCCATCGAGCCGAACATCCGCGCCCTCGGCGAAGCCACAGTAGCCAACGGTTGCCAGGCCGGCCTCTGCACCGACGGCGACGCCGACCGCATCGGCGCCATCGACGAGCATGGCAACTTCGTCGACCCGCACAAAATCTACTCCGTGCTCCTTAGCTGGGTCTTGCAGTACAAAGCCTGGCCCGGCGCTGTCACCCGCGCCTTCAACACCACCAAAATGCTCGACCGCATCGCCCGGAAATATGGCCGCGAGCTGATCGAGCACGGCATCGGCTTCAAGTATGTCGTCGACCTCATGCTCGAGCGGGAAATCGTGATGGGCGGCGAGGAGTCGGGTGGCATCGGCTTCCAGCGCCATCTTCCCGAGCGCGATGGCCTGCTCAACTGTCTGATGCTCGCCAACGTCATGGCCCAGGAAAAGAAGACCCTCGGCCAGCTTGTCGCCGACTTGCAGGCCGAGTACGGCGAGCACCATTACGGCCGCATCGACCTCCACTTGACCGATGAGCAGAAAAACGCCGCCATCGCCCGCGTCCACGTCCTCAAGCCCGGCGACCCCGTCTTCGCCGGCATGGGGATCTACTGCCAGGAAAATCTCGACGGTGTGAAGTTCTACCTCGACAACCCCGAAGCCACAAGCAGGCCCAAGGCTGCCGAAACCTGGCTCCTGCTGCGCGCCAGCGGCACCGAGCCCCTCCTGCGCATCTACGCCGAATCCTGCTCCAAAGAATCCGTCGCGAAGCTTCTCGACTCCGCCCGCGCGTTTGCCCTCGCGAGCTAACGGCTACCATCGTCACTGAACTGTCATCCTGAGTGGAGCGCGCTTGGGGCCCCACGCGAGTGGGGTAAGCGGAGCGAAGGATCTGCGGTTGCTTTTCCCGCTCTCAGCTCAGCACGAACATGGGTGCCCCACGTCCCGATCCTGGGACGTGGGATAGCACGACACCAAACGCGACAGAAGACTTGTCTTACTGAATCACCGCCACCTTCGCCCGCTTCCCCAGCCGCACCACCAGCCGCGCCGGCAACGCTCCCACCGAAATCACCGCACCGCTCGCCACTTCGCCGTCCACCTTGACCGCCTTCTCCGCAATCTTTCGATTCGCTTCCGCGCCGCTCGCCGCTAGCCCCATCGCTACAAGCAGTTTCGGCAACCGAACCTGATTCGGCTCCGATCCCGCCACATCCGCAAAGGGGATCGAAACCTCTTCGAGATCCTCGCTCTCGCCCTTCTGCTGAAACATCCGCGCCCAATTCTCGCCCGCGCTCTCGGCTGCCGCCTCGCCGTGAAACCCCGCCGTAATCGTGCGCGCCAGTTTCTTCTTCGTCTCCATCGGGTGCAGCTTGCCCGCCGCAACCTCCGCCCGCATCAAATCAATCTCACTTTGTTTCAAATCCGTCAGCAGCACCCAATACTTCCACATCAGCTCGTCCGAGATGCTCATCAACTTCCCGTACATCTCGCTCGCCGGCTCATTGATCCCAATTGCATTGCCCAGCGATTTCGACATCTTCTGCACGCCGTCCAGCCCTTCCAGAATCGGCGTCATCAACACGATCTGCGGTTTCTGCCCGTAGTGCCGCTGCAGCTCGCGCCCGCACAGCAGATTGAATTTCTGGTCCGTCCCGCCCAGCTCCACGTCGCATTCAAGGCACACCGAGTCGTATCCCTGCATCACCGGGTACAGCAGCTCATGCAGACTGATCGGCTGCTCCTCCCGGAATCGCTTATGAAACTCGTCGCGCTCGAGCATCTGGCTCACCGTAAAGTGTGCCGTCAGCCGGATCGTCTCTTCGTACCCCAGCTTTCCCAGCCACTCCGAGTTGTAGCGTACCTCGGTTGCCTTTTCGTCGAGAATCCGGAACACCTGCTCCTTGTATGTAACCGCATTCTCGTCAATCTGCTCGCGCGTCAGCGGTTTCCGCGTCACGTTGCGCCCCGTCGGGTCGCCGATCAGCGATGTAAAGTCGCCCACCAGAAAAATCACCGTGTGCCCCAGCTGCTGAAAGTGCCTCAGCTTGCGCATCAGCACGGTGTGCCCCAGGTGCAGGTCCGGCGCAGTCGGGTCAAACCCCGCCTTCACCCTCAGCGGCCGTCCGGTCTTGCGGCTCTCTTCCAGGCGCTCTCTCAGATCGGCCACGCGGATAATTTCCGCCGCGCCCTTCTCAAGCAGATCCATCTGTTCGGCAACAGGTGGAAACTTCTGGGGTGTGGGTTCTTGCATGTCCCAACAAGTATAAAGTTTGTGGCCCGTCATCCCCGGCAAACTCCGCGCCGCTACCTGCTCCCCTAAACCCGTGTCATCCCGAGCGGAGCGCGTTTGGGGCCCCACGCAAGTGGGGAAAGCGGAGCCGAGGGATCTGCTTTTCGGGAAGCGTCGGTCAGCACAGATCCTCGCTATCCTGCTCCCTCCGCACCTCCGTCTCCGCATCGACAATTCACATTCCCACAACCATCTCCCTGCATCCTGCCGCCGGTGCCGGTCATCTCACCAACGACAAGGAGACCTTCCCCATGCCCTCAGTCACTGGTCGAGCCATGCAGGTTCCCGCCGCCGGCGGAGCATTTGAACTCATCCAAAAGCAATTTCCCGAGCCCGGCCCAGGCCACGTTCGCATTCGTGTGCAGGCCTGCGGTGTCTGCCACAGCGACGCTGTCACAAAGTTCGCCATCTTCCCTGGCATCCAGTACCCTCGTGTACCCGGCCATGAAGTTGCCGGCGTCGTCGATGCCGTCGGCCCTGATGTGCCGCTCTTCAAGGTGGGCCAGCGCGTGGGCCTCGGCTGGCATGGCGGCCACTGCAACTACTGCACTCCTTGCCGCCGCGGTGATTTCATCCTCTGCCAGAACGGCCTGGTCTCCGGAATCAACTTTGACGGCGGCTACGCCGACTACGTCATCGCTCCGGCAAATGCCCTCGCATTCATTCCCGGCAGCCTCTCTGACGTTGATGCCGCGCCTCTTCTCTGCGCCGGCATCACCACCTACAACGGCCTTCGCAACAGCGGCGCGCGCCCCGGCGACACGGTCGCCATCCTCGGCGTCGGCGGCCTCGGTCACCTTGGCGTGCAGTATGCGGCAAAAAGCGGTTATCGCACCGTCGCCATCGCCCGCGGAGCCGACAAGGGTCCTCTCGCCAGGCAACTTGGCGCGCACATTTATATTGACTCCACCACGCAGGACCCGGCGGCCGAACTCCAGAAGCTGGGCGGCGCAGTCGTAATCCTCGCCACACTCACCAGCGCTGCGGCCATTTCCTCTGCGATCGGCGGTCTCGCACCCGGCGGCAAGCTGCTCGTCATCGGTGTCCCCGACAAGCCGTTCGACGTCAATGCAGGCATGATCGTCCAAACCCGCCGCTCCATCATCGGCTGGCCCTCAGGCACCGGCATGGACTCTGAAGACACGCTCAACTTCAGCGCCCTCACCGGCATCAAGCCCATGATCGAAACCTATCCGCTGGAGCAGGCTGAGGAAGCCTTCAACCGCATGATGAGCGGCAAGGCTCGCTTCCGCGTCGTGCTCACCACCGGCGCTTGATCAAACTCGATCAAAGTCCAGGGGATCTGCCGCGCTGAACCGGCTGTCCCGGCTCTTCTCATCGCAGCCTTTGGCTATAATGGAACCCATGCAGCACCTCGCCACTCGCCGCGCCCTCATCATCGCAGCCCACGCAGCTGCGGCGGCTCGCGCCGCCTAGACTCCTGCCTCACCTCATCCCCAAAAACCAGTGAATAGCAAACAGTGATCAGTTCTCAGTTGACGTCTGTCCACTGAACGCTGGTCACTAATCACAAATCACGAATCACGAATCACTAGCCATTAACCACTAACCACTAACCACCATTCACGATCCACTGGTCTTACACTGGAGTCATCATGGACGAGTTTTCCCGCATTCAGCGCCTGCCCGCCTACGTCTTCAACATCACCGGCGAGATGAAGTCCGCCGCACGCCGCCGTGGCGAAGACATCATCGACTTCGGCATGGGCAACCCCGACGGTGCCACGCCCAAGCACATCGTCGACAAGCTTATTGAAGCTGTGCAGAAGCCGACCACGCATCGCTATTCCGTCTCGCGCGGCCTGCCCCGCCTGCGCAAGGCCGTCTGCAACTGGTACAAGACGCGCTACGATGTCGATCTCGACCCCGACTCCGAGGCCATCGTCACCATCGGCTCCAAGGAGGGCATCGCCCACCTCTGTCTCGCCATCCTCGACTCGCGCGACACCGTGCTCGTTCCCAACCCCAGCTATCCCATCCATATCTACGGACCGGTCATCGCCGGAGCCCACATCGTCAGCGTCCCGGTCCACAACCAGGAAAGTTTTCTTGCGCAACTCGAGGAGCTCATCCCGCGCATGACCCCGCGCCCCAAGGCCCTCATCGTCAACTTCCCTTCCAACCCCACCACCGAATGTGTAGAGCTGCCCTTCCTCGCCCGCCTCGTCGCCCTCGCCCGCGAGCACGGCTTCTATCTCATTCAGGA
>Ga0181522_10002341_pt1 | contig 10834 bp, 8 predicted proteins | sample PEATcosm2014_Bin_27_FD_121103 | JGI IMG/M metagenome (GOLD analysis project Ga0181522, IMG submission 121103) | Peatland microbial communities from MTU Mesocosm Facility, Houghton, MI, USA - PEATcosm2014_Bin05_10_metaG | ecosystem: Environmental > Terrestrial > Soil > Wetlands > Peat | place...
CCCGGCCATCCACGTCTGTCCGCGCGAATCATGCGTTCAAGTCTTCATGCAGATCGCTCCAGTCGAGATTGGCAGCCCGCATTGGCGCAAGGCTGGCGCAGTTCCCGTCTTCGGCAAAGACGTGGGTGGTCGGGACAAGCCCGGCCATGACAGGCGGGTCGGCCTAGAGAGCCACTTACTCCCCGCCGGTCGCCAGCCGCAGGTTCGGCTGCCCCTCGACTTTGTCCGGCTCCTCGCTGAACTCCATGGCGTCGATGCGGGCGGCGCGGCGGGTGACCTTTTCCGCCGACGTCGCGATCAGCCCCACGTCCTCCTGCGCCTGACGGAAGTGCGTCTCCAGCTTGCCCGTGCGCTCGGCGAGAAGGCGCACGTCGTTGAGCAGCTTGCCGACTTCGGCGTGGATGGCGTGCGCCGCGTCGCGCATGCGCTGGTCGCGCAGGATCGCCTGCGTCACCTGGATCGCCATCATCATCAGCGACGGCGACAGGATGACGACGCGGGCGCGGTGGGCGCGCTGCACGACGTCGTCGAAATGCTCGACCAGATCGGAATAGATCGATTCCGACGGCACGAACATCAGCGCGATGTCCTGCGTCTCGCCGGGCAGCAGATAGCGCTCGGCAATGTCCTTGACGTGCTTGCCGACGTCGGCGCGCACGCGCGCCATCGCCGCCTTGCGCGCATCGTCTTCGCGCGCCTCGTTGAACAAGGTGAAGGCTTCGAGCGGAAACTTGGCGTCGACTGCCAGCACGCGCGAGTCGCCCGGCAAGCGGATAACGCAATCGGGGCGCGCCTTGTTGGACAGCGTCGCCTGGAATTCGTAAGCGCCGACCGGCAGGCCATCGCTGACGATCGCCTCCATCCGCCCTTGGCCGAAGGCGCCGCGCGTCTGCTTGTTGGCGAGGATGTCCTTGAGCGACACAACCTCTTCGGTCATGCCGACCATGCGCGCCTGCGCGGCGTCGATCACGGCGAGCCGCTCGTTGAGCTTGTTGAGATTGGCGCCGGTCGTCTGCGCGTGGCTTTCGAGCCCGGCGCCGAGCCGCGCGCTGACGTTGTCGAGCCGCTCCGACATGACCCGCGCGAGGTCGGCCTGGCGCGAGCCGAGCCATTCGCTCATCGAGCCGAGCCGGCCGCCAAGCTCGGCGTTCGACTGGGCGAGCCCGGCGAGTTGCGCCTCGAGCTCGCGCCTCCCCTCGGCAGCGGCCTCTGCGTCGCGCCGCCGCGCGGCGTTGGCGCGCAGCAGGGCGACGATGAGCGCCAGCAGCAGGACGGCAATCGCGCCGAGCGCATGGGCGAAAGTGACGGGATAGCCGTAAATAACGACGAGCGTAGGGTTCATGGAGAGAGCTTAGCCGATTCGCCGCGGCGAATCGAACGAAAGAGGAACGGAATTGACCGGCCGCCGCTGCGCCGCTATCTGAGCGGACCAGAGAGATTTCGCGACCATGGCGCTTCGACACATCATCACCCTGCCCGACCCCAAGCTGCGGTTGATCAGCAAGCCGCTCGAGCGGGTCGACGATTCCGTGCGCAAGCTGCTCGACGACATGGTCGAGACCATGCACGAGGCGCCCGGCATTGGCCTGGCGGCGATCCAGGTCGCCGAGGCTTTGCGCCTGGTGGTGGTCGACCTCGCCAAGAAGGACGAGCCGCCGCAGCCGATGCAATTCATCAATCCCGAGATCGTCTGGTCGGCCGACGATCGCTCGGTCTACGAAGAAGGCTGCCTGTCGATCCCCGAATATTACGAGGAGGTCGAGCGGCCGGCGAGCGTGCGCACGCGCTTCATCGACCGCGACGGCAAACAACGGGAGATCGTTGCCGAGGGTCTGCTGGCGACGGTGCTGCAGCACGAGATCGACCACCTCGACGGGGTGCTGTTCATCGACCACATTTCCAAGCTCAAGCGCGACCGGGTGACCAAGAAATTCGCCAAGATGGCCAAGCGCGCCGAAGGCCATCCGCCGCTGTGACGGCGCGAGGACGCGCCGCGCCAAGGGAGACGAAGCGATGAAGATCGACGTCAGCCCCTATCGCGTCGCCGAGGGTGACGCGGCGGACCTCGCCAAGCGTCCGACCAAGGTCGAGCCGCTTTGCGACTCGAAAGAGGATTACGCCGCGAGCCTCGCCAAACACGTTGAGAAGCTCGGCAAGCTGCAGGAGCACCTGTACCGTTCCGGCCGCTACGCGGTGCTGATCGTGCTGCAGGGGATGGACACTGCCGGTAAGGACGGCGCGATCGCCCATGTCATGTCCGGCGTCAATCCGCAGGGCTGCAAGGTCGTCGCCTTCAAGGCGCCGACCGCGACCGAGGCGGCGCACGACTTCCTCTGGCGCGAGGCGCGCGAATTGCCGGAGCGCGGCCTCATCGGCGTCTTCAACCGCTCCTATTACGAACCGGTGCTGGTCACGCGCGTCCACCCGGAACTGCTGCGCGAAGACGGCGTGTCCGAGACCGAGGGCGGCCACAAGAAGCTATGGGCCGAGCGGCTGCATTCGATCCGCGCCTTCGAACGCCACCTGCACGCAAACGGGACGCGCTTCGTCAAAATCTATCTCCATCTGTCGAAGGACGAGCAGCTTCGCCGTCTGCTGGAGCGCCTGGATGATCCGGAAAAGACCTGGAAGGTCTCGCACGCCGACGCTGAAGAGCGCGGCTATTGGCGCGACTACATGCGCGCATACGAGCATGCGTTGACGGCGACCAGCGTCGCCGCCGCGCCGTGGCATGTCGTGCCAGCCGACGACAAGCGCAACGCGCGCCTGATCGTCTCGCAGATTGTCATCGACGCGCTCGAGGCTCTCGAGCTGACCCCGCCGCCGATCGACGCGGCGCGGCGGCGCGAGCTGAAGGCGATCCGCGCCAAGCTGACCAAGTGACCCTCCCGCCCAAGCGAAGGCTCTCCTCGTCGGCGGATTGACTGCGGTCCGCGCTGCGCGTTCAATGAAAGGCATAGCCGATCTCACCGGGAGGGGCGATGAGACGAGCGACGCTGGCCGCCGCAATCCTGGGCCTGACGCAATGGCTTTCGCCCGCGGCGGCGACGGCTGCGCCGCAGGTCAGCATCGCCTATGGCGACGCTCCCGCCAACGACGCTGCGCTCGTCCATGCGCGCGATATTCTGGTTAAGTCGCAGGCGCTCGAGGAGCTGGATTCATTCCTGACGCCGCTGAGACTCCCCGCTGACCTCCACATCCGCAGCGACGCCTGTGGTGGCGCGTCTCGTCACCCCTACGATCCGTCAACCAAGACGGTGACGATCTGCTACGAGATGATCGCCCGTATCCTCGAAATCGCCAAGGCCCAGACCGACGCCAGCGACGCAGACCGCAATCAGGCGATACTCGGCACGATCGTCGAAGATTTGTTTCACGAGACCGCATACGCCCTGTTCGATCTTTTCGACATACCGATCTGGGGCCGCATCGACGACGCCGCCGACCGGCTGACCGCCTTCGTCATGATGCAGTTCGGCGAGGACAACGCCCGCACGACCATCCTCGGCTCGGCGCTGTTTTTCAACTGGTCGGCGCGCAGCTGGACCGGCAAGGACTTCGCCTCGACCGAGGCGCCGGAAGCGCAGCGCTTCTACAACTTCCTCTGCATCGCCTACGGCGGCGATCCGATCGCCTTCGCCAACCTGAAGACCAACGGAGCGCTGCCTGAATACCGCTCGGCCCAATGCGCGAAGGAATATCAGCAGGTGCGCAAGGCGTTCGATCTGCGGCTGATGCCGTTCATCGACCCCGATCTGCTCGTCAAGGCGAGGGCGCGAACATGGTGAGACCGACGCTGCGCCTTGTCGCGCTCTTGACGTTCGCGCTCGCGCTGACCGCGGCCGAAGCGGCGGGCGGCGGCTCGGGCGGCAACAACGCCAGTCCCGCCTCGGGCGGCGGCCAAAATCCGGTCGCCGGCGGCGCGTCCGGCCCGGCCGCCGCCGGCGCGGCCAACGACGATTCCGCTTTGACCAACGGCAAGGTCAGGATCGCCGAAGTGAACGGCGATCAGGGCTACCGCCAGCCCAAGTCCGACATCTACATTGACACCCGCGCCAAGATGATGAAGCGGCAGGTGCTCGAGGAATACGTCAAATTCCTCGCGCCGCTGAAGCTGCCCAAGACCATCTGGGTTTACGTCGACGAATGCGACGGCGGCGACAGCGCTTCGCCCTATTACTCGCCCGACAATCGCGCGATGGTGATGTGCTACCAGTTCATGAAGATGATGGAGGATCGCTCGGCGCTGATCACCCAGGCCGAAGCGAAGAATCCCAAGCTCTTTCCGATGAAGGTGAACCGCGACGGCTTCCTCGCCGGCGTGTTCGCCGGCGTCATCCTGCACGAAACGGGCCACGCGCTGTTCGACGTGCTCGACGTGCCGATCATGGGCCGAGAAGAAGACGCCGCCGACGAAATCTCGACCTTCGTCGCGCTGCAGTTCCAGCCCAAGCTCGCCGACATCGTCGTGGCGGCCTACGCCGACGTCGGCGAGACGTTCGACAATCCGCCGACCCAGTCGCCCGACCCCAAGGCGGCCGACTATCCGACGGACAAGACGCAGCAATGCTTCGCCGATCCGTTCTGCGCTTTCGCCGACGTGCACGGCACGTGGGGACAGCGCTTCTACAATACGCTGTGCCTGATGTACGGCGGCAACCCGACCCACTATGCGTTCCTGAAGACCGCCGGCTGGCTGCCGAAGGATCGCGACTGTCCGGCCGAATACGCACTGGTTCGCCACGCCTTCGCCAAGACGATCTATCCGTTCATCGACGCGGATCTGATGGCCAAGGTTCAGGCGCGCGCCTGGTTCAGGTCCAACGAGCTGAAGTGACGGCGCGGGCGATGTGCAAACGCGACCGTTGCCTGCGTCCCGCCCCGCTCGCCGAGCGAGGCTAGGAGCTCCCCTACATCGCGTCGAGCGCGAGGTTCAGCTGCAGTACGTTGACGCGCGGCTCGCCGATCAGGCCGAGCGCGCGACCCTCGACATGCGCCGCCGCCAGCGCCCGCACCTTTTCCTCGGAAACCCCGCGCGCCTTGGCGACGGCGGGAACCTCGGCGAAAGCGGTCGCCGGCGAAATCTCAGGATCGAGCCCTGAGGCTGAGGTCGTCACCGCGTCGGCCGGGATCGGCGCCGCCCAGCCGGCGGCGCGCTTCGCTTCGACGTCGGCCTTCACGCGATCGACCAGCTTCTGCGACGTCGGGCCGAAGTTCGAGCCGGTCGAGTTATCGGCGTTGTACGGCGCGTCGACCGTTTTTGACGAATCGTCGGGATGCGCGGGATCCTGCGCCTGGGTCGCAGACGGACGGGCGTGGAAGTAGCGGTCGGAAGCGAAGTTCTGGCCGACCAGCACGGAGCCGATCGGCGCGCCGGACTTGTCGACCGCTAGGCTGCCATTGGCGGGGTAAGGCAGCACGGCCTGGGCGACGCCGGTGATTGCCAGCGGATAGACGAGGCCGGTGAGAGCGCTGAAGAGAACGAGCAGCACGAAAGCCGGACGGATATGGCGCAACATGGCGTGGCCCTCAGGCGAGATGCAGGAAGCTGACCAAGACGTCGATGATCTTGATGCCGATGAACGGCGCGACGATGCCGCCCAAGCCATAGATCGCTAGGTTGCGTCTGAGCAGCGCCGCCGCGCCAACCGGGCGGTAGGCGACGCCTTTCAGCGCCAACGGGATCAACGCGATGATAATCAGCGCGTTGAAGATTACCGCCGACAAGATCGCTGACTTGTCGGAATGCAGCCCCATGACGTTCAGGGCGCCGAGCTCGTTTTGATAATTGGCGATGAACAGCGCCGGGATGATCGCGAAATATTTCGCGACGTCGTTGGCGATCGAGAACGTCGTCAGTGAGCCGCGCGTCATCAGCAACTGTTTGCCGATGCCGACGATCTCGATCAGCTTGGTCGGGTCGGAATCGAGGTCGACCATGTTGCCGGCCTCGCGCGCCGCCTGAGTGCCGGTCTGCATCGCTACGCCGACGTCGGCCTGAGCGAGCGCCGGCGCGTCATTGGTGCCGTCGCCGCACATCGCGATCAGGCGGCCGCCCTGCTGCTCCTTGCGGATGTAGGCGAGCTTGTCCTCGGGTGTTGCCTGGGCGAGGAAATCGTCGACGCCAGCCTCCGATGCGATCGCGGCAGCGGTCAGTGGATTGTCGCCGGTCACCATCACCGTCTTGATTCCCATCGCACGCAATTCGGCGAAGCGCGGCCGGATGTCGGGCTTGACGATATCCTTGAGGTGAACGACGCCGAGCAGCCGGCCGCTATCGCAGACGGCGAGCGGCGTGCCGCCGGCGCGCGAAATGCGCTCGACGGTCTGGCTGAAATCCGGCGGCGCCTTGTCCTTGCCGAGGCCGACCTCGGCCAGGATCGCGTCGACCGCGCCTTTGCGCAGCGAGCGGCCGGGCAAGTCGACGCCAGAAAGGCGGGTGTGAGCGCTGAACGGCACCTCCCGAGCTCCGGGCGGCTCGGCCGGCGCTTCCAACCCATATCGGCTCTTGGCCAGCGCGATGATGGAACGACCCTCCGGCGTCTCGTCGGCGAGGCTCGCCAGCAGGACGGCCTCGGCGAGCTGGCGCTCATTGACCCCGGCGACGGGCACGAGTTCGTCGGCCATGCGATTGCCGAAGGTGATCGTGCCGGTCTTGTCGAGCAGCAGCGTGTCGACGTCGCCCGCCGCCTCGACGGCGCGGCCGGACGTGGCGATGACGTTGAAGCGAATCAACCGATCCATGCCGGCGATGCCGATCGCCGACAGCAAGCCGCCGATCGTCGTCGGGATCAGGCAGACGAGCAGCGCAATCAGAACGGTCGCCGACAAGGTCGTGCCGGAATAGACGCCGAGCGGCCACAAGGTGATGCAGACGATGAGGAAGATCAGCGTCAGGCCGGAGAGCAGAATCGACAGCGCCAGTTCGTTGGGCGTCTTCTGCCGCTCGGCGCCCTCGACCAGCGCGATCATGCGGTCGATGAAGGTCGAGCCCGCGGCGGCGGTGACGCGCACCTTGATCCAGTCGGAGAGAACCGTCGTGCCGCCGGTCACGGCGGAGCGGTCGCCGCCCGCTTCGCGGATCACCGGTGCGGACTCGCCGGTGATCGCCGATTCGTTGACCGACGCCAGGCCTTCGATGATCTCGCCGTCGCTGGGGATCATCTCCCCCGCTTTAACGAGGACGACGTCGCCGACGCGAAGATCGAGCGCGTTGACCCCCTGCAGGACTTCGCCGAGGGCGTTGTAGTCGACGTAGCGGTTGGCGTGCAGATTGGTGCGGCTCTTGCGCAGCGTGTCGGCCTGCGCCTTACCGCGCCCCTCCGCAACCGCCTCAGCAAAATTGGCGAACAACACGGTGAACCACAGCCAGAAGGCGATCTGGCCCGAGAACAGCGGCGAGGTCTCGCCGGTGACGCAGTCGCGAATGAAGAAGCCGGTGACCACCAGCGACACGGCCTCGGTGACGAAGATCACGGGGTTCCTCGCCAGCTTGCGCGGGTCGAGCTTGCGTAGCGCGTCGATCGCCGCTGGCCCGATGATCTTCGGATCGAGCAATCCCCGAGGCTTTACCTTGGACATGGAGGACTCCGATAGAGGCGGGCGTTCAGAAGGTCTTGCCGCCGAGCATGAGGAAGTGCTCGACGACCGGCCCGAGGGCGAGCGCCGGGAAGTATTGCAGCAGGTAGAGGATGACGATGACGCCGATCAGCAGGCCGACGAACAGCGGCCCGGTGGTCGGGAACGTGCCCGCCGACGGCGGCGCCTTCTTCTTGCCAGCAAGGCCGCCGGCGAGCGCAAGCACCGGGATCACATAGGCGAAGCGGCCGACCAGCATTGCGATGCCGAGCGATGTGTTGAACCACGGCGTGGCGCCGTTCAGGCCCGCGAAGGCGGAGCCGTTGTTGGCGTTGGCCGAAGCGTAGGCGTAGAGGATTTCGGATAGGCCATGCGGCCCGAGATTGTTGCGGCTGTCGAGCGCGGTTTGCAACATGACCGATACGGCCGAGAAGCCGAGCACCGACAGCGGGTAGATCAGCACCGCGAACATCGCCAGCTTCATCTCGCGCGCCTCGATCTTCTTGCCGAGGTATTCCGGCGTGCGGCCGACCATCAGCCCGGCGATGAACACGGCGATCACCGCCAGCACCAGGAAGCCATAGAGGCCGGCGCCGACGCCGCCCGGCCAGATGCAGCCGGCGAGCAGGTTGAACATCGGCACAAGGCCGCCGAGCGGCGTCAGTGAATCGTGCATCGTGTTGACGGCGCCGGTCGACGTGCCCGAGGTCGCGGTGGCGAAGAGCGCGCTCATCGCCTGGCCGAAGCGCACTTCCTTCCCTTCGAGATTGCCGCCGGCGGGATCGACGCCCAGCGCGGTCAAAATCGGATTGCCTGCGCTTTCGGCCCAGTAGACGACGCCGGCGCCGACCACGAGCAGGATGCCCATTGCGGCGAGGATCGCCCGCCCCTGCCGGAAGTCGCCGACGGCGCGTCCGAAGGCGATGACGGAAGCGATCGGAATCAGCAGCAGCGACCAAATCTCCAGCATGTTTGTCCACGCGTTCGGGTTCTCGAACGGGTGGGACGAGTTGGCGTTGAGAAAGCCGCCGCCGTTGGTGCCAAGCTCCTTGATCGCCTCCTGGCTCGCCATCGGGCCGAACGCGAGCGTCTGCTTGGCGCCTTCCAATGTCGTGACGTCGACTGAACCGGCGAGCGTCTGCGGCACGCCGAGCGCGACCATGACCAGCGCGATGACGATCGACAGCGGCAGCAGGACATAGAGCACGACGCGGGTCATATCGACCCAGAAATTGCCGACCGTCTGCGAGGTCGATCGCGCGAACGCGCGCACCAGCGCGAAGGCCATGGCGAGACCGGTCGCGGCGGAAAGGAAATTGTGGACGGTGAGGCCGAGCATCTGGGTCAGATGGCTCATCATTTGTTCGCCGGCGTAGTTCTGCCAGTTGGTGTTGGTGATGAAACTGATCGACGTGTTGAAGGCGAGATCCGACTCCACGCCCGGGAACTGCTGCGGATTGAGCGGAAGCACGCCCTGCAGCCGCTGCAGCGCATAAAGCGACAGGAAGCCGACGATCGAGAAGGCGAGCATCGCCATCGCGTAAGCGAGCCAGCTCTGTTCTCGCGTCTCGTCGACTCCTGCGAGGCGGTAGAACAGGCGCTCGACCGGCCGCATGACCGGCGTAAGGAAATTGGCCTCGCCCGCATAGATTTTGACGATCAGACCGCTCATTGGAATCGAAGCGATCAGCGTGAGCGCGAGGACGATCGCGACTTGCGACCAGCCGACGAAGGTCATGGCTTCCCCTTGAAGCGAGAGGACTTAGAATTTCTCGGGATAGATGAGCGTGTAGAGCAGATAGACGGCGAGGCAGAGCCCGACCGCGAGGCCGATGACAGGTTCGATCATCGCTCGTCTCTCCTAAAGCCGGTCACAGGCGACAGCGTAGATCGCCATCAGCGCGAAGAAGAGCAGTCCAATGACGACGTAGACGAGATCCGCCATGACGCGGCGCCCCTTTGCGATTTGACGCGGCGGTTTTGCGGCGGAAACCGATAAGCGATCAATGCGGGAAGGCCGGCCGGAGCATAAGGAAATCATAAGGGCCGCGTCGCGGCGGCCGGCGCCGGCCCTTATGGGTCCCTTACGGCCGGCAGCGAACTTGCTAATGGCGGCCTTGCGCCGATCGCGGATAGGAATGCGACGCCCGAACCTCTGGGCCGAGGGTCCGCCTTGACTGTCCACACATCGCCCATCGTCCGCCGCGCGTTTCCGCCCGCTGCGCCAGCGCAATTCGTTTTGCGCGCCGCCTTCCTCGCCGTAACCGGCGTCCTGTTGGTCGTCTGGCTCGCCGCCGCCTGAGCGAAGCGGGCGCCGAAGGGACGTTGCGGCCGCCGGCCGGCCATGCGCTATAATGGTATCGACTCTCAGCGAAGCGTCGAACCCTTGGCCAACGACCGAAATCCTGAGCGCCGACCCGACCCGGATGCGCTATTGGCGCTGACCGAGAAGGGCAAGCGCGGCAAGCTGCTGGTTTTCCTCGGCGCCGCGCCGGGCGTCGGCAAGACCTACGCGATGCTGCAGCGCGCCCGGCTGCTGCGGGAGGAAGGCGTCGACATCGTCGTCGGCCTGGTCGAGACCCATTCACGCGCCGAAACCGAAGCGCTGACGCAAGGCCTCGAAATCCTGCCGCGCAAGAGAGTGCGCTGGCAGGGCCGCGAGATCGAGGAGTTCGACCTCGACGGCGCGCTCGCCCGTCGACCCAAGCTGATCATCGTCGACGAGCTCGCCCACACCAACGCGCCAGAGAGCCGCCACCCCAAGCGCTGGCAGGATGTCGAGGAGCTGCTCGACGCGCGCATCGACGTCTGGACCGCGCTCAACATCCAGCATCTCGAGAGCCTCGCCGACGTCGTGGCGCGCATTGCCGGCGTCAGCGTGCGCGAAACCGTTCCCGACACGGTGCTGCGCGACGCCGACGACATCGTGCTGGTCGACATTACGTCCGAAGACCTGATCCAGCGCCTGAAAGACGGCAAGGTGTATCTGCCAGAGACGGCCCAGCTGGCGCAGCAGAAATTTTTCACCCTGCGCAACCTGACCGCGCTGCGCGAGATCGCGCTGCGCCGAACGGCGGCGCGCGTCGACGACCAGATGGTGGAGCAGTTGCGCCAGGGCGCGATCGGCGGCCCATGGGAGACGAGCGAGCGCCTGCTGGTCTGCGTCGGCCCCGACGCGCTGTCGATGGACGTGGTGCGGGCGGCGAGCCGGCTCGCCACCGGCCTCAACGCGAGCTGGGTGGCGGCGACGGTCGAC
>Ga0181522_10002342_pt1 | contig 10833 bp, 7 predicted proteins | sample PEATcosm2014_Bin_27_FD_121103 | JGI IMG/M metagenome (GOLD analysis project Ga0181522, IMG submission 121103) | Peatland microbial communities from MTU Mesocosm Facility, Houghton, MI, USA - PEATcosm2014_Bin05_10_metaG | ecosystem: Environmental > Terrestrial > Soil > Wetlands > Peat | place...
ACCGGACATCTCTTGCCGACGGGAGAAACGCTCGAGATGCCGTCACCGGTCTGCTTGAAGTTCGCCGTTGTTGCGGCATTCTAACGGCTGCGAGTGCGGAACATTGATTCCTGCTTCGGTCGATTCCTGCCTGGCTCGGATGGTCTTGTTCGGCTCCGTCCCGACGAAAGCGACGGCAGCGTATAATCGCCCGGAAGAAATCGGGAGCGACGTGAGATGAGGAGGAAGTGACGGCGAAATTGCGGGAATCTGACGTCGACCTCCTGGCCCTTATCCTGGTTCCAATCCAAGGCGATTGAAGAAGGACCGAGTGCGGTTGGCGCATTCGAAAAGCACGGACTCACGTAAGAGAGAAAATGGGGATCTGGAGTGTGAATTCGACCGTGCCCTCTCGTCAGGAACAGATCCGAAACTTTCTCCGGCAAAATGAGATGCGCGCGTGGATTGCCTGGCGGCCAGACGAAGTCCTCCTGCTGGCCGGATATTTCCCGTTCTGGGGCGCGTCGTTATTGATTCACTTCGTGGATCGCGATCCAATCCTTTTCGTTCCGCAGATCGAACCACGAGACCACATTCCGGCGGGACTGAGTGTCGAAGAGTATCCCTGGGGCGATCTCAAATGCAGTGATCCGTATTCTGTGCTCGTGTCAGCGGTTGGCGACGAACTGGTCAAGGCAAAGATCAGCCCGGAACAGGCCGGGATGAATCCGAGCGCGTCCAGGACTTCGCTGCCGATCCAAGCCGCCGAGCAGATCCCCATGCCTGAAGATTTCGCGGGGCTGCTTTCCGCGGTCGCGGCCAAGCGGGATGGTCGCTGCCGGGCGGATTTTGCGAATCTGTATTTGAGAAAGACCTCGGAGGAAAAACGAGCGATCCAACTGGCAAACCGGGTTGCGAATGTTGGCCTGGAGGTGTTTTTCGAAAATCTGCAACCGGGTATAACGGAGGCGGAGGTCGGCGCGGCGGTGGAGTCGGCAATTTATCGCGAAATTGGCCGGGAAGGAATATTCCATTCCCGAGGCTGGGCGATGGTCCAGTCCGGCGCCAACAGCGCGGACGCAGGCCGATTTAATCGTTCCACTGGGCGGCGTCTGAAAAACGGAGAGCTGGTTTTGATTGAGCTGGCAACCTGCGTCAACGGCTATTGGAGCGACCTGACGCGCACGGCCGCGGTAGGTTCCCCGGAACCGGAAGCTGCATCGCTACTCGAGCTCGTCGGAGAGGCGCAGCAAGCCGCAATCGATGCCATTCGTCCGGGTGTTTCTGCTGGAGACATCGACGCCGCAGCAAGAGACAAGATCACAGCCCAGGGCCTGGCCTCTTTCTTCCCCCATCACACCGGACACCACGTCGGCTTTCGCTATCATGATCCTGGATTCTTGATGGTTCCCGGTGAATCTGCCGAGCTTGAGGCCGGGATGGTGATTACAATTGAGCCGGGTGTTTACATTCCTGAACGAGGCGCGGGCGCGAGAATCGAGGATAACGTGGTTGTGACGGAATCGGGTCACGAAGTACTTTCCAGAATTACAGGGAGCGAAGAGAACGAGGCAAAGAAGCGTGATCAGGGTTGATCTGTCCGGCAAGACTGTTCTGCTCACGGTAGCCTTGGGGCGCCATTGCTGAGCGCATGGCGGAGGCTGGCTGACGCCGGGAGCGACCCTCGTTCTGAGCGATAACAAAGAAAATGGCCAAGCGCAGCGGACGCTCAACGACTGGCAGATTCCAACGTCCTCTTATCTGTATTTTGCCGTTCACGCGACCTTTGAACGGAACCGGGCGAGAACAGAGATTCGTCTTATAGTAGCTCGAGCGTAAAGAGCGCCTGAAAAGAGAGACTGGAAAGGAGGGCACGATGCGTGCTTTAACACGTCGCAACTTCATGCGGATCGGCGCGGCTTCGGTTGCCGCCGGAGCCGCGACCAGAATAACCTTGCTTGAGCCCGCCGCGCTCTGGAGCGCAACCGCTCCGCTGGCAGCGAGCGATCGAGTGCGTTTTGCAGGAATTGGCACGGGCACGCGAGGATGCCAGTTGCTCGAAGCATCCTTGCTGGTCCCGGGCGTCGAGTGCGTGGCAGTGTGCGATCTCTATGACAGCCGGCATGAAGCCGCTCAAGAGGCCCTGCAGAAGGAGGTTCCAGCGACGCGCCATTATCGGGAGATTCTGGATCGCAAGGATGTGGACGCCGTAATTGTGGCTGTCGCCGACCACCAGCATCGCCGGATTGTGGTCGACGCCTGTGCCGCGGGCAAGGACGTGTACTGCGAAAAGCCAATGTCTCACACATTGGAAGATGGCTTTGCCATGGTCGACGCCGTACGCAAGGGAAATCGCATAATGCAGGTAGGAAGCCAGCGCGTGAGTTCCATCGTCTATGAAAAGGCGCGCGAGATCTACGCCTCAGGAGCACTCGGCGAGGTGTTTTTCATCGAGGGGTCGGCGGACCGCAACTCGCCAAGCGGCGCATGGGTGTACCCCATTCCGCCGGACGCAAGTGAGCAAACGATTGACTGGAATGCATTTCTGGAGGGCGCGCCCAAGCGGCCCTTTGATGCGGCCCGTTTTTTTCGCTGGCGCTGCTTCTCTGATTATGGCGAGGGACTGGCAGGGGACCTCTTTGTGCATCTGCTTTCGGGGATTCATTTCGTCTCCGGAACCAATGAGGCGGCGAAGCGGGCGCTATCGAGTGGCGGGCTGTTTCGCTGGAAGGACGGGCGTGAATTCCCGGACCTGATCGAAACGCTTTATGATTACTCAAAATTCCGCGTGGTTCTGCGTTGCAATCTGAATAATGCGGGTGCTGAGGCAATCAAATTTCACGGCACCAAAGGCACCATGGAAATCGTTGCTCAGACGCTGACCTTCACGCCGCAGGACGTAAGCCCCAAACCTGAGACTTACTCGACCCAGGGCTGGCCGGCACGATTGCGTAAACAGTATCTGGCGCAGTGGGCCGCCGAACATCCGTCGCCGGCACCGCTCGACTTCGAGCCCAGTGAAGCCAGGATCTTTACGGCGCCGGACGGATACACTGACGTGGCTGCTCACGAGGCGAATTTTTTCAACGCGGTCCGCTCGCGCAAACCGACGGTGGAAAACGAGGAGTTTGGTAACCACGCGGCAATCGGCTGCCATCTTGCCAACTACGCTTACTTCAACCACACGATCGCAACCTGGGATCCAGCATCGAAGAGTATTCGTGGGTAGGCGTCGTCTCGCATGATCGGGTATCGATCCTGGGTTACGAAATGATTCTAAAACGGAAGACACTATGCAACGCGTTTCGAGAAGAACGTTTTTAAAAACAGCCTCAGCCTCGGCCGCCGCCTGCGCATCATTGTGGAGCGGCGCATCCAGGTTAATCGCCAATCCTCTCGGTCTACCCATCGGGTTACAGTTGTATTCAGTGCGCGACTTGCTTCCCAAAAACTATGAGGGCACGCTGCGCCAGCTGGGTGCGATGGGATATCGCGAAGTGGAAGCTGCGGGTTTTTTCGGCCACAGCCCAAGCGAAGTGAAGCAGGCCATGGCGAACGCAGGCTTGAACTGCGTGAGCGCACACTACCCTCTGAGGGATCTGCTTCCGAAGCTGGAGGAAGTGATCCAGTTCGGCAAAGATGCCGGACTTAAATACATCGTCTGCGCCTCACCGTGGCTAAAGGATCCGTCGCGGGTCAAGGATCCGGGGTCGCGCGCAGCCAGGGATGCGATGACGCTCGACGACTGGCGGTGGAATGCGGAGCAGTTCAACGACATCGGAGAGCGTGTGAATGCCGCCGGCCTCCGCTTCGCATACCACAACCACACGGCCGAGTTCCGCTCGGAAAATGGTCTGGTGTTCTATGACGAGCTACTCCGCGCCACAGATCCTGCCAAAGTAACGATGGAGATGGACTGTGGCTGGGTAGTCGTCGGCGGAAAGAAACCGGCGGACTACCTCAGCCGGTATCCCGATAGATTTTCCATGCTGCACGTCAAGGATTTCAGGATGACGGATGCGACGGTGAGTTCTGCGCCTCCCGCTTCAACTGAATTGGGTCGCGGGTCGATCGACTATCGTCCCATATTCGAGGCAGCAAAGAGGGCTCGCATAGAACATGCTTTTGTGGAGCAGGAAGAATTTGACCTGCCCGCTATGCAAGCGCTGAAAATAGACGCAGACTACATGCACGCGTTGACCGTGTAATGGCCCGACCGCGATGGTCTCCGGCGATTCCGGCTATTGCTGCTGCGGCTGAGGAGGAGGAGGGTTCGTGACGGCTCCGCCAGGCTGCGGTTGCTGAGTTTTGCGAAGCATCTCCAGAATCTGCTCCGGCGTCTTCGGTCCCGCGTTGGGCTGATTCGCGTCCGCAGGTTGCTGCTCAGCGGCTGCTGTGTCGGGCTGAACGGGCTGTCCTGGTTGAGTTTGCTCATCGGCATTATCTTCGGCGGTGTCCTGATCGTCATCTTTACTGTCGTCCGCCTGCGCGGCAACTGCAGTGCCGGGCTGTGCTTGCGGGTTAAAGACATGCGCTCCAGGAAAACGATTCGGAGGCATTCCCGCTGGGGCGTTCTGATACACATTCGCAACAGCCTGGGTTTGGGTTTGCGGCTGGGCAGCCTCCGATTCTTTTGGGGTGAGGATCACGCTCGCGACAGCGGTGGGATCCGCGTTCGAACCAAGCATCACGTAATTGAACGACGAACCATTGAGCAACGCCACCATCACGTCGCGTGGCGAACCCGGACCGAGATGAGTCACCACGTGCTCGTTGGCTCCATTTGAGCCCGGTGGGAATTCGATGGAGGCGCCAATGAGCTTCCGCACATCGCGCAGGATTTCCCCGAGCGTCGAGTTCTGAGCTGCGATTGTCAGCAGGCCGCCCTGAAAAGTGACTTTGGCCGGAGTTGGGGGAATCTGATCCATCGGCATCTGACTGAGCGGACCGCTTGGCATCGCAGGAAGCACGACGGGTGGCGGTGCTTTATGGGATACAACTTGAGGCGTCGTCTTATGGGGCTTGTGGTGCGCGGCGTCGGGCTCAGTCGTTGTCTTGTGCGACGGCGCTACCGGCGGATTTGCGGCCGGCGTCGGGTTGCTGTCCGGCCCGGCGGGAGCGGCGACACTCTGGGCCAGAATGACCCTCGCCGCCAACACGACCGCCAGGACAAACCACCTGGGTGTGCATGGCATTACAATACCTGTTTCCGCGAGCGGCTTTCGTTTTCCGCAGCCGATGCGCCCTTGTACAAATCTTACCATCGCTTGTAGAACGCTGGGCTGGCTAATTGTTGCAGACTGATTACGAATGACCGTTTCCGAACTGGAACCATATTTCGTAAGAAGTACGCGTAAAATGCCAGCGGAGGATTTTCCATTGGGCATTACTGCGAAACGAATTCTGCGGAATCGACTGCGATGGCAACCCTGGTTTTGCCTGTTGATGTTGATGCTGCTGCTTCGCGTATCCGCCTACGGCCAGACTTGCCAGGACGCGGCGGACATGGATGCTCCGGTGCGAAGTGCTCTTGAGGCAGCGGCGATGCGCTACTTCGACATGACCGCTCGCGGCGATGCGCCAGCTCTGAAGCAAAATTCAATTCCCGCAGTTGCCGCCAGTTTTGGCGGAATTGAAGATGCGGTCAAGGAAAATCATGACGCGTTCACTGGGGCAAAAGCTACGGTTCGGCCACCGTTCTTGCTGGCCGCCGACGGTCTGGCAGCGCTGCCGCGAGCGGAATTTCTATGCGGAGTATTTGGCCGCTCGGGTCAGACCAAGGATAGCGCGGTGTTTGTCCTGAACAATCTACCGCCGGGAAAATACGGCATTGCGATTGTCGACGTGAATGGAGAAAAGGGCGCGAGAACGCTGACCTTTGTTTTGCAACAACTGGGCAGCGATTGGAAACTGGCCGGATTTTACGCCAGAAGCGCGCAAACCATGGGGCACGATGCGGCGTGGTTCAGGCAACGAGCCCACGATTTCGAGTCGAAAGGACAGCATCACAATGCCTGGTTCTATTATCGCGAGGCGATTGCCTTAGCCTCGCCGCTCGACTTCATGAGTACGCAGGCTACCGACAAACTTTATGAGGATAGTCTGGAGGCACAGCCGTCCGATGTGCCGGTGAACGGAAACACGGTAGATATGAGCGCGGGTGGCAAAGTCTATCATTTAACCGAGATCTTTCCGTTGCCGGTTGGAGACGACCTTGACGTAGTCGTGAAGTATAACGCCGCAGATATATCAGACACGGCGCGAACGTTCCAGGAAAATACGGCGGTGATCAAGGGGCTGGTGACGAGATATCCTGAACTGCGCGATGCCTTTGGAGGAGTAGTAGCGCGAGCTGTCGATCCCTCGGGGAGGGATTACGGTACGCTTCTGCCTATGAAGGAGATCAAATAGCGGGCTCGAATTGCGCCGTCCGGAATTGCCGCCGCCAGCCATTTTGCGCCCAGCACCTGGGTAATTTGAGCGAGCTTCGCTCGGTCGATAGTGTGGGATCGTGCTGGTTCCATCAGGGCCGCGCGCTGGCCGGGTGAATGTTTACTCCACCAGCAGCAACGTCGAGGTGTTGAAGATTGACGGCAAGCTTCCGCTCGAGCCCGGTTACATCCTGCACGGCCGATAGGCGCTCGTAAATCACACTCGTCTGTGACATCCGCATGTGACATCCGCAGTTGCCTTCCCTAACCGGCGGGATTAGTATCTTCGAAGCTCACTTCAGGTCTACAGATTTTTTTCACTCAAAATCGTTCCAAGGAGGCTTTATGGGAATTGCGGTTTCTCCGATCCAGATTGACTCGCACGCCAGCGACTTTATCTCCAAGCCCCGCAAAATGCTGATCGACGGCAAGTGGGTCAATGCCGCGTCGGGCAGGACCTTCCCGACCTATAACCCTGCCACCGGCGAAGTTCTGGCGCAAATCGCCGAAGGCGACCAGCAGGACATTGACGCAGCCGTCAAAGCCGCCCGCAAGGCGTTCGATAGCGGGCCATGGCCACGCATGACAGCCTCCGAACGCGGCAAGCTGGTGTGGAAACTGGCCGACCTGCTCGAAGAACACCTCGAGGAGTTCGCGACGCTCGAAACCCTTGACAATGGCAAGCCGCTCACCGTGGCGCGCGCCGCCGATATTCCGCTCGCCGCCGAAATGTTCCGCTATATGGCGGGTTGGGCGACCAAGCTCGAAGGCACAACCATTCCGCTCTCGGTTCCCTATACGCCCGCTGCAAACTATCACGCCTACACCCTCCGCGAGCCGGTCGGCGTCGTGGGCCAGATTATCCCGTGGAATTTCCCGCTGCTGATGGCGGCCTGGAAGCTGGCGCCTGCACTCGCTGCAGGCTGCACCGTAGTGTTGAAACCGGCCGAGCAGACGCCGCTCTCCGCCCTGCGTTTGGGCGAGCTCATCATGGAGGCCGGATTCCCCAATGGCGTCGTCAACATCGTCCCCGGATACGGCGAAACTGCGGGCGCGGCTCTGGCGGCGCACGATCAGGTCGACAAAATCGCTTTTACCGGATCAACCGAAGTAGGCAAGCTGATCGTGCACGCTGCCACCGGAAATCTGAAAAAGGTTTCGCTCGAGCTCGGCGGCAAATCGCCCAACGTGGTGTTCAAGGATGCAGACCTCGACACCGCGATTGCGGGCGCGGCTAGCGCCATCTTCTTCAACCACGGCCAGTGTTGCTGCGCCGGTTCACGTCTCTACGTCGAGCGCCCCGTATTTGACAAGGTGGTCGAAGGGGTGGCGGCCAAGGCCGAGAAGATCAAGGTTGGGCCGGGATTGGATCCCGGGACCCACATGGGTCCACTGGTTTCCGAAGAGCAGTTGCAGCGCGTCTGCAACTACCTGGAAATCGGAATGGCCGAAGGCGCCAAAGCCGCATCGGGCGGCCGCAAGCTTGGGGGCAAGGGATATTTCGTCGAGCCCACGGTCTTGGTCAACACCAACGACGACATGAAGGTCGTGCAGGAAGAAATCTTCGGCCCGGTAGTGGCCGCGATTCCTTTCGACAATCCGGAAGAGCTAACCGAGCGGGCCAACGATTCTGTCTATGGTCTGGCGGCGGGAGTCTGGACGAACGACATTTCGAAGGCGCACCGGACCGCAGCCCTGTTGCGCGCGGGGACGGTCTGGATCAACTGCTATAACATCTTCGACGCTGCTTTGCCTTTCGGCGGGTACAAGCAATCCGGCTGGGGACGCGAGATGGGTAAAGACGTTCTCGCCCTCTACACGCAGACGAAGTCGGTGTGCGTGCGGATCTGAGTCACGACTATGCTTATATTCGGAGGCGGCCTGGGTGCCGCCTTCTTTTTTGCGAAAAGATGCGGGCGTTGAAAGTTGGAGGCGCGGGTGAGAATCGAACTGCCCGAAAACGTAGCTACTTGAACTTGGACCCCGGTACTGACAATCGCTGGTGGCACATGGTAGTTCACGTTGACGGATCACAAACGGATGGCCGGGTGGGCACGCGAGTAGCGCGTTATGGCGCACCCATCACCTTGAACTGCAGGGGTGTTGTCCCAAAAACAGGATTGGTTCGACTATAGTAACCTTTCGGCCTCTATCCAAGACGGCCAAGCGGCTGTCATGATGCCGCACAGCGAGTTTCGCGGAGGCGGGAAGTGAATTTGCAATGGCCGACGAATACACTGTTTTTCCTCGTTCTTGGCGTAACCGTCACAGGTTGCGGCTCTGGCGCATCGAAGCCGGGAACGACCGGCAGCAACGCAACCGCGCCGACGATTGCAACCGAGCCCGCGAACCAGACCGTTCTGGCCGGCCAAACGGCAACGTTCTCGGTAACAGCTGCGGGCACCACGCCCTTGACCTACCAGTGGCAGAAGGGCACGACCGCCATTTCCGGGGCGACGTCGGCAAACTATACGACACCGGCGACAACCACGTCAGACAACGGAACCAAGTTCAGCGTGGTAGTGAGCAACTCAGCGGGAAGCGCAACCAGCAATGCGGCTACGCTGACGGTCGGCGCTAGCGGACCTGCGTCCACCGATGTGCTGACCTACCACAACGACATTGCGCGCACTGGCCAGAACCTGACGGAAACCACGCTCACGACCGGCAACGTGACCTCGGCGAAGTTCGGCAAGCTCGGCTTCTATTCCGTGGATGGTCTGGTTGACGCCGAGCCGCTCTACGCCTCGAGCGTCTCAGTTCCCGGGAACGGCAGTCACAATCTGCTGATCGTTCCGACTGAGAACGATTCGGTCTACGCCTTCGACGCCGATTCCGGCGCGACGATCTGGCGGGTTACGACGTTGAAGACAAGCGAAATTCCGTCCGACAATCGCGGGTGCGGGCAAGTGACCCCGGAAATCGGCGTGACCTCGACGCCGGTGATCGATCGCACGCAGGGTGCAAACGGGGCGATTTATGTGGTGGCCATGTCGAAAGACGGATCGGGAAACTACCACCAGCGACTGCATGCGCTAGACCTGGCGCTGGGCACGGAATTGTTCAGTGGCCCGGTCGAAATCCAGGCGAGCTATCCGGGAACGGGCGACGACAACAACGGAAGCAACGTGCTCTTCGATCCCGGGCAATATAAGGAACGCGCCGCGCTGCTATTGCTGAACGGCGTCGTTTATCTCAGTTGGGCTTCGCACTGCGACTTCCGGCCGTATACGGGATGGATTATGGGCTACAGCGAGTCCACGCTGGCGCAGACGACCGTGCTCAACATCACGCCTAACGGCAGCGAGGGGGCGATCTGGATGGCAGGAGCGGGTCTGGCAGCGGACAATTCGGGCAACATTTATTTTCTGGATGCCAATGGCGAGTTTGACACCACTCTGAACGCGCAGGGTTTTCCGAGCAAGGGCGACTACGGCAACGCATTCATGAAGCTGTCAAGCAACGGCAATCAACTAGCCGTGGCCGATTATTTCGAAATGGACAATCAGTCATCGGAAAACAGCACCGACACCGACCTCGGCTCCGGCGGCACGATCGTGCTACCCGACCTCGGCAACGGCGCAGGCCAAACCGTCCATCTGGCCGTCGGCGCCGGCAAAGACGGCAACCTCTACGTGGTGAATCGCGACTCGATGGGAAAGTTCAGTGCTAACAACAGCAGCATCTATCAGGAGCTGGCGAGTGGGTTGCCCGGCGGGGTGTTTGCTATGCCCGCATACTTCAACAACACGGTTTATTACGGCCCGGTGGGCAGCCCGATCTTGGCGTTCACCATCTCCAACGCGAAATTGCCGGCCACTGCGACCATGCAGACCAGCAACAGCTTTGGCTATCCGGGAACGACGCCCAGCATCTCGGCGAATGGCGCCAGCAGCGGAATCGTGTGGGCGGTGGAGAATACCAGCCCGGCGGTATTACATGCATATAATGCCAACACGCTCATCGAGCTCTACAACAGCAACCAGGCCAGCAACGGTCGTGATCAGTTCGGCGCCGGCAACAAGTTCATCACGCCGATGATCGTGAATGGCAAAGTCTTCGTGGGAACGACGAACGGCGTGGCAATATTCGGTCTCCTGCAATGAAGTGGGCTTTTGCCGATGCAACGTTCCTTCGTCGGAACCCTCGATTTCCGATCCTCCCGCCCTGACAGATCGGATGTCGGGCGGTTTTTGACCGCGGAGATGCAATCTCCCGATACCGAGAAGTCTTGGAACGACATGGGAGCCGGTTCGGGGCAGGTAGCGAGTGATTGGTTCGACGCGATGTATGAGCATGTCGCCGCCACCGGCGCGCGCTTCACTGCCGGGGGCATCGTCACGCCAGACCCGGCAAGCGTTGAGAGCGTCCTCGCATGGGCAAACCGACTGCAGGAGCGGGTGCAGTATCTGATTGTCCAGAA
>Ga0181522_10002343_pt1 | contig 10830 bp, 13 predicted proteins | sample PEATcosm2014_Bin_27_FD_121103 | JGI IMG/M metagenome (GOLD analysis project Ga0181522, IMG submission 121103) | Peatland microbial communities from MTU Mesocosm Facility, Houghton, MI, USA - PEATcosm2014_Bin05_10_metaG | ecosystem: Environmental > Terrestrial > Soil > Wetlands > Peat | place...
ATCATCGGGCGGATTCGGCTCATCATCGGGCGGATTCGGCTCATCCTCCGGTGGATTCGGCGGAACCCAGGGCGGCATAGGTGGGACGCAAGGAGGTTTCGGTGCGCAATCGAGCGCGTCTCAACCATCGGGCGGCACACAGGCTTCCGCGAGTTTTTCGTCCAATTCGTCGGCTACAGCGGGTTCTTCGAGCTCTTCAGGCTCCTCCAGTTCCGGTTCGCCCCTGAGTGGTCCTACGTTTGGGGGAGGGCCGATCCTTGGCGTGGCCAGCTTGAGCAAGGATAAGACGATTCGCGTCTTCTTCGATAAGAGCCACTACAACGACTGGTGGTTCGTGTACACACCGGCGCTTGACAAAGGCGGCCTTTTGACTGGGCCAGTCAATCCAAACATGCAAGCAGCGGCGTCACTCATTCCGGGACAGGTACCTGGCCTGACACCGGGACAGGCGCAAGGACTCGGACAAGCTTTAGGTTTGGGCCAAGGGCAAGGACTGGGACAGGGGATGACGCCGAATGGCGGAAATTCTTTAAACTCCGGAGCCGGCGGCACAAACCAATCTTCCCCAGGTTCCGCCCAGACGCCACCGCCGCCGCCACAATAATCTCGTTCGACAGAAAGCCCCGCAGTCGGCAGCGGGGCTCCCTCCAGCAAAAGCTAAAACTTAAACGACGCTTAAACGTTAAATGACGATCCGCAGCCGCACGTGCTCTTCACGTTTGGATTGTCGAATTTGAACCCCGCACCCTCGAGGGTCTCAACGTAATCGACGTTCGCGCCGCCAAGATACATCAACGACGTAGCATCCACATAAACTTTCAGACCCTCAAAATCGAACACCTTATCCATCATCCCGGCGCCGTTTTCGAACGCCATGGAATACTGAAAACCGGAGCAACCGCCACCGACTACCGACAACCGCAATCCCGATGGAACTGGCGTTTGTGTCGCCATGATCTCCTTAACCTTGGCAATCGCGCTTGCGGTCAAAACGGGTGCTGCGGTTTTGGGCTGTACGCTCGGATGAACTTCCGGTGTAGTGGTAGCTGCCATCTGTTTCTCTCCTTGTAAAGCCTTATTATAACAAAGGTTGTTACGGACCCGGCAAGGCTTTTCGGAGCCGAGATCCAGCTCAATCTATCACTTAGATGCCCCCGAAGGGAAGAAGGACGCGACCCGCCTTGCCAATGGGTCTATAATCGTCGGTAGTAGGGGCCTGTACCCGAACGCTGGCGTACACCAAGAGGTTTCGCCGGGGCGAAACACAAGCACTTCGGGAATTGGCTCGATTTCAACTCCGAGGTGGCACATGTCTCCTATGTACGGACTACTTGTGGCGTGGGGTATTCTAACCGGGATACTCATTTTGCTTCTAATCTATCGCAGCACTCTCACCATGCATGAGGACGATTCTATCTTCCTCAATGACACCGAATCCCAGATGCAGAAAGACCAGGTGGAAGTGCTGGCCAAGATGAAAAAGATCACTCCCATTGTCAAGGTGCTTGGCGCCTTGTCTGGGTTAATGATCTTGGTCATTGCCGGGATGTTCATCTACCAGGGACTGAGCAACGCCACGACTTTGCAATAGCTAGCAAGCGGGCGGAGTCCGGAGCATTCTTTCCAGTGCCGCCTCGGAGAGAATCTCCTAAGCACGCAGGTGGAGTGTTTCCACTCGCGTCTACGTCTTTCCCATTCGGCTGCATTGCTCGTCGCATATGAGTGCGCAGCACCCCATCGCAATCGTCGGAGGTGGTCCAGCAGGCGCCTTGGCCGGTACGCTACTGGCCGCCGCCGGCAAAGAGGTCATTCTCTTTGACGAAAAGCTGGCCTGGGAAAAACCCTGCGGCGGGGGCCTGACGCACAAAGCCGTCGAGCGGTATCCATTTCTAGCCGACGCTCGCAGCGGAAGCCACTTGGTGGGCCATTGCGAGTTGATCAGTCCGTCGGGAAAGACTGTCCGCTTCGATATGCAGTATCCGGTCGCGATTTTCTCGCGCCTGGCATTGAATGGATTGCTGCTTGAGCGAGCCGAGCGGGCGGGCGTCAAAGTGCACCGTGCGCGGGTTGCGGAGATCACGGGAGATACACGCGGTTGGAAGCTCGTCACGCCTGATGGCGAATACTCAGCCTCATACCTGATCCTCGCCGCCGGCGCCCGAAATCTGTTTCGCTCTCAGTTTCTGTCACCTGTTTCTCCGAGCGATCTGATGGTCACGGCCGGCTACTTTATCCCCGGCAGCAGTTCCCTTTTGCAGATTCAGTTTCTCGAAGGAATCACCGGCTACATATGGGTTTTCCCGCGTGCGGATCATGTCTCTGCAGGCATCGCAGGAAAAATGGACGGAACCCCGACGGCCAAGCTGAGACGCAAATTGGAAGATTGGCTCGAAAAAAACGGCTTTCAGTTGGATGGTGCTCGCTTCTACTCGCATATTCTTCCCTCCTTTCGCACCGAAACGCTCGATAAGCTCAAGGTTTGTGGCGAGGGTTGGGCGATGATCGGCGACAATGCGGGTCTCGTAGACCCGATTACGGGAGAAGGTCTTTACTACGCGCTGCGCTCCGCAGAATTGTGCGCGACGGCCGTTGCCCGGGGAGAACCCGCTGACTATCAGGCCCGGCTACAAGAGGACGTGCTCGGAGAGTTGAAGCTCGCAGCAAAGGTGTCGCACCGCTTCTACAACGGCGAGATTTTTGGCCATAGCGTTCTCGAGCGTATCGTTCACCTGACCGCGCAGAGCGCCAGCTTTCGTGAGTTAATGAGCGACCTTTTTGCTGGCACGCAAGGCTATCGAGATTTGCGCGCGCGGCTGTACCAAATTTTGCCATCGGTTATGGCCGAAAGCCTGGCTGCGACGCTCTGTAGCCCATGGAACTCCCGAAGATCAGATTTCGTCAAGCACGCTTCGTTCGAATAGCCGCAACCCGAAGATTCCAAACCGAGCTATCTGCCACGATCCACGGGCGATGATCAGGCTGCCTTTGCCTTCATTTGCGTGATGTCGGCAAGCAAGACCTGCTCGTGGCCCTGCGGATTGACCTTTTCATAGACCTTCCGGATCGTGCCGGCAGGATCAACCACAAAAGTCGTACGCTCCCAGAACTTCATTCCCTTCCACTCGGCTTGGCCGAGGCCCAGCGTCTTCATGAGGCCGGACTCGGTATCGGAGAGCAGATCGATGGTAAAAGCGAACTTGTGGGAAAAGTTCTTGTGTGAGGTAACATCGTCGGCACTCACCCCGACGACTTTAATTCCGGCGGCGTCGAAATCGGCCTTCGTCGCCGTCATAGCCTGGCCTTGTATGGTGCAGCCAGGAGTGTCATCTTTCGGATAGAAGTAAACGACAAGCCAGTGTCCCGCAAAGTCGGAGAGTTTCATGACTTTGCCGTCCTGGTTCGGAAGCGAGAAATTTGGAAAAGGATTGCCGGCGGATAGCATAAAGGGAGGTCCTTTCAGAGGAAGATAGAGACAATTGTACTAGAGTTCCAGGAACACGCTCTTGGCCGTTGGCCAGGGGGCACAATTGGCCCACCCGGCTAACGGCTACGAGCTAAGAGCAGGACGTTATTCGGCGTCAAGCAGCCTGCAATTTCTTCATGCGCTCTTTCATCTCCGCATCGGAAACGTCTTCCTTGTGGGTTGCAATGCCCCAGAGATGTCCGAACGGGTCCTCGATGAATCCGGAGCGATCGCCGTAGAACTGGTCCGCGACCGGTTTTAGAACTTTCGCTCCAGCGGCGACCGCTTTGTCGACAACCTGGTCGCAATCGGGAAGGTAAACATACAGGCTCACTGGCGAACCACCAATGGATTCGGCACTGCGATTGCCCATTTGTGGATTTTCATCGGCAAGCATAATGCGCGAGTTGCCAATCTGCAGCTCCGCATGGCCCACCGTGCCGTGAGGACCGTCCATGCGCACGACTACATTAGCTCCAAAAACATTCTTGTAATAATCAATCGCTTTCGCTGCGCCTTTGATGACGAGGTACGGCGTAACGGTGTTGTAGCCCTCGGGAATGTAGTTGACTTTGCTCATGATTCTTCTCCTCTTGATATTCCGATCTCGGATTCCGATCAAACATCGGGTTGAGCGTTGAGGGTTGAAGGTTGAAGGTTAAGGCGCGTGCAGGCCAGCCCGTGCGGGCGACCGCACTCAATGAGAACACAAGTCCCGGTTGGACTCAAGCGGGGAAGGCGTTCGGGGCGTTCGGGCGTTCGGTCTCGAAGTGCACGCGTATCCCGTCCAATTGGGGGCAGGTCGCCATCTCCAGGCAAAGCATTAGCATGTTTACAGGATTTATATTTATAGGATTTATCCTGTACGAGGGCCTCTTCAATGCCCGAACTGCCAGACATCACGATTTACCTCGAAGCTCTGGAGAAACGCATCCTCGGCCAGCGCCTCGAGCACGTCCGAATAGCGAGTCCATTTCTGTTGCGCACGGCTACCCCGTCTTTAACAGAAGCGGAAGGCAAGACCGTCGTAAAGTTGCGCCGATTGGGCAAGCGTATTTCAATCGGGTTTGAGAACGACTTTTGGCTGGTGCTGCACCTGATGATCGCCGGCCGCCTGCACTGGAAAAAACGTGGCGCGAAAGTTTCGCCGCCGCGGGGTCTCGCTGCCTTTGATTTCGCGAATGGAACGCTCGTCTGGACCGAAGCAGGTTCGCAGAAGCGAGCGTCGCTGCATGTAGTAGCTGGAGAAGAGGCGCTGGCCGCGCTCGATCCCGGCGGCATTGAGGTTCTCGAATCCAGCCTCGACCAGTTTGCCGCAGTCCTCATTTCCGCCAATCACACGCTGAAACGGGCGCTCACCGATCCGCGGTTATTCAGCGGCATCGGCAATGCTTATTCAGACGAGATTCTTTTCGAATCCCGCCTCTCGCCACTCGCATTGACCCAAAAGCTGAAGCCCGAAGAGATCGAACGATTGTTCGTGGCCGCGCGCCAGAGCTTAAGCAAATGGACCGATCGCCTGCGGCAAGAGTCAGGAAACGACTTCCCCGAGAAAGTTACAGCGTTTCGTCCGGGCATGGCAGTGCACGGACGATACAAAGAATCATGCCCGCGCTGCCAGGCAAAAATCCAGCGGATACGCTACGCGTCGAATGAAACCAACTACTGCCCGCACTGCCAGACCGGCGGGAAGCTCCTGGCCGATCGCTCGCTATCGCGATTGCTGCGGCAAGACTGGCCCAAAACGCCCGAAGAATTTGAATCGCTGACCCGGGAGCGCAAGTAACCGGACAGAAGCTGCGGGAATCTCAGCCATCCTTGCGGTACAGCAGGTCTCGCATCGCTCGTCGCCGCGCGGCATTCGCTTCCGTCAGACTCCTGCGCTCATCGGCGTCCATGCTTCCCTTCGTCGGGGAGCCCTCATTCTCGGGTTCGCTGCACGCCGGGCAGCGGTTGGCAAAGCCAGGTTTACCCGGCTTCAGTTCGAACTCTTCGGAGCAGACGACGCAGACTTTGACAGGAAACGCCATGCGGGTCCTATGATATAACTCCAGGCGCAACCGGTGAACCGGGACTAAGCCTTCCGTGCTCCTAAGCCTTCCGTGCTCCAAGGACCAGGGCAATGACGCCTCCAGCGAGCAAGACCGCGCCCACGCCCGGGGGTAATCTCTCGCTGTGCTGGGTTTGCACACCGATTTTAGTGTCGCCAATCTTCACGCCGTGGTTTTCGGTTTGGGGCACCGGAACGACAAAAGCCAACAGTCCCAGCACCACCAATATCATCCCGATTACGGTAATGCTTTTCATGTTCGGCTCCCGCTTTTGTAACTGAATTCTTCGTCAGGCTTCGCACACGAGGGTACGCTCGGTCGACAATAAGGCTATAAGGTTAACGCTGTATAAGACACCATAAGCGGTCTCATAAACCAGCCAGACCGATGGTTGCCTGTTCGCTTCGGGACATTCCAGGGTCGGCGGCGAACACTCTCTAATGCTTTGGTTCGACCGCCGGGCATTGTCTTATCCTTTGTCATCAGAGGTTTACGCTTCGCACCAGAGTTGGCAAAAGTCTTGCTGTTGGAGGGCCCGATGGGACAGCGGGCGTAATCGTCTGGCCGCTGTTTGCGGAATCTGGATCGGATTCACTTGGCAGGAAGTCAGAGACAGCGTCTGCGATATCGGCCATTGCAGGTAGAACTGCCGCATTTGCTCCAGGTTTCTCTCCTCGAAACCACGACCGAGCCGCGCCTGCAAGTCCCGCGACAGACGCTTGAGCAATCCGATCCCATCATCCGCCCTCGCACCTCCCTGCTCGTGTTCCACCAAGCGCTGTTAGGTCATGGTCAGCACTGGATTGACCGAGCGTGCGGCTATTTGCCTCCCCGTTTCAAGCAGATCGATAACGCTCGACAGAAGCGCATCGTAACCCCGACTGATCTGCTCTGCACCGCCCTTTTCCGAGGTATTATCCTCTTCCTGTGCAGCCCAAATTCCGGGGCGATTGCCGTAATCCATAAGTTATTCGCAGTTTCCGAGTTGCCCCTTTAACCAGGACTTGACGGAAATGCGACACCCTATGGGTTCGGCGGCATTGAAGAAGATCCGTTCTGCCCTAGCGATCGCGGCCGTGTGATGCGCGCAATCGTCAGCAGGACCAGGAAACCTCCTGCCAGAAATTCCAGTAGCTTCGTATTGCTCGGCGTTCGCGGTCCACCGCGCGGCATATCGGTCGCCACCAGGACCACTTTGGTGTGGTCGGCGGGATCGTAATGCACGACGATCGGCGTCCCCGGCGGATGTTCGTCGACCCACTCTTCGAGCGGCTGAACCTGGTGGGGCGGGTACTGCCAGATTTCGGCGGAGGGAACCTGGGTCGAATAGACGCTCGTCACATTCTGCTCAACGCCCAGCGAGTAGGCCAAGCGGCAGTGGATGTAGTAGTACTCTTCCCAGCGATCAGTGCTCGTGCTGATCTAGGCCGCATGTGTCAACGCGCGCCGTCACCGCCGGCCATCGCGCCTCGGCGTGCTCCCGCCAAGCTTCTGCCACCGTCACCACCGACACGAAGATCGCGCACAGCCCTGAAAAAGTAACGAGCACCATCGATCCCCGCCATATCAATTGGCCTTTTGGCGCCGTTTCCGCCGTCATCTCTGGCCCCACGAAACTTCGATTCATGGTACAAGTGCGTTTCAGCGTGGTCAAAACTCGCGGATTTGACGAGATTTGACGACCCTGATTGATCACCTGCAACTGCGCGCGGCTCCTCCGCGTTCCGCCAGGTCCCGGTTGGGCAGCTTAACCGGCCAATCTCTGCCCAATCTCAGCGTTGTGCGTAGTTTGCGCGCTTCTGTGAGGATCTTGGTGAGACGGTTGGAGAGCCGGTCGAGGCAAGAGCGAGAGTGCCGTTTGGTAGCGGGCGGCGAGACCTCTCCAACGCATGTTGAGAGGCGAGCAAAGAATCGATGACGCCGTCGAGGCCGGCACGAAGGAGAAGGGATGACGCCTTGGCTGCGGAACCATTCCTGACTTCTCCGCTTCTTCGCATGGGGAATCCGAGAAGCGCCTGAGCCTTCCTTTCTCTCTCGCATTCCCGTCAACACAAAACACACAAAACACCCTCAGCTATGGATGAGACCGGTACTAGCTCCCCAACTCCTTCTGGATCGCCTTCCACTTGTTTTCAACCAGCGCCCGCGTCTTCGCGTCCATCACGATCTCATCCGGCCATGGGCGCCGAAATCCCTCGGTTGACCACTTGCGTGTCGCGTCAATGCCCATCTTTGATCCGTAATTGGCGAGGCGCGCGGCATGGTCGAGTGAGTCTACCGGGCCGAGTGTGAACTGAATATCCCGCTCCGGATCGATGTTGTTCAGCACCTTCAGTGTGACATCGGCAACGTCCTGCACATCCACGTCTTCATCGACCACGATGATGCACTTCGTGAACATCGCCTGGCCGAGCGACCAGATCGCGTTCATTACTTTCCGCGCCTGACCGGGATACGACTTGCGAATCGAAACGATCATCAGGTTGTGAAACACGCCTTCGATCGGCAGGTTCACATCCACCAACTCAGGCACGGTCAGCTTCATCAGCGGCAAGAAAATACGCTCCACAGCCTTGCCCATCCAGGCATCTTCCTGTGGCGGCTTGCCGACGACGGTCGTCGCGTAAATCGGGTCTCTGCGGTGGGTCAGGCAGGTTACGTGGAACACCGGGTATTCGTCTTCGAGCGAATAGAAGCCGGTGTGATCGCCGAACGGGCCTTCGGTGCGGAGTTCGTCAAGATTTACGTAGCCTTCCAGAATCATTTCGGCATTGGCGGGAACTTCGAGATCGACGGTCTCACACTTGACCAACTCGACCGGCTTCTGTCGAAGAAACCCGGCAATGATAAATTCTTCGACCTCGGGCGGGGCGGGAACGATCGCGGAGAACGTCAGCGCGGGATCGGTGCCGATGGCCACGGCTACATCCATCTTGCCCGATGGGCGGTCGCCGGTGGCGAGCAGTGCGCCTCCCGATGACCTTGCCATGATGTCTACCGCTGCTGATGCCGGGCTTCGCCCGGCTGCACGATCGTTCGCGGCCGTCCCTGCGAGGTTGGCGCCGGCCGCAGCAGCCCGCATTCGATCGCGGTAATGTTCGGCTGCCACCTTCTGACGCTGCCAGTGCATGCCGGTTGTGCATTCGTCGTAGATCTGCATGCGGTACATGCCGACGTTGCGCTTCTCTGTCTTTGGATCGCGTGTGATGACGCAGGGGAGCGTGATGAAGCGTCCGGCATCTTTTGGCCAGCATTGCAGGATAGGAAAATCGAGCAACGAGAAATTGTCGCGCCTGATGACCTCTTTGCAGGGCCCGGTTGCGACCGCCTTTGGAAAGAACTTGCCCATCTCGGCCAGCATGGGCAGCATTTTCACCTTGTCAAGGAAACCTTGCGGAGACTTCACATCCATGAAGCCGCGTATGCGCTCGGCAATTTCATCGAGGGAGTCCACTTCGAGCGCGAGGCGCATACGACGTGCTGAACCGAACTGGTTGATGAGAAGCTGCGCGCCCGAGTATCCCTTCACGTTTTCGAAGAGCAGAGCTTTCCCGCCTACGATTCCCTGCTGGTCGCGACTCTTCGAAACGCGGTCGGCAATTTCCGTGATCTCGAGGATTGGGTCCGCTTCGGTGCGAATGCGCTTCAGTTCGCCGGCTCGGTCGAGTGCTTTGATCCAGTCCCGTAGATCGTCGTAGGCCAAAAATTCCCCCCGCAATGACGCCGAAGTACAAATGACAGACGATTATATGACGGCGCGGACGGAAAGCTTCTCTTCGGCGGCACGAGCCATCACAAGGGGAAATCTCGTGCGAGTCTTCCACATTTCGCGCTCTCGGACTAGGATATGGAAATCAAATTCAGTAAAGATCCGAGCGAGGGATGGAGAGAATGATCCGTTTCAAAGTGAACGGGAAAGAGAGGACGTTTGATGGCGATCCCGACCTGCCCCTGCTCTGGTATTTGCGCGACGTAGCCGAGCTTACGGGCACGAAATTCGGCTGTGGCATGGGGCTATGCGGCGCATGCACGGTGCACCAGAATGGGGCCGCCATACGTTCGTGCAGCACGGCCATGAAGGAAGTCAGCGGAGCCAACATCGTTACGATTGAAGGCATCGCGCCCATGCATCCCGTGCAGAAGGCATGGATGGAGATTCGAGTGCCGCAATGTGGCTACTGCCAGACGGGCCAGATCATGCAGGCTATCGCGCTTCTAAAAGACAACAGGAATCCGAGCGACCAGGATATCGACGTCGCCATGTCCGGAAACCTATGCCGCTGCGGAACCTATCAGCGAATTCGCCGGGCGATTCACCAGGCCGCGAGATATCAGGCTGCGAAGGGGACGGCATGAAGCTCATCGAAAATGTCGGTCGTCCCGTGAGCCGCAGAGGATTCCTGCACGGCGCTCTCGTCGGCGGCGTTTTTGTGTTGAGCGCCCGCTTTATTCCCGAGCCGCTGTGGGCAAAGGAAGATGAACCTTCAGCCGCTCCCTTTGAACCAGGTCTATGGGTGTCGATCGCTCCGGATGGCACCGTCACCATCGTGGCCCATCGCTCGGAGATGGGATGCGGCAGCCGCACTGCATTGCCGCTAATCGTGGCCGACGAACTCGACGCGGATTGGTCCAAGGTGAAAATTGAACAAGCGATCGGCGATCCGAAATATGGCGAGCAGGATACGGACGGATCGCACTCGGTTCGCAGCAACTTCGACCTGATGCGTCAGGTTGGCGCGACCGCACGCGTGATGCTGATCAGTGCCGCGGCGGCCGAATGGAATGTTGCTCCGAAAGAGTGCACCACCGAGCCCCACTTCGTTCTCCATCAAGCGAGTGCCCGCAGATTGGGTTACGGGGAAGTTGCAGCCGCAGCGGCAAAGCTGCCGGTTCCCAAAAAAGAGGATGTCCCGCTCAAAGCGCGGTCCGAATGGCGATACATCGGCAAGGAAAACAATTCGCTCTTCGACCTTTCCGATATCGTCACCGGAAAAGCCGTCTTCGGTATGGATGCAACCATGCCGGGCATGGTTTACGCATCGATTGAGCATCCGCCGGTGCTTGGACAAAAGATAAAAACCTACGACGACAAAGCGTCGCTGAAGGTGCCTGGCGTTCAGAAAACCCTGACCATCGAAGCTTTCCAACCGCCGCACCAGTTCCAGCCGCTCGGCGGCGTCGCGGTGATTGCCGACAATACCTGGGCCGCATTCAAGGGACGCAAGAGTCTGAAAATCGAATGGGACACGAGTCCCCACGCCGTCTACAACTCCGCGTCATTCCGGAAGACGCTCGAAGCCACTTCGCGGCAGCCGG
>Ga0181522_10002344_pt1 | contig 10827 bp, 9 predicted proteins | sample PEATcosm2014_Bin_27_FD_121103 | JGI IMG/M metagenome (GOLD analysis project Ga0181522, IMG submission 121103) | Peatland microbial communities from MTU Mesocosm Facility, Houghton, MI, USA - PEATcosm2014_Bin05_10_metaG | ecosystem: Environmental > Terrestrial > Soil > Wetlands > Peat | place...
AAATCAATCCCGTCCGCCCATGCGGCTATCGGCACCGCCAATACAAGTATCGCCAAAATAACCGCTCGCCTCATAACGTCCCCCTGGAAACATCCCTCTCGAAAACATCCGCTCAAAATTTGCTGCGCTTCGCCGTTTAAACTCGCCGTCGTCTCCAAGTCGCAGTTCACCACCCGTCAAATGTGCATTTGTTGTTCCAAAAGTACCCTAAGTACATGCACCTTAGTTACAGTGACTTGCGTAACCTGAGAGGGTCACTTGTGGATCGTAGGATGCAAGTCCCTGCACACTAGCACTCAACAGCTTTCTTATTGTTGACCGCAGCGGATTACCAGAACTAGCTGAAATGACACAGGATCGAAGTCGGCTCTCCACCGGAAAAACGATCCCTCGGAAGCCGAAGCCGAAACCTGCAGCGCAACCGCCCGTAACCACTCGCGATGTGACTAAGGTTACCACGCACGGGTCTGTTTGCCAGTGGCTCAATGGTGCTAGTGATTCGATCGAAGGAATTAGTCCAAAATAATGATGCGCAATAGCTTCGCCTTGAGCAGCTTGTGGGCAAGTTCGCCGGAAGTCGAGCTCCAGCGTGATCTGCCGGATTCACCAGATCCCCCCGAGCAATTGGCCAAAAACTACGCGGCCAGGCCCTCTGCGAACTTCAATATTTCTTCCCGTTTGCCGGAAGCCAGGCTGCGGTAGGCAGCGTCAAGAATGATCTGGTTTTGCCAGCCTTGCTCGCCGGGAGCCGGAAACGCTCCGTGGTTTTCGATGGCGGCAGCAAAACCGTCCACCTGCCTGGCATAAGCTAATCGATTGTAAACGGTTTCATCATTGACGCGCTCTCCGTCGCGCCACAGTTCCAACCGAACCGGATGTTCGACATTGAGCGCATCATCCGCCCGAAGAGAGCCGGCATCGCCAACAATCTCCAGGGGAGTGCGATATTGTGCGCGCGTCGAAACCAGCGCCGTTGCAAGCGTGCCTCGTCTAAACTCCAATGTCACGATGGCCGCCGCCTCAACCGCGCCAGATATTTCGTCGAAGCGGCCTACCGCGGTGACGAACTGCGGCTCATCCTGCAGGATGTAACGCAAGGCATCGATGCAGTGCACGCCGACGTCGGCAATCGGCCCACCGCCGGCGAGCGCAGGATCGTTGATCCAGGTGCGAGCGTGGCGTACGCCGGAATATGAGAACTCTGATCGGGCAAGGATCGGACGGCCGATCTCGCCCGCTCCAATACGTTCGCGAAATCGCGCTGTGCTCTCTTCAAAGCGAAATACTTGGGCAACGCCAAGAAGAACGCCAGCCTTTCCGGCGGCTTCGACCATCTGGCGGCATTCATCGGCATTCACGCCCATAGGCTTCTCGCACAAAACCGGCTTGCGAGCCGCGACTGCGGCGAGAACATCCTGCAGGTGGCAGGCATTCGGAGTGGTCACGAGCACAGCATCCACGTCCGGACAGTGGCTAAGTTCTTCCGTGGACGCGAACACGTGCGGGATCGAATGTTTCGCGGCCGCTTCGCGGGCTTTGTGCTGATCGCGACGCGATAGCGCAACCACCTTGCAATTCTCCGCAAGAGCGAAACCCGGCATTAGTCGCCGCACAGCGTGCAATCCAAAACCTGCGATACCGAAGCGAATCATGTGAGTTTCACGATTCTATCGAAATTACTGCCTCGCTGCGGATCGCCTGCAACAATTTCGGGTCGATGTTGCCGCCGCTGATCACGGCTACGTTGAGGTTGGTTATCGGCAGTTTTTCGGAGTGAAAAAGAAAAGCAGCCGGAGCCACCGCCCCGCTAGCTTCAGCCCGGGTCTTTTCGTTGGTGCTAAGAATGCGAACAGCCTCACGAATCTCGTCTTCGGTCACAGTGACAATGTCATCCACGTAAGCATGAATGTGCTCAAAATTGTGCGCCCCGATGCTCTGGGTGCGAAGTCCGTCAGCCATAGTCAGGGTAACTTGCTCAGCCGGGGAAGTGACGATTCGTCCGGCACGCAGGCTGGCCTGCGCATCGGAGGCCAATTCCGGCTCCACGCCAATCACATTAATTTTCGGATTGCTCAACTTTATGGCTGCCGAGACGCCGCTGATCAGTCCGCCGCCGCCGACGGGCACCAATACGGTTTCAACGTTCGGCAGGTCCTCGAGAATTTCGAGGCCCACCGTCCCCTGGCCGGCGATGATCTTCTCGTCGTCGTACGGAGGCACAATCGCGTAGCCATGCTCCGCGGCGAGTTGCTCGGCGCGCAGTCGGCGCTCTTCGCTGCCTGGACCCACGAAAACGATCTCCGCTCCGAGCGCCGCTGTGGCGTCAATTTTGTTGGTTGGGGCGTTATCAGGCATGACAATCATGGCCCTCGCCCCCAGCGCTCGTGCCGCATATGCCACGCCCTGTCCATGATTTCCACTGGAGTAGGAAATGACTCCTCGTCGCCGTTCCTGCGAACTGAGAGATGCGACTTTGTTATAAGCGCCGCGCAACTTGAACGCCCCGATCGGCTGTAAGTTCTCGAGCTTGAGATAGAGCTTGCGCCCGGCGGCCCCGTCTCCGCTCGGAGACATGTTTTTCCACTCCAACAGCGGCGTGTGAACGGCGATTCCGCGGAGCAGACGCTGGGCCTGTTGAATATCGGTTAGAGTAACGATGCGGCTCCCTCTTTCCTGCTCGCGATCAGGAGTTCGATCTTCAGATTTCCAAAATGACCGGCATGATCAGCGGCCTGCGCTGCGTCTGCCGCGAGATATACCGCTTCAGATCAGTGCGTATCTTCTCCTTGATCACGCCATAATCGGCTTTTTCTTCCGCGCTTGAGGCATCAAGCGTCTCCATCACAATCTCCCGTGCGCGCTCAATGAGCCCGTTCTCGCCGGGGTTAAATCCGCGCGTAACAATCTCGAGAGAGGTTTCAACGCGGCCGGTGAGCTTGTTGATGGCGATCACCGGCATCACAAACCCGTCTTCACTGAGGTGGCGCCGATCTTTGATAATGAGGTCTTCAACCACGTCACTGCGCGATCCGGAATCAATGCAGACACGCCCCACGTTAATGCGTCCGGCCTTGCGCGCGCCCAGTTCGTCAATTTCAAGGATGTCTCCACTTTCAATCAACATCACCTTGCCAACCGCACCGCGCATCGAAGCCGCCAGCTCGGCATGAAGCTTCAGCTGCCGATACTCGCCATGAATCGGAACAAAATACTTGGGTCGCACCAGGTTGATGATGAGCTTCAATTCTTCCTGGCTCGCATGTCCGCTGACGTGAATCGGCGGATAAGACCCGTCTTCATAAATGACAAATGCCTCGCGCCGGAACAAGTGATCCACCATGCGGTAGATGGCCTTTTCGTTGCCCGGAATGATGCGCGAAGACAGAACCACGGTATCGCCCTTTTCGATTTTCGCGTGCTTGTGATTGTCGACCGCCGCGCGCGAGAGCGCCGACATCGGTTCGCCCTGCGTCCCGCTGATGAGCACGCATACTTTTTCCGGCGCAAAATTTTTCATCTCGGCAGCATGAATCAGCATGCCGTCGGGAATCTGAATGTAGCCGAGGTCTTCGGCAATTTCAGAAGAGCTGTTCATCGAGCGCCCGATGAAACAAATCTTGCGCCCATGCTCACGCGCCATGTCAACCGTCAGCTTGATGCGGTGGATCGAGGACGAAAAACAGGAGATAAATAACCGCCGCTTGGTGCGGACAAACACCTCCTCAAACTTGCGGTGAACCGCGCGTTCGCTGGGTGTGTATCCCTTGCGCTCGACGTTGGTCGAATCCTGCAAGAGTGCGAGTACTCCCTCTTTGCCATACTCGGCAAACCCGTGCAGGTCGAAGAGCCGGTTGTCGGTAGGGGTTGGATCGACCTTGAAATCGCCGGTATGCACCACGACTCCAAGTGGCGTCGTGATGGCGAGGGCCACGCACTCGACCAGGCTATGCGTTACCTGCAGCGGATGAACCGTGAAAGGCCCAATCTTGAAGCGTTCTCCCGGTCGGATTTCACGCAGGTCAGAATTGTCAAGAAGCTGATGCTCATCGAGCTTATCTTCAACATAAGCCAGCGTGAACTCAGTCCCCCAGACGGGCACATTCAGTTCACCGAGAATCCAGGGCAACGCTCCGATATGATCCTCGTGCCCATGCGTCAGGATGATGCCGCGAACAAAGTTGCGATTTTCCAGCAGATAAGAAATATCGGGGACAACAATGTCGACGCCCAGCAGTTCGGCCTCGGGAAACATGAGCCCGCCATCGACAACAATAATGTCATCGCCGTAGCGGATGGCCATGCAGTTCATGCCGAACTCGCCCATCCCGCCGAGCGGAATTATATGCAGTTTGCCGGTTGGCATTGATTTAAGTTGATGCTAGCACAGGGGCGCTCGCCGTTCGAGTCAGGCTGGCTCGCAAATTAGCACGCGACTGATAAACTCAAACTCAAAGATGGCGGATGAAACGATGGCTGACGAAAAACAATCATGGATGCGCCGCCGGGTCGAAGGCGCCATCCGCAACGGTCTCGGTCGCGTCTACGACACCATCAAGGTCGATCCCGGACGCTTCCTGATGCAGCTCCGCGTCGCCCATGGTCTGCCCGTGGCCACCTTTCATGGCCTCTACACTGTGCCGCTGGAGCGTCTCGACGATGTAGCAGAATCAGTGATTCGCGGCGGCATGAAGCTGGCAGCTGCGGAGGGAGCCGGATTCGGAGTCGGTGGAATTCTCACCATCGTGCCCGATCTCGGCATTCTCTCGGCCATCACCATGCGGACCATTCAGAAGCTAAGCTTGATTTACGGGTTCGAATTAAACACCGACAACGAAGTTGCCGAACTCTGGATTGCCGCAGCCAGCGCCGCCGGGGTCGACATCAGCCGCGAATTGCTGGAGAAAGAAGTCGTCAACCGCTTTGTGCCGCGCGTGATCCAGCGGATAGCGGTCAGGGCCGGCGCAGACGTGGTGGAAAAGTGGGCAGGCCGCCTGATTCCGGTTTTAAGCTCCGCCATAGGATGTGGCCTCAACTATTACTTCGTGCGCGCATGGGGCGACCGGGCGCGCGTCCATTTCCGCAATAAGCACCTCGAAGCGCGCAGCCGGTTCGCGGCAGACCAGAACCGGCTTCCCGGTTCGTCGTCGGCGCCCACGCCGTCACGATCGGAACCCGATTCCTTGCTGAAAGACTCGCTTCCGTCATCGCCCCGCGATGAAGCATAAGGTAAAGCATTGGCGGATACCACCATCAATTCGAACGCTTTGCACAAACTTACGCAGAGACCTTGTGGCTAACGCAACCAATCTTCCAACTCAATCCCCCGCTCGGTCTTCTCATCCCGGTACTTGACAATCACCGGCGTGTAGAGTGAGAGATGCCACTCCGCCCCCTGGCCTTTCCGGACGGCCCGTGAGCCGGGAACGACCACGGCATTCTCCGGTACTTCAATCGGCCGCTCCGAGGAAGCCCGGTACACCTCGCCGCGCACCAGGTCGTACAAGGGCGTGGATCGTGTCAAAATTGTCCCCGCTCCCAACACGGCGCCGGCGCGGACCAGAGTGCCTTCATACACGCCGCAATTGCCTCCGACCAGCACATCGTCTTCGATGATTACGGGGGTCGCGTTAATAGGCTCAAGCACGCCTCCGACCTGCGCCGCCGCGCTCAAGTGCACTCGTTTCCCGATTTGCGCACAGGAGCCCACCAGCGCATGCGAGTCGATCATCGATCCTTCGTCCACATAGGCGCCAACATTGATGAACATAGGCGGCATGCAGATAACCGACGGCGCGACATAAGCGCCTTCGCGTATGGACGACCCGCCGGGCACAAGCCGAACGCGGTCGGCGAGGTTGAGACGGCGGGCCGGGAAGGTGTCCTTATCGACGAAAGAGAGTACGTCTCCGTCCGACATTTGCTTTAACTCCCCGAGCCGAAAACCAAGCAGGATGCCCCGCTTCACCCATGTGTTCGCAACCCACCGCCCATCGATTTTCTCAGCCGCGCGAACCTCGCCTCGAGTCAAGGCGGCGCGAAAATCAAGAAATGTTGAACGCGCGGCGTCCATGTCTTGGATCGTTTCGCGCGTCGACAGAAGGTCGATGGCCGACTTCAGGTTAGGGAGCGAATCTGACATAGGGAGAGGAAGGAATCCAAAGGCCAAACGCCAACTGCTGTCCTCAAGCCACGCACTTGCATTCGCTGCGAATCAGCACACCCGGCATCTGATGTGTTGCCTGGCGAGCCTCGGCAACATTGCTGTACGGACCGTGCCAGCGTGAATGCTTGGGATCATGTCCCGACGGACGTCCCTTGCCTGAGCTGCACTGTCCACAGGAGGCGCGGTGGAGCATCGCCTTGTGCGGACCGGCTGCCCAATTTTCGTAAATATAGAATTCGGTCGCCGAAGCCGGCGGAGCAGCCGGCTTCGTAATCAATCCGGCGTCGGCTGCGATCTTCTGCAGCTTCGATCGCGTATCGCGGCGCATCGGAAGCAACGGCAGGCGATAGACCTCTTCGATCTTGCCCATCATCGCCAGAACGGCCTTCACCGGCATGGGATTTGATTCGATGAAGTTCGCTTGCATCAGCGGAACATACTTGCGGTGAATCGCGCGCGCCGTCGGCCAGTCGTTGTTCAGCGCCGCGCGCGTCATCTCCGCCATCTCGCGCGGAATTTCGTTCGAAGCAACAGAGACGATGCCGACGCCTCCAAGCGCAATCAGCGGTAGCGTGACCGCGTCGTCGCCCGAGAACACCAAAAAACCTTCCGGCACGGCGGTCAGCACCTCCGCGATCTGCGTGAGGTTGCCGCTGGCTTCCTTAACGCCAACAATATTGGCAACCTCGGTCAGCCTCGCCAGGGTCGCAGGTTCGAGATTGACGGAAGTCCTTCCTGGCACGTTATACAGGATGACCGGCTTATCGACCGCTTCGGCGATCGCGCGGAAGTGGCGATATTGTCCCTCCTGCGTCGGCTTGTTGTAGTACGGCGATGCTGTTAGGATGCCGTCGACGCCAGCCCGTGTCGCCACTTCCTTGGCTTTAGCGACGGCCTCCTGCGTCGAGTTCGAACTAGCGCCAGCAACGATTGGCACGCGTCCACCTGCGACTTCGACAGTCACATCGATAACGCGCAGCCACTCATCACGCGTGAGCGTGGGAGTCTCTCCCGTAGTGCCGCAGGGAACGAGGAAATCGACGCCCGATTCAATCTGCCACGCGATCAGATTGCGCAGCGCATTTTCGTCGACCGCGCCGTCCTGAGAGAACGGTGTAACCAAAGCTGTGCCACAGCCTCGCAGTTGCATCCATAAAGAATAACTCTTCTGGCCAGCGCTTGCATGAGCAGGACTCAGCTCGTGTGGCTACGGGGCCGTGCGCCGTCAGGGTGGACTTCTCGGGCAGTGAGCCCTCGTGGCAACGACTGACAGCAGCTCTCTAAAGCTCGCGCCAGACGTCGCGAAACTCGAAGAACCCCTCTTTCCCCGTAAGCCACTCAGCCGCGCGCACCGCGCCTTCTGCGAATCCCCGGCGGGATTTGGCATCGTGGCATAAGTAGATTCGATCGCCCGCAGAATTGAAGACCAGCTCGTGCATGCCGACCACATCGCCCTCGCGAAACGAGACGATCTCAACCTCCTGTCCTCCGGAGTCGCGCACAATGTTCTGCAGCATCAGGGCGGTTCCTGAAGGAGCGTCTTTCTTCTGCTCATGATGGCGCTCAAAAATTTGCCCCGAATAATCGTATTTCAGAGCAGCGCCGGCGGTCGCCGCGATCTCAAGAAACAGGTTCACGCCGATAGAAAAATTCGAGCCATAAAGAAAACCAGTTTTCGCGGAGAGCACCATCTCGCGCAACCGCGGCACCTGATCATGCCAGCCCGTGGTTCCGACAACGACATTTTTCTTTGCCCGGATACACGCCTCAACATTGCCCGCAACCGACGCCGGCGTGGTGAAGTCGATCACGACATCGATCGCAGCAAGCGAATCGGAGGTAAGAGCGATAGCGCCGGCGTTTTCGGCCGCCGAAACAACTCGCGCATGATGGCGTCGCGCGCGAGCAATTTCCGGAACGAGCGACCCCGTTTTGCCACGGCCAAGAATGAGGAGATTCATAGAGAAACCTCGGACCGCCGGGACGCCAAAGAAAATCTGAAAAAGTAAAGGTTCGGCCCGGTGTTGGCTTGCTCGGTGCCCTCTGCGTCTCGGCGGTAAAACCGACATCAAGCAAAAACTTCCGGATCCACTTCCGCGAAAAATGCCTGATGCAGCCGCCGAACCACGTCGGCCGCATCGTCTTCTTCAATCACAAAAGTCAGATTAATCTCGGACGCCCCCTGCGAGATCATGCGAATCTTTACATTTTCAAGAATACTGAAAACCTTGGCGGCGATGCCTGGCGTGTTCCGCAAATTCTCGCCCACCAGGCAGACAATCGCCTTCCGCCCCTCGTACTTCACGTCCGCAAGCTTCGCCAGATCAGCGGCCAGCGCCGGGATGGCTTCGTTGGTCTCAGCCGTCACCGAAACGCTGACCTCGGAAGTGGAAACCACATCCACTGCCACCTCGTGCTTGTCGAACGCTTCAAAAATAGACTTCAGATATCCGCGCACCAGCAGCCGCCGCGGGGCCGCTACCTCCACCAGCGTAATTTTCTTCTTGAGCGCAATCGCTTTGAAAATATTCGCGCATTGCGGAGCGCGGGCCGTAACTTTCGTCCCTTCACAAGTCGGGTTCAACGAGTTCAAAACATAAACCGGAATGTTCTGCTGAATTGCCGGCAACACGGTTGCCGGATGAAGAACCTTAGCACCGAAATAGGCAAGCTCAGCCGCTTCGTCAAAGCTGATGACCTTGATACGGCGTGCGTCCGGACAGAGCCGCGGATCAGTCGTCATCATGCCGTCGACGTCGGTCCATATTTCGATGCGTTCGGCGTTGAGTGCCGCCCCAAAAATAGCGGCAGAAAAATCCGATCCTCCGCGACCAATCGTGGTCGTGATGCCCGCCCGATTCGATCCAATAAATCCGCCCATCACTGCAACCTTGCCGGAGTCGACCAGAGGCCTCACCTTCTTGCGCAAACGCTCGTTGGTTTCTTCGAACTGCGGAACGGCGCGAGTATAGCTGCTGTCGGTCAGCAGACACTGGCGTGAATCTACATGCGCACCCGGTAATCCGCGGGCAATGAAAGCGGCCGCGACAATTTTGCTCGAAAGCACCTCACCGAACGAGGCCACATAATCGTAAGTGCGGGGAGTGATCTCTCCGACGGCGCCAATGCCGCGCAGCAATTCGTCCAGATCTTCGAAGTCCGCGCCCAGGTCGCCATGAAACTCAGTGAAAAGTGCGGTACCCAGAAGTTCGCCAGCGGTCTCATAGTGGCGTTCGCGCAAAGCCCGCGACATTTTCAGTGCCGTCTTCCGATCGCCGTTACCCGCCGCCTTTCCCATTGCCAGCAGGGAATCGGTGACCTTGGCCATGGCACTGACGACGACCACGGGACGATCCGCCAACCGGCCCTGCACGATAGAAGCCGCACGCTCGATTGCCTTGGCGTCCTGTACGGAAGTCCCGCCAAACTTCATCACCATCATTGGCGGGGTTGCTCCGTCGGACTGGGGGAGATCTCCTTCACCCGAGGTAGCCTCTCGCCTTCAGGAACTCGGCATTCAGCAAGGCAGCGCCGGCAGCGCCGCGAATCGTGTTGTGGGAGAGAACGGTAAACTTCCAGTCAAGCACATTGCACTTTCGCAAGCGGCCGACAGCGGTCGTCATGCCCGCGCCCAGATCAACGTCGAAGCGCGGTTGCGGACGATCCGGAGCGCACATGTAGAGCACAGGTTGTTGGGGGGCGGTCGGTAGTCCCAGGCGCTGCGGTTCGCCCCGAAAATCGTTCCACGCCGCAATCATCTCGTCGGCCTGCGCCTTCCGTTTCAAACGAATCGTCACCGACTCCATATGCCCATCCTCCACCGCCACGCGATTGCATTGCGCGCTCATGGCAAAAGGCGCGGAATCGACGCGCGAACCATTCAGCGTCCCCAGCAACTTCTGCGTCTCCTCTTCCATCTTCGCTTCCTCGTTCGCGATATAGGGGATGACATTCCCCAGTATGTCGAGCGAAGCCACTCCCGGATATCCGGCGCCGCTGACCGCCTGCATGGTGACCGCCATGACGGCCTCCAGCGTGAACGCGCGATGCAAGGGCGCAAGTGCCAGCACCAGACCCATCGCCGAGCAGTTGGAATTGGTGACGACATATCCGCCGGACCTGCGTCGCCAGGCCTGGGTTTCAATGAGCTGGATGTGATCGCCGTTGACCTCCGGAATGACCAGAGGAACGTCGGGCTGCATGCGCAACGCACTCGAATTCGAGACGACGGCACAGCCGGCTTCCGCGAACTGCGGTTCGAGGTCGCGGGCGATGGAGGCATCGAGCGCAGCGAAAATAATTTTGGGAGCGCCTTGCGGCCGGGCTGGCGCGATCGTCATTTTCGAGACGTTCGCGGGAATGCCGGTTTTCAGGCGCCAGCGCGCAGCTTCGCCGTACGGTCGCCCTTCTGAACGGTCGGAAGCGGCAAGCCACGCAACTTCAAACCACGGATGATGCTCGAGCATCTGGATAAACCGCTGCCCGACGATGCCGGTGGCACCGAGAATTCCTACCGGAAGTTTGCTGGACATATTTTGAAGAACAAGTTGCAATTTTATACCAGCAGGATTTCGGCAGCGAATGTCGTCACAGATTCACGCCGGGTGGATAGAGCCCTTCGCCTGAGACGCGAGGAATGGTATTGGTAGTCTCGGGGACCGCAA
>Ga0181522_10002345_pt1 | contig 10826 bp, 7 predicted proteins | sample PEATcosm2014_Bin_27_FD_121103 | JGI IMG/M metagenome (GOLD analysis project Ga0181522, IMG submission 121103) | Peatland microbial communities from MTU Mesocosm Facility, Houghton, MI, USA - PEATcosm2014_Bin05_10_metaG | ecosystem: Environmental > Terrestrial > Soil > Wetlands > Peat | place...
CAAGACGGTCGTCTCGGGCAGACTCCAGAAGCTGCTTTGCGGCCTCCGATGTCGAGACAGTTTGGCCGCTCTTGAGGGATATGATTTTCCTCAAGGTCTCAAGCCTCAAGCGCAGAGCATCGGAGATGCGAATGGAGATCACTGGCTGCTGCGGTATCGCTTCCTTCTCTACCATGTAGTCCTTTCTTGGGAGGCTACAGTCAATAAAAATGTAACGTTACGTATTGACTTTATGTGTACAGGTGCGATATTGTCAAGGAATTTTGGAGCCGCTATGCCAGCCCATCCAGTTCTTGTCTCAGCACTACCAGCTGTCCGCCAACCCGAGCCGTTCGTTGATCCTGATACAGCCGCAGCCTTTGTCGGCATCACGCGTCGCGCTTTGCTTCAAAAAGTGAGGGCCGGGAAAATTCCTGGGTACCCTCTGGATCGTGGCGCGAAAAAAAAGGAATGGCGATTCAAACTCTCAGAGCTAGACCGCTATCTTTGCTCTGCTATAAACTCCGTTCTGCAGCCACCTGAGCCAGCAAATAGGAGGATTTGATGGCCAGGTATCAGAATGGCTCAGTTCGTATCGAACAGAGATCGGATGGCCCAACGTGGGTCTATCGCTTTCAGGTAACGCGATCCGACGGAAAGAGGGTCGAACACAAGAAGGTGCTCAGTCTCGTGCGAGATGTCGGCCCCAGCGAGAAGGATGCGTGGCAGGAAGTAGATCGGCAACGTCTCAGGGAAAACGCTAACCAATATCAGCCCTTCCGTGGGAACCCAACGACGTACGGGCAGCTCTGTCAGCATTACATTCAAAACGAGCTGCAGGAAGATCAGTCAGAGGCAACCATCGAGAAGGCATACACGACTGCAGAGACTTACAAGCGCATTCTGAACAAGAGAGTGATTCCTCGCTTCGGCAGGAAGTCACCGTTGGCAATCGAGCCGCTAGAAGTCGAGAAGTGGTTGAGGGAAGTGAAAAAGGCGCAGAGTCTGGAGAACCCCACTCTGGACAAAATTCGGCGGGTGATGAATTTGGTCTATAAACACGGGCAACGTTATGGGCTTATCCCTCGCGACGAGTCGGCTAATCCCATGAATTGGGTTCGTCAGAAGACGACAAGCGGCTACACGGCAGTGATCATGAATCCACGGCAAGCTTTCGAGATTTTGCTGAACATCCCAGAGCCACGGCGCACCCTAGTTCTTACAGACGCGGCGACGGCTCTGCGGGTATCGGAGATTCTCGGGCTGATGTGGATGGATCTGGACTTTGCGGATCAGGTCATCGAAGTGAAGCGCGCATACGTCTGGGCGCAATTCAAAGTGCCCAAGTCAAAGGCCTCAAAGGCACCCGTACCGATGCACCCGGTGCTTGCCGGTTTTCTGATGGCGTGGAGGGAGAGAACTCCATATGCGAAGGATGACGATTACGTCTTCCCGAGCTTCCGGCTCAAAGGCAAGAAGCCACTATCGGCTTCAATCATGGTGCAAAAGTATCTGCGCCCTGCTGCCGTCAAGGCTGGCGTCATCAAAGAAGACGAGCGAGTTCGCTTCGGCTTCCACAACTTCCGGCATTCGCTGGCTTCCTCGCTGGTGAAGCTGAAGTGTGATCCGAAAACGGTGCAGGGCATTCTGCGTCACGAAGACGTCAGAACGACGATGCAACTGTATGCACAGTCCGACCAAGAATCGAAGCTCGAAGCTCAGGGCAAGTTCTTGGAAGTTCTGCTCGGAGACAAGGCCCACCTACTCACGGAGACGATCCAGTGAGGCATCTTGGGCTGAACCTTGGGCTGGAAAAAGTGGGCGAAAACGCCCAAGTGCTATGGAATGATGGTGGCCAGGGACGGAGTTGAACCGCCGACGCCAGCCTTTTCAGGGCTGCGCTCTACCACCTGAGCTACCTGGCCACTTTGCGAAAGCTCGCCTTCGTGCCGCGGACGGCGACACTCGCTCGTTCACGCCGATTGTTGCGGGATTACCAGCCGAATGAAGCAACTCTACCCACTGCCGCGTGCGGAACGCTTTGATTATAACAATGCGCGATGCATTCGCTCAACGACATGGTCGATCTGCGCGATGCAGTCGCCGGCGAAGTTGTCGATCGTTACCCGACTTGGACAGCGGCGCTGTCTTCACCGTAGTTCTGGAAAGTGAGACAGGCCGACCTCGCACGCGCAAAACACAATGGGCGGCGTCCAAGAAAATCGGACGCCGCTCCAGCTGAAACGCTTGTCTTATCGGGTTAGTCAACTATCAGCTTTTCTCGATCATCAACTTCGATCACTGCCCGCCGGCAGGCGAACCATGTTCGCCCAGCCACGACGCCAGTTGCGGCTCCTGCTGGGTTTTCAAGCTCACGCAGTTGTTGATCCGCTCAATGGATTGCCGGTAGGTCCGCTCCGCCGCTTCAACCTTGTGCGCGGAGAAAAAGTCCTTCACCTGGTCCCGCATTTGTGCGTCGCAGAAAGTACTGGTGGCACCCACTACGGCAGCGCTGGCGAACGGCCCTCCCGCTTTCTGCACCGAGTCCCAATGTGCCAGAACGAAATCCCAGGCCTGCTTCTGGCCGACAGGATTACTAAAAACGCTGCCGATCAATTGCAAGCTATCCTGCGAGCGAACGTCTGGAGAGAGCGCGTAGTCGAGCGTGCGCTGCAGCAATGTGGGATTCTCGAACTGGCCGAGCGTGAACAAGTACATGTAGTATTCTTCCTGCGACTTGGCGTTCTTTATGCCATTCATGAGCCGGTCATAGAAAGCCTGGTCGCCGTTAATGGCTGCCAGACCCAACGCTCCGATCGCCAGTTCGCGATCGACTGAAGCAGGATTATCCAGCGCCTGATCGGCGATCTTCCGCGCCTCGGCGAGCACCTTGGGATCGCGCGCGTCATATCCGAGCGAATTGAAGACGCGAGCGCGCATCGATCTCTGCTCGTCGCTCTCGCCCGGCTTTGGCTGCCATCCCACGTCGTTCAGAACCGGCGTCAAATACTGCCGCAACCACGCGCGGAACGACTCGCGGTCGCTATCGGTTACAAGATACTGATTGATGTAATTCAACCGGCCGAGAACATCATCGAGAACGGCCCGATTGCGGTCGTTCTGCAGGCCTTGCGCGAAAGCCAGATAGTCGCCTACGGGCTCGCGCCCCACCCGCACCGAAGCCCAGATATCGCTTTGTAGCTCAATCCGCTCGGCAGGAGTAAGTTTGGTTTCCGCATCGGCAGCTAAACCGCGTATTGCGTCAGGCTGATAACCGGCGCGATAGTATCCCGCGGCCCCAGCATTCGCCAGCACCCATGTCGCGCAACCGGGAAGTGTGAACGTTGCTTCCCGCTTGGTCAGTAGCTCACACTTCTGCGCCCCGGTCGACGATTTCATGCACAGCGGAATTTCCCAGAGCTGGTCATTGGGTGCGTCGAACTTTTCGCGGTCGACGTAGTAGCGCTTTTGTTCCAGGCTCACTGAAGTCGAACCCGCGGAGCATTGCGCCTTCACGTTGATGATGGGAACGCCCGGCTGGGTGACGAAGGTCGGCATGATCTTATCCACTGGCTTCTTGGAAGTTTTGGCCTGCGCCTCCCAGAAGTCAGCCGCCGTCGCATTGGCATATTGATGTTGTTGCAAGTATGCATTCACGCCGGCTTCGAAGGTCTTTTCTCCGAGATACGCTTCCAGCATGCGCAGCACTGACGCGGCCTTGCCGTAAGCGATGCCATCGAAAAGTTCCTGAATTTGTGCGGGAGTTTCCGCTTCCTGATGGATGGGGCGCGTATTCGCGAGGGAATCGGTGTTCATCGTTCCGCCCGTGTTGCTGACATCATCAAGGTTGAAGTTCCACTCCGGCCGCCAGGCCTCAATGGGCTTGCTTGACATCCAAGTGGCGAATCCTTCGTTGAGCCAGATGTCGTCCCACCATTTCATGGTGACCAAATCGCCAAACCACTGGTGCGCCATTTCGTGCGCGATTACCGAGGCGATGGTTTTCTTCAGTCCAACCGAGCCCTGTTGTTCATCGATCTGCAACAACACTTCACGGAAGGTGATGCAGCCGGTATTCTCCATTGCGCCCGCGGAGAAATCAGGAATTCCAACCAGATCAAGCTTGCCGTAGGGATACTTGATGCTGAAATATTTGTCGTAATAGCTGAGCACATGCTCGGCAACTTCGAGCGCGAACTTGCCCATCTGCTCTTTGCCGGTCACATTGTAGACGCGAATGGGGATGCCATCGGCCGAACCTTCAACATAAGCAAAATTTCCGATAACCAGCGCGGCAAGGTAAGACGACATCTTGGGCGACGTCTCAAAGCGGACCGTATGCTTGTCAGCTGGGCCGGGCGTATCGGAGGCTACTTTGGCATTGGATATGGCCACGAGTTCCTTGTCGGCAACCGCTGTGATGTCGAACGTGGCCTTATAGTCAGGCTCGTCGAACGAAGGGAAAGCGCGCCGCGCATCGGTGGACTCGAATTGCGTGGCGGCGTACTTGCGGCCCTGATCGTCTTTGCCAATGTAAAGGCCACGCATCTCGCTGTTCAGGACACCGTTGTAAGTAGTGTGGATAGTAGCCGGCCCCGCGGCCAGAGGCTTTTCGACCGCCAGCACGACCATCTCTTTATCTTTTTCTGGAGTGACTTTGGCGGTCTGCGTTTTGCCGCCGCTGGTAATAGAAATGTCGTGGAAATCGATGTCCACCGCATTCAGCGTGATTTCGGAAGTCGGCTTCAACACGCGTATGGTGATGGTTTCGTCGCCCGCGAAAGTGGCTTTATCGAGATCGGGGGTGAAGGTAAGTTTGTAGTTTTCGGGAACGGCCACTTCGGGCAGACGCTGGGCCGTCGCCCAAGTCAGCGTCGCCAACACAACGGTCAGTACCGCAAGCATACGTTTCATAGGTTTTCCTCTGGGTATCTGCGCGAAAATCATTTTGAAAAAAGACGTTCTGATGTAAAACAGGAAAACGGTAAAACAAGAATACGTTAAGACAAGAACAAATAAGTAAGCCCAGAAAAATGGTTTCGGATCGCTCAATCACTCACTGTATACGCAGCCGCTCGGGAAAAGTTCCCTGTTCGTGGGAGATCGCCCCGGCAATCACCGTCATCGCGCACCGGTTCATTCCAAACCAGTACGGTATCTCCCGGTAATCCTCAACATCGAATACTGCCACGTCCGCGTCTTTTCCCGGCTCAATCGATCCTTTTTGGTTCGCCACCCCCAGCGCCCATGCTCCGTTTATCGTGGAAGCCACAATTGCCTCCTCCGGCGACATCTTCATATGCGTGCAGGCCAGCGACATCGCCATCGGCATGCTGAGCGTTGGCGAGGTACCCGGGTTATAGTCGGTGGCCAGCGCAACCGGCACGCCCGCATCGATCAATTTGCGCGCATTCGGATAGTCTTTTAACCCTAGAAAATAATTGGCTCCAGGCACCAGCGTAGCGATCGTGTCGTGCTTCGCAAGTTCAATGACATCGGAATCGCTCACGTGATCCATGTGATCGAAAGATGCCGGATTAAATCGCAAAAATGGCTGCAAGCTGGTTTCCGAAAGCTGGCCCACGTGCGCGCGTACGCTGAGCCCGTGACGCGTCGCTGCCGCAAAAATCTGCTCTGTTTCATCCGCGGTAAACGCGCCGCGCTCGCAGAATACGTCCACAAACTGCGCGAGCTTCCGCCGTGCCGCCAGCGGAATCATCTCTGTACAGACGATCTCAACGTATTTTTGTGAGCAGCCTTGAAATTCTTTTGGGACCACATGCGCTCCGAGCAGCGTCGCTACAACAGTCCCCGGCCAGCGTGATGCGGCTTGCTGGATCGCTTCCAGCGATTTCAACTCCGATTCGACCGTCAGGCCGTATCCCGATTTAGCCTCAACTGTAGTTGTGCCATGCGCGGCCATCTCGCGCAAAACTGTCAAGATCTTATCGGCGAGAATTCGCTTCCCTGCTCCACGCACGGCTTCCACGCTCGATCGGATGCCGCCGCCCGCGGAAGCAATCTCCTCGTAAGAAGCTCCTTCGATGCGCTTTTCGAAATCCACCAGCCGCGGGCTGACAAAGACAGGATGTGTATGCGAATCGACAAAGCCGGGTAGTACGATCTTGCCTGAGCAATCGATCTCTGTAATGCGCTTGCGGTTCTTTTTCAACCACGAATCGCGCAGGGCATCTTTGGTCGTCCCAACCGAAATAATCTTGCCCGCATCGCAAAGAACCGCCGCGTTCTCGATTGTGCCAAGCTGTTTAAGATCGGCGCCGCGCCGAGGGCCTTTGCTTCGTGACCGCATAGTTAGAAGCTGCCCTATATTGAAAAGGAAAACGGGCTGCGGCGATCTGAAAGGCCCACGAAGTTTCACGTTTCAGTTTAGCAGGCACAAGGCCCATCAACTCTCCTGCTCGGCTTCATCGGCAATGCCGATCTTCGATAGCCGGTAGCGGAGGGCATTGCGCGAAAGTCCCAGCAGGCGCGCAGCCCGGCTCTTGTTGCCATTGGCCCGGCGCAGCGCTTCCTTAATCATTTCGTCCTCCCAATGTTCCAGCGTCATGCCTTCCGGCAAAAATCCATTGGCAGCGGACATTTTAGCCGGGCGCAAGTCGAGATGAATGTCTCGTACTTGTAGAATTGTTCCCTTCGCCAGCGCGCACGCGCGTTCGATAATGTTCTGCAACTCGCGTGCATTTCCCGGCCAATGATAGTTCACCAGCACCTGCAGGGCTTCAGGGGAAACGCCGCTCACAGTTTTGCCGGAGTCAGCATCGAAGCGCGAGATAAAAAGCTCCGCCAGTTCGGGAATGTCTTCTTTGCGTTCGCGCAATGGCGCAATGTCGATGGGAACGACGTTCAGGCGATAATAAAGATCCTCGCGAAAAGTTCCCTGCTCCAGCGCCTCGCGCAAGTCACGGTTGGTCGCGGCAATTAGGCGCACATCGACTTTAATGGTTTTCGTGCCGCCCAGGCGTTCGAACTCCCGCTCCTGCAGCACACGCAGCAACTTCACTTGTGTGGCCGAGGGCACGTCGCCGATTTCGTCGAGAAACAGAGTTCCCTTGTCGGCTAACTCGAACTTTCCGGGCTTGCTGGCCACAGCGCCGGTAAACGCCCCTCGTTCGTAACCGAACAATTCGCTCTCGAGCAGATTCTCCGGAATGGCAGTGCTGTTGATCTTGATGAATGGGCCGGAAGCCCGGCGGGATTTTTCATGAACCGCTCGGGCAATCAGGTCTTTGCCGACCCCGCTCTCGCCACCCAGAAGAACCGTCGAGTTGGTTGGCGCAACCCGCTCTACGGTGGCGAGCACTTCCTGCATTTTCGGGCTGCGCGCCACGATGTTGGGATGCGAATATCGCTTGCCCAGCGCCTCCCGCAGCGAACGGTTCTCCTCGCGCAGGGCGTGAACATCCAACTCTTTGCGGATCACCATCCGCATTTCGTTCAGCGAGAATGGCTTCAACACGTAATCGGCCGCTCCGGCTTTCATGGCCTCCACTGCAGTTTCCACGCTGCCGAAAGCAGTCATTACAATGACCGGCATAGCGGCATTCTGCCGCTTAATGGCCTGCAGAAATTCGAGCCCGTTCATTCCCGGGAGTTTCAGATCGGTTACGACCAGGTCAACCGCATTCTCGCGCAAAAGTTTCCTCGCGGTTTCCGCGTCTTCGGCGGAGAGCGTGTTAAACCCGTCGTCTCCCAGATTCAATTCGAGAAGCCGCCGCATCTTGGCTTCGTCTTCGACAATGAGAATGGTTTGCATTTCTGGTTCTGACGAATCAACGTTCTCACGAACCAATGTTCAGACGAATGAATATTTCAGCGATCAATTTGCAATCAGATGCTCAGCCGACGCAGCAGCCCCTGCCGCGGGGAAAAAAAGTACGAAGCGTGCGCCATGTTGCGGCTGCTCTCGGTTTTCGATCCGTATCGTACCGTGATGCACATCCACAATCCTGGAGACAATCGACAAACCCAGACCAACTCCAGTTTTTTTCGTGGTCACAAAGGGATTGAAAATCTGTTCGCGCAGCTCGCCGGGAACTCCCGGTCCGCTATCTTCGATGCCAACTTCCACTCCTTCCCGTCCCGAGCGGTCGGCTGGATTCACGGTCAGCCGCAATGTTCCTCCATCGGCCCCCATGGCGTCATAAGCATTCTGAATCAAATTGACGAACGCTTGCTCGCACAATCCTTCATCAATGGCAACCTCCGGCAAACTCACATCATATTCCCGCTCTACGCGCACTTGGCTTTCCGGCTGGTTTATGGTTACAGCTTGCAGCGAGCGGTCGAGCACCGCAGTAATTTCCTGCGCAACCAGATCGGCATGAAGCGGCCGCGCAAAATCGAGAAAGCGCGTCACCAGCGCGCCCAGCCGGTTGGTTTCGCTCGAGATATACCCCGCCAGTTCGCTAGCCAGAGGATTCCCGTCCCCGAGCTTCTGCTGCAGCATTTCCGCGGAGCCTTTAATCACTCCCAGCGGATTTCGAATTTCGTGCGCCAGGCCCGCCGACATTTGCCCTAAAGCCGCCAACCGCTCAGAGCGCCGCGCCTCCGCCTGCACCTGCTCCAACCTGCGGTTGGTCTCCGCCAGAGTTTTGGCCAGTTCCTGGTAGCGTTTGATTTGCCGCCGGTTCTCGACAACGAAACGGTTCACCACCATCGCGGCGAGAAAAAAGAAAAGGATGCGAATGGCCAGCAGCCCGTAGCTCTCGGCATTGATCTCATATTCCTGCAGCGCCGGGTAAAGATAAGAACAATAGGCGGCAGAGGCCAGCGCCGTCCACAGTAGCGTAGCCAGCGGACTGAAATATTCCGCCGCCGTAACTACCGGCAAAAAATATACCGGGTAGTAACTGCTATTGATGCCGAGTTCGCCGGTGTGATCAATCAGCAGCGTTGCCAGAGCAATTTTCAGCAGCACGACATACGCAGGACCGCGGAGACGGTTTTTGCGGACAATCCAACTTTCGGTCAGCTGCACTATGCCGATGGCCAGCAGCGTCAGTTGCTTGTGAATCTCACCGCGAGGCGGCAGAACCGCGAGCACACCCAGAAATAGCAGCCACAGCGCATCCATCCAGTTAAGAGCTGTATTTTTACCCTCAGCCGGGGAGGCATCAGGGGTCGGACTCGCGGCCAGAAGGATCCGCTCCTCACTTACAGGGAGTACAGTTTGCGGAATGTTTGTTTCCGTTTCCAATAGGTGCGCGCGATCCGATTTTATTAGATCGCTACTGTTTTTGAGCGTCCACGCGTAGGACTCAACTCTCTCAACCGTGCCACCGTTTCCGGCACTAACGCCAATGCGTAGTCGACATCTTCGGCCGTATTCTGCTTTCCCAGGCTGAGGCGGATACTGGCCCGCGCCCGATCGGGCCGCAACCCCATCGCGATCAACACATGCGAAGGTTCGATTGCGCCGGAAGAACACGCTGCCCCGGTTGAGACTGCCAACCCTTTTAGATCGAGCGCAATCACCATCGCCTCACCATCGATGTGATCAAAGTAAATATTTGTAGTGTTGGGCACGCGCGGAGCGTCCCCGCCGTTCACTCCAATGTCCTCGACCTGCGCTTCGATTCCCTTCTGTAAACGATCGCGCAAAGCCCGCAGGTTGGTGTCTCCACCACTATCAAGGCTTTGCTTGGCCATTTCTGCCGCTTTGCCAAGCCCCACAATCCCCGGGACATTTTCCGTTCCCGCGCGCCGGGAGCGCTCGTGGCGTCCGCCATAAAAGAGCGGCTGCAATTGCACGCCCTTCCGCACGTATAAGGCGCCGACGCCTTGCGGCGCATGCATCTTGTGTCCTGAAATAGTAAGCGCGTGGCAGCCCGTGCGATTCACATCGATCGGAATTTTGCCCGCAGCTTGCACCGCGTCTGTATGAAAATAAATATTGGCCTCGGCGGAGATCTTCCCAATTTCCTCGACCGGTTGCAGCACTCCGGTCTCATTGTTGGCCGTCATAATGGAAATCAGCTTCGTATTCGGCCGCAGCGCACGCCGTACGTCGTCGGGATCAACCAACCCTCGTCCATCAACCGGCAAGTAAGTAACCTCGCCGCCCATCTCTTCCTGGTGCCTGCAGGCGTGCAACACCGCATGGTGCTCGATTGCCGAAGTAATAATGTGGTCGCCCGGAGCGGTCAGCCCGGCGATGGCAAGATTGTCTCCCTCGGTGCCTCCGCTGGTGAAAACGATTTCCAATGCGCGGCAGCTCAGCAGTGCGGCAATCGCATCCCGAGCGCCTTCCACAGCCGCCCGCGTCTCCTGCCCGTGATGGTGAATCGACGAGGCATTCCCAAAGCGCTCGAAAAAATACGGCCGCATTGCTTCAAGCACCTGCGGCAACACCGGAGTGGTCGCATTATTGTCGAGGTAAAAGCGGGGCATCATCTCATTTTACGCTGAGCGATCGTGGGCTGGCGGCGGCAAACCTCATCGGGAGGATAGAATGCCTGTCAGACTCTGACCTTGCTAATGCTTTTCACAGTTAGTTTATTGCGCGAATTCGCCCCGATCGGCCAAGTCATATCAGAAGGAACCGTTCCCATGCGAAAGTTACTCTTCTTTGCCGCACTGTGCATCATCCTGGTTCCTTGCGGCGTCGCACAACAATTTGACCTTCCACAAGGCGCGGTTGCCGATAGCGCCGCGCTCTCGAAGGCCATGCCGGAGTTGGCCACGCAGATCATGGCGTCATACAAAGACGCTAACCGGCAGAAGTTCCTCGATCAGCAGTTTCGCCTCCAGCTGGTCGCGGGACAGTACGCGGATGCTCTCAGCACGATAACGGCGCTACGCGATTTGCTCCGCGCCGACCACGCAAC
>Ga0181522_10002350_pt1 | contig 10811 bp, 7 predicted proteins | sample PEATcosm2014_Bin_27_FD_121103 | JGI IMG/M metagenome (GOLD analysis project Ga0181522, IMG submission 121103) | Peatland microbial communities from MTU Mesocosm Facility, Houghton, MI, USA - PEATcosm2014_Bin05_10_metaG | ecosystem: Environmental > Terrestrial > Soil > Wetlands > Peat | place...
AACGCCGGACGAACCCTTCATCACGTGGCTGTCGTGCGTGTCCTCAAAGAATTCGGTTCCAGCTCTGCCGACGGCCGGCCCCTCCAACTCTCGGGCGCAAACCTCCTTAACGCAGAAAAAGACGGCGAGCCACTGCGACTCGTCGTCTTTCTCGTCAATCCGGTGAACGGCCACGTGCTGGCAGTTACGGAGCAAACACTAAGCCAATAAGCCTAATGTGCTATTTTCCGTTGTGCTTTTGCCGATAGATCTGGCGGCTCGCGCCATTCTGCTCGTGGTTGATCTGTGCGTGCTCCTGCGCAGTCAACTTTCCGCCGTTCGCGGAGCGGTCTGCATGAATCTGTTCGTTGATGCCCTGCTCGCGATTCTCCGTTCGCGCGGCTTCGCCCGCGTTCATTGAGCCGTTGCGAATGCCGTTCGCGATCCGGTCCTGCTGATTCTCGCGGCGCTGGCCCACTTCATTGTTGCCGTAGTGCGCCACGTTGGCGTTGTGCTTGTCCTGGTAGATCGAGTGGCTCAGATTGTTCTGCTGATTGTTGATCTGCGTGTGCTCTGCAGCCGTCAGATGCCCGTCGTCCGCGGCGCGATCGTCCTTTACCTCTCGGTTCAGGTTGGCTTCGCGCGATTCAAGATTCTTGGTCTCGCCGGCCGTCAACTGGCCCGAGTCAACGCCATTGGCGATGCGGTCCTGCTGATTGTCCTTGCGATCGTTGACCGTACCAGCCGGCTGGTTCGGCTGCGTTTGAGGTTGGCTCTGTTGAGCTAAAGCCGATCCCGAAGCGATCAGGGCGGCCACGGCAAGCGTAAATAGTGTGTGCTTCATTTGATTCCTCCGGGGCCAACTACTTTTGCATCTCCGGCCCATGTCTCCACCAGACACAAGCCGCAAAAAGTAGTTGTGTTCTTTTCTAATTTTTTGCATCCAAAGTTCGCGCCGGAACGTCAAACAAAATTCCTTCAGAATTTGTCGCGCGAATCGGCAACTTTCGTTCCGCGCCTGTGTTCAAGAGCACTTTCACGCGGTCGGGTCGCTTCGGGCATCCACAGGCTTTCCCGGCGTACAGCCTCCACAGACCGCGTTTTCCCGCTTTGCCGTAAAATTCTTGTATGACTGACCGCATGTCCCTCACCCTCGCCCAGGCCGATCCCGAAGTGGCCGCCGCCATTGACCAGGAAACTCTCCGCCAGCACGAGGGGCTGGAGATGATTGCCAGCGAAAACTTCGTCTCCGAAGCAGTCCTCGAGGCGGCTGGCTCCATTTTCACCAACAAATATGCTGAGGGCTATCCGGGCCGCCGCTACTATGGCGGTTGCGAATACGCCGACGTCGTCGAGAACCTGGCCCGCGATCGCGCACGTCAGCTCTTCGGCGGAGAGCACATCAACGTGCAACCGCACTCAGGCTCGCAGGCAAACGCATCAGCTTACGCGGCGGTGTTGCAGCCGGGCGACACGATTCTTGGCCTCGACCTTTCGCACGGCGGTCACCTGACCCACGGCCACCGGCTTAGCTTCAGCGGCAAGCTCTATCGCACCACCTTCTATCACGTCCGCCGCGACACTGAGACTATCGATTACGACGAGATGGAATCCATCGCCCTTCAGGAAAAGCCGAAGGTCATCATGGGCGGCGGCAGCGCTTATCCGCGCCTGTGGGACTTCGCGCGCATGCGCCAGATCGCTGACAAAGTCGGAGCGGTCTACATCTTTGACATGGCCCACATCGCCGGCCTTGTTGCTGGCGGCGTGCATCCTTCACCCGTCTTGCACGCGCACATCACCACCACGACCACGCATAAAACTTTGCGCGGCCCCCGCGCCGGCCTCATTATCTCCACGCAGGACCTCGCCACCGCTATCGACAAGGCGGTCTTTCCTGGCCAGCAGGGAGGCCCGCTCATGCACATCGTCGCCGCCAAGGCAGTCGCATTTGCTGAGGCGCTTCGCCCCGAGTTCCGCGCCTACTCCGCGCAGATCGTCTCCAACGCCAAAGCTTTGGCCGAAGGGCTCCAAGCTGCGGGTTACCGCCTCGTCTCCGGCGGAACAGACAATCATCTCTTGCTCGTCGATGTATTCGAAAAAGGAATTCTTGGCTCCGATGCTGAGCTGGCGCTCGGCAAGGCCGGCATCACAGTGAATAAGAACTCCATCCCGTGGGACACAAATCCGCCGCTTAAGCCCTCAGGCATTCGCGTCGGCACGCCGGCACTTACCACCCGCGGCATGAAAGAGACCGAGATGCGCCAGATCGCTGTTTGGATCGCCAAGGCACTAGAACAGCGCGGCGACGATGCGGCGCTCGAGCGTATTCGCCGCCAAGTGGCCCAATTGGCCAACCAGTTCCCGCTCTATGCATGGCGGCGTGCCCCAGTAACTGTCAGCGCATAAACAGAACTTCAGGCACGCGAAGCTGCATAAGTTCCTGCATAACCAGGAATCCCCTCTGGGGAAATGCCCGCCTTCGAAAAATTCATGTGCGTGGTCGCCGCGGCTTGTGCAAAAATGCCGGAGTGCGTCTAAGCACGCCGATGACCCGCGCCGGCGAGTGTGCTTCCTGGGGTGTCGTGAACCCGGCGGCCATCGAGGAGGGGTTATCAAGGAGGGATCAATGAAATCGTTGCAAACTGCGTTCGCAGCTTTACTGGTCTTCGCCTTACCTGCGATTGCACAACATGAGAAAGGCAGTCATCCTCCCATCCCTGCTCACGGGCCACCGGCAACTCACGGCACTCCGCCTTCCGTCCCTCGAACGGCACCGCCTGCGCAGACACCCACGCCCGCCCGTAACTACAGTGACCAACCTGGTCACCCAAACGTTCCGCACGTCGACAACGGAAAGAAATGGGTTGGTCATGATTCCGGTCCTAACGATCCGGCTTACCATCTCGATCATCCGTGGGAGCACGGTCGCTTTAACGGCGGCTTTGGCCCTGGGCATGTATGGCATCTTGCCGGCGGCGGACCGAGTCGCTTCTGGTTTAATGGTTGGTTCTGGTCTGTTGCGGCTGCTGACTTAGCTTTCTGCGACGGTTGGAACTGGGATTCGGATGATATCGTCATCTACGAAGATCCGGATCACCCGGGCTGGTATCTGGCCTACAATGTGCGCCTCGGCACCTATGTGCACGTTGAGTACCTTGGGATGTAAGCCGCAGATCCTGATGAGGTGATTCGAAACCAAACTCGGCGGGATAGACTCGTCGGTCGATCCCGCCGAACTATCTCATAGAATTCTCGGTCCTAAAGTTCTCGCCCGTCAGGCTCTCCCGCCGACTTATCTCGAGAGTTCTCGAAGAACTTCATCTTCGTGTCCGCGCGCCAACAAACTAGTAACTTCATACTGCCACGCCGCGGCATTCAACATGTTCATTGCTGTAATAATTTTCCACGGCGATTGAAAGTGCCTTACCGATACTGTAGTGGGTGCACTACCAAGCGAGCCTCGCGCATTTTACGATCTGAGCGGGTCACGATAATTACCGAAGTAAGTAAAGGAAAATACTTCATCGAAAATTTGTTCGAAATTCAAATTTTTGAATTATTCTCAATACATGGCGATTGAAAATATTCTTGCCCAAATAGATTCTGAAATTGCGAGGCTTTCGCAGGCGCGCAAGCTACTTGCCTCCCTCGGCGGTGCAGGTTCCATAGTGGCAGTTAAAACAAAGAAGGCAGCTGCCAAAGGCAAGCCACGGAAAAAGCACGTCCTCAGCCCTGAAGCGCGCAAGCGAATTGCCGATGCGCAGCGCAAACGCTGGGCCGCTCAGCGGGCCAAAGGCAAGACGAAAGCTAAGGCGTAGTTAGTTTTCTAAGTTTCTCTTAAGGGCGTATCGTTACATCCTTACAGGGATGCGGAACATCTTTGTACCTGTCGATATCCTGGGTGCAAGACGCTCGAGAAGGATCTTGAACTTGCTGCCGATGAGTGGCCACGCCACAGGCGACGGCACCCTCGCAGCTGATCGCCGACCGTCAACACGCAATATTTGTCGCACACCCTGGCCACGCATCTCGGCGCTATCGCGGTGCTGTCATCACAAGCATGCGAGGCTCGGTCATTTCTTCAATGGCGCTGCGCACGCCTTCTCGGCCCAACCCTGAATCCTTGATGCCGCCATAGGGCATCGGATCCAGCCGCCACGTTGGTGTGTCGCCCACAATCAGCGTGCCAACTTCAAGTTCGCGATAGGCCGTAAGGATCCGGCCTGAGTCTCTCGTCATAAGTCCGGCCTGCAATCCGAACCTGGAGTGATTCACCGCTGCCAGTGCTTCCTCGAAGTCGTCGTACGGTTCAATCGCAACAACTGGTCCGAAGATTTCCTCGTCGCGCACCTTCATGCCGGGCGCCGTTGCGGTCAGGATTGTTGGCGTGATCACAGAGCCATTGCGTTCGCCGCCCTCTACCAGCTTTGCGCCGCCGTCAACGGCCTCCTTGATCCACGCCTCCACACGTTCTGCATCGCTGAGGCGAATGAGAGGTCCGACCTCGGTGTCCTCATTGTTCGGATCGCCGACAGCCATCTTTGTCGCAAGCTCCACCACTTTCCATAGGTAGGTCTGGAAGATGGATCGCTCCACAAAAACCCGCTGCACGCTGATGCACGACTGCCCCGCGTAATTAAATGCCCCGTTCACTGTTCGCTGCGCTGCATCGTCCAGATTGTCTTTCCAATCGCTGTGAATGACGAGCGCCGCATTCCCGCCTAGCTCCAGCAGCACTCGTTTGCGTCCCGAATGCGCCTTCAGCTCCCAGCCCACTTTGGCCGACCCGGTAAAGCTCACCATTTTGATGCGATCTTCTTTTTCCGCCAGCCACGCCGTATCGGCATTGTCCAGTGGCAGCACGGCCAATGCCTCTTCGGGCCATCCTGCTTTCAGAATTACTTCGCCCAGCGCCAGCGCAGTGAACGGAGTCTGCGGCGCGGGCTTCAAAATCAGCGGGCAACCTGCGGCCATCGCCGGCGCCACTTTGTGTGCCGCCAGATTTAACGGAAAATTGAATGGCGTAATCGCCAGCACCGGACCAACGGGGAAGCGTTGCACCAATCCCCAGCGACCCTCGTTGCCCTCCGTCAGGTCCAGCGGAATGCTTTCGCCGCCCAGGCGCGCAGCCTCCTCCGCTGCAGTCTTGAAGGTGAGCACGGCCCGATCCACTTCCGCACGCGCCAACCGTACAGGCTTTCCTGCTTCTGCCACCAGCAGTTGCGCAAACCGCTCCTTCTGCTCGATCAGCGCGGCAGCCACGTCTTCCAAAATCTCGCGACGTTTCCAGCGCGGCAGGGCCCGAGTGCGACGCATGCTGGCCACGGCGTGATGTACAGCCTGGCGCGCATCGGCCCGTGTTGCCACCGTGACGCGGCCGACGAGCCCCTGATCCCAGGGCGAACGCACCTCGATTGACTCGCCGTCGGTCCATTCCTTGCCGCAAAGCAGAAATCCGGTTTGCGATCCCGGCCGCATCTTCATGGCTTGCGAACTCCTTTTTCTTGACGCTCTTCCATCGTACAAGCGCAGGGCCCGTCCACGGCGCGAAAGCGAAACCGTACACGCTTGCCAGTTTCAGGGCGAAACGCCACAAGAATTCTGTTCCAAATTTTCCGCAGCGGGAATCGGCGGGCGGCCGCACATTCTTACGCTCGCAGAACATACCGTGCGCGCACGTCTTCGCCATACCACATGATGTAGTTTGTACCCCATGCATTGTTGAAGAGGCACGAATGCAGCCCTTTGCTCAGATCCGGCCGATCATTCGAGAAGGCCAACGGATCGCGTTCGCCCAGCGCCACTACCGGCGCGTCCATCGTTTCCACCGCGAAAGCATGACCGCCCGATTTCAATTGGAATCCCTTCTGCACGCAATGCATGTGCCGATTGCCTGAAACCGCAACCTCAAAGGGCGAAATCAGCTCACCCGATTTTTCCAGCATCCACTCCTTCTCGTCCTCTGCAATTGGATTGAAGGTCAGCCATAACGCCTCAGGCATCCGCGTGGCGGGCTTTTCGAACCACGAAAGATGCAAATAGATCTCTGGCTCAGCCTTCGGCAATACAAGCTCAATATATGTCCTCTGCGGAAATGCAGCACGTCCCGACCGAAGCGCTTCTTCGTCCCCAAATCGCAGGCGGATCAAAACACGATGCGCATCCGCGGTTTCTTCTGTGGTCACTTCAGCAGAATCCGCATGCCACTCCTGGCTTCTCGCGCCAAACCTCTCGATATTCGGCTTACCGAAATCCTTCACCGCCCAATCCGCTTTCGTCGTCAGATAGGCGCCCATGAAGCGCTGATAGTCTTGCAGCGACAGCGTTTGGTAAGTGAAAAGCGCTATTCGATGTTCGTTGTTTGCCCACTCCCGCCCTGCCGCCTTATTGCGCAGCCGCGTAATCGCTCCGGTCTTCGCATCAATTTCGAGCGTAAAGTGCCGCGTCTCAATAGGCGTTCCAGCAGTGTGCGCAACAGCATTCGCGGCCACCGGTTCCTCAGCTTTCAAGCCTTCGATCCCGCGCTCCGCCTCTTCCCGCAGGCCCGCTGGAAGTGTCCCCAGCCCATCCAGCAAATCCCGCCGTTTCTCTTGCCAGCTGAACTCCACTACTTTGTAATTCCTCGTGTCCAGCATGCGCGCCAAATCCGCCGGCTCGTAGTTATCAAAATCCAACCATGTCTTGGTATCGGTTCCCCATGTATGTTCCGCCTCCAACAGCACGTGTCGAATCAATGCCAGATCCGTCGCATCACCCACGTGCAACATGCCCTTCGCGATCCATGCGTCCCGCATGCGCGAAATCTCGCGATACCGTGCCACCTTCAGCGGATCGCTGGCAACGCCATAGATCCATGTATCGCCGATCTCCTCGGTCACCACCGGCAGCTTCTCGCGTTAGGGCTTAATTGCGTTCGCCATCTCCGACAAATTGCACGCAGTAATCTCCGCGTTCGGGAACCGCGCCGCCAGATCCGCATGAATGTGCTCAATCTCCTCGGGCTTGTGCGGACCACTGTTGTCTCCGCGCACCTCGGTCACCAGCGCCAGGTCGGACTCCGGAACGCGCGCCGTCGCGCCATAGTCATGGTGATACATCATCGTCAGGCTCGCACCGCTCGGATCTTTCCACACGAATAGAGGTGGCAATTCCGCGGCCGTCGAACCGCCATTCACGCCAATTTCAAGAAATGTAACGCCGTGCTTGGCCAGCGGCGGAATGATCCCGCGCGTGTGTCCCGGCACGTCGGTCATCTTGGCTCCCGTCGTCACTGTGCCGAAGCGCTGGTCGAGCGATCGCGCCAGCGCCAAGCTGCCCTCAATCATTGACGGGCTCAGCATCTCGGTCTGCCAGGTAAACGGGAGCGCGTGCCACGCAATGTCGCCGCGCTTGATCGCCTCTTCCATCGTCTTCCGATCCGCGGGCGAAGCTTGCTCCAGGTATTCAAACAGAAGCCATGAGCCGGTCGTCCATACGTAGCGCCGCTTCCCCCCGGCATTTGCGGCGCGCGCAATCTCAATCGCATGCGGAAAGTACTGGTCGAAGTATTTATGAACTACGTTCGATTGCGTATCGATAAAACCGGCATCAAAGTGGCACTTGAACATCACCATCACGCGCCTGACGCTCGCATCCGGCTCCACAGTTCCCTGGGCCTGCCCTGCAAACGCGCTTGGCCGCAACAGTAAGCCCGCTCCAACCGCAGTCATTCCCTTAACAAATTCGCGGCGCTTCATTGTCTGGTTTCCTCCTCGTTCCAAACGCACGAAGTGTAACACTCCTTCCCTGCGCGTTTCGCCGGCTGCGATACACTCCATCCATGATTCACGACGGCCGCCGACGGAAACTTCCCTTCGATCCCGCGAAAGCAATCGCGCACCTGCGCACGAACGATCTCAAGCTCGCCGCACTCATCCATCGCGTCGGCCCATTCACTCTCCGCGTCGATGCTTCGCCGTCGCTCTTTGAGTCGCTGCTTGAATCCATCCTTTACCAGCAATTGCACGGCAAAGCCGCCGCCACCATCCATCGCCGGGTCCGCGAGTTTTTCGGCGGCGACCCAACACCCCAGCTCCTGCTCGACACGCCCGACGAACCACTCCGCGCCTGCGGCGTTTCTGGCAACAAGATCAAAGCGCTCCGAGACCTTGCCGCCCGCACCATCGACGGAACAGTGCCATCCCACGCAGCCATCCTCAAAATGTCCGATGCCGACATCGTCGAACGCCTCACTGAAGTGCGCGGCATCGGCTCCTGGACCGTTGAAATGTTGCTGATCTTTCGATTGGGCCGGCCCGATGTCCTGCCCGTTACTGATTACGGCGTGCGCAAGGGGTTCGCCCTCACTTTTCAACGCGTTCCCAAGGCGCGCCCCCTCGAAGCCTCCGATCTTCCCAAGCCCGACGTTATCTTCAGGCGCGCTCAGCGCTGGGCGCCCTACCGCTCCGTCGCGAGCTGGTACCTTTGGCGCGCGTGCGATCTCGCAAAAACCACCGCGCCCGCTGGCAGATCAGCTCGGCAAAGCTAGTCATGAGTTTCCCGCGGGGCAATCCTGTCCGCGTGAATGTTCATCACAATCTACAGCCGCCCAAGCTACTCTGGAATTGCGATAGCCGTAAAATAGTTTCAGCCGCCAACTTGGATCAGGCGCGGCGCCAACGATTGGATAGCCCATGCTACCTGGTAAGCGTTTTGTTTGCATCCATGGACACTTTTACCAGCCGCCGCGCGAAAACCCCTGGCTGGAGACGGTGGAAACGCAAGACTCCGCCGCGCCCTACCATGACTGGAACGAGCGCGTCTGCGCGGAGTGCTACGCTCCTAACGGCGCCGCGCGCGTCGTGAATGTCAAAAACCAGATCATGCGCATCGTCAACAACTACGCGCGCATGAGCTTCAACTTCGGTCCCACGCTGCTCAGCTGGCTCAAAGAGAATGCGCCGCGAACCTATCGTATGATCCTCGACGGCGAAAGCCGAAGCCGCAAGCGCTATCGCGGTCACAGTTCGGCCATGGCGCAGGCATACAACCACATGATCCTGCCCCTGGCCAGCGCGCGCGATCGAGTCACGCAGATCCGCTGGGGCATCTCCGACTACGAAAGCAGCTTTGGCACGGCCCCTGAAGGCATGTGGCTGCCCGAAACCGCGGTCGACGCCGCGACCCTTGAAGCGCTCGCCGCCAACGGAATCAAATTCACGGTCCTCGCACCGCACCAATGCAAACAGATTCGTCCGTTGAAGGGCGAAGCCGATTGGATTCCCACGCCTGATGAGTCCGTCGACACCACGCGGCCCTATCTGGTCCGCTTCCCCTCCGGAGCCTCTATCGCAGTCTTTTTTTACAACGGACCCGTCTCGCACGCCATCGCCTTTGAAGGATTGCTGAACTCCGGTGAAAACTTCGTCGCGCGCCTCAAGGGCGGCTTCAAAGACAGCGCCGAGCCGCAATTGATTCATGTCGCCACAGACGGCGAGTCCTACGGCCATCACCACAGGCACGGCGAAATGGCTCTCGCGTACGCTTTGCGTCTCCTCGAGCAAGACAAATCGGTCAATCTCACCAACTACGGTAGCTTCCTTGAGCAGTGTCCACCCGAGTTCGAGTGCGAAATCGTCGACGATACATCGTGGAGCTGCGTGCACGGTGTCGAACGCTGGCGCTCTAACTGCGGCTGCAACGGCGGCAAGCCTGGTTGGACCCAGGAATGGCGCGCGCCTCTCCGTCAGGCTCTCGATGAACTCCGCGATTCCCTGGCTCCGCTCACTGAGAAGGAATCCGGGAAACTCTTCAAGGATGTTTGGGCGGCCCGCGACGCCTACATTCATGTGGTTCTCGATCGCAGCGACGATTCAGCGAATCGCTTCTTTGACGCTCATCAGGCTCATAAGCTCACCGATGCAGAACGCACTCGCGGTCTCGAGCTCATGGAGATGCAGCGGCACGCGCAGCTCATGTACACCAGTTGCGGCTGGTTCTTCGACGACATCTCCGGCATCGAGACAGTGCAGATCATCGCCTACGCTGCGCGAGTCATTCAGCTTGCGCGGCAGGTCTTTGGCGAAAAGGCCGCGTCGATCGAGCCCGCGTTTCTCGCCCGCATGGCAGAAGCCCACTCCAACGATCCCAAAGCAGGTGATGGCGCCAGCATTTACGAGAAATGCGCCGATACGATGGAGCTGAACCTCGAGCAGGTGGCAGCCCACTACGCCATCAGCTCCGTCTTCTCCTCGTTTGCCGATGAGACTGAGCTCTTCTGCTTTCACGTCCGCCGCATCTCCTACGACATTTACACTTCCGGCCGCGGGCGTCTCGCGCTCGGACGCGTCCATGTAGCCAGCGCCATCACCGGCAACGCACAAAGTTTTTCGTTTGCGGTTCTCCACTTCGGCGACCAGAACATTACTGCCGCCGTCAAAGCGTACAGCGGCATGGATGCGCGCGCCTTTGAAGCATTCTCCGCGCAGGCGGCAGAGCACGTGCAGCGTGCCGACTTTCCTGAAGTGATCCGCATCATCGATCGCTTCTACGGCCGGGCCAACTACTCGCTCACTTCGCTCTTCAGAGACGAGCAGCGCCGCATCGTGAAGCTCATCCTCAACTCGACTCTCACGGACGTCGAGAACTCGCTCACAACCATCTATCAGGACCACGCCAGTCTGCTCCACTATCTCTCGCAAGCTGGACTGCCCAAGCCGCCCGCGCTCACGCTGGCAGCAGGCTTCGCCATCAATGCCGGACTACGCCGCGTGCTCGATAGCGACCCTATCGATGTGGCGCAGATGCGCTCTTACCTCGCGCTCGCCAAGGCCGATCTGGTTCCCCTCGAC
>Ga0181522_10002351_pt1 | contig 10810 bp, 11 predicted proteins | sample PEATcosm2014_Bin_27_FD_121103 | JGI IMG/M metagenome (GOLD analysis project Ga0181522, IMG submission 121103) | Peatland microbial communities from MTU Mesocosm Facility, Houghton, MI, USA - PEATcosm2014_Bin05_10_metaG | ecosystem: Environmental > Terrestrial > Soil > Wetlands > Peat | place...
ACGCCGACGGCCGCTACCGCTCTATTGAGATTTCCGCATTGAAGAAGGATTTGCAGGTGCGGGCCCGCAGAGGCTACTTCGCGCCGCAGCAAACTTCGACGGAAGCTTTATCGAAAGGGCAGTAAGAATCTAGTCCGCTTGGCGGAAGTCTGTAACAGCCCAATCAGCCAGCCTACTTTCCTACAGCCGCGATCCGCGTAGGCCGCGCCTCCGACTCTTTTAATTCTCTCAGATTCAGCTCGCCGGCCTTGGTTTTATCCAGGCGATCGAACTCGGCTGCCATAAACTTTATCCACTCGTCTTTGGAGATTTTTCCAGTTTTGTCAGTGTCCATGAGCAACAACAATTGCGTGACATGGGGTTGCGCGATCACAGCGACATCTGGAGACTTCGGCGTAGATGCTTTCTGCGCCGTGGCGCTTCCTGCCAGCAGAAACGCAAATGACGCGGTGACCAGGAAAGTACAGAACGCGTTTGTCCGGATTAACATTTTCGTTCCTCCACAGATAGCGAGCGGCGAGGCTTTTCCCTGCCTGCACCGATAGTTGAGCAACCGCATCAAGAAGTCCAATAGAAAAAATGAATCATTCGTAAAGATTTCGTGTATGGTTGCGCCGACAGCGCAGGCCCGGCAACGGCTGCGGCCAGGGTGACGAGGGACGGGTTGGTGTGGTACCTGGTTTGCGCCCGTGCTTTCACTGTGCTAACGTCCCAGTAATTCCAGCAAAACGGTTGGCGGAAGGAGGAGTTCATGGTCGGCATCATTCTTCTTGTAGTTCTGGTTGTTATCGCCGTCGTGCTCATGGGGATGTACAACAGCCTGGTGCAGTTGCGGGTGCGCTGCGACTCGGCCTGGTCCGACATTGATGTGCAACTCAAGCGCCGCCACGACCTTATTCCGAACTTGGTCGAAACAGTGAAAGGCTACGCCACCCACGAGAAAGGGACGTTTGAAAACATCGCCAAATACCGCTCGCAAGCCATGCAGGCGACCACGCCGGAAGGGAAGGCCATCGCCGAAAATCAGCTCACTGGAGCGCTGAAGAGCTTGTTCGCCGTGGCCGAAAATTATCCCGAGCTGAAGGCATCGGAGCAATTCACTCAACTGCAAGCTTCGCTAAGCGAGACCGAGGATTCGATTCAGAACTCCCGCCGCTATTACAACGCTGTAGTCCGCGATCTCAACACGAAAATTCAGTCTTTCCCCACCAACATTCTTGCCGGCATGTTTGGGTTCACCCCACGGCAATTCTTCGAAACCACCGACGCCGACCGCGAGCCGGTCGCAGTGAAGTTCTGAATTTATGACCGCAAGGCGAGTCCCCAATCCGCGATGATCCTATCCTCCTGTCATTCCGAGGAGCGAATGCGACGAGGAATCTCGGTTCTTGCTGATGGCGAGAGAACACCGAGGTCCCTCGCTTCGCTCGGGATTACAACGATCCTCGGGATGACAACGATGAGCAGGGTCACAATCAGTCGGGGCAATCTATCCAAGGCACTCCTATTCCTTGCCACTATCCTCGCCCTCAACGCGCCACTCTTCGCCAGGTCCTGGCGCGTCTCCAATTTTCAGGACACCATTACGGTCAATACCGACGGCAGCGCGATGGTCAACGAAACCATCACGCTCGATTTTGTCGGCGAATTCCATGGCATTCATCGCACCATTCCGCTTGAATACCCTGGCCCCAACGGTACGAACTATGAGCTCTTCGTCAAGGTTCTCAGCGTCACTGACGAAAATGGCGCCAAGCTGAAATACGATTCGTCGAACAACGGCGACTACCGCGACCTGACAATTTATATTCCTAACGCCGTCGATACTACCCGCACGGTTGAGATCGCCTACAGAGTGCGCAACGGCGCGCGCTTTTTCGATCAGTACGACGAGTTCTATTGGAACGTGACCGGCAACGACTGGCCGGTGCCCATCGACCACGCCAGCGCCACGGTGCGCCTCCCAGCCGACGCCGCCGGCTCGCTGCGCGCGCAGGCCTTCACCGGCGTCTACGGATCGACCGGGCACGATGCCGTTGCCAAAGTCGATGGCGCTATCGCCAGCTTTGAGACGACCAACCCTCTCCCGATGCGCGGTGGATTCACCATCGACGTTTACATTCCGAAGGGCATTCTTAAATCGCCGGGCGCATTCACCAAAGTTTTGTGGTTCGTCGGGAGCAATCCGGCCGTATTAATTCCGCTCATCACGCTGGTCGTTATGTTTGCGCTCTGGTGGAGCGTTGGCAAAGATCCCGATCCCGGCATGTCGGTCGCTCCGATGTATGAACCGCCGGCGGGTATTTCGCCGGCCGAAGCGGGCACGCTGCTCGACGACAGCATTCACCCCCGCGACATCACATCGACCATTGTCGATCTCGCGGTGCGCGGCTTTCTCAAAATCGAAGAGACCGACGAAAAGGGAATGCTCTTCCATCACAAAGATTATATTTTTCACTTGCAGAAGAAACGCGAGGAGTGGACCGGCCTCGCCCCGCATGAGCGCGTCATGCTGGAGAACCTTTTTATTGAAGACGTCGACCAAATCCGGCTTTCCGATCTGAAGAACCGCTTCTACACAGCGGTTCCTGTTGTGCGCGAGGACATTATGTCGGAGCTGAAGCAAAAAGGCATTTACACGCTCGATCCCGAATCAGCCAACGGATACAGCATCGCCGCGGCCGTCGGCATTCTTTTTTGCCTCGGCATTCTGCAATATATGCATTGGGCGGATTTTTTGAGTTCCGTTCCTGTGCTTATCGGCAGCCTCCTCATCTCGGCCGTTATCTGGTGGCTGTTCGCCCGCGTCATGACCGCGAAAACATTGAAAGGCGCGCGCACTCACATTGCCGTACTCGGGTTTCAGGAGTTCATGAACCGCGTCGATGGCGAACGCCTCAAAACCATGCCCTCGAATACCTTCGAAAAATTTCTGCCTTACGCCATGGCGCTCGGGGTCGAGCACCATTGGGCGCAGGCGTTTGCCGGGATCGTGAAAGACCCGCCCGGTTGGTACGTTGCGCCGGGTGGGTATGCCTACGGCACCGGTATGATGTTTAATCCCATCCTGTTTTCCAGCGCCATGCATGGCATGGCGACCGACATGCATCAGGTGTTCGTCTCGGCTCCGCGGGCCAGTTCGACAGGATCAGGCTTTGGCGGCGGGGGAGGTGGATTCGGCGGCGGTGGTGGTTTCTCTGGCGGGGGCTTCGGCGGCGGCGGCGGAAGCGCGTTTTAGAATCTGGCTCAGGAATTGTCGTAGCTCCGGATTTCGCAGGCACACTCGGTAAAGCTGGAATCCACTCACGCGTGCCGCTGTATAATCCCCCTTTTCACTTGCTTGGCTTTTACTTGCTTGCCCCCAGGAGTCGTATTCATGAAAAATTTTTCCCGTCTGCTTTGCGTTCTGCTGCTGGCGTCCTCTGCATTCTCCCAGGAAAGGGTCGACCTCGAAGTCATGAGCCGCATCCGCTACGAGGGCTTCCACAGTTCCAAGGTGATGGACTACGCGACCGGACTCATGGACAACATTGGCGAGCGACTCACCGGCTCCCCGAACATGAAGCGGGCCAACGAGTGGACTCGCGACCAACTCACAGCCATGGGCCTTACGAACGCTCACCTCGAACCCTGGGGACCTTTCGGCCGCGGCTGGGCGAACCAGTACATCAACGTTCGCATGACATCGCCCGACATTGCGCCGCTCATCGCCTATGCGAAGGCCTGGACTCCCGGCACCAACGGCGTGGTTCAGGGCAAATGTATTCGCGTCAACATCGAAGACAAAAAAGATTTTGATAAGTACAAAGGCAAGCTTGCGGGAATGATCGTCATCTTTGGCCCTGACGCCGAGGCTAAGCCGATAACCGAAGCTCCCTTCAAACGCGACACCGACGAAGACCTGACAAAAATCTACGACTACACGGCGGCGCCTGAACGCCAATACCGCATGGCAGATATTCTCAAGCGCCAGCAGCTCATCAAAGACCTGAATCAATTCTTCGGCGACGAAAAAGTTGTGGCCGTGCTCGACCACAGCCGCCAGACTTCAGGCGGGGGCACGGTTTTTGTGCAGCAGGGAGGCTCTTACAAGACCGGCGAAACTGCCGCCATTCCACAGATCACCCTTGCTCTTGAGCACTGGACTCGCATCGCACGGTTGCTCGACCAGAAAAAAGATGTGACTCTCGAGCTCAACGTCCAGAACACTTTTTACGATGACGACCCCATGGCCTATGACACCATCGCTGAAATTCCCGGCGGCGATAAGAAAGATGAAGTTGTCATGATCGGCGCCCACCTCGATTCCTGGCATGCCGGCACGGGCGCGACGGACAACGGCGCGGGCACCATCGTCATGATGGAAGCCATGCGAATTCTGAAATCGCTCGATCTCAAGATGCGACGCACCGTCCGCATCGGCCTGTGGAGCGGGGAAGAAGAAGGCCTGCTCGGCTCACAAGGCTATGTCGAGCACCACTTCGGCTCGCGTCCGCATTCCGAAGAGCCTGGCAAGAAGGACGACCCCACGCTGCTGCGGCGTGAGTCCGGAGATGTCACGGTAAAGCCTGAGCAGGCCAAAGTTTCTGTTTATTTCAATATCGACAATGGCAGCGGCAAAATTCGCGGCGTCTACTTGCAGGAGAACGCGGCGGTCGCGCCCATCTTCGAAGACTGGATGCGGCCCTTCAAAGACCTTGGCATGACTACACTGACCATGAAAAACACCGGAGGGACCGATCATCTTTCTTTCGATGCCGTCGGCATTCCCGGATTCCAATTCATCCAGGATCCGCTCGAATACGAAACCCGCACGCATCATTCGAACATGGATGTATACGACCGCCTGCAGCCCGACGATCTGAAACAAATTGCCGTGATCGTGGCCGGCTTCGTCTACGATGCGGCCATGCGCGACCAGATGCTGCCGCGCAAGCCGATTGAAAAGGGATTGCCGAAGGAAGCGGAGAAGAAACCGGAGTAAGGACGCGGCCGCCGGCTCTTCTTGCGCGTCGACCTCGGCGGCTAAAGCCGCGACTGATTCTGGGATACTAACGGCATCACTGAAGCGATGGCCTGATACGAATCGTGACTTTTTTAGCAGACTGTAAAGCCGCTGCGGATTGTGTGACGGTTACGGCGCGGCTGGAAGCCGCTCCCTTTGAAAACCGAGGTGCTGAGTGGGTTTTTCCACTCTGGGCGATTGTTTTTTGTACGCTTTGCTGTAGCGCACGCGAACAAGCCAGAAAGCCATTAGGAGCAGCGGCAAGAAACTGAGGAAAACGAGCACGCCGGTTTTCTGCAGGAGAGCAGGGAACACATGAGCCCGCGCCAGAAAGATCGAAGCTGCGGCTATGAACAGTCCGAAGCACATGCGCCACAAATGCCGCGCCAGGCGCCCGGTTCCGGCAATGCCGCTGCGCACCAACATGCGAATGTCTCCGGCGGCGGCCAGCACCGCAACCAAACCGAAGATGAAGTAAGGCCACGGTGGATAGTCATACTTCATTCCCGTCGGACTGAGAGCCGCTTGCGTACCGAGAGTGATCTCACTAGCCGCGAGGACCAATACGAACAGCATCGCCGCCCAATCGAGAACACTCGTCCCTTCCTCGCCGCGACGTGCAGTCAACCACGCCGTTGTAACCAGATAAAAGGTAAGCGCGCCCCCCAAAACATTGCCCGGCTGCGACTTCAGCAGCGCGAGGTATGTCCCGGTTGACGAGAGCGCCATCATGGATAAGACAAATAAATTTCCCGCCCACGCGTGTTGCCGCGAGCCTTTGCGCAGAAACACGGCCACGAATCCCGAGAGCATTCCTAAGGTGCCGGTACCGATGTGCAGAAGCAATAGAAACGAGTGCGGCATATCGAACTCCTCTCATTGACGGGCGTTGAGTTTCTGAAGCATCACTGCGCCGTTCCGGTTCTTCGGGTTGAGCTCGAGCGACTTCTGATAATTAGAAATGGCCAGTTCTTTTTCGCCATCATCCATGTAAGCCTCGCCCAGACTGTCATAAGCGTTGCTCGATTGCGGAAAGGCTTCCACGTTCAGCTGCAGAATACGAATTGCTTCTGGGAACTTTTTGGTGCGGATGAGCTGATATCCCAAAGCATTGAGCTGGTCTTCGTCAAAGTTGTAGGTGGCAGCAGTTGTGGCCTTTAGTTCGCGGTATTGCTTGAGGGCCGCGTCCAAGCCGTTGGAAGCAATGGTGGCAGACAACGTTTCGGAAATCGACCTGCGCGGGTCAAAGCCGGCCTTTACGTCTGGGACCCAGATGGCCATGGTGACGGCAAAAAGTCCGATCGCCATCGCGATCGTCAGCACAAAAAGCATGCCGGCCGTCGCTATCCGGCGCAGCGCGCCGGGATGGTCTTGGGCGCGCAGGTAGATTTCGAGGAATCCAAGCGGCAGCAGGAATTGCGCGAAAATCATGAAAGTGAGGAATGGGCCAGTAAATGTTGTGGGATCGAAACCTACGGGACCCTTAAAGACAAGAAACGACAGAAAGAGCATTATGCGCAGAAACCACGATGCGCTGACGACCATGAAAAGACGTAACGCCCAGCGGCGATGAGTTTTGAAATCGCGCGCCAGCGCATAATGCAGCGCCATTGCGGCGCAACCCCAGATCAGCACAGCGTTCACCGTGGCGCCGAGGTGTTGAGAAAAGTCGCCCACGGCTCCGCGGATCCAGTGCATGTAAACACCGGCGGCGCTGAGCACGACCGCGCTCAGCATGTAGATACGGCCGTTCCAGCGATGAACGACCGGGAAGCGGCTGCGGACCTGCGGCACCAACTGAACCGCTCCGGCGAGCATGATGACTACGGCTGTGACCAGGTGCACAACCACCGCGAGATTGCCTTTCGTCACGCCTGGGACAAAACCGTTGGTGAACTTCCACGCGTGGTAATCGCCGCGCCACGCGGTTAGTCCGTAAAAAATCGCCACGGCAATTGCGAAGGCCAGTTGACCGATCACGGTTACGCCAAACCAGAAGCGCGCGGCCACTTTCAAGGCGGTGTCGGCAACGGAGTCAAGTTCTATTCGGGGGTTGGTTAATACGGCGGTGCTCATATGCGGCCCTCCTTACGCGAAAAATGGAACTCAATCTGCCACGAATTAGATCGGTCCTTGATAGCGCCGTAAGCGGACGGCCAGTGCGACGAAGATCGCGGCCACGAGCATTCCAGTCCACAGACCGGGTTGGGTGAAGAAATGCTGGGGAATGAGGTGTGCCATGTAATCCATTCCGGGGCCTTGCGGTTCGGGCGCATTGGGGCCGCTCAGACGGTATTTCAGCAAGTCGAGGCAATGCGTGGTGTTGAAGGCAATTTTCTCCAGTCCGCAGATCACGAACGGGGGCATGAAGGCCCACAAGAACGGAGCACGCGGGGCCCAGGCTGAAACCAGCAGTAGCCAACCGTAGATGGGCGCGTACCACAGACCGTGAACGGTGAGGAGGTGATAAAGCAGTACAAGTGAAACGTGGAAGAACGACGCCCCTGTCCATAGTGCCGACAGATTCACGCCGCTCCCCAGCAGCAGTGCGCTGCTTAGCAGAAGCATGATGAACTGTGTGGCAACCGTGATCGCGAAACTGAGAAGCGGCAGAATGATGAATGGAACGGTGAGCTTCGAGAGCACAGTGGTGAGATCGGAAACCGGCAGCGATTTCCAGAACAGGACACTCCGGTCCCGGCGCTCGCCGTACAGCGCATCGAGGCTATAGAAGATTCCCACGATAAGAGCCGTCCCCATGATGAGAGCTGCCGCTATCTCGTAGTGCGTGGCGAACGCATCGCCCGCCTGTGCAGAACCCGGCCGCCAAGCGGTGTCCGCATGGCGACGCAGAAAGACCACGCTGATTAAATGAGCGAGCAGAAAAATACCTGCCGCGATCAGCGGCACGATGTAGATCGAGCGGTTCTCCCACAGTTCGCGACGGACCGACCAATACATGACGCGGGCCGGCGAGACGGCCGCGGGCGCGACAGGTTGCGAATGGGACGAAAATTCCGGCACGGCATTCGATGGAGTATTCATTTCGCGGCTCCTACTGACCCACTGGCGTGATTGCCGATCACGGCGACGAACAGATCGGCGATGCCGGGCGTTCGCACATCGCCGAGGGCGGCGAGTTGCTGGCGATCGGCATGATCGAACAACAGAATGTTGCGGCCCAAAACCTGGCGCTCGGAAATCGGCCTGAGCGCCCGTGCCGCAGCGACCTGCTCGGGTCGCACCATCACTTCCATATAGCGCGACTCGCATTCCTCCATGCTGCAACTCAGCACGATGCGTCCGCGATCGATGAACATCAAATCCGTGAGGATGTGCTGCAACTCCTCCACCTGATGGGTCGACACGATAATGGTGCGGCGTCCGTCGAAATAGTCGTTCAGCAGGGAATCGTAGAATTGCTTGCGATAGAGGATGTCGAGGCCAAGCGTCGGCTCGTCCAGTACCAGCAAGCGCGCGTCGATCGCCATGATCAGCGCCAGATGCAGTTGCGCCACCATGCCCTTCGACAACTCCCGCACGCGGCTGCCTCGCTGAATAGTTGTCTTCGAGAGGAAGCCTTCGGCTTTCGCGCGATCGAATCGCGGATGAACTCCCTCTACATAATCGAGAGCCTGCGAAACCCGCAGCCAGCGCGGAAGAACGGCGACGTCGGCGATAAAGCTGACGTCGCGCATAAGCTCGTCGCGCTCCTTCCACGGATCGCGCCCCAGAACTTTCAACTGTCCCTCGTAAGGAATCAAGCCCAGGATCGCATTGAGTGCCGTCGTTTTGCCCGCGCCATTGGGGCCGATCAGACCAAGAATGCGGCCTTCCTCCACATGCAAGTCGATGCCGTCGAGCGCGACCGTCGTACCGTATACCTTTCGCAAATGGTGGGCTTCTATTACGCTGGCCATGGCTTTAGAGCTCCTCCTTTGCAGAATCCGTCTTTGCAGAATCCGTTCGTGGTGCTTTCGTTCCCTCGGAAGTGGGTCTCCCGTTTGTCCCCGTAAGCAGTTCCTGGGCATTCAATCCCAGGCGCTGAATATTGGCGTAAACTCGCGGCCACTCCTCGGCGAGAAACTTCTGCCGTTCGCCTTCCAGCAACAGATTGCGCACGCCGTTTTTCACGAACATTCCCAGACCTCGCCGCGCTTCCACGAAACCTTCGTCCACGAGTTCTTGATAACCCTTCAGAACCGTGAGCGGATTGACCCGATATTCCGCCGCGACATTGCGCACGGAGGGCAGCGGATCGCCTTCCTTGAGCACACCGTCGAGTATCATCGCGACCACCCGGTCGCGAAGCTGGCGGTAAATCGGCTGACTGTCGTTCCACTCACGGTCCATGGTCTATCCCCGGTTCGTTTGTAAAGATGGCCTCGATCAATTCACCCGTTTTAAATCCATGTGCCCATGCATTGGCTTGTCTCCGGGCATCAAATAGGTCCAGTCTTCAGTGTGGTGATTGGCGTCGACGGCTGTGAACACCGCATGGTACATGTGTCCGTACTGGTTTCCGCCAGAGAGATCGACGAAAGTGAATTCCACCGTCTTTCCGTCGGGCGAGGACTTGGCGGTCATGTGCGGACGGTTGCCAGCATCACAATAGTGGACGAGGTTCAATTGATCGTCGTTTAGATAAATCATCGTGAGCGGATGGTCGTATTTTGTCGGATCCAGCGGCGTTCCTGGCTCCTGCATTTCGTGGACGAGCGCATTTCCACGGGAAGTGATGCGCATCGAGACATGGACCCGCGCGCCCGCAGGCATATCGGACGTCGGAGGATCGGCTGTCACCGCGCCCTCCCAATCGCCCGCAAGAGCTTTCAGCTGGTCGAAGGACTTCTGCGCTTCGGACGGCACAGCAGCCGCAGATGACTTCGGCGCGTGAGCCTCTTCCATCTCAGATTGCGCGAAAGCCAGGGTTGAGAGCAACAGCAAAACCAGAGACAGCACATATCGAGGGAATTTCATGTTTTCTCCTTTTCGGCACTTGCTAATGAGTCGATAACATCTAGTGTTATACTTAACTACAACACTATGTCTATGTCAAGACAATTTATTGAGGTTATTACTAAGCTATTGAAATAAAAGGGATAAAATCCGGCTATATCTGTGCGGTGGTCGAGCGGGTTCGAGCAGGGAGCTTTTTGAGAATTTCGTCGACGGCGGCCAACAGTTTCTCCGATCCTGCTTCCAAGTTTAGATCGGATTTTTCCAGGAAGCCGTCAGCGCCATCCTGTTGCAAACGGGGTGCGTTCTTCTGGGACATGCCAGTGATTACTACTACCGGAATAGCCTTGGTGGAGGGATCTTTTTTCAAGGCTTTCAGGACGTCGGGACCGCTCATTTTCGGCAGCAGCATGTCGAGCAGAATCAGGTCCGGCAGTTTTTCCTGCGCCAGACGGAGGGCCTCTTCGCCGTCAATGGCGCTGCTGACCTCGTAGCCGGCGCGGGTCAGCGCATGCCCGGTCGCGATGCGGAGAAACTTGCTGTCCTCCACCAAAAGGATTTTGATCATGGCATGGCTCTGGATACCTTATCGGCAGGTCGCAGTGTCGGTATCAGCGAAATTGGGGCCGGAGATCACTTTCGTGCGGTGATTAAAGGTCCATTCTTATTACCAGTGTATTTCCCGACGTGGGGTTGCGTGGTATCCCCCCTCCCTCTCCTCGATCTATTAGAATCATCATGCTAGGGAGAAATCCGGTTTTTATCCTTTGGCACCAGTGGGATGCGGGTAAGATATTGGGTCCTAAGGAGTTACCTCCGGTTTTTCGCGTGAATCACGCATTTCCG
>Ga0181522_10002352_pt1 | contig 10810 bp, 5 predicted proteins | sample PEATcosm2014_Bin_27_FD_121103 | JGI IMG/M metagenome (GOLD analysis project Ga0181522, IMG submission 121103) | Peatland microbial communities from MTU Mesocosm Facility, Houghton, MI, USA - PEATcosm2014_Bin05_10_metaG | ecosystem: Environmental > Terrestrial > Soil > Wetlands > Peat | place...
CTGACGCACGCGCAGGAACTCGAGACGCTCGCGGCCGACGCAAAGAGTTTTGAGGCGCAGGGTGATTTTTCTCATGCCCGTGAGAAATGGCTTGCCGCGCTCCTCTGGCTGCCTGCAGCTTCTACCCAAACCGAATGGGTTAAACGGCATATTCAAAATCTGCCGGCCGCGGCGCAATATGCGTCTGGCGGAAACGAACGTATTCAGGTGCTCGGCCTGACCGGACCTAACGCGACATCGGGCGCCAGAGTCGAAGCCGCGCGCAACACTTCATTCAGGTGGACGGCGGTCGTAAGTTTTATTGCTTTCGTCGCAATTTATTCCGCCGCTGCCGGCCTGAACTTCGGCGTGGGCTTCGCGGTGCTGATCCTCATCCACGAGATGGGACATTTCATCGATATAAAGCGGCGCGGCCTGCCCGCGGATATGCCCGTCTTCCTGCCCGGCCTGGGTGCGTATGTCCGCTGGGAAGCCATGGGCGTTCCATTGGAAACGCGCGCCGCCATCAGTCTTGCCGGCCCGCTCGCCGGATTTCTCGCCTCGGTCGGGTGCGCCGTGATTTGGCAGCAGACGCGGCTTCCGCTGTGGGCCGACCTGGCGCGCGTGGGCGCGATTTTGAATCTGTTGAATATGATCCCTGTCTGGGTGCTCGATGGCGGCCACGCTGCACTTGCCCTGAGCAAACAGGAGCGCATCGGTCTGCTCGCCGCGTCGATTTCTCTGTGGTTCCTGACGCGCAACAATATGCTGCTGCTCGTGGCAGCTGGAGCCGCTTACCGAGCTTTCTTCGTGAAGGACTTGCCGGCCAAGTCAAGCCCCAAAATTACGGCATACTACATCGGAGTGATGACCGCATTGACGCTGATGATCTGGTACCTGCCGGGTCGAGGGCTGGGAATCGGATAAACTCGGACGACGGATTCGACGACTGAGGCCGGCAAAGCAGAGAAGTTTAGAATTGTCTGAAATAAAACTCTTTTATCGTCCTCATCAGCTTTTTCGATTGTCGTTGTCTGCGCGCTCGCGTTATCCTTCTTGGTTGAGACCCCAATCATCGCAACTGCACCACCCCGTGCGTGTTTCCAAAATATTCTTGCCCATAACCGACAGGAGACTGAAAGACATCCATGCCTACTGAATTGCGCAATTTTCTGGCCCTGACCTACGACGAACTCGAAGATCTGAACCTGGAGGCGAAGGAGGAGCGCAGGAAGCGCGTCGCCATAGGCAAGATTCAGGAAAAACGCCTCAAATATTTGACCGACGAAAAGCGCATTAAGGCCGTGACCGTGCTGTTCAGCGACCTTGAAGGCCGCCTGCACATGCTCGATTACGATAAAAAATTTCTGATCAAGAGCTGGGACAATCTCACTTTCGATGGCTCCTCCATCCGCGGCTTTACCGCGCAGCGCGAAAGCGACCTGCGCCTGGGCATCGATTGGGCAGCTTTCTACTGGGCGCCGGCGGATGTTTTTGGCTCAGGCAAAGTTCTGGTATTCGGCGAAGTCATCGACAAAGGCGGAACTTCTTACTCCGCCGACATTCGCGGCGTTCTGAAGAATTACGCCACCGACCTGCACGAAAAGAAGGGATACACCCTCAACGCGGCCAACGAAATCGAAGGCTTCCTGTTCAAAGGCGCCGACGCCGAGCGCAGCTACTACGCAACCGGAAAGTTCGAATACGTAAATACCGGCGGATACTACCATTCGCTGCCCGGCGACCCGCTGCGTACGTTCATCGATACCACCGCCGAAGTGCAGCGCGCTATGGGCTTCCAGAACGAGAAGGACCATCCCGAAGTTGCGCCTTCGCAGTTTGAAATCAACTATGGATACGGCGAGGTCGTCGCCGCCGCCGATCAGATTCAGCTTTACAAGCTCATCTGCCGGCAGGTTGCGACGAACATGGGTTTCACAGCGTCGTTTTTGCCGAAGCCGGTTGTCGGCGTAAACGGCAGCGGCATGCACACCAACGTTTCCATCAGCGATGGCAGCAGGAATCTCTTCTGGGACGCGAAGGGCGAAGAGAAGCTCAGCAAAATGGGCTGGGCCTTCGTCGATCGCATTCTCACTCACGGCAACGACATCTGCCTGCTGCTGAACGCCAGCGTGAACGCCTATCGGCGGCTCGATCCTCACTTTGAGGCGCCGAACCAGATCAAGGCCTCGCCGGTCGATCGCGGATCGATGATTCGCATTCCCATCGGCAACGAAAAAAGTATGCGCGTCGAAGTGCGGTCCGTGTCGCCCGATGCCAATCCTTATCTGGTGATGCTGTCGATTTTCAAGACCGGCATCGACGGCGACACGGCAAAGATCAAGAACCTTCGCCAGGCTGAGCGCTACTTACCCGACAACATCTATACCGCGCTCGAAAACTTCCGCGGGGCTGACTGGACCACGAAACTTCTTGGCGAAGACGTGAAAGGCCGCTACGCCGACTTAAAGCAAGCCGCCGCCGACCGCTGCCCGCGCGCGCTGGGAACCTTCGTTAAAGCGCCCGAAGTGCAATATCACCACGATGTCTACAACCAATTCCTCTGGAATCTGTTCTAAAGGGTGCAGTTCTGCCATTGGAAGGCCCCGGTTCGCGCCGGGGCCTTCTTTTCACTAAATGCGGAGCCAACGCGTTCACCTTCGTGCCCCTTCGTGGTCCATGATTTTAAGACAGTACGCGCCTGCACCGATCCGGATTAATCGCTTGCCCGGTGTGTTAGATTCAGATGTTTCATGGACGCCGCCATCTCCACGCACAACCTGACCCGCCGCTTCGGAGACTTGACCGCCGTCGATAACGTGAATTTGACCGTAACTCACGGCCAATTCTTCGGATTTCTCGGGCCCAACGGCGCCGGTAAATCGACGACCATCAAAATGTTGACGGGGCTGCTGGCCCCGACTTCGGGGCAAATCGAAATTCTCGGTCTGGATTTAGTGAAAAATCCCGTCGAAGTAAAAAGACAAATCGGCGTGGTTCCCGAAGGCATGGCTCTGTTCGGAAGATTAACCGGCTCGGAGTTTCTGAATTTCGCCGGCCGCATGTATGGGCTCGACCGCGAGACCGCAGCCCGCCGCACCGTTGAACTGCTCGACTTCATGCAGCTTGCCGACCAGCGGGGGAAACTGGTCACCGACTATTCTCACGGCATGCAGAAAAAACTTGCCATGGCCGCCGCCGTGATTCACGGCCCAAAAGTTCTGTTCCTCGATGAGCCCTTCGAGGGCGTCGATGCCATCGCGGCGGGCACGCTGAAAAGTATGTTGCAAGGCATGATCGCGCGCGGGGCGACCATCTTCCTCACTACGCATGTTTTGGAAATCGTCGAGCGCCTGTGCAGCCACGTCGCCATTATTCACCAGGGACGGCTTGTGGCTCAGGGTTCACTGGAAGAATTGCGCGCGGGCGTGGCGGCGCAAGCCTCGGGGCTAGGCACGGATACATCATCATCCAAGATGACACTTGAAGAAATTTTCCTGCGAACCGTTGGCGGCGTACGCTCTGACCAGGAACTTTCCTGGCTGGGATGATCGCGCCATCGTATTCCCGCAAAAAATAGAAACCGCACGCATGACCGCTTCCACTCAGCAACTCGACGAACTCGCCGCTATTGCAGGATTGCGCTGGCGGATGTTCGTAAACTCGCTGCGCACCACGCGCGGCCAGCTTGAATTGCTCTCCCGTACGCTGATCGCTTTTGCCTTCGCTGTGGGTGGCATAGGGGGCGCCATCGGCGTCGCCGTAGCAGCTTCCATGATGATCAATGCTGGAAGGCCTGAGTTCGTCGCCGCTCTCTTTTGGTTCGTATTCGTTTTCTGGCAGGCTTTTCCGATCGTGGCCACGGCTTTCAGCGACACTCCCGACTCCACCGATTTGTTGCGCTTTCCCCTCAGCTATCGTTCTTATTTTTTAGTGCGGCTGACCTACGGCGTGTTCGATCCCGCAAGCGCGCTGGGGATTTTGTGGTCATTGGGGATTGTATTGGGAACCGCGTATACGAAGCCGGTGCTGCTGCCCTGGGCCGCTCTGGTTGTGCTCGCGTTCCTCGTATTCAATCTGGTTTTCAGTCAAATGATTTTTGCCTGGATCGAGCGCTGGCTGGCGCGGCGCCGTACTCGCGAAATCATGGGCGTCCTGTTCCTGCTGCTCATGCTCAGCCTGCAGTTGATCGGCCCAATGATCCAGCATTTCCGGCCGCGCTCGCGCCCCGGAATAAGCCGTTTTGCTGAGGTACTTTTCATCGTGCAGGGAATTCTTCCGCCGGGGCTGGCCGGGGATGCGATTGCGCAAGCCATGTATCCGCGTATTATGTCTGCTCTGAGTTCATTCGGCCTGCTGCTCGCGTTCCTGCTGCTCGCTGGCTTCTTCCTTCATGTGCGCCTGCTGGCGCAATATCGGGGCGAGAGCTTCAGCGAAGTGGCGGCGGCCTCGCGGTTGCCAAAAGACCGGTCGCTGCGCCTGGGATGGAATCTGCCCGGCGTCTCTGCGCCCGTCGCCGCCGTCTTCGAAAAAGAAGTCCACTATCTGCTGCGCAGCGGGCCCATGCTTCTGAATTTGATCATGCCCTTGTTCGTGCTGTTCATCTTCCGCTTCGGGGCGATGAATCATGGCCGCAGTTCCGGTGTTTTTCTTGCGCGCGCTCCCGATATGGCGTTTCCTGCGATGGCGGGCTACGTGTTGCTCATGCTGACTAATCTGATCTGCAACAACTTCGGCGGCGACGGCGCCGGAATGCAGTTCCTGTTCGCGTGTCCCGCCAACTTCCGTCAAATCATTCTGGGCAAAAATTTAATGCAAATCGCCGTTCTCGCCGCGGAGGTGGTCATCGCCTGGATCGCGGTCTGCTATTTCTACGGTCCGCCTACATTCGAGATTACGGTCGCAACCCTTGCTGGCCTGGTCTATGCAGCACCAGTCACTCTGGCGGCCGGCAACTTGCTTTCGATTTATTGGCCGAAGCGGCTCGACTATTCTTCCTTTCGCCGTCAACGGCCGTCGCAAACCAGCGCGCTGACCAGCCTGCTCGTACAACTGTTGACTGTCGGCATTGGCGTCGCCGTCTTTTTCCTTGGCCGGCATTACGGAAATCTTCGGCTTGCGACTCTTCTTTTGCTAGCGCTGGCGGCGCTATCTATATCTTTCTACCGCCTGATTCTCGGACGCATCGACCACCTGGTGCGGCATCAACAGGAACATCTGCTGGCCGAGTTGGCCCGCGCCTAGCCGAGACTCAATTGATTTGCCGGTCGTGGTAAACTTCCGTTCAGCGCACAGGGCGCGTCCGGTCCGCGGAAAGGACAGAAGTCCACCTGCTTCGACAATTCATCTTTGCGAACTGACTTTCTGCCCTCACCTGCGGACCTCGGGCACACGAAAGGAAGTTCGTCATGCCGGTACGTCGTCTCCCACCCAATCCGAATCTCGAACATCTCAAACATCAGGCCAAGGATCTGCTGAAAGGCCACGCCGCCCACAGCACAGAAGCGGCACAACGCATTCGCGAGTTTCATCCGCGCTTCGCGCACGCGGCCGATGGCGAGATTTTCGCCGCCCCGCTCAAGCTCAGCGATGCGCAGCTCACGATTGCCAGCGAATCGGGCTTCGCAAGCTGGCCGCGTCTGAAGCGCCATGTCGAAAAGCCGATGGATCTCAACTTGCCGCATCACCGCCGCATTGACGACCCAGTGTTCCGCCAAGCTGTCGACCTGATCGACTCCGGCGATGTCGAAGGTCTTCGCGCATATTTAAGACAGCACCCAAAGCTCGTCCATCAACACGTTAACTTCGAAGGTTGGAACTACTTCCAGCACCCTACACTCCTCGAATTCGTCGCCGAAAACCCGGTCCGGCACGGCAAGCTTCCGAAAAATATCGTCGAAGTGGCCAAGGTCATCATCGATGCGGGAGCAGACAAGTCATCGTTGAACGAAACACTGATGTTGGTCGCGACCGGCAGAGTGCCGCGCGAATGCGGCGTGCACATTCCATTGATTGATCTGCTATGCGATTTCGGCGCCGATCCAGATTACGGCCTGCCGCCCGCGATCGTTTTGAACGAGTTTGAGTCAGCAAAGCACTTGATCGAGCGCGGCGCAAAGGTAAATTTGTCATCTGCTGTCGGGCTGGGTCTGGCGCAAAAGTTTCGAGAGCTCTTTCCTAAGGCTGACAGCAGCGAGCGTCACCTCGCACTCGCTCTCGCCGCGCAATTCGGCCACGTCGAAATCCTGCGCATGTTGCTTGATGCCGGCGAAGACCCCGACCGGTATAACCCGCCCGGCGGCCACTCACATTCCACGCCGCTGCATCAGGCCGCCGGCAATGGCCACCTGGAAGCCGTCAAACTTCTTGTCGAGCACGGCGCCCGCGTGGATGCGCAAGACATTCTCTTCCACGGCACGCCAGAAGGCTGGGCCGAGTACGCGGGTAGAAAAGAAGTAAAAGAATATCTTCGGACGCAGGAGGCAAATGGAAGGCAAGACTAAATATGGTCCCACGCTGCTAAAATTTTCCTGGCATGGCCGCGGCGTCCAATATCTCGGCTTTCACCCGCACCATCTTCCACGTCGACATGGATGCATTCTTTGTCTCGGTCGAAGAACTCTTCGATCCGTCGCTAAAAGGCAAAGCGGTAGTCGTCGGCGGCCAGCGCAACGAGCGTGGCGTGGTATCGGCCGCATCCTACGAAGCCCGTAAGTTCGGAGTGCACTCCGCCATGCCCTTGCGCACTGCGGCCAGGCAGTGTCCGCATGCGATTTTTGTCGATGGACACCCCGAGCGCTATCGCGAGTGCTCTGAAAAAGTTTATAAAGTACTTACCGAATTTTCCCCGCAAATCGAAATGGCCTCGATCGACGAAGCTTATCTCGATATGACCGGCACCGCACGCCTGCACGGGCCGCCGTTGAAGGCCGCGCACAAACTACATAGGCGCATGAAGGAAGAGACGCTGCTGAATTGTTCCATCGGCATCGGCTCCTCACGGCTTATCGCCAAAGTTTCCTCCGCGCAGGCCAAGCCCAACGGCGTGCTCTGGATCGTCCCCGGCGAAGAAGCAAAGTTCCTCGCGCCGCTCGATGTCCGCGAAATTCCCGGCGTCGGCAAAGTGATGGAAAAGCATCTGCACGAGCTTGGCATCATGAAAGTCGGCGATCTCGCGCGGCTCCAAGAAATCGAACTGGAAGAGCGGTTCGGCAAATGGGGACTCGCGCTGGCAGGCAAAGCCCGCGGCGAAGACGCCGGAGGATGGTTCGACACGGAAGTCGGTGCGCACGAGGCCGCAAAGTCGATCAGCCACGAACATACATTCAATGAAGACACCGCCGACGCGACTCAACTCGAATCCACCCTGATGCGGCTTTCAGAGATGGTCGCCCGCCGCTTGCGCGAATCGAATTTCTACGCTCGCACCATCCAGCTCAAGCTGCGCTACAAAGACTTCACCACCATCACTCGCGCTCACACGCTGGCCGCTCCCACGCAGCTTGATGGAGAAATCTTCGAACAGATTCGGGCGCTGTTTCGCAAAAACTGGAAGAAGGGAAGTCAGATTCGCTTACTCGGTGTACAAGCCTCGCATTTCGAAAGTACCGCCGAGCAACTCAGCCTGCTCGAAACGAAAAGTCAGCAGCGTTGGAAAGATGCGCTCAGCGTGGCCGACCGTCTCCGCGACCGCTTCGGCGAATCCAGCGTCACGCTGGCATCTGGAATGCGCGGCCAGTTCCGCGAGCGCACCCACGAAAATCCCGCCGGGTTACCGGGAAAAAATAAAAAAGCGTAAAGCGCCGCCGCACGTGTGGGGACAGCCGCCTAAGCCTGCCCTGAGCGGAGTCGAAGGGGCTGTCTATTCCAGCGAAGCTCGACGGGTGCTGTTCCATGCATGCCCACAAAGTTGACCACGCCGTCGCCTCCGCAATAAGATTCTCCGACATTCCAACCGCTCTCAAGGAGCCCAGATGCGCGAACCTGTTAGGAAGACACCCGCCCTCATCGTCTTTGTATTACTCACAATTTTTACCTCAGCCGCGTTCGCGCAGACCAATCCACCGCTGCTGCTGCGCTTTCCCACCGTCAGCAAGACGCAAATTGTATTCAACTATGGCGGTGACCTTTGGATCGTAAGCCGCGATGGCGGAGACGCCAGGCGTCTGACCTCAGACACAGGAGAAGAAACCGATCCCGCGTTTTCGCCGGATGGCAGCATGATCGCCTTCACCGGCGAATACGATGGCAACAAAGATGTCTATGTCATTCCCGCGGCGGGCGGCGTGCCGCGCCGTCTCACCTTTCATCCCGCGGACGAATACGTGGTCGGCTGGACACCCGACGGTAAAAACATTCTCTTCGAATCGTGGGGCAACAGCTTCCGCCACTTCGAATTTCAGCTCTACACCGTGCCGCTCGAAGGCGGTTTGCCCAAGCGTCTTCCGCTTCCGGTTGCCGTTGAAGCGTCGTATTCGCCCGACGGAACGCACCTTGCATATGTCCCGCACATTCAGTGGGAGGCCGCATGGAAGCGCTATCACGGCGGACAAACCACCCCCATCTGGATCGCCGATCTGAAAGACTCCAGCATCATCAAAGTGCCGCGCGAAAATTCCAACGATCACTTTCCCATGTGGGTCGGCGACACAGTTTATTTTCTCTCCGACCGCAACGGCCCAGTCAGCCTTTTCGCCTATGACACGAAGACGAAGCAGGTGACCGAAGCGCTGCACAGCGATGGGCTGGATTTCAAAACTGCCTCCGCCGGCCCCGACGCCATCGTGATCGAACAATTCGGAGCCATCAAGCTTTACGATCTGCAAACGCACCAGGCGAAGAACATTTCCATCCGCGTAGCCGGCGACATTGACGCAGTCCGCCCACATTTCGCTAAAGTTGAGCCCAAGCGCATTCAGAATTTCGGCATCTCTCCGACCGGCGCGCGCGCTGTGTTCGAAGCCTGGGGGGAAATTTTCACCGTCCCCACCGACAAAGGTGACATTCGCAATCTCACCCGCAGCCCCGCCGTCGCCGACCGCGATCCCGCGTGGTCGCCCGATGGAAAATCGATCGCCTACTTTTCCGAAGAATCAGGAGAGTATGACCTGGCCATTCGCGACCAGAATGGTCTCGGGGTCGTACGCCACATAAATCTTGGCAATCCTCCATCATTTTTCTACACGCCCGTGTGGTCGCCCGACAGCAAGAAAATCGCTTATGCCGATAAGCGCCTGAACCTGTGGTATGTCGAACTCGATAATCCCTCGCCCAAGCTGATCGAAACCGATTATTTCGGCGGCTTCGACATAACCCAATTCAATCAGGACTGGTCGCCAGACAATAAATGGATTGCATACCAAAGACAGCTTGCCAGCGGTCAACACGCGATCTTTCTCTACTCGATTGAAAAAGGAAAAAGCTTTCAGATCACCGATGGCATGAGCGACGCGATCGATCCCGTCTTCGACAAGAACGGCAAATATCTTTACTTCACCGCGTCAACCGACATTGCGCTTGCCACCGCCGGGCTCGACATGACAAGCGACGAGCACCGCGTCACCCGCAGCGTGTACGTGGTCGTCCTCAACACGGATGAGAAATCTCCGCTCGCTCCCGAGAGCGATGAGGAGAAATCGAAAGACGAAAAAAAAGCAGATGAGGACAAGGCCAAAGATCAAACTGGCAAAGATCAAACCGGAAATCAGTCGAATGAAACCGGCAAGAAGAAAACCAAGGCCGATGCCAAGTCTGACCAGAAGCCAGATGACGACAAAAATAAAGACAAAGACGACAAAGCTTCAAAAGACAAGCCCGTTGTCGTAAAGATCGACATCGACGGAATTTCCCAGCGAATTCTTTCACTGCCCATACCCGCGAAAAATTACGCCAGCCTTCGCGCGGGCAAGTCCGGAGTTCTGTTTCTGGCCGAAGGTCCGATGGTTGTTACTGAAGACGATCAACAGAACCCGAACATCATCATTCAAAAGTTCGACCTCAGCAAGCGCAAGGCCGACAAGTTCGTCGAGGGCGTCAACGACTTCACCGTGTCATTCGATGGCGAAAAAATTCTTTATCGCAAAGAAGATTCCTGGAACACGGCCTCTACCGACGATCCTCCCAAACCAGATGCTCCGCCCAAGCCCGGCCTGGGTCCGCTCAAGCTCGATGACTGGCAGGTTTACGTGGAGCCGCGGCCCATGTGGAAGCAAATCTACAACGAAACCTGGCGCATCGAGCGCGACTTCTTCTACGATCCGCACTATCACGGCCTCGACCTCGACAAAGTAAAAAAGAAATATGAACCGTACCTCGATGGCATCGCCTCGCGCGGCGAACTCACTTATCTGTTTGAAGAGTGCCTGGGCGAGATGACGGTAGGCCATATGTTCGTCGGCGGCGGAGAAAAACCCCAGCCCAAGAAAGTAAAAGGAGGCCTGCTCGGCGCCGACTACACCCTCGAGAACGGCCGCTACCGAGTGGCGAAAGTTTACAACGGCGAAAATTGGAACCCGGGCATGCAGGCGCCACTCACGCAGCCCGGCGTCAATGTCAAAGCCGGAGATTACATTCTCGCCGTCAACGGCCGAGATCTGCACGCTTCCGACAACATCTTCAGCTTTTTTGAAAACACTGCCGGCAAGCAGGTGGTGTTGAAAGTCGGCCCCAATCCCGACGGCAAGAACTCTCGCGAAGTCACCGTCGTTCCCGTCGAAAGCGAAGAAGCTCTGCGCCATCTTGACTGGATCGAAAGCAACCGCCGCCGCGTCGATGAAGCCACCGGTGGACGCGTCGCCTACGTTTACGTTCCCAACACCGCCGGCGGGGGCTA
>Ga0181522_10002353_pt1 | contig 10808 bp, 5 predicted proteins | sample PEATcosm2014_Bin_27_FD_121103 | JGI IMG/M metagenome (GOLD analysis project Ga0181522, IMG submission 121103) | Peatland microbial communities from MTU Mesocosm Facility, Houghton, MI, USA - PEATcosm2014_Bin05_10_metaG | ecosystem: Environmental > Terrestrial > Soil > Wetlands > Peat | place...
AGATGGCCGCTCGCGTTGCCGGCGAGGGTGGCAAAGCCGTGAACAGCAAGGGGCAATTGCGGCGAGCCGTAGGCGGCTTCGATGAGCGGCGTCCACTCTCTTATGTTGTGGGTAGTGATCGAGAAGTGAAGGGCAGAGTTCTCCGACAGGCTTCCTGCGGCCTGAATCTCAGAACTCGATGTCGTTACGTGGGCCGCGGTCAAATCGAGTTCATCGCGAGAGCCGTGGTAAATACCTTCGATTTTTCCGCTGACCGGAATTCCCTCCGCGGCGAGCCGGGACGGCGCGGGGAGCTCGAGCTTCATACGGGTGTCGGCATCGCGAATTGAACCGACCCAGGTGAGGTCGAGCGCGCCACTGGCATTTGCCACGAAGCTGAGACGATCGAGCGGAAGCTTGGGCGAGCTCAGGGCATCGAGGGCGGGAGTGATCGGAATGTTTGCCAACTGAAGGCGAACGGAGCCGCGCGGCAAGTTTGCGGCGGCTCGGGAATTGGCACGTCGTGGGAGGACGGGCAACGATTCGATGAGGGTCTCCCAGTTCGTTATCTCCAAATCGCCGGCGACATTACCGCCGAGCAGGTTTGCCTTCAGCGTCGGAATGCGCAAGCGCGCCGGGTCAAGCGCAAATACGGCGAGCACGCGGCCATCGCGCAGCGAGAGCTTTTTTCCATCCGACCATTCGATAGCTTTCGCCTCCAGATTCCCATCGGTCGAAAAGGTATGCAGATTCCAAGTACCCTTGCCGGTGAACTGCGCCGTTCCCTGACGAAGATGGGGCCCACGGACGACAGCGGCTAACTCACCGAGATCGACGGATCCGCGGTATTGGCCGGCGATTTGCGGATCGCTATAGTTTTCGAGCGTCCCGGCAAAATGAATCTCGGAGTGTCCAGATTTAAAGGTGATGTTTTTGATGTCGGCGTGATGCCGCGCCAGAACCAGGGATGCGTCCGCGCTCCAGACAAACTCAGCGTATCCATCCCATTTTGTCTGCACGGTCCCGGCGGTGAGGTGGGCTTCGTAGTGCTGGCGCAACAGGGAGTAATCGAGGAGCAATGCGAGATCGCCACCGGTAAGTTCGAAAGGCACACTCTGGTTTTGCCACAACAAGCGGCCGTCATGCGCCTCGATGCGCGCGACCGAGAGCGAAATCAGGTGCTCGACCGCCGTGCGATTGGAAGAAAGCTTGACCGAGGGCGTAGGGATATTGGTGGTGCCATCGGGATAGGCAATGACGTGGATGACTGGGCGTTCGAGCACGAGGGAATGCAAGCCAATCGAAGTCTCGAATAACGAGATAATCTTCAGTTCGGCCTGGAGACGCTCGACTTGCAGAAAGGGAGCCTGATCGGCGGCCTCGCGGCCGTGAATGGTGAGATTGCGGGCGTCCACGCGCAGGCGAAACGGAATGGTGTGCAACTCTCCAAGTTCGACGCGGCCACCGGTTGCCTGCTCGAGTTCTGCGATGACGCGGCGGCGCATGCGCTGCTGAAAAGAGTCGGTGGTCACCCACCAACCGATCGCGGCGAAGGCGACAATGGCAAACGCGCAGAAGGACAGCACCAAATTTCGCAGGATGCGGCGACGTACTGGAGGAGCGGGCTGCTCGCTCAACGGTTCTGCTCTCCGGATTTAGCGTCAGGGGTGAGGATGTGTCCCTCGGTGCGCAGGCTCGTGAGCCAACCGGTCAGCAGTTCATTCAGTTTTTTCTCCGCCAGCAGAGTCCTGATTCGACCGTAGACTTCGGTCAGGGGCTTTGCCTGCGCGCCTGCCTTTTTCAGCTCCGGCAACAACTGATCGTGGTAGTAACTTTCGACGGCCTGCTGATCGATGTGGACAGAGGGACGGAGCCGGTCTTCGACAAGCTTCATCAGTTGAATCTGGTTGCTGAGGCGCGTTTCGAGGTCTTTTTGCGTGAGGCCGTAGCGTTTCAAGGCGGCGCGCCAAGCTTCTTCGGTGGAACAATTCGGTTGCAGTTTGCGAACTTCGGCGACGCGCGATGCGACCTGATCGGGCGGCGCGGGCTGTGAGGGGCGGACTTGCTCGCGCAGCAACTCCTGATCGATCAACCGATCAAGCGCCGCCTTGCGCTCGGAGTCGGTAAAAGAAGCGGGATCCTTGCCGTCCTCGAATGCCTCGAATGAAACTTCTTCTTCCCAGTCGCTCTGTAAGACGACGTGGCCGTTGACGTTGGCGACGACCCGATCGACGATGGGGCCCGCCAGGGCGGAGATCGGCAGCAGGAACACAATCAATAGGAAGGCGGGCAATATGAACCCTAACAGGGCCGCCAAGACGCAGAGTCTCGGAACGGGCGTGCGCCAGAATTTTATTCGCCGGAATTTTATCGGCCAGCGCTTCATCAGAAAGACTGTCCTACGTTAAAGGAGAAATTGAAATGTGAGGCCTGTTGTACGCCCCAGATGCCAGTCTCAACCCCGTTGACTTTGTTGATCGTTATATTAGTGTAGCTCGGAAAAGCTGGCGGGTTTAGATTGTATCCGAAGTCGAAGGTCAATGGACCAATCGGCGTTTGATACCGAACACCGATTCCCAGGGCGTGCGAGACGTAGTTGTAGTTGCAGGTCGAGATCACGCCTTGCGGCAAGGGCTGGAAGCAAGCCTGACGGTCGGGCTGATGGAATCGGCCGATGCTGGGAAGCATTTCCTGCGGGCGCGCGAAAACGTTGCCCATATCGTGAAAGATCGTAAAGCCGATGCTGTCGTGAAGGTAAGGCACGGTGACGTTCGGAAACCGCAGTTCGAAATTATTGAGAAAAACCGCGCTACCTCCCACGGGATAGCCCGTTATCGGGTCGCGGGGCCCGGCTTGATTTAACCCGAATCCACGATTGGAGTTGCCGCCGCCGCTGTAAAAACGCTCCGGCAACGGAATGAGGGACTCGTTGGCGGCCGCTGTCTGGTCAGGATCCTGCACGACGGTGTTGCCAAAAGGATTTTCGATTCCGACGGTCGTGGAACGCGCAAAGACGAATCGTCGACCCGTCACCGGATTGCGACCAAACGAGTAGTAAGTTGAGTTTTTCATCAATATCCGGCTGAAGTCGGCCTCCGAGCCGAAGGCACCGGCGGCCACTCCTCCTTCGACGGAGGTATAGCTGCCGCGAGTTGTCTCCAAATCGTTATCGCGACGATTGCGGATAAAAAGAAAATTGGGTGAGCCGACGCGTGTCGGTTTGGAGAGCAACGGAATCAGATCACTCTCTACCTCGAGATTTGAAGCCTCCACGCGGCGGTACGTGAAGCCGTACGAAATGGTGGTGAGGTCGCGGTCGTTGCGGCGGAACAGGACCTGCAAGTTGCGCAGGCTGGCCTCCAGGCGCTGGGAGGTGAAGGTCGCTACATCCACGGTGTTGTCATAGAAGACGGTGAACGAGAGATGAAGATCCTCGCGGTTCAGCAGCTTTGGGATGTCGTAATTGATGAGCGCTCTTTGCTGAAGGCGCCCAACGTTGCCCTTGAAGGTGAGGGTCTGGTCGCGGCCGCCAACGTTGGTGCGATTGATGGCGAACAAACCGCGCGGGCTGATGCCGGTCTGGCCCAAGGGTTGGTTGGCGCCGACCGCCGGTTGCCCGGTTTGAAATTCGAAGCCACCGCCGTAGTCGAAGGTATATCGTTTGGCTTCGCGCGCGGCGACGACAACATTTTTGCGCGATTCGGTGCCATCGGGATTCTGGATTGCGGTGTCAACCTCGCTGAAGAGTCCCAAGTCGTACAAGCGGCGCTGGGTCTCGATCAGGTCGCTCTGGCTTAACGGCTCACCCTGATGCACGCGGAGTTCGCGACGGGCGACTCCCGGACGCGTGTAGTGGAGGCCGTCCACGAAAACCTGGCTAGTGAAGAACTGCTCGCCCTCGTGGATGGTGAAGGTGACGCCGACGCGCGGCAAGCCATCCGAACCGGAAGGCGCGGCGACATAGGCGACGTCCACGACAGCGGTTGAGAAGCCATTGTTGAAGTACTTGCCGAGAATCAGGTCGCGATCCGCGGCCAGCGTTGATTCGTCGAAGCCCTGGCCCTCGGCGGTGGAAATTTCGGGAATCTGGTCTTCGGGCAGCGTGTAATTGCCTTCGATGCGGACCCAGGCGACGCGGGTCTGCGGACCCTCCTTGATGACGATGTCGATGGCGAGAAGCGACGGATCATGCTGGTAGTTGGTGATGAGCTTGCCGGTGACCTCGGCCTGGCGGAATCCGCTGGCTCGGTATAGCCCCTGAATATTGGCGACATCCTGCTCGAGCAGCGCCTGACTGTAGCGGCCGTGGTTGAAAAGGCGCCCGGCGGATTGGTCTTGTAAATGGTTGCGGATCAGCTCGTCCGGAAAATAGACGTTGCCGGAGATGCGGATGGCGGCGAGCTTGTGGCGATCTCCCGGATTAATGGCGTAGATGATGCGGAGACTCTTGTTGTCAGCGGCGGTGTGCTGGCTCACGGAGACTGTGGCCTCGAAGTATCCTTGCGCCTGAATGTGATTCTGGATGGCGCGGGAGCCTTCGTTCAGCAGGTCTTCGTCGACCGCGCCCTCCTGGTAGATGGGAACGAGCCGCCGCAGCGTGCGCTGGCTCAGCTTGAAACCGTCGGAGGCAATCTCGACCACTGGGCCGCGGTCGATCTGGAAGGTGTAGTCGACCGCATTGCGTTCGGGATGGTAGTAGGAACTGGCCAGTGAAACCTGCGCCAGAAGGCGGTCCTGCTTTTGATAACGGGACCGAATGCGCTGCAAGGCGCGAGTCATCCGGCTGGAGATCACAGGGTCGCCGGAGTGCATTTTTGCGATGTCCTTGATCTCGCCCCTGGAGTAACTGGCATCGCCTACAACAATGACCTCGCCAACCACGGCGCGCGGCCCGAGGACGACAGAAAAAGTCAGGTTGACTTGGTGCTGCACGTCATCATGCTGTTCGTGGGTATTGATTTTCGACTGGTGATAGCCGTTCTCGCTGAGGATTCGCTGCATGCCGGTGAGAGCGGTGTCGAGTTTCTCCTTCGTATAGAGCTCGCCCAATTGAAGGCGGGTGGCGCTGGCGAGCTGAGTGGGGGAGGGGTTGGTGGACGCGCCTTCGACGGTGATGATGCCGACGAAGTAATTAGCCACGGTGATGAAGCGGAGCCGGATGCCGGCCGTCTCGGTGCGATTCACCTCGGCCTGAATATCGGCGAATCGGCCGGTACCGAAAAGATCTTTGATGGCGTCACGCAGAGCGTCGCGGGTGAGCGGCTCGCCGACCTTGAGCGGAGTTTGCGCGATGAGCAGGACGGCTTCGTCTTGCGGCACGCCGGGCAGGTCAATCTCGTCGATGGTTAAGCCAAGGTAGGGAGTGATGGCGCCGAACTGGGACGGGGTTTCTTCGGGCTGTTGCGGGGCAGGAGCTGGCGCGGCCTGCGCTGCCAACGCCCGGCTCATTACCATGGCGAATATGAGTACCAGCAGGGGCAATATCAGCGGGATGATCTTCAGCCGGATCCGGACGATATTCAGCCGGAAGATCTTCACCCCGACGATCTTGGGTCGCACGGCGTGTTTTCTTGGCAAAATCTCCCTTCCCGCCGCCCGGTCGTCGAACATTGAACCCTTCGGATTCGATGAACGGATCATTGCCACGCGTTGCTCGGATGAAGTTTAAGGACCGCAACCTATAATAAAGGTTTAAAGGCTTACGAAAGGTAATCGCTTTGGAACAGACGGCGCTGGTTGCGAGTTCGGGAGCGGCATCTTGACCATGGCCATCCCGACCTTAGAAGACCGCTATTCTCGCCAGATCCTGTTTCAAGAGATCGGCGCGGAGGGGCAAGGCAAGCTTTCACAGGCGCGCGTTGTGATTGTCGGATGCGGCGCAACCGGGTCGGTACTGGCCTCGCTTTTGGCGCGCGCCGGGGTGGGAACGATTCGTATTGTCGATCGTGATTATGTTGAACCGAGCAATCTGCAACGGCAGTCGCTCTTTGACGAGAACGATGCCCGCGAGTCAGTGCCGAAGGCGATCGCGGCCGCGCGCCAGATTGCGCGGTTTAACTCTGAGATTGTGGTTGAGGCGCAGGTTGCCGATCTCATCCCCCAGAATGTGGATGTACTGCTGGGCGCAGCTGACCTGATTCTGGATGGCACGGATAATTTCGAGACGCGCTACCTGATCAACGACTATGCGGTGAAGAATTCCCTGCCCTGGATTTACGCGGCGGCGGTTGGCGGCTATCCCGTGACCATGAACGTGCTGCCCAGCGAGACGGCTTGCCTGGCGTGCGTTTTCCCTGAGGCGCCGCGGGGTGCAATCGAGACTTGCGAGACAGCGGGCATTCTGAATACCGCCGTCAACCTGGTGGCTTCAATCGCGGCGACCGAGGCGCTGAAGTTTTTCGTGGGCGCGCGAGGGAAGATGCGGCGGACTTTGCTCTCATGGGATGTGTGGGCGAACGAGCATGCCGAAGTCGCCGCGGCTTCGCCGCGCGCGGGATGCCGGGTGTGCGGCGAGCGTGACTTCGCGCATCTGGCTGGGGAGGGCCGGCCTCACATCACGCTCTGCGGGCGCAATTCAGTGCAGATTCACGAGCGCGGGCGGCCGGTGGATTTTGCCGAAATCAGCGCGCGCCTGCAACCTCTCGGCGGCGTGCGGCACAACAGCTTTGTGCTGAAGTTCTGGCGGGAGCCATACGAGATCACGCTTTTTCCGGATGGCCGGGCGATCGTCAAGGGCACAACGGACACGGCGGTTGCGCGCAGCCTTTATGCCCGGTATATCGGAAGCTAGACGTCCGCTCACTCTTCGCTTCCGATGCGCTGTTCTCGTCTTCCTTAATACTCCAAAACGCCCGCTGGTGGCTGCATCTGGCTGCAGGTTGTGCGCATGAGTTTTCACCGGCGGCCGTCCTGAAGCGCCGGCGAATCACCGGGTTTTAGCCGGTCTTTACCCGATACCGCCCGAAATGCCCGAGGATCGCGGGTTTTGGCGGGCCTCGGCGCGACTGGCATGCTAACTGCATAAGATTGGCCAGTGCAGTCTCGTTCGTGGAGGCAGTATGCGACCCTATTTTGCTTTGTGCGCGGTAGTTCTGATTGCTGTTACAGCTTTTGCCCAGGAGCCACATCCTCGTGTCCGGCAGCGATTTTTTGGCGGATATGACTATTCATCCACATATGCGCCGCTCATCACAACACCTATGCTCTCGTTTGAAACCGTCTCGCCGAATCCGGTGGGCGCGTCGAATGCGACGACCGGCCTGATCGCCGGTGCGACCAACGCGACCGCGTCGGAACTGCCGGAGGGCTTCACGAGCTCGGATTACACGGTGGCGGTGTGGTACCAGGGCGGCTCGCCCTTGATTGCGCCAGAAGTGAGCACCTGGCCGGTACCCCGGGAACCTGAAGCGGGCATGATGCACGGCCCGAGGGGGTACGGAATGGGCATGGGCGAACAACGCGGCGAAATGAGCCGCGAGCCGCGGCACGAGAAGCGCGCCGAGTGGATCTATTTCTCCGGCGCCGAGCACACGACCGACGTGGCGAGCGCGGCCAAGGGTCCCGGACCCGGCAAGCACGCCTACACGAACGAAGATGTAAGCCGCCAGAACGATCAGAACGGGAACGTCAAGTACGACAGCAAGACGGAAAAGATTCAGTAGCAATCTTTCCGGACTCGTTTTTCCCTCCGTTATGGGGAACGGTGGCTCACAGGCGCGACCTCACATCGCGTCTGAGAGCCCTTCGTTTTTATAAACGCGCGCTCATCTGAATCGGCGCCTCCGAACCAGCTCGTCTGGCCCGCTCCACTTTCCCTTCGCCTTTCTCCGGTAAAATCCTGGCCTGGAGTTTCGGAAGGAAGGATCATGCGCAAACTGATTAATCCCATTCTTTTGGCATTTGTCTGTCCCCTCGTTCTGGTTGCACAAACTCTCTCGCCGCAGGTGCGCGGATTCGTCAAGACCGACGCTCCCGTGATTGCGCTGACGCACGTGCGCGTGATCGACGGAACGGGCGCCGCCGCGCGCGAAGACCAGACGATAGTGATCGCTCGCGGGAAGATTGCGTCGGTTGGCGAAGCGGCGTCAGCCGACATTCCCAAAGATGCGCAGGTGCTCGACCTGCACGGCTACAGCGTGATTCCGGGGCTGGTGGGTATGCATGATCACCTGTTTTATCCGATGGGCAACGCGATCTTTGGCGAGATGGCATATAGCTTCCCGCGTTTGTACCTGGCGGGCGGCGTCACCACCATTCGCACCACAGGAGCGCTTGAGCCTTACACCGATCTCGAACTCAAAAAGCAGATCGACGGCGGTCTGACGCCGGGGCCGCAGATCCACGTGACTGGGCCGTATCTTGAGGGCCCGGGGACGTTCGCTCTGCAGATGCATCAGCTCACAGGGCCGGACGACGCGACCAAGACGGTCAACTTCTGGATGGATGAGGGGGTGGACAACTTCAAAGCGTACATGTTCATTACGCCTGCCGATCTGGCGGCGGCGGTTGTCGCGGCCCACAAACGCGGAGCGAAAGTGACTGGGCATTTGTGCTCGATCGGCTTCCGCGAGGCGGCTGCAATTGGCATTGACGATCTGGAGCACGGGCTGCTGGTCGATACGGAATTTTATCCGTGGAAGAAACCGGGAGAGTGTCCGGAGAAATCCGATTACGAGTTGATTTCGAAGCTGGATGTGAAGAGCGGGCCGGTACACGACATGATTCTCGACCTGGTTCAGCACCATGTTGCGGTTACATCGACGCTGCCGGTGTTCGAGATGAGCGTTCCCGGACGCCCGACGATTCAGCAACGGATTCTCGACGCGTTGACGGCGGATGCGCGCAGCGCGGTGCTCAACAACAAGGTGCGTGCGGGGGACGCGAATGCAATCAGGCAGCGCTATCACAGCGATTCATCACCCTGGCCGGCGGCGTTCAAGAAAGAGATGGAATTCGAGCACGCATTTGCGCAAGCGGGAGGAACGCTGCTCGCCGGGCTCGATCCGACCGGCATGGGAGGGATCATCGCGGGCTTCGGCGATCAGCGCGAGGTTGAATTGCTGGTGGAAGCGGGCTTCACGCCGTTGGAGGCGATTCACATTGCGACCTATAACGGAGCGCAGTTTATGGGCGACCTCGATCGCATCGGCACGATCGCGGCCGGCAAGCAGGCGGACCTGGTCGTGATCAAGGGCGACCCGTCGAAGCAGATCGAAGACATCGAGAAAGTTGAGACCGTGTTCAAGGACGGCGTCGGGTATGACCCGGCCAAGCTGATTGAATCGGTGCGGGGGATGGTGGGTAGCCGGTGACTCGCTGGAATGCCGAATTTGGGCTCGTTTGCGCTTTCGATTCGCTGGTTCGCCAGCGATCTCCTCGATCTGCTATCTTCGTTCGGTTGTCTTTTCACCCACATAAAAGGTGCGCCAGCTTCTTCGGTTTGAAGCGGCCGAGGATGATTCCGTAATGGTTGATGCAGTTGGCTCCGATCCGTCACGCCTTCGGTCCGTTTCTGGAACTGCAGCCTCGGATTCCCTAGGATTCTTCCATCCATCCCGACGCCCCTACCGGTTCACCATCCTCACGTTCATCAGCCTGCTGATCCTGGGAAGCTACTTCGCCTACGACAGCATCGGGGCTCTCGCGCCCACGCTCATTGCGGATCTACATCTGGACCGCAGCGACATCGGCAATCTCTACACTGCCTATTCCGTAGCCGCCATTCTCATCGTTTTTTTCGGGGGCATGCTTTACGACAAGCTCGGCCCGCGCCGTTCGAGCCTCCTTTTCTCCGTGCTCGTGCTGGTAGGCGCAACCGTCGTCGCCCTCGCTCACTCGCGGTGGCAACTCTTCGCAGGACGCTTGATCTTCGGCGGCGGATCGGAAGCGTTGATCGTGGTGCAAAGCGCGATCATCAGCCGTTGGTTCAAGGGTAAAGAGATGGCGCTTGCCTTCGGTATCGCCCTCACCATCAGCCGCGTCGGAACTCTCTTCAGCTTCAATACCGAAGAGCTCATCGCCCGCTATTTCGGAAGCTACCGTACCGCACTTTGGGCAGCCGCCGGCTTCTGCCTCTTCTCCGTGCTCTGCAATCTCGTCTACAACCTCATGGACCTTCATGGCGAGAAGGTGCTCGCGCTTCCTAAGCCGGACAGCAGCGACAAAATCGTCTTCTCCGACATCCGGAAGTTCAACTCTTCTTATTGGTACGTTGTATTCCTCTGCCTCACGTTCTACAGCGCCATCTTCCCCTTCACGGCCCTTGCCACCGACATGTTCCACGACAAATGGGGCATCCCGCTGGTGAGCGAGTCCACAGGCGGTTTCCTGTCTCAGATCTTCGACAACTTCCTGCACATGTTCTCGACGGCGCCGGGAGTTACCAGTATCGTCATCTTCGCGTCAATGATCTTCGCGCCTTTCGCCGGCAATCTGGTGGATCGCATTGGCAGGCGCGCCACGTTGATGGTTGTCGGTTCCCTCATGTTGATTCCCGCCCACCTCGTCATGGGCATCACGCATTGGAACCCGCTCCCCAGCATGATCGTGCTGGGGGCAGCCTTCGTTCTGGTTCCCGCAGCCATGTGGCCGTCGGTTCCGCTGGTGGTCGAGGAGAAGCGTGTGGGCACAGCCTTCGGCCTGATGACAGCCAGCCAGAACATTGGCCTCGGACTATTCCCGCTCCTCAATGGCAAGCTGCGCGACGCGACCGGAACCTACACGGCAACGCAGATCATGTTCGCGTGCCTCGGCGTGGCCGGACTCATCTTTGCCTTCCTTCTACTCAAGTCGGATCGGCGTCATGGCGGCAAGCTGGAGCAGGGAAGGGA
>Ga0181522_10002354_pt1 | contig 10806 bp, 9 predicted proteins | sample PEATcosm2014_Bin_27_FD_121103 | JGI IMG/M metagenome (GOLD analysis project Ga0181522, IMG submission 121103) | Peatland microbial communities from MTU Mesocosm Facility, Houghton, MI, USA - PEATcosm2014_Bin05_10_metaG | ecosystem: Environmental > Terrestrial > Soil > Wetlands > Peat | place...
CCAGATCGTGCATTCCGGCGTCCGGCAGCGTGGCGGCGAACATCCTGGCCAGCAGGCCGTCGGCGGGGACGGGGCTGCCATCGACGCGGAGCAGCCGGCCGGCCAGGAGCTGCTCGAACTCCTCGTTCGTGCACTCTCCGCGCTCCAGCGCGTGGATCGGGTTCCCCGCGCCGTCGGCGCCGTAGGCCTGCTGGACCCAGGGCCGCATGACCGCCGCGTAGCTGTGCCGGTCGACGCCCTCAGCCTCGATCCACGCGTTGATCGTCGACGCGATCGGGCTGGTCAGGACACCGCCCCAGTCGATGATCACTCCGCGCGGCCTGGGGCGGCCAGCAGATCTGCGTTTTTCCGGCACATCCTCGATGGTAGGCGACCCCCCGGCGGTCGGGCCGGCCGGCCGGAAACGCGTGGTTGGGACTCCACTGCGGTAAGAGCGACAGCGGAGTCCCAACCACGCTGTTCAAAGTCCGGCCGGCTGGATGCACAGGAAGCTGAACGGGATTTCCGGGGAAAGTATCTGTCGCCTTGTAACTGCCGGGTGCGACGTAACTGCCGGGTGCGACGTCATCGCCCTGGACGGGCTGAGTTTCCCGCTGCCGCCTGGTTTCCCGCTGCCGCCTGGCCGGGTCTTCGGGTTCGTGCTGACGGCCAGGCTTCGCAGCGCGGCGGCTGGCAGAATCACAGCATGGATCGCGTAGCGCTAGTAACCGGGGCGAGCAGCGGCATCGGGGCGGCCACGGCCGTCCGGCTGGCCGGGGCTGGCTATCACGTCATCGCGGCCGCCAGGCGGGCCGAGCGGATCGAGGCGCTCGCGGCGCGGATCCGCGCCGATGGCGGCCAGGCGGAAGCCCGGCAGCTCGACGTTACCGACCGGGCCGGAGTCGACGCGCTGGCCGGCTCGCTAGACCGCTGCGACGTCCTGGTCAGCAACGCCGGCGGCGCGGCGGGCGCCGACCAGGTCGCCGACAGCCTGGTCGGTGACTGGCGGGCCATGTACGAGGTCAACGTGCTCGGCACCCTGAATGTCACGCAGGCACTGCTGCCCAGCCTGATCGCCAGCGGCGATGGCACCGTCGTGGTCATGTCTTCGACCGCGGGCTTCGTGGCCTACGAGGGCGGCGGCGGGTACGTCGCCGCGAAGCACGGGGAGCACGCGCTCGCCGCCACGCTGCGCCTTGAGCTGTGCGGGCAGCCGGTCCGCGTCATCGAGATCGCGCCGGGCATGGTGAAGACCGACGAGTTCGCCGTCAACAGGTACCGAGGCGACGCCGGCCAGGCGGCGGCCGTCTACGCGGGCGTGGCCGAGCCGCTGACCGCCGACGACATCGCCGATGCCGTCACCTGGGCGGTCACCCGGCCATCGCACGTCAACATCGACCTGATGGTGCTGCGGCCGCGGGCACAGGCGGCGCAGCACAAGGTCTGCAGGGACCAGTAGCCCGCAGCCCCCAGCCCGCCGTCCCAAGCCCGCGCCCTCCCCTCAGTCCGTCTGGGTGACCTTGCTCAGGCCGCGCGGGTGGTCGGGATCGATGCCCAGCCGCCGGGCCAGCGCCTCGGTGAGCAGCTGGCCGGGCACGATGAGCCCCATCGGCGCGAGCCACTCCGGCAGGGCCGGCCCCGGCAGCGCGCGGGAACTCGCTGCGGCGAGCCGGGGGCCGCCGCCGATCGCGTATGCCCGCGCTCCCGCGCTGGTGACGCGCCGCGCGAGATCGACTGCGGCGTCCAGCGTCGGTCCGGCGTCGGCCGCCAGCACGATCGCCGGGGTGCGCGCGTCCACGACGGCCATCGGGCCATGCAGCAGATCGGCATAGGAAAGGCCCATCGCGTGCAGGTAGCACGCCTCCTTGAGCTTGAGGGCGAGCTCGAGCGCGGCCGAGTAGGCCAGGCCTCGGCCGGACACGACGGCTCCCTGCACGCCGGCCAGCTCGGCCACGATCGGCCCGGTGTCCGGCGGCTGGGCCAGCATGGCCTCGATCTCCGCCGGTACCGCCCGCAGCAGGCCGGCGTCCAGATCCGCGCCGAGGCCGATGGCCAGCACCGCCAGCGCGGCCAGCTGCGTGGTGAACGTCTTGGTGGCCGGCACGGCCAGCTCCGCGCCCGCCTCGGTGACGAACGCGACCTCGGCCGCATCGGCGAGCGGCGAGCCGGCCCCGTTGGTGATCGCCAGCGTCCGCGCGCCGCAGTCGCTGGCCCAGACAAGCGTCTCGACGATCTCCTCCGTGCGCCCGGACTGGGACAGCGCGACGGCGAGCACCCCGGAAAGATCCAGCCGCCGCCGGTACGTGGTGGCGATCGACGGCGAGGCCAGGCTGGCCAGCATCCCGGCATGCGCCTGGATCAGGTACGTGCCGTAGACGGCGGCGTTGTCCGACGTGCCGCGCGCGATGAACAGCACCTGCCGGGTGCGGGCAGCGAGTCTTCCCGCCTCTTCCGCCCGGGGCAGCAGCGCGCCGATGGTCGCGCGCAGCGCGGCGGGCTGCTGCAGGATCTCCGCGTACATGTGGCTGATCGGGCGCGCGGTTCCGGGCGCGGAACTCATCCGGCGATGCCTCCAGTCCGGCCAGTGCCATCAGTTCGGCCAGTGCCATCAGTTCGGCCAGTGTCATCAATCCGGCCAGTGCCATCCGGCCAGCGCCAGGCCCCCTGGCCAGGACGAGCGCCCGGCGGCCGGCCGGCTAGCGGGCTGGATACACCCTCTCACCTCCCACCCAGGTGGCCTTCGCCCGCAGGTCGCCGCCGAGCCAGACCAGGTCAGCGGCGGCACCGGGCGCGATCCTGCCCAGGTCGGGCCGGCCAATCAGATCGGCCGGAACGCGGCTCGCGGCCCCGATCGCTGCCACCAGGCCGATCCCGGCGGCCACCATGTTCGCCACGGCGGCGTCCATCCGCAGCGCCGAGCCCGCCAGGGTTCCGTCGGCGCGCACCGGCGGCTCGCCGTCCCCTGGCGGCAGCTCGATCGGCATGCCGCCGAGCAGGTAGCTGCCCGGCGGCATTCCGGCGCACGCCGCCGCGTCGGTGACCAGGCAGATCCGGCCCGGCGCGGCGGCAAACGCGATCGCGCACACGCGGGCGTCCACGTGCCGCAGGTCGGCGATCAGGCCGCTGGTCAGCCGGGAGTCGGCGAGCGCCTGGCCGGCCACGCCAGGCTCGCGATGACGCAGCGGCCGCTGCGCGTTGAACAAGTGGGTGACCATCCGGGCGCCCGCGTCGGCAGCCGCGGCGACCTGCCGCGCGGTGGCGTCACTGTGGCCCACGCTGACCAGCACCCCAGCGGCGGCGAGCCGCTCGACCGCCGCGAGCCCGCCGTCCGCCTCGGGGGCCAGCGTGACCAGCCTGACCAGCCCGGCGCCCGCCGTCAGCAGCTCATCGACCGCGGCAGGCGACGGCGGGATGATCCAGGCCGCGTTGTGCGCGCCGCGACGCTCTGCCGCGATGAACGGCCCCTCCAGGTGCACGCCGAGCACCCGCGCCCCGCCGCCCGGCAGCGCCGCCGTGATTACCGCCGCTGTCCGCAGCGCCGCGATCAGCTCGGGCAGCGGCGCGGTAATGAACGTCGGGAGGTACGCAGTTGTCCCTGTTTCTGGCAGCCGGCGACTTACTGTTGCCCAGCCGGCTGCCCGGGCCGTCCTGAGCTCCTCGCCGAAGTATCCATTGACCTGCAGATCGACGAAACCGGGAACCAGAACCCCGTCGTCGAGCACCACGTCGGCGGGTCGCGGTGGCGGTCCCTGGCCGACGTCGGCGACCAGGCCGCCGGCCAGCACCAGGTAGCCGGGTGCCAGCACGCCGGATCCCGGGGTGGCCGGGATCACCCGCGGCGCGGAGATGACCTGCGGCGCGGAGATGATCTGCGGCGCGGAGATGACCTGCGGCCGGCGCCCGCCGCCCGCGACCGGGCTCACCCGCGGCGCAGAGAGTTCCGGCTGGCCAGCAGCTCCCGCATGTGGGCGGCCACCAGGTCAGGCCGCTCCAGCATCGCGACGTGCCCGAGCTGTGGCAGCACGACCACCCGCGCGCCGCGGAAGGTGCGTGCTGCCCGGCCGGCCATGGCGGGCCTGACCAGCCGGTCGTGGCTTCCGTAGATCACCAGCGCAGGCGCGGTGACCCTGGCTGCGTCGCGCCAGAGCGAGCGCGGGCCGGACCGGGCGTACTCGGTGACGAGCGCGCGCGCCGATCCGATCAGCACCTCGTGGCTGTATCCGAGCCCGTCCCTGCGGCGTATCTCGGCCACCTCCTCGGCAAGGCGGCTGGGGTGCAGCAGGCCCGGATCCAGGTAGACGTCGGCGACCGTAGCCGAGGTCCGGGCCTCGGCAGGCATCCGGCTCACCCGCCGCACCAGCCAGGGACCCACAGCCGGGGCGGACGCCAGTGCCACCCGCAGCGGAATGAGCCGGGGCCACAGGTCGGGCAGGGCCGGCGAGATCAGCGTCAGCGTCCTGACCAGGTCCGGGCGGCGCCCTGCCACCCGGGTGCAGACGGCGCCGCCGAGTGAGTTCCCGACCAGGTGCACCGGCCAGCGGTGCCGGGTCTCGATCAGGTCGATGACCGCCCTCGCCCTGGCGTCGATCGAATAGTCATGATCGGCAGGCAACGGAGAGCGCCCAAAGCCCGGCAGGTCGATCGCCTCGCCGGCCAGGGCCGGCGCCGCGGCCGGCAATCCGCCGGGCGCGGGCCGGCGCAACAGGTCCATCAGGTCGGTCCAGTTGGTGGATGACCCGCCAAGGCCGTGCACGAACAGCGCAGGCTCGCTGCCGGCCGCGGCGGCGGGCGCGGACCGCACGTACACCGCGCCGGAGGGGATCGGCACCAGCTCTCCCGGCCAGGCCGGAATCGGATCGGCCAGCCGCGAGCCAGCGGTCACCCCGGCGCGCTCAGGCACTGGCCCTGCCGCGCGAACGGCGCCGCTCCGGCGCGGCGCCGACCGCCGTCGGGCCCGGTTTCCTCGCCGGGGCGGCCTTGCGGCGGCGCGGCGCGGCCGGCTCGCCGTCCTCGCGGTCCTCGCGGGCGGCGGCGATGCTCGCCCGCAGCGCGTCCGCGAGGCTGACCGGCTCACTCGCCTCGTCCGGCTGGTCGGCTGGCTGCAGCACGTCGCGGCCTTCGGCCTTCGCCTCGACGACTTCCGCGAGCGCCTCCCGGTAGCCGTCGTGGTGGGCGGAAGGATCGAACTCCTCCGTCATCGACTCGATCAGCGAAGCCGCCATCTTCAGCTCCTGGGACCGCACGTCGATGTCCTGCTCAAGGAACGGGAAATCGGGCGTCCGGACCTCATCGGGCCAGAGCAGCGTCTCCAGCACGAGCAGCCCGTCCCTGGCACGCAGCGCCGCGAGCGATTCCCGCTGGCGCAGCGCCACCAGGACCACGGCCACCTTGCCGGACCGCTCCAGGGCGTCGCGCAGCAGCACGTAGGCGCGCGCGCCGGTCTTTTCCGGCTCGATGAAGTAACTGCGGGAGAACAGGATCGGATCGATCTGGTCTTCCGGCGTGAAATGCAGCACCTCGATGCTCCGCGTGGTCGGCAGCGGCAGGCCGGCCATGTCCTCCTCGGTCAGCACGATCATCTCGCCCGTGGGCAGCTCGAAACCCTTGGCCACATCCTCGTAGGCCACCTCGGCGCCGTCGATCGAGCAGATCCGGCGGAACCTGATCCGGCCACCGTCGGTCCGGTGGACCTGACGGAACGCGATGTCCTTCTGCTCGGTCGCGGCATAGAGCTTCACCGGGATCATGACCAGGCCGAAGGAGATCGCGCCCTTCCACATGCTGTGCATGATGCCTCCCTACCCCTGTGCATGATCTTTCCCTACCCCGGCGCAGCGAGCACTGATACCAGCAGCGGCTACTGGCACCAGCAGTGCAGCGGTACTAATACCAGCAGTGTTGTCCGAATTCTGCCCACCGGCAACGTGTTCGGCGTCTCTTAGCTGCGGCAATGAGCTGCCGTATCGGCGGAACATCAAGCCGCGCCGCGGCCGGGCCAGCCTTAGGATGACAGCTGACCGCCAGCAGGCACCGAGCACACCTGACCGCCAGCAGGCACCGAGCACACCGGAGAAACTCGTGAGCGCGACGCGGCACGCCCGGCCGGCCGGCACGCGGCTGCCACGGCCCGCCCGGCGCCGCCAGCTGCTCGGGGCCGCGCAGGAGATTTTCGTCGCCCAGGGATATCACGCCGCCGCCATGGACGACATCGCCGATCGGGCCGGGGTCAGCAAGCCAGTGCTGTATCAGCACTTCCCCGGCAAGCTTGAGCTCTATCTGGCGCTGCTCGACGAGAGCGCCGACGAGCTCGTCGCGATTGTCAGGGAGGCGCTGTCGTCATCCACCGACAACTCCGAACGGGTGCCGGCCACCTTCCGTGCGTTTTTCGACTACGTGGGGACGAGCGGGGAGGCGTTCCGGCTGGTCTTCGAGTCCGACCTGAGCAACGAGCCGATGGTGCGCGCCCGGCTGGAGCGGACCATGGGAGAATGCGCGGAGATGGTCAGCCAGTTCATCCGCGAGGACGCCGGGCTCGGCGACGGCGAGGCCCACCTGCTCGGCATGGCGCTGGTCGGGATGGCCCAGGTCAGCTCCAGGTACTGGCTCAGCACCGATCGCGCAATCCCCCAGGACGCAGCAGAGCAGCTGCTGTCGCGGCTCGCCTGGAGAGGCATCAGCGGCTGGCCGATGACGGCAGGCTGAAGCTTTTCGCTCGCGGCGTAGCGCCAGGTGAGCCCGGCCGGCCGCTGGCGGCCAGGCTCCGGGTTAGCCTCGAACGAGGCGAGAGGAGTGCCGTGGAAGTCAAGATCGGAATACAGTCCGTGCCGCGTGAGCTGGTGATCGAGACCAGCACATCGTACGAGGAGATCAAGGCCGCGCTGGCTGCTGCCGTGGAGGACGGCGGCGTGTTCATCCTGCCGGCCGAGAAGGGCGGCACGGTCCTGGTGCCGGCGGACAAGATCGCCTACGTCGAGTTCGGCGCCACCGAGGCGCGCCGCGTAGGGTTCGGCTGACCGGCAGGCGGTCGCGGCACCGGGCCCTCGCGGCACCGGGCCCTCGCGGCACCGGGCCCTCGCGGCACCGGGCCCTCGTCCGGCAACCGGGCTCTCGTGCGGCACCGGGCGGACCGGCCACGGTGCCGCTTTTGCTAGACTGTGGCGTGTTGCGCCGCAGGAATGCGGCAAACCCCCGGTGTGTTGTTACAGAAGGTAAGGCTCGGCTATCGCCGAGAGCCTAGGCGCACCCGAGCGCCGCACCGGACTTCTTCTTCGCGGGCGCGCGGCCATGCCGCGCGTTGAGACCGGACGGGCGTGCCCTACCGGAGAAGTGATTGCTGAGCCCGCGACGAACGCCGCCTGGCGCAGCCGCGCCCGGCGGGACCGCGGGCCACTGATGGAGGCTGGAAGCCCTGACTACGCAGACCATGCAAAGCGCGCCGGAGGACCAGCCCGCGATGCCCGACACCACGACGCCCGACACCACGACGCCCGACACCACGACGCCCGACACCACGACGCCCGACACCGCGACGGACTACCCGGCGGCTGACTTTCCGGCGGACCTGCCGCTCACCGTGCTGACCCCAGCGCAAGCGCAGGCAGCGGGCACCACGTTCCGTGAGCTCGGCGTCGCCGAGAAGATCTGCGAGGCACTCGAAGCCGCCGGAATCGTGACCGCCTTCCCGATCCAGGAGCTCGCGCTGCCGATCGCGCTCGGCGGGCAGGACATCATCGGGCAGGCCAGGACGGGTACGGGCAAGACCCTGGCGTTCGGAATCCCGCTCATCGAGCGACTTGACGGAGTCCCTGGCCGCACCCCCGCCGCGCCCCGCGCCCTGGTCGTCGTGCCCACCAGGGAGCTGGCGATCCAGGTCGCTGACGACCTGCGGACGGCCGCATCCCGCAGTGACGTCAACGTGGTGACCCTCTACGGCGGACGCGCTTACGAGCCGCAGATCGAGGCGCTCGCCACCGTTGACATCGTCGTCGGCACGCCGGGCCGGCTGCTGGACCTGGCCAGGCAGCATCTGAAGTTGTCTCAGGTCAGCGCCCTCGTGCTGGACGAGGCCGACAAGATGCTCGATCTCGGCTTCCTGCCCGACGTCGAGCGCATCCTTAAGCTCACGCCCACCGACCGCCAGACGATGCTGTTCTCGGCCACCATGCCCGGCGAGGTGGTCACGCTGGCCCGCCGGCATCTTCGCCAGGCGACGCACGTGCGGGCCGAGCAGCACGACGCGACCTCACTGGTGCCAAGCACCGAGCAGCATGTGTTCCGCGCGCACCAGATGGACAAGGCCGAAGTGCTGGTCCGGGTGCTTCAGGCTGAGGGCCGCGGTCTCACCATCGTGTTCTGCCGGACCAAGCGCACGTGCGATCAGGTGGCGACCACGCTGACCCAGCGAGGCTTCGCCGCCGCGGCCGTGCACGGTGATCTCGGCCAGGGCCAGCGCGAGCGCGCCATGCGGGCGTTCCGGAGCGGCAAGGTCGACGTGCTCGTCGCCACCGACGTGGCAGCGCGTGGTCTCGATGTCGATGACGTCACCCACGTGGTGAACTACGAGTGCCCTGAAGACGACATGGCCTACCTGCATCGCATCGGGCGCACCGGGCGGGCCGGGCGGGCCGGCGTGGCCGTCACGTTCGTGGACTGGCGCGACATGCAGCGCTGGACTCTGATCAACGACGCGCTCAGCCTCGGCCACCCCGATCCGCCGGAGACTTACTCCACCTCCGAGCACCTCTTCGCGGAGCTTGGCATACCGCCGACGGCCAGCGGAATCCTGCCCCGAGCGCAGCGCGGCAGGCTCGGCCTGCAGGCCGAGGACCTTGAGGACATCGGGGAGACCGGCCGGATCCGCTCGTCGGCAGCGCGCGGCACGGCCGCCGATGGCAGGGGCAACGGCAGCCGGAGCGACGGCGGCAGTCGCGGTAACGGCAGGGGTGACAGCGACAGGGGCAGGGGCGAAAGCGGTAAGGGCAGGGACAGCGGCAGGAGCAGGAGCGAAAGCGGCAGGGGCGGTGCCGCCGAAAGCGCTGGTTCCCCGGACCGCGAAGCCGGACGACGCGGCCGGATTCGCCGCCGGACCAGGTCAGGGACACCGATCCCGGCCGGCCAGGCGGGTCAGGCGGCGGCCGGCCAGCTGGCCCCGTCAGCCGGCGCGGCGCCAGCGAGCGCGACGGCGCCAGCAGGCGAGGGCCAGCCGGCGACCACCCGGCGGCGGCGCGGCCAGCGCGGCCGCAAGTCCCGCGCGGCAGGACAGGCGGCTGTCGCGAGCGGCGCGGGTGCCGCAGCCTCAGGGCCGGCCCAGCCGGCGGGCGCCACCGGCCCCGCAGCCCGGTAAGAACCGAGCCGGCCACGTCCGCTAAGGAAGCTCCTTATGAAATCTCACGGCGGGCCCCGGCAGCCGCGCAGCCCGGCAAGAACCGGGTCGGCGACGTCCGCTGAGGAAGTTTCCTTCAAATCTCGCGGCGGGCTCCATCAGCCCCGCAGCCCGGTAAGAACCGAGTCGGCCACGTCCGCTAAGGAAGCTCCCAGCAAATCTCCGACATGTAGACGATTTATGCTGAGTCTCGCTGGGTAAGCTGGCACCCCGTGAGTACACCGAGGACTCTCGAACTGCCCGATCGGGTGCGTCGAGTCACAGTCCAGACCGGCCGCGGGGAATTCGCGGCCCTTGAGGCAATGCCCGGCAGTGGCGTATGCGAGCGACGGCCTGCCCTGCTGATCCCTGGCTACACCGGCAGCAAGGAAGATTTCCTCGCGGTGCTCCAGCCCCTCGCGGTGGCAGGCCGCCTGGTGCTGGCGATCGACATGCGCGGCCAGTACGAGACGCCGGGTGCCGACGACCACTGTCATTACCAGCCGGATGCGCTCGCCGCCGACGTCGCCGGCATCGTAATGGCGATCAGCCAGGACGGCCAGGGCGTGCACCTGCTGGGTCATTCCCTCGGCGGCCTCATCACGCGCCAGGTGGTGCTGGCACAGACGGCGCCGATCACCTCACTGACCTTCCTGGGCTCCGGGCCAGGCGGCCTGACCGGCCCCCGGGCGGCCGTGCTGCGGGCATCACTGGCGGAACTGGACAAGGCTGGGCCAGCCCGCCGCGGCGAGCGGATCAGCCAGCTGTGGGACACCAAGCTTGAGCCGCAGGCCATCACCGATGGCGTGCCGCCGCACATCGTCGCGTTCCTGCGCGAGCGCATGCTGCGCAGCTCGCCCGAGGGCCTGGTCGCCATGGGGCACTACCTGCTCAGCTGCCCCGACCAGACCGCGGCACTCGCCGCGCTGGCCAGCACGGCGATCCTGGTCCTGTACGGCGAGAACGACGACGCCTGGGCGCCCTCGGTGCAGGAACGCATGGCGAGGCGGCTCGGCGCCGAGCGGGTCTGCATCCCGGCTGCCGCGCATTCCCCCGCGATCGAGGCACCAGAGACGACGGCGAGCACGCTCACCTCATTCTGGAATGCGGCCGAGGGCAGCGAGCGGCGGCGCAAGGCCGCCGTTCAGGGCGCGGCGTCGACCGGCCGAGGCTCACCGGCCACTGAGTTAGCCGGCGGCCCCGCCGCCCACTGAGCCATCTGGCGCGAGCCCAGCGGCCACTGAGCCATCCGGCGCGAGCCCAGCGGCCACTGAGCCATCGGGCGCGGACCTTCCGGCCGGCGGCGTAGCCTCGCCTGCCGGGTCCGGCGGCGCGGCGGGCGCCAGGCCATCCCAGGGACGGCGCGGCTCGGCTGCCTGCATGCCTTCCGGGCAGTGCGCCCGGTAGTCGCACCAGCCGCACCAGGTGCCCGGCCGCGGCGGGAATGCCTCGTCATAACGATCGGG
>Ga0181522_10002355_pt1 | contig 10806 bp, 9 predicted proteins | sample PEATcosm2014_Bin_27_FD_121103 | JGI IMG/M metagenome (GOLD analysis project Ga0181522, IMG submission 121103) | Peatland microbial communities from MTU Mesocosm Facility, Houghton, MI, USA - PEATcosm2014_Bin05_10_metaG | ecosystem: Environmental > Terrestrial > Soil > Wetlands > Peat | place...
CGCTGGGCGTATATATGGCGCTGGTGTTCAGCCATGAAAAAACCTGGCTCGATCCGGTGTTACGCCCCATCGAGCGCGGCCTTTATCGCGTAACCGCAGTCGACGAGAACCACGAGATGCGCTGGACGGAGTACGCGATCGCGATGCTACTGTTCAGCGCTGTGTCGATGATCGTGCTCTATCTCATCCAGCGCCTTCAGTCCTTTCTGCCATTCAATCCGCAAAAATTTGCGGGTGTCACGCCCACGCATCTCGCCTTCAATACCGCCGCGTCGTTTACCACCAATACCAACTGGCAGGTCTACGCTGGCGAATCGACCATGAGCTACTTCACGCAGATGGCGGGGCTGGCTTTTCACAACTTCATTTCTGCCGCTACCGGCATTGCTCTCGCTATCGCGTTCATTCGCGGCATCGCCCGCCGCCAGATGCAAACCATCGGCAATTTTTGGGTCGACATGGTTCGCAGTTGTTTGTGGGTACTTTTGCCGTTTTGCATCGTTGGAGCGCTGGTTCTGGTTTCGCAGGGTGTGGTGCAGAATCTGCGTCCCTATGACAAAGCCACGCTGGTCGAGCCCATGCAGGTGCAAAAAACAGGCGCCGATGGCAAACCCATGGTTGGCCCCGACGGAAAACCTGTGATGGACAGCGTCACTGAGCAGACCATCGCTCAAGGACCGGTCGCGTCACAAGAAATCATTAAAGAATTTGGCACCAACGGCGGCGGTTTCTTCAACGCCAACAGCGCTCATCCTTTCGAGAATCCCACTCCGCTCACTAATCTGATCGAAATGCTTTGCATCTTCGCCATCGGCTCAGGGCTCACCTACACGCTCGGTCGTATGACCGGCTCGCCGCGCCATGGCTGGGCGGTTTGGGCGGCCATGGCCATTTTGTTCATGGTTGGGTGCACGGTCGCTTATTGGGCTGAAGCGCGCGGCAATCCGCTGCTCGCGGGTGCCGATCAACGCGTTACCGTCCTGCAACCCGGCGGAAACATGGAAGGCAAAGAAGTTCGCTTCGGCATCGCCAACAGCGCGCTGTTTACTACTATCACGACCGATGCAAGCTGCGGCGCGATCGTCGCACAGCACGATTCATACACTCCGCTCGGAGGCATGGTCCCGCTGGCCAACATCATGATGAGCGAAGTCGTCTTTGGCGGCGTCGGCTCGGGATTGTATGGAATGCTGGTCGACGTTATCTTGGCCGTTTTCATCGCCGGACTCATGGTGGGCCGCACGCCCGAATATCTCGGCAAGAAAATCGAAGCCTACGATGTGAAGATGGCCATGTTGTTCGTGCTGGTCTTTCCGCTCGTGATTTTGTCCCTTACTGCCATCGCCGTGGTCCATCAGTTTGGGACGGCAGGCATATCGAACCCGGGCCCACACGGCTTCAGCCAGATTCTCTACGCATTCGTCTCGGGCGCGGGCAACAACGGCTCAGCCTTCGGCGGAATAACCGCCAACACCCTCTGGTACGACACCGCGATCGGCTTCGACATGCTGCTGGGCCGCTTCTTCATGATCATCCCGATGCTGGCGATCGCCGGAAATCTGGCGCAAAAAAAATACGTTCCGCCTTCTTCCGGAACGTTCCCCGTAACCACGCCTCTGTTCACAGTGTTGCTGATCGGCGTGATTCTGATTGTCGGCGCGCTGACATTCTTTCCGGCGTTGAGCCTCGGGCCCATTCTTGAGCATCTGCTCATGGCCGCAGGCAAGACTTTCTAAGGATTCATATATGGCCATGACGCAAACACCGCCAGTTTCCGATGTGGAATCGGTCCTTGGGCAAGCGCCAAGGAGGCAAAAGCAGAAAGCTGTCTGGGAGTGGAAAATCGTCCGCCGCGCAGTCTGGGACGCCCTTCTTAAGCTGAACCCGCGCACCATGATGGGCAACCCCGTAATGTTCGTGGTTGAGATTGGCAGCGTGATTACAACCGTGCTGCTGTTCCGCAGCAGCGCGGAGTTCAAATTCAATCTTCAGATCACGCTCTGGCTGTGGTTCACCGTGCTGTTTGCCAACTTCGCCGAAGCGATGGCTGAGGGCCGCGGCAAGGCACAGGCCGACGCGTTGCGCCGCGCCAAAGCGGAGACCGTGGCGAACCGTCTGCTGCCTGACGGAAAAACCGAAACCGTTCCCGGATCGAAGTTGCGCGCTGGAGACATGTGCCTTGTCGAAGCCGGAGAATTTGTCCCCGGCGATGGCGAGATCACCGAAGGCGTCGCATCGGTCGATGAATCGGCGATCACAGGCGAATCCGCGCCCGTGATCCGCGAATCCGGGGGCGACCGTTCTGCTGTGACCGGTGGAACGCGCGTTCTCTCCGACTGGATCAAAGTGAAAATCACCTCCAATCCGGGAGAAACTTTTCTCGATCGCATGATCGCGCTGGTTGAGGGCGCAGAGCGTCAGAAAACACCGAACGAGATTGCGCTGAACATTCTGCTCGCGGGCCTGACGATCATCTTTTTGCTCGCCGTAGTGACGCTGCAGCCCTTCGCCATCTATTCCGGCTCGCCGCAGACGGTTTTCGTTCTGGTTTCACTGCTGGTATGCCTGATTCCCACGACCATTGGCGGCCTGCTCTCGGCGATCGGCATCGCCGGAATGGACCGTCTGGTGCAGCACAACGTGCTGGCCATGTCAGGACGCGCCGTTGAGGCCGCTGGCGACGTGAACACACTTTTGCTCGACAAAACCGGAACCATCACGTTGGGCAATCGTCAGGCGACGGAATTTTTTACTGCGCCCGGAGTCACTGAATCCGCCCTTGCCGATGCTGCTCAGCTTTCATCGCTCGCCGATGAAACTCCCGAAGGCCGTTCTATCGTGGTGCTTGCCAAAGAAAAATACGGGCTGCGCGGGCGCGAGGTGGGCTCTCACGACGCCGAGTTCATTCCGTTCAGCGCCACCACGCGCATGTCAGGAGTGAACCTCGACGGGCGCTCCATTCGCAAAGGCGCTGCCGACGCCATCGCCAAATATCTCGAGCAGCAGGGAAGCCCAATGCCGAAAGAAGTGCGCGACACCGTCGACGCCGTCGCGCGCTCCGGAGGCACACCGCTTGTGGTTGCCGAGAATGGCCGCGCTCTGGGTGTGATTCAACTGAAAGATATCGTCAAGGGCGGCATGCGGCAGCGCTTCGACCAGCTTCGCGCTATGGGCATCAAGACTGTGATGATCACCGGCGACAATCCGTTGACCGCCGCAGCCATTGCGCGTGAAGCCGGTGTCGACGACTTTCTGGCCCAGGCCACTCCCAAAGAAAAAATGGACCTCATTCGCAAAGAGCAGGCCGAGGGCAAACTGGTCGCCATGACCGGCGACGGCACCAACGACGCGCCCGCGCTGGCTCAGGCCGATGTGGGGGTCGCCATGAACACCGGCACGCAGGCCGCTAAAGAAGCCGGCAACATGGTGGATCTCGATTCCAATCCCACCAAACTCATCGAGATCGTGGAAATCGGCAAGCAGTTGCTGATGACCCGCGGCTCGCTCACCACTTTCTCGATTGCCAACGATGTGGCCAAGTACTTCGCCATCATTCCGGCTATGTTCGCCGGGACATTTCCCGTGCTGAATGCGCTCAACATCATGCACTTGAAAACCCCGCAATCTGCGGTACTGTCCGCCGTAATATTCAATGCCGTAATTATCATCGCGCTGATCCCCTTGGCTCTGCGCGGAGTCAAGTACAAGCCCCTGGGCGCGGCCGCACTGTTGCGCAACAATCTTTGGATTTATGGCGTCGGTGGCATCATCATCCCGTTCATTGGTATCAAGCTCATCGATTTGCTGATAACCCGCGCGGGTCTGGCGTAAGGAAATTGTTATGAAGAAAAATCTGATCACCGCAATATTAATGACGATCGCGACCACCATCCTTCTGGGGATCATCTACCCGCTGGTCGTCACCGGCCTCGCGCAGGTCATTTTTCCCAAAAAGGCCAATGGCGAGCTGATTGAAGTCAACGGCAAACTGGTGGGCTCGCGGCTCATCGGCCAGGGGTTTTCCAGCCCAGCCTATTTTCATTCTCGACTTTCCAGCGCGGGAAATGGCTATGACGCCGCGAATTCGAACGCATCATTCTTGGGGCCGACCAATCATCAGCTCGTCGACCGCGTAAAGACGGATGTCGCCACATTGCAGGCCGAGAACCCCGGCACGTCCGTTCCCATCGATCTGGTTACCTCGTCGGCGTCAGGTCTCGACCCTGACATCACTCCGGCGGCCGCCGATTTTCAGGTTCCCCGCATAGCCAAACAACGCGGCATAAGCGAAGATCGGGTTCGTGACCTGATTCGCGAGCAAACTACACCGCGCCAGTTCGGCTTTTTGGGCGAGCCTCGCGTCAACGTGCTGGAACTGAATCTCGCTCTCGACAGCGCAGCGCCGCAGCGAGCCTCGCGTTAAGCGCAAGCCGTCTGATCGTAAAATTCGAAGACACAATACTTCACTAGTTACCAAAAAAGTGTAGTTTTGGGTGGGGCAGCGCTTCAGCGCTGCGATGAACGCTCGCTTAGCGATGTCATTCCGAACCGGGCCGAAGGACAGGTGCGTTCCGCCCGATCCAGCACGGGTGCGTAGTGGATTTATTCCGCACCATCCTCGGCGGCCCCCCGCGGCCGCAGAATGCGGGTTTAAGCTCCCGGGAGAAAAGCCATCTAACTCGCGATTCCTTCCTCCCGTCGCGGTAAAATTCTCTTGCGAACACATGCGTATCACCAGCCGTCGCGGAACCATCGTCTTCTTCGTATCGCTGGGCATCGGCCTGGTCGCGCTCGCCGTCGCGCTCAATGTCGGCTGGATCATCCTCAATTGGCGCGAGGGTGTGCTGCTCTTCTTCGGGATCGTTTTCTTCGCGCTGCTCATCGCCGGCGTGATCGTCAATACCAGCTTTCTGGTGCGCGAACTCCGCCGCAGTGAGCAGCACGACAGTTTCATCAACGCCGTTACCCATGAACTGAAAACGCCGGTCGCCTCCATCCGCCTGCACCTTGAAACTCTCATGCGCAGGGATTTACCCGAAGTGCAAAAAAGAGAATTCTACCGCGTGATGCTCAGCGATACCGATCGCTTAACCCAAACTGTTGAGCAGGTGCTGCGTGCTGGCCGCGCCGGAGACAAGAAAGCGGGGCGCGAAAAATCCCCCGTCGATTTCCGCCGGCTGGTGCGGGAATGTATGGAAGCCGCCCGCACTCGCCATCGTCTTTCTCCAGCGGTCCTTCGCTATGAAGAACCATCCGGCAATGGCGACGCCGTGCGCGTAATCGGCAACGACGAAGATCTGCGCACCGCAGTGTTCAACGTGATCGACAATGCCATCAAGTATTCCGGCGATCGCGTTGACGTGTGTGTGCGTTTGAGGCCCGACGAGAAACGAATCGTTCTGAGCGTGCAGGACCACGGCGTGGGAATTGCGCCAGATGATACCAAGCGCATCTTCAAGCGGTTCTATCGCGTCACTCATCGATCTCTGGCGCACATCAAGGGGACTGGCCTGGGATTGTTCATCGTAAAATCAATTGCCGAAAAACACGGCGGCAGCGTTTTCGCGGAGAGCCCCGGAGAAGGGCAGGGTACCACCATCACCATGGAACTGCCGAGGGCAAGCGGATGAGCCGCGTACTCATAGTAGAAGACGAGACCCATCTCGCCGAGGGACTGTGCTTCAATCTGAAGGCTGAAGGCTATTCGGCTGAAATCGCACGCGATGGAGAATCGGCAACCAATCTGCTTCTCGACAAAAAAGAAAGGTTCGATGCCGTCGTTCTCGATATCATGCTGCCCGGCAAAGATGGCTTCGACGTGGTGTCGGAACTGCGCGCGGCACGCAATTTCGTTCCAGTGCTGATGCTGACCGCGCGCAGCCGTCCGGAGGATGTGCTAAAGGGATTTGCCGCCGGAGCCGACGACTATCTTCCCAAGCCTTTCGATCTGGCGATTCTGCTTGCGCGCCTGCAGGGATTATTGCGCCGAAGTGAATGGATGCGCTCTGCGTCTGCTCCCGCTGCGAAAGGCAACGCTCAAGTCGACGTGGCCAAAGTCGGCGACTTCGGCACATTTTCTTTTGCTGGCAAAACCATCGATTTCGGCACGCTCGAACTCCGGGCCGGCGGCAACGTCATTCATCTCACCGTGATGGAAGCCGATCTTCTTCGTCATCTCATGCGCAATGATGGCCGCGTGGTTTCGCGCAAGCAGATTCTTGAAGAAGTCTGGGGACTGCACGAAGACACCGACACGCGGGCCATCGACAACTTCATCGTGCGGCTTCGCCGCTACATCGAAGATGACCCCGCCGAACCGCGCCATCTGCTCACGGTGCGGGGCGTGGGTTATCGCTTCGTTGCCAACCCGCAGAAGAAATCAAAACGCGGTGGCTGAGCGCCGACTGAGTCACTAAACAAAAAAGCCCGCGGCCAACCGCGCCGCAGGGCTTTTACTAACCTTAGTTCGAGGTTTACTGTTTTTCGTAGTATGCGACGACTTCGATTTCCTTGCCGCTGGCGTCTTTTCCATGCGTCGTGAGCGTACGGCTCTTTCCGTCAGCCGAGAGTACGATCTTGCCGGTCGCGATGACATTGCCGCCTTTTTTTACGTTTATGTCGTAGTTGTTCTGCTTTACCTGTTTGATGGACCGGGTATCCTGGGTCGCATCACCAGTCACAGGGTAATCCTTGCCATCGAACTTTCCCGTCCACTCCGTGTGAGTGGGATTGCCTTTGCCATCGACGCCGTCGATGGTGCATTTCACGCTATCGCCCGCAGCCACATAAACGACGGTAAGATTCTTTGGAGCTCCCGCGGGTATTTTCGATTTCGCTTCGTCCAGCTTCCAGGTGCCAAGATTCGGATTTTCCGCAAGACATATCGTAAGACCTGCAAACAATACCGCCAGCGTCAATGCAACACTGCGTAGTTTCATAGATTCTCCAGGGTGAGATTGAACGGCGCCCCCGTTTAAGCGAGCATCGCATTGTAGGGCCGGGAAGTGCTCTTCCGCAACCTCGGCTGTAAGAATGCCGCAGACAAAAAGGCCGGCAGTGTTCGCTGCCGGCCTTTTCGATCGAACCCCGATCGGAGAGTCAGATCACCAGCGCTTACCGGTGTCCGCCGCCGCCCCCGCCGTGTCCGCCACCGCCGCCGTGGAATCCGCCGCCTCCGCCGTGGAATCCACCACCTCCGCCATGGAATCCACCACCGGCGTAACCGTGTCCGGCCCCATAGCCGCGATCAGCATATCCACGTCCGCCGTAGTAACCGCGTCCGGCGCCGAAACCGCGTCCGCCATAATAGCCGCGGCCATAGCCGTAGCCCCGACCGTAGCCCCAACCGCCGCCCCATCCCCAGCCGCCCCAACCCCACGGACGACCCCAGCCATACCACGGTCCGGCGCCGATGAACACGCCACCGTAGAACCAGTCAGGCCCGTAGTAGCCATAGGGCGCGCATGCGTAAGGATAGTATCCGTAATATCCGTAAGCGCAGCCCACGGGAGCGCCGTAACCAATTCCAACTCCCACCCCCACCTGCGCCTGTGTAGGCTGCGAAAAAGCCAGCGGCAGCACCAGAACCCCAACCAAAGCCAAATATTTTATGTACTTCACAATATTCCCCCCTGTCCCAGATCCCGGTTCCCGCCACAGAAGCCTCGATCTGCCGGCCTTCCAGACCTCCTTTTCCGGAAGTACCTATTCATTTGAACTCAAAGGGAACAAAAAAGTTGCAATCTGCTGCATGGCTGATTTCAGCCACCTGGCGTGAACTCGACCACTCGGGAGGCACTGATGCCAGAGAACATGCGAAGCCAACCCGAGGAGACTCTCAAGGCCGGTAGATCCATGTCTGCGCTGTGCCTTGATCATTGTCGGAGTACCCGCCCGCGAGCAGTACGCTGCCGTCTCGCAGCTTCGTTTCCGTCATGAAATGCCAAGGTTCACTCATTTGACCAGCAGCCACGAGAAACTTCCCGCTCGAGGGGTCGAAGACCTCCACTTCCCTGCTTCCACCCGCAATCAGCAACTTTCCAGAAGGTAACTGCACCGCCTCGTCCGGCAGCTTGAAACGGCTGTCATTCAGCGGAGACGCGGCCGCAAACTTTCCTGTGCGGCGATCGTAAATCTCCGCGCTGTTCAGGTTCCCGTTCCAACCGCGCGAATCCGAGCCGCCGGCAATCAGCACCCTTCCATCCGGAAGCACGCCCGCTGTATGTTTGCAGCGCGCGGTACCCAGGCTGCCGGTTTCGGTGAAAATGCCGGCCTTCGGATCGTATACTTCCACGCTCGATGAAACACTTCCCGCATAGCCGCCCGCAATCAGAACGCGCCCATCGTTTAGCAGCGTTGCCGTATGCGACACCCGGGCATGGTGCCATCGGGCAATAAGGTTGCGGTCTGCCCAGATCGTGGCGCGAGCATGGGAGCGGCAGGCGTGATGGAACCGACGCTCGGCGAGGGCAGACCCTTATCACGAAATCCTGTCGCTGCAAGAGCAAACGTGACGGTAAAGACAGCAGCTAGCAGCAGGCGGGCACGGCTCATGGCAATCTCCTTCAGGGTGAGACGGGGTTCTCCAGTGCAGGTTAGCAGGTCTTGGGCTCCTGGGAATCCGAAGGCCGATTCGACGCAAGGGTTATACTCACTGGAGAGGACTCCATGGCCAAAGCCAAATTGAATCGCAAAACTTCACGTGATCCTGTCAAGCGCGGCGTCGTGCGGAAGAAGTCCTCGGCTTCAGCCTCCGGAGCTAAACTGCAAGGCCGGGATCTCGAACGTGCGATAGAGCAGTTCCAATCTGAGCCTGATGACGAGAGGGCTCATCAACGGTGGAAAAAGATTGAGACATCAGTGTTCGGTGCGCAGTATGAGGACTGATGGCAAAGGTAAACTGGCGCAACCTTCCGCGGTGGAGGCGCCGCAAACTCGAAGACCGGGTGCGCGCACGAGAAATCAGCGCGGCCGACATTCGTCTTTTGCAAGAGTGGATCGCGAGCGACCCCGAAGTTCCCGACGGTGACTGGTGCAAGGACTTTGGGTCATTCAAAGTCGCGGGCACGGGATCCGAACCCTCTACCTTCCTGACCAAAGATCAGCCGTGCTGGGGCAAGAAACTTTGAAGTCTAATGCCTACGCTCCCACCAACTCCTTCTTCTCGCTAGGCTCAAACTCCACAATGTACCCCGCGACCGCGCTAGCCGCGACCGTCAGCGGAGAGGCCAGATACATCTGCCCCGGCCCACTACGTCCGGGGAAGTTGCGGTTCTGCGCGCTGATCACTATCTGGTCCGGACGCGTCGAAACTCCCGGCCCAGCGTTAATGCAGGCGCCGCAACTCGGCTCGATCACGATCGCGCCCGCCTTCTGAAAAATTTCCAGATAGCCGCGCCGCATGCAGTACTCTCGCGTCTCCTGCGACCCAAACTGAATATAAAACTTGCACGAGTCAGCCACGCGCTTGCCTTGCTTGAGCGCATCGGCGAGCACGGCGGCGTACATGTCCATGTCTTCATTCTTGCCCGCAGTACATGTACCGCCATACGCAATCTCCACGGGCACCGGCGTGTTCAACTCGCGAATGTATTTTCCATTCCCCGGATCGCCCGGCGTTGCCACCATGGGCGTAATCTCCGCCGCATCGAGTTCGATGACATGCGCATACTGCGCTCCCGGATCGCTGTACAATCCCTCGATCATCTTCTCGGCCTTGCCGCGGTCCATGCTGCGCCGCTCGACGAGAAAATCGACCGCCTTCTTGTCGGGAGCGACGATGCCGGTAAACCCACCTATTTCAGCGGCCATGTTAGTCATGGTGGCGCGCTCATCCACGCTGAGTTCTTCGATGGCCCCGCCCGCGTACTCCATCACTTTGGCCAGTGCTTTGCCGCTGCGCACGTACTCGAGGCTGAGAATCTTCAGAATAAAATCCTTCGCGGTAACGTTATTGTGCTGCTTGCCGCGAATAACCACCCGCACTGACTCCGGTACCTTCACTCGTACGTCTTTCGTGATCCATGAGTTGAAGACATCGGTCGTGCCAATGCCGAACGCTACGCATCCAATCGCGCCCACATGCGGCGTGTGCGAATCTGAACCAATATTCAACTGCCCCGGCAGGGCATAGCTTTCCAGCACAATCGAATGGCAAATGCCTTCGGAGCCTTTACGATCTTTCAATTCACCATGCAGCTTGATGCCCTGCTTCGAGGCAAAATCCTGTTGCTTGAGTTTGAGCTGCGTAGCCAGGTCAAGCAGGCCGAGCTTTTTCTTCTCTTCGGAGATGACTTCATCGAGAAACGTCAAATGATCGCGGAAGAAAATAATGCTAGAAGCATCATTCACCTTGGCATCCTTGCCAACATATCGCTCGAAGAAAATCGCCGCCATGGGTGTGACATATTCATGACTGAACCGCAGATCAGCCCGCGCAAAGCCCGAATCGCCGGGCTTGACGCTAGAAACACCAACTTCACCCTTTTCGTTAATCATGTGCCGCGCAAAGATCTTCTCTGCCAGCGTCATCGCACGTGTGGACGCGGGCGACTCGCCCGCGCTGGTAATGGGCGGCAAAAACGCCTTCCCTTGCATGCGCGCCACATTGAACGGAAACAATCCGCCATACTCAATCACCTGCCGGGTAATCTCATCCTCGCCCTTGGTGAACTCACTTAAAGCAACTTCTTCTCCTGCGCGAATTCTATCGATCAAAGAAAAGTCAGTCGAAGTCAGCACGCCCAGGTTCTGGCAATTCTGCTTGTAGATGCGCTCAATATTTTCCGCAATCACCACGCGGATGCC
>Ga0181522_10002356_pt1 | contig 10806 bp, 8 predicted proteins | sample PEATcosm2014_Bin_27_FD_121103 | JGI IMG/M metagenome (GOLD analysis project Ga0181522, IMG submission 121103) | Peatland microbial communities from MTU Mesocosm Facility, Houghton, MI, USA - PEATcosm2014_Bin05_10_metaG | ecosystem: Environmental > Terrestrial > Soil > Wetlands > Peat | place...
CGGCGGCACTACCTCAAGCCCCTTGCGCAGCCGGTCGTAGATGGCGACAATCATGGCCATCTGCGCGGTCAGGTGGTAGCTTTTGCGCACGTTGGCATCGTGGGAGTTGTCCTTCTCGTCGGCGTCGTAAAAGCTGAGCGCCGAGACCGCCGTGCGCAGCACTTCCATCGGAGTCGCCGAAGCGGGAATCGAGCGCAGCAGGCTGACAATGCGGAAGTCCAGCCCCCTGGCCAGCGCCAGCTGCGACTGAAATTCGCGCAGTTCAAACTCGTTGGGCAGGATGCCGTTCCAGAGCAGGTAGGTCGTCTCCTCAAAGGTCGAGTTCTCGGCCAGCTCGTGAATGTCGATACCGCGATACGCCAGTACGCCCGCGTCTCCGTCGATCCAGCAGATCCCGGAGTTCGCCGCGACAATTCCTTCCAGACCCTTACCTTGGACAGCTGTCGACATATCTCTTGGATCTCCCCCTTGCGATGTACTTTTGGCAGGTGCGGTAATTCTTCCGGCCTCCACCCCGGCGACGAGAACCTGTCGCAGGGGACTCCGGTTTCTTTTGAACAGCCCGGCCTCAACAAAATGCAGTAAGGATGTTTATAGCGTAGCCATTCCATGGTTGTCACGGAGTGCGGGACGCTCTAGTCATTCAAATGGGCTTGCGGCCCGGGTTGACGAACCTGTGAGCCAGCCGCGGAATGGACAAATTCAGCTTTTTTCAGCATTCCCCGGGTTCTTTCTATATCCTGTAGTTTCCCCCGGAGAGGTGGAGCGGATGCTCCGCAATCCGGTTTGCCGGGCTCGTTCCCGGCGCAAACCTGGAGAATTCGGGATAGAGAATCCTCCTTAACAGCATCGAACTAAACAAAATGGCGCCTTCCCCGCGCGAAGTGCCTTCAGGCACAGATTGAAAACCGGGGGCCGAATCGCCACAAAGAGGAGAATCAATCAAATGAGCGAAAGTGAAATTGAAGATACCCCAAGGTCGTATTCCGGTGCACTGCTCGCAGTCATTGCCGTCGCCCTCGTGGGTGCATTGGGCGGCCTGATCTGGAGCTACACACTGAGCAGTAAGCTAAGCACTCAGCAAACGGAGCTGGCCGACGCCAAGCAGCAAAATGTGAAGCTGGCCGCCGAGTTGCGCGAAACCGATGCGCGCCTCAAGGTCGCCACCGATGAACTGGGCCAGTCAATGCACCTTAGCCAGGCGGACATGGAAAGGCGCGCCCAGGATATCCTCCGCCGCGAACAGGCCGAGGAGGCCAACAGCAAACGGCTGGAGAGTGCCCAGCAGCAGACCGCGCAGCAGGTAACGGCCGTTTCCAGTGAAGTCTCGGGCGTCAAGACCGACGTAGGCGGTGTCAAGACCGACCTGAGCAAGACGCAGAGCGATCTGGCCAACGCCGTCAGCCAGTTAACGTCGATGAAGGGTGATTTGAGCGACCACACCAGCCTGATCGCCCGCAATCGCGACGAACTCGAGACGCTGAAGCACAAGGGCGACCGCAATTACTACGAGTTCACCCTGGCCAAGGGCCAGAAGAAGCCCGTGGGCACCGTCAGCCTTGAATTGAAGAAGGCCGATGGAAAGAAAAGCCGCTATACGCTGGTGGTGTATGCCGACGACAAGCAATACGAGAAGAAAGACCGCAATTTGAACGAGCCGCTCCAGTTCTACGCGGGCAAGGACCCGGCTCTTTACGAAATCGTGGTCAACACGGTGAGCGCAAAGAATCAGGTCTCTGGCTATCTGTCCGCTCCCAAGGGCGCGCCGGCTCCGCCTACTGTTCAGTAACCGCAGAGTGGGGCGCGAGGGTGAGGCTGGGCTGATACTGGAAAGCGAAAGTAAAGCTCAGGTCTTTTCTCGCGTCCCATTGCTGCTTCGACACCCGGAACGAAGAAACGAAGGTCCCTTCCACGGTTTGGCCGGGGTTGATCGTGGTTTCCTGCGATAACCCTTTCTCGTGCCGCGCGGCCAGTTCCGGGTAGGCGATAAAGACGCGATCGTAGTCGGTCAGCGTGGCCGCGTAGCTGGTATGCAGCCCGTCTTCCAGCGTGGCATTGGTCGCAATCTGGTAAAGGAATAGCGGCTTGTCGCCCTGGTTGTGCAGCTTTACATGGGCAAAGACCAGCACATGATCGAATGTCTCCTGAGCCATGGCCGCGCCGGCGGCGTCAAGCCCCGAGGTTACGGTGTGCCGCGGGTGGGCCCATACCTGCACAATTTCGCCGGTAGCCGCGGGCGGCTTTTGGCCCAAAAGCACATAAAGTGCAATGACAACAGTAACCAGTACCGCCGCTGCTATCGTGGCGAGGACAACGTGGCTGGATCCCTTGGTGAGTTCTTCACCCCGGGCGGCATCGTCTAGCTCTTCGGGCGAATCCTGATGGAGTAGGCTCATAGCGCCCTTATCTTACCTCCAGGAACATTAGATGGGCCACGAAATCCGGCTATCCTCAATGGATTGCGCGCGAAATCGTAACCTGAGGGATGCTCTTTGAGGACGAAGGGATGCTCTTGGCTACCCAGTGACGATTCCCGCACAAACGGTCAGGTGATGAAAAGACGGGATTGTCGGCAAGACACCCACGTCGATCCGAATCGATCCGCGCTGACTCTCACGGCCTTGGCCTCAACGCCGCCAGAAACTCCTCCGCCGCCAGCGTATTCAGCACATCGCCCGGCCCCAGCCAGGCGCGGCGCAGTTGCTTGACGCCATAACCCATCTTTCCGAGGTTGCGGGCGTCGTGCGAGTCGGAACTGATGACGATGCGGCAACCCAGCTCCTTTGCCAGGCGCAGGTCGCGATCGTTCAAGTCCAGCCGCTCGGGCGCTGCATTATGCTCCGCGGCCACGCCCAGTTCCGCGGCCCGGCGCAGCACCACTCCCATGTCAAGCGCAAAGGGCTCCCGGCGCAACAGCAGCCGGCCGGTGGGATGCCCCAGGATCCGCACATACGGGTTCTCGATGGCTTTGAGAACCCTCGCGGTCATCTCCTCGCGGCTCTGCTCAAAGCGCGTGTGCACGCTTGCAATCACCACATCCATCTGTGCCAGTACTTCGTCGTCCAGATCGAGAGAGCCATCGGCCAGAATGTCCACTTCAATGCCGGCAAAGACCCGAATGTGGCCCTCCATCTGCCGGTCCACATCCTGGATGCGCTCCACCTGTTCGAGCGCGCGCTTGTCATCCAGCCCGTTGGTCATGGCCAGGTTCTTCGAGTGGTCGGTGATGGCGATGTAGGCATACCCGCAGGCCAGGCCGGCCTCGGCCATCTCCCGGATACTGTTGCGTCCGTCGGTAGCCGTGGTGTGCATGTGCAGATCGCCGCGTATGTCCTTTTCTTCGATCAGGCGGGGCAGCGAGTGATGCGCCGCGGCTTCAATCTCGCCCAGGTTTTCGCGCAACTCGGGTGGCATCCAGTCCATTCCCAGCGCAGCGTAAATCTCCTCCTCGGTAGCCGCGGCCACAACCGACTCGTCGCTCAGCCGGGCCAGCGCCCACTCGCTTAGCGTATAGCCCATCTTGAGGGCTCTCTGGCGCAGCGCCACATTGTGCGCTTTGGAGCCGGTGAAGTATTGCAGCGCGGCGCCGTAGACTTCCGCCGGCAGCAGCCGCACATCCACTTGCAGACCGTCACCCAAGTGGAAGCTGACCTTGTTTTCGCCTTTGGCGATGATGTCGTGAATGCCGGGGTAGGCAGATACATGCTCCACTGCGGCCTCGGTGTGTTCCGGAAGGCAGGCCGGTCCCGTTACAAGCAGGTCCAGGTCACCGGCCGTTTCGCGTCCCCGGCGCAGAGAACCGGCCGGAGTCACTTTCTCAATGCCATCAAATGCCAACAGGTAAGCCGATATGCGGTCGGCTGCCTCCTGGGCAGCGTCGATGCGGAATCGCCCGGAGCTGCGGCGATAGTCCTCGATCCCTTTGCGCAGTTTTTCTATTTGTTTCTCGCCCATGCGCGGCAAACCGGCAAGGCGGCCTTCTTCAATGGCTTGGGCAAGCTGGTCGATGCTGGCGATTTTGGCGGCATCCCACAGCAGAGCCACAGTCTTGGGACCCATGCCGGGCAGCTTCAAAAGCTCCAGCAGGCCCGCCCCGTACTTGGCCAACAGCGCTTCGCGCAGTGGCAGTGTGCCGGTGGAAGCAATGGCCTGAAGGTTCGCCGCCATGCTCTTGCCGATGCCCGGGATCTCCAGCAGCCGTGCTGTCTCAGCCGCCGCGGCCACCAGATCCACCGTGGTTTGCTCGGCGGCTTCTGAAGCGCGGCGATAGCTGCGGATGCGAAAGGAGTCGCCACCGTCTATCTCTAAAAGATCTGCGGTCTCAGCCAGCAGCCGCGCCATTGAAACGTTGTCCATCGGCTCGGGCACTCCCGTCTTTGTGGGCCGGCCAAGATCGGACACGTTCTTGCTAAGGGGGAGGGAACCAGAGCCGGCTGGCGGAAGTTTGAATGCTTACTTACTCCCGCAAACCGGAACATTCTTCGTCTGAAGCGTTTACGCGGCCCCCATTTAAATGTGACAAGCCGGCTGACGATTGGCGCAACTCACACCAGCCACCCGAAGGTGGTCTTGCACTCATGCCTGGTGGTATGCGCCGCTAGGCTGCGTTATGGGCGGCTGCGTCTCTCATGCGGACAACTGCGTCCGCCTGGGGACCTTTCTGACCTTGGACGATGTCGAACTCCACATCATCGCCCTCTTTCAGCGTTTTGTATCCGTCCAGTTGGATCGATGAATAGTGAACGAATACATCCGGTCCGTCTTCGCGTCCGATGAATCCGTAGCCCTTGGCGTTGTTAAACCACTTGACCTTACCTTTGTACTGAGCCACAGGCTCCTGCCTTCCTTGGTTCGTGCAACTACCCCGGTGAGCGGGGGGAATTACTCACCGGCTTGAGGTTTTGACGACAGAAGGCGCGGAAAGGTTGATTCGCCCTTTACAGCGCCTTCTCAGAGAATGAGACGGAACACGGCTGCATTTCGCTCTTGGCAGCCAGTCCGTTTTGCCGCCTCGAGAGGGGAACCGCCGTCCACATTCCCCGACAAAAGTCAGCAGTTCGAACCGTTTGCCTCAATCCTCTGCGACTCTCAGAGTATAGGAAGAGACTTTGCGGGCATCTCTTGACAAAGAGCAAAATGCCCGGTGGATTTGTAAAAAAAACCTTACTTCTTCCGCTTTCCGCCGAGCCGTGTAAACAGAAGCACGCTCGTCAGCGTCTTACCGTCCAGAATTGCGCCCTTCTCAATCATCTTCAAAACTTCTGAGAGCTTGACTAGGCGGATCTCAATCTGTTCATCGTCTTCCGGATGGGCATTGCCAGCCACAAGTCCTTCAGCCAGAAAGACTTTCATTGATTCGCCCAGAAATCCCGGGCTGGCGTAGTACTCCACCATGGGCCTCCACTTTTTCGCTTGGTAACCCGTCTCTTCTTCCAGTTCCCGCTTGGCGCCTGCCAGTGCATCCTCGCCCAGCTCCAGCTTGCCCGCCGGCAGCTCCCACATGAACTGGTTCGCGGCATGGCGATACTGGCGCTCCACCACGATCCAGGGATCTTTTTTGTTTTTGCCATTATTGTCCATGGCCAGGATGACCACGCTTCCGTTATGGCGGACGACGTCGCGAACGCTTTCCTTGCCGCCCGGTTCGATCAACTGGTCACGCAGTATCCGGAACAGCGGCCCTTCAAAGACACATTCCGAGCTAATCACCTGGGCAGTCTCTACCGTCGTCTCAACCGGAAGACCGGCCGCCTGCTGTTTGGCTATCTTTGAATGCTTGCTCTTCCTGGCCCTTGCGGTCTTGGCAGTCTTGGGCTTCATCGCCTTGGCTGCCTTGGGCTTCTTGTTTACCCCTTTTTTTTGCTTGGCGATTTTGGTTTTCTTTTTGACGGCCTTCACCTTTTTGGGCGCAACGGGCTTCGGCTTGGCAGCTTTCACTGTGTCCTTCTTCTTCTTTGCCATTCGAGTCTCACTCCTCCGGGCGCAATTGTGCGCAATCAGATAACGAGTATACCCACACCAGGCTAATGCGCGGCGCCGAACGCCGGTTGGTGCATCGATTACGCCCGGCGTGGCATCCTTAACTCAGCCGAATTCCATTTCTCGCCTCGAGCGGGAATCTCCCAGAGGCATATGAGCCGGAAGAGATCGAATTGTCGACCGTAGATTGCCATCCTATTACCGTGGCGCCGGGTCTGAGCAGGCTGTACCTCGACTACTGCTCCGGCCGAACGCAGGGACACGAGTCGGTTCGCCCGTTCTACTCCTCTTTTCCGCCTGACCGGAACTGGTTCGCGGCCGCTGAAAACCGTCCGCTTCCATCGCACCGGCAGCAACTGGTCAGCTTGCTTGCCGCGCAGAACCCCTCGCCGTCCGCCGCACCTGCGCTTGCCGCCCTGGACCAGGGAGCCGGCGTTGTAGTGACCGGGCAGCAGGTGGGACTGTTTGGCGGGCCTCTGTTCACGCCCTTCAAAGCGGCCACGGCACTGGCACAGTCGCGCCTCGCTACCCAGGTCGGCAAGCCTCACGCAGCCATCTTCTGGCTGGCAACCGAAGACCATGATTTCGCCGAGATCAACCATGTCGTCTTTCCTGCCCGCCGCGAACTGCGTAAGCTGGCCTACACGGCAGCGCCTCAAGCTGCCAGGCCAGTGGGCGGCATTGTGCTTGACGACTCCATCACGCCGCTGCTCGATCAGGCGTGGGAGCTGCTTGGCGCATCCGATGCCATGGATGCGCTGGCCGAGGCATACCGTCCCGGCCAGACCTTCGCCCAGGCATTCGCTTCGTTTTACTCCAAGGTCTTTGCCGCCCAGGGATTGCTCATCCTCGATGCGGCGGGGAGTGAGTTTCACCGTATGGCCGCGCCGGTGTTGCGCGCCGCCCTGGAGCGCGCCGACGAACTGCACGCGGCTTTGCTGGGCCGCAATCGCGAACTCGAAGCCGCCGGCTATCACGCCCAGGTGGCCGTGGCGCCCCAATCGAGCCTCTTGTTCCTCATCGACGACCGCAGCGGCGCGCGCCTTGCACTCAAGCGAATCGCCCCATCGGCAACGGAGCCCGCCGGCCTTTGGCAGGCCGGGAAGCGGAGCTTTTCTACTGCCGAACTGGTCGGGATTCTCGACGCCGAGCCCGAGCGCATCTCCCCCTCCGCGCTGCTGCGGCCGGTGTTTCAGGACTTGCTGCTCTCCACTTCGGCCACCGTCGGCGGCCCGGCCGAGATTGCTTACTTTGCCCAGTCGGCGGTGTTGTTCGAGCGCATCCTGGGCCGTGTTACGCCGTCGCTCCCTCGCTTTTCCGGAACCCTGATTGAACCGGCTGTTGGCGAGTTACTGCGCAAGCACGAGTTGACTCTGGAACGGGTCTTTGGCCAGACGGCGGATTCGCTGGCGCAGTTGCTGGCCGCGCGGGCGATGCCGGTTGAAGGGAAGCGCAAGCTGGCCTCGGCAGGCACAGCGCTCGATGCCGAGCTGGCCGTGCTGCTTGAGTGGATGCACTCACAGGACGCGGGCCTGGCCCGGTCGGCAGAGACCGCGGCCAGCAAGATGCGCTACCAGATGAACCGGCTGCGGCGGCTGGCCGCCAACTTCCAGTTGCAGCGCGAAACCTCGCTCGGCCGTCACGCGGAGACCATCGTTCAGGCACTCTATCCCGACGGCACTCTTCAGGAGCGGCTACACGGCGCAGCCTACTACTTTGCGCGCTACGGCCTTGAACTGGCAGAGGATCTGACCGCGCGTGCCGCGAATCCGTGCCCCGGACACATGGCGCTGTGGCTATAATCCAGAGCCAGCGGTAAAGAGGCTATCCATGAGACAGATCTTGGCAATTGTGGCCGCCGGTGTGCTGGCGGCTTCGGCGGCACTGGCGCAGCAGCACCCGTGCGCAACGCCCGGCAATAACAACGACTTTCTCGGCATCCAGACCATTCGCCTTTGGCCCGGCGACGCACCCGAAGCGAAGGGCAAAGCCTGCGAAGACACGCCCGCGCTAACCATCTTTGAGCCGCAGCAGGGCAACGCGAACGGATCGGCGGTCGTGGTGTTTCCGGGCGGCGGCTACCAAGGACTCGCCGGCAACCTGGAAGGAACCCAGATAGCCAGTTGGTTCACCGCTCATGGCTTTCGCGCGTTCATCCTCAGCTATCGGCTCTCGTCGCACGGCTACCTGCTGCCGGTGCCATTGCTCGATGCGCGCCGCGCCATCCAGACAGTTCGCGCCAGGGCGCGCGACTACCAGATCGATCCCAATCGCATCGTGGTCATCGGCTTCTCGGCCGGCGGCCATTTGGCTGCGCTCTCAGGAACTCAATTTGTCCCCGGCAAGCCGGATGCCGAGGACTCGATCGAGCGAGTCAGCAGCCGCCCCGATTTTCTGGTTCTGGGCTACCCCTGGATCGGAGCCGTCTCCTCGGACACATCGCACCTGAGCTATTGCAAGCTCTACGACGTGATGGACCGCTGCGAGGCACTGCGCACGGCATACTCTCCCGACCTTTTCGTGACCAAAGACACGCCGCCGACATTCCTCGTCCACACCTTCGACGACGTGACGGTACCGGTGGAGCAGGGGTTGCGCTTCTACGAGGCGCTGGTCAAGGCAGGCGTTCCATCGGAGGCGCACTTCTTTGCCCACGGCGCACATGGCGCGGGTTTGGGAAAGGGCGATGCCGCGTTGGACCAATGGCCGAACCTGCTGGAAACATGGCTCCGCGCACAGGGATTGCTGACCACAGACAACAAGAAGTAGAGTCCATGTGCGCTCAATTCGTCTGTCAATCGGAGGAGATTAGTGGCCCACGGAAGAATGGCCAATCGATGCCAGCGCGGGGGACAAATCAAATTTGTTTTTTCGGAGCTTAATGTTGCGGTCTCCGTGGGGCTTGAGTTTGAGATTCAACCGATGGACTTCTTCGGATTTGTAATCGCCTCCAGCCTCTATGGCGAAGATATGGAAGTTGACCGTGCCTTTTCCGTCAATGGCCTTGGTGACGCCAAAGGAGATCTCGATTTCGGCCGACTCCCAGTCGATCTTCGCGCTTTTGCCTGACTTGCGGAGGTTCTCTTGGGCCAAGTCAATCTCTTCTCGCACCTGACCGATGAGTTCGGCAATGCCAATTCGTTTTGGGGTCCCCATATGTTCCCCTCCAATACTGCGGAGCCATTTTACAGGTTAAGATTGCCTGCTGGGCATGTGGGCATAAAATTCAAAGCAACGCCGTACCGTTCTCCTCGGAGGTCCTTAGCTCATGAAAGCCTTTCATCGGCTCGCTTTCTGCATTTTGATCGCGCTTGTCTCGTTCCTCCTCAACGCCTCAGCGCCGGCACAGGAGACGAAGCCACCTGCGCAGCCGCCCGCGGCAGGCGCCGACCAGCATAAGGACGGCGACAAGGACGAAAAGCCGGTTCCCCCGGAGAAGCCCATCGCCACCCATCACGAACTCGCTCTCGGCGGCAAGACCCTCAAGTACACGGCAACCGCCGGCACCCTCATCATTCGCGACGAGGAAGACAAGCCCTACGGCAGCGTCTTTTACGTGGCCTACACGCTTGACGGCGCCGATGTCGCCGCGCGGCCGGTGAGCTTTCTCTATAACGGCGGACCCGGCTCAGCCTCGCTCTGGCTGCACATGGGCTCGTTTTCGCCCGTGCGCATCACCACCGACAGTCCCAATCCGACCTCTGGGCCACCGTTCAAACTGGTCCCCAACCAGTATTCGCTGCTTGACAGGAGCGACCTCGTCTTCATCGATGCGCCTCTCACCGGCTACTCGCGCGCCGTGGGCAAGGCCATGCCCAAGGACTTCGCCGGCGTTGACCAGGACCTGCATGCCTTCGACCGCTTCATCATTCGCTACTTGACCGTCAATCAGCGCTGGAACTCGCCCAAATTTCTCATCGGCGAGTCCTACGGAACCACGCGCTCCGCCGCCCTGGCCGACATGCTAGGCAACGACGGCGTGCAATTGAACGGAGTCGTGCTGATCTCGTCAATCCTGAACTACAACATCCGCGCCGGCGGGTACGACACGCTCTACGTGGGCAACCTTCCCAGCTACGCCGCGGCGGCCTGGTACTTCAACAAGATTCCCAACAAGCCAGCCGACCTTGCCGCATGGGTTCAACAGGCGCGCGAATTCGCCTCCGGCCCCTACGCGCACGCGCTCTTCGCCGGCCACAACCTGCCGGCAGCGGAACTGGATTCGGTGGCCAAAGAGGTGAGCCGGTTTACCGGGCTCAGCGTGGACTACGTGAAAGAAACCAACCTGCGCATTTCGCCCACCCGATTCAGGAAAGAAGTGCTGCGCGAAGACCGCCGCACCCTGGGCCGCTACGACATGCGCTTTGAAGGTGTAGACACCGACGCTGCCGGAGAAGCGCCCAGCTACGACGCCTCCGATGCGGGCATCAGCGGGGCATTTGTCGCCGCACTGCACGACTACCTCGAGCGCGAACTGAAGTACGAAAGTACCGACGCCTACCGGCCCAGCGCCGGCAACATTGGCCAATGGGACTGGAAGCACCGGCCCACCAGCGGCGGCACTGGCCAAGGCCCCGGCGGCGAACAGGCCCAGCCGTATGTCGCTGCGGATCTCGCCAGCGCCATGCGCAAGAATCCGCACCTCAAAGTCTTTTCGGCCAACGGCTACTTCGACCTGGCCACGCCCTTCTTCGAGACCGAGTACGATCTCTCGCACATGGACCTCGACCCGACGCTACGCGCCAACCTACAGTTCGGCTACTACCCTTCCGGACACATGATTTACCTCAACATCGACGCGCTGAAGCAGTTGAAGGACGACCTGGC
>Ga0181522_10002357_pt1 | contig 10805 bp, 12 predicted proteins | sample PEATcosm2014_Bin_27_FD_121103 | JGI IMG/M metagenome (GOLD analysis project Ga0181522, IMG submission 121103) | Peatland microbial communities from MTU Mesocosm Facility, Houghton, MI, USA - PEATcosm2014_Bin05_10_metaG | ecosystem: Environmental > Terrestrial > Soil > Wetlands > Peat | place...
TATTCCCGTGCAGATTTTCGGCACCGATTTGAGCGACAACGTCATTCAGCAGGCGCGCGCCGGCATTTACAAGGAAAGCATCGCCAGCGAGGTTTCAGAAGTACGCCTGCGCCGGTTCTTCCATAAAGTCAGCAACGGCAATTATCAGGTCGCCAAGTCCATCCGCGACATATGCGTGTTTGCGCGGCAAAACGTATTCAGCGATCCGCCATTTTCCCGCATGGATATGATCAGTTGCCGCAACCTGCTCATCTACCTCAGCCCGATTTTGCAAAAAAAAGTCATTGCCATCTTTCATTACGCGCTGAAGCAGGGCGGATTCTTACTGGTGGGCAACACGGAAGGCATCCTCGGATCGGGCGCCGAAATTTTCGACCCCGTCGACCGCAAGAACAAGATTTTCCAGAAAAAAGCCGTGCCCTCGCCGGTGACCTTTGGCTTGGCCATGAGCGCCGTCTCCGCAACCCAGTCAGAGCCGGAGAAGCAGTTGCGCGGCAAAGAGGAAGAAGCGCCCAGACCTGCTGCCGACGTGCAGCGGGAAGCTGATCGCCTGTTGCTCACCAAGTATGTTCCTTCGGCCGTTGTCGTCAACGACGACCTGGAAATTCTGCAAAGCCGCGGCCGTACCAACCGTTTTCTCCAGCTTCCCACCGGGCGCGCCAGCCTGAACCTGATCAAGATGGCGCGTCCCGGCCTGCTCTACGAATTGCGCGCCCTGATTGACCAGGCCCGCAAAAATGGCGTACCGGCTTCGAAGGATGAGATAGTCATCGAAGACGGAAGCGAATCCATCACGGTTCACCTCGAAGTCGTGCCCTTCCGCAGCCCGGCGCGTGATCAGCGGCATTTTCTGGTCTTATTCGAAGAAAAGGACGGGCGGTCTTCGGCTGAACTCCGGATAACGCCCAAGCTGCCTAAAGCGATTGCCGACGCCAAAGACGTGCAGGTCGCGCAGTTGAAACAGGAACTGGCCAGCACAAAGGAATATTTGCAGTCGATCATCGAAGCGCAAGAGGCGACCAACGAAGAGCTGCAGTCGGCCAATGAAGAAATTCAATCGGGCAACGAAGAACTGCAGAGCACCAATGAAGAATTGCAGACCTCGAAAGAGGAACTCGAGTCGGCCAACGAAGAACTGAACACTGTCAATGATGAGATTCAGCACCGCAATCAGCAACTGGCGCAACTCAGCAACGATCTCATTAACTTGCTGAACAGCGCGACCATTCCCATGGTGATGCTGGGCGAAGACCTCCACATTCGCCGCTGCACGCCTGAGGCGGAACGCGTGTTCGGCTTCAGCGATCACGATATGGGCAAGGCGCTCACGCACCTTTCTTTGCATCTCGAGCTTCCGCAGCTCGAGCGCTGGATGCTCGATGTTATGCGCGATGTGAACATGAGAAGCGAGCGCGTGCAGTCCCGCGACGGCAAAAGCTACAAGTTGCGCATCACTCCCTATCGCACCCTGGAAAACAAAATCGACGGCGTGGTATTGACCCTGCTCGATATCAGCGATCTGGTCCCCACGCGCGCGTAGCACTTGGGCGGAGACTCGATTTGAACCGCCGTCTCGATTCGAAGGGGTGGTTCGATTTGAAAGGGCGCGGCTCTGCCGCTGCGGTGCGGGCACGAAGAAGAGTTTTTCAGCCGCCTAAAACTTCTCGCCCAGGCGCTCCAGTTCGCTTTTCAGACGGTACAGGTTGTTCTGAAGCCAGTACGCATCTTTCTCGCTGAATCTTATCCTTTCGCGCAGCCGCAGGATCGCATCGTAGGCCTTGCGAGCGTTTCTTTGAGTGCGTTCTCTCTTGACGGGGTCGTCTGTTGCCTGCATGGCCATCCCTGAAAACATTAGCGCGGTGGCCATGTCAGTTTTGAGAAAATCAGCCCCCGTGCGATTAAGCTCATTGCGAGACGCAACCAACTCGTCGAAAGTAGGCTTTCGCGTTCGGTAGGCACGATCCGGCGGTTTGTTTTCGCGCGGCATTTTGCTCCGATGATCCCCTGCGCGGAGGGTTGGTGAAACCACAACTGAGAATAAAAATATTAGGCCCGAAGCCGGCCCGATAGCTCTAACTCGCCTTGCGATGACTCAACGTCGGCGTCACATAATTGGGCAGTGCATCGGCCCGCGGAATCTCCAGCATCCCGGGATGTTGCGGCAGCGGTTGCAGGCGTTTAACCTGCAGCCCCTGCACGCTGTCCTGCAATGACTTCAATGAGCTCGTAACCTCATTACGCAAGGCCATCATTTGCTCGTGCAGTCGGCGCATTTCGGCGATGCCGGTCTTTATGGAGTCGGTAAAACGATGAGTATCCGGAAAATCGCTGCGTGTAAGGTGAAAAGCCGCCCGTATGGGACTCGCTGCAACCCAAGCATCGATCTCCGCGCGCGTCACCACAACCGAGCCTCGCGGCTTGCCCGCCGGACGCCGCACCGGCAATCCCAACTCGCGCTCATAGCGCTGCACCGTGCGCACACCTTTGCCTAGATAGTTCGCGATTTCTTTCCAGCCGCTCAGAAATTGCGGCGCTTCCATGTTGTTGCGGTCGGTCTTCATGGCTGGAACCCCAGTTTTTCCGTTGCGGAATTAATTGCTACCACGGATAAACAGATTTTAGCACCGGCTGTACAGCCTGCCACTACTTTTTCCAACGCCTCCCATTCCCCGAGCGAGAGCAGGAATATTCCTGGAAAAGTCAGATAGATGACACGGCTTGAGGCGGCGCGGCAGCGCGGAATTGTTAGCGGAGTACCTCGAAACCTTGTGGCAAGAGTCAGCGCCGGTTGGCGGCGCGGATCACACCCTGCGGCAGTTGCACTTTGTTTAGTGCCAGCTTCACCACGTGACATTGCTCATGCACGGGCATTCCGTGTTCATCGACCTTGCATTCTTCAAGGCTGATCACCTTGCCGCAGATCCAGCAAAGATGCGGTGCCTGTTTGGGAGGGAAAGATAGCGTCTCCATTTTCGTCTCCTGTGCGGCTTTAACTCATCAATTCACAAGAGACCGCGCACTGCGTGGCGCGGCGGTTAAGTGGGTTGATTAAACCAATTCTAGCAAGGCCGAAATTTGTTTCGCAACTGCCAAAACTTTTTCCACAGCCTTCACCCAAAGGCAGGAAATCAATCGCCTCCTGGATACACTCCTCAGTCGGATGGCCAGCCTCCAAAGGCCGCATAACGCTCCTGCCTCATCCTTATTCGCGTGTTTCGCTTCAACAGCACATGCGGATATTCCTGTTGAAGTTGCTCATACTTTGCAGTGCAAAGTACTTGACATTTCTCGCAATCCGCGGTTATCCTTTGGCAAATGTCCGATTCGCGCCAGCAGCGCTTGCGAAGATTTCACCGGCCAGCGCCGAGCCGCGCGGCCATTCCCAATCCGGTCGATGATCTGCGCTTCATCCGCGACACCATGGAGCGCTCGGCCGCCTTCACCGCCGTGCCCGGATGGGGGATGGTAATTCTGGGTTCGACCGCACTCGCCGCCACTGCCTTCGCGGCAAGGCAGGCCAGCCCAAGCGCGTGGTTGAAAGTTTGGATCGCAGAAGCTTTTCTCGCGGCGTTAATAGCTTTTCTTTCCATGCGCCGCAAAGCCGACCGGCGCGGCCTGCCCCTGTTTTCCGGCCCCGGTCGCAAGGTTGCTCTCGGCCTGTTTCCGCCGCTGATCGCCGGTGGTTTCCTGACTTTCGTTCTGCAGCGCGGCGGCCTCCAGTCCGCCCTGCCGCCACTTTGGTTGCTGCTCTACGGTGCGGGCATCATTACCGGGGGCGCGTTCTCGGTTTCCATCGTCCCTGTGATGGGGCTTTGTTTCATGGTGACGGGCGCGTTGGCCGTGATCGCCCCCGCGGCCTGGTCCACTTTCTTTCTCGCGGCTGGCTTCGGCGGCCTGCACATCATTTTCGGAATTCTCATTGCCCGGAGGTATGGTGGCTAGAGCTTTAGCGCAACGCCGCAGGCCGACGAAGCCCGCACCCACGGTCCGCCCGCAGCCCCCGGCTCGCGCCCTGGTGCTGCCAGAACTCGATCGCCTGATTCACGAACGCATCCGGCTAGGCATCGTGAGCGCTCTGGCGACCAATCCCAGCCTCAGCTTTAGAGATCTCAAACGCGTTCTCAAAACCACCGACGGCAACCTCAGCGTGCACGCCCGCAAGCTCGAAGAAGCTGACTACATTTCCTGCCTGAAATATTTTGAGGGACGCGTGCCTCGTACCGAATACCGCCTGACGGCCAACGGCCGCCGCGCCCTCGCCGAGTATCTCGATCAGATGGAAGAGTGGATCCGGGTCACGCGCGAGTAATATATTTCCTGAACATACTTTGCTATACAAAGTACATTGCACGATTGCAGGAAATTCGAACGCCAGAGGCGTCAGCCATGCCGAAGCCCGCGAACCCGACATCTTTCTCTTTCGCCGATGCTGTGCGCTTCTGGGAGCACCGTCGCATCCATTACAACCTGGCGCTGATTGCGGTCGTGATCTTTTGCTTGCTGATGGACTGGCAGCATTTCCATCGGGCTTTCAATCTCGCATCCCTCGGCCCGCTTGCCGTGCTGGCGCTTCTCGCCAACCTCTGTTACACCGCGGCCTATGCTGCAGATGCCGTCGTGCAGCATCTTCTTGCGGATTCCTCATGGCACTCAGCACGTTGGCTGTTATGGATTGCAGGAACGATCCTCGCCGTCCTGCTCGAGAGTTATTGGATCAACGATGAAATCTATCCCGGAATAACACCCAGCGCTGCTGTCGCGCAAAATCAAAAGGTGGTCTCTTGAGGAATTGAGCCAAAGCCGAACCCCTCGAGAGAGCCACCTCTGGACGAAGCGGGTGGTCGTCTTACGTGACCACGATGTTACGTAACCCTCGATGTTACATAACCGGATGTTACATAACAACGAACACGGCAATCCGTACGCCCGGATGCAGCAAATCGAACAGAAAGTATTCGCCGTCGATGTAGTCGATATAGCAATCGTCGGTGTAAGCCCAACCCACCGGCCAGGCATCCACCAATTCAAACGAGTAACCCCCATACTGAAACTGCGGCTGCCCCGAAACAATTACGCTTTGCGCCCGGAACGTGTGGCTGCGTCCAAAGTGCGCCTGAAACTTGTCATCCGGAATGTGGCCGCCCCTTCCTTGTGGCCGTGCGCTGCCGGCCTGCTCTGGATGCCCCTGCGGCGTGTTCTGCGCAGCAGCCGGTTGCCCAGGATGGTCGGGAGTCCCGTGATCCTGCATTTCCTGATGGCCTTGCACATTCTGATCACGTGTCTTCTCATCCTGCTGTTGCGTCTTCTCGTCTTGCTTTTCCTGCTTTGAAGGCTTCGCCGTATCCTGCTTTGGCGGCTTGGCCTCATCCTGCTTCGCCTCAGGCCTGCTGTCATCCTGCGGCTTGTCTTGCTGCTTCGCGTCCTGCGCATAGAGAAACGATGACGCGCCCAACAATCCCAAAACTAACATCCGAGTCCCAAGTCTCAAACAGCGCATATGTCCTCCCGGACATCGTGAATTAAAATCCTGTCTTTGTTCCCCAACTCAGACGTGCTTCAGTGGCGGTGTCTGAGATGCCAACTTGCGCCCGTCTCAGATGACAGGGAAATCCCCTAGAGAGCGATCGAAACAACTGTAGGAAGAAAGTTCCTGGTGGCAGGATTGCCTCAAGAACGAACTCGGCAGAGCCAAGTTCCCCGTGAAACCCCGTGTTCCCCGTGTTTAAGAGTTCAGTCCTTGGGGCTCGCGAAAAACTTAACGGTGAGTGGTTTTTTGCGACGCTACGCGCACGCTGTTCGGCTTCGATCCGCTAAGCGCGAAAAACAGAATGTAGAGGTAGCAAATCACCGGCAAAAAGAACGCGTGGTGTATGCCGATGCGGTCGGCAATCGCGCCCTGCGCCAGCGGGATAATCGCTCCGCCGACAATTGCCATGATCATGATCCCCGAACCGTCGCCGGTAAGCGGCCCCAGTTCAGCCACGCCCAGCGTGAAAATACTGGGGAACATGATGGAATTAAAGAAGCCCACCAGGATGATGCTCCACATGGCAAGATGCCCGTTGGTGAGCATCGAGATTGCTACGAGCGCACTCGTTGAGATGGCGCAAATTCCCAGCAACACTCCCGTTTTTGCAGTGGCTGTGCCTCCGCGCAGCATCGCCACCAGGGCGATCGTGGCTGCCGCGATCGCAACCAGAGCGAACAACGGACGCCCCGCAACCACCAGCCATGCAAGCCATGTTAGATTCGGCACTCCCGGCTGATACCCGGCCGGCATGTGGGATTCAATCGGATAGGAGAGCAGGATTAACGCGATGCTGATGGCTGTTACCAGGCCCATGTATGTAGCCTTCGCGCCTCCCAGGAAATTTGAACCGATGAATCGCCCAAGCATCGCTCCGCCCCAGTAGAACGCCACGAAGCTCGCCGCCAACTTTTCGGTAAATCCGCCGATTTCCGGCTGGCTGAAATAATTCACTAGAAAGCTTCCGATGGAAACCTCCGCGCCCACGTAAACAAAAATTGCGATCGCGCCGAAAATCAGGTTGCGATGGTTCCAGATGGAGTCATTCACCTTTTCGCCGACTTTATGTTGAGCCTGTGGGATTGTCGGCAGCTTGAAAGCGCCGATCACGATTGCCAGCAGCACCAACGCGATGCCCAAGCCTACGTAGGGCGTCTTAACGGTTGCGGCCTCGTGCAAGCGATAGGCGTGCAGCGCGTCCGGCGCCATGGCGCGCATCTCTTCAATGGATTTAGGAGCGGCGCTCAGAATCAGCAACCCGCCGAAGAACGGAGCCAGAAAAGTTCCCAGGGAGTTGAACGCCTGTGTCAGGTTCAGTCGGCTCGACGCCGTCTCAGGCTTACCGAGCACGGTCACATAAGGATTAGCCGCCACCTGAAGGCAAGTGATACCAGCGGCCAGAACGATGAGTGCAACCAGGAACAGGGGATATAACGCAACACCTGCAGCCGGCACAAAAAGAAATGCGCCCGCGCCCATCGTGAGTAATCCGACAACCATCGAACGCTGGTATCCAATCCAATCCACGAGTTTGGAAGAAGGGAAGGAGAAAGCGAAATATGCCCCAAAAAAAGCGAGTTGGATGTACTGGGATTGCTTGTAACCCAGGCCGAAAATCGACTTCAGGTGCGGCACCAGAATGTCGTTCAGGCAAGTCAGAAATCCCCACATGAAAAACAGCGTGGTGACTACCGCCAGCGGCACAGCGTAAGAGGAGCGGTCATTAGCTGTCTGGGTTGGCGCCGGGCTCCCGGGGGATGCGATAGGCATGTGTGCGGATGAACTCCGTCAGTTATATCCCCGCATCATAGCATCCCGGAATATCGATTTTGCTCACGGCCCGTTTTTGATATTTACCCTGTGGAACCCCGTGCCCTCTGTGGTTAAGGTTTTCTATTCTCGGATTTGAGCGGAGTACGCAGAAAATGCTCCGGCCCTCATCGGCCCTCCGCCGCCGGACTGTCCACCTGCAACTTCACCAGCCAATTCGCCGGCTCGGGCAGAATAGCAAAAGTCGGCAGCTTCCCGCGCACCATCGCAACCTCATCGCAATTGTGATATCGCGGACAAACATGGCAATCCTTATAAATTTTGTCCGGCAAATCTTCCCGCCGAACAATGGCAAATCCCTGTCTCGCAAAAAATTCCGGCGCGCGCGTGAACAGGCAGATGCAATCGACCCGCTGCCGTCTGGCCTCGGCCATCAAAGCCTTCATCAGCATGCTGCCGCCGCCGTGTCCCTGCGCCCGCGGCCCCACGGTGATCGAGCGAATTTCCGCCAGGTGCATGCCATAGAGATGCAGCGCGCCGCATCCGATAATGCGGCCTTCGCTTTCCAGCACCACAAAGTCGCGGATGTTCTCGCAGATTTCCGGCAGCGTGCGCGGCAGCAGCGTTCCGTCGCCGGAATAGGTCGAAATCAGCTCATGGATGGCCTTCGCATCCGGCAAAATCGCTTTACGCGTGCGCATGGACCTCCTCGCGCAGTGATTCGATTTTCCTTTTCGTGGCAGCCAGCGCCTGCCGCACCCTTTCCAGAGCGGTTCCACCAATAACGTTGTGAATGGCGAGCACAACGCCAGGTTTCAGGCACTCGTAGAAACCCGCATCGAACGCCGGATTCAACGCGTGCAGCTCAGCCAGCGAGAGGTCCTGCAACTCGCAACCTTTCTCCAGGCAGACCTTGACGGCCTTGCCGATCTGCTCATGCGCCAACCGCGACGGAACTCCTCGCTCCACAAGATAGGTTGCCGCAGCCCAGGCATTAGTAAATCCTGACTGTGCCGACTCGCCCATACGATCAAAGTTAAACTCGACCGCCTTCATGAAGCCGGTCACCAGCGGCAGCATCGCCAGCATGGCATCGGCCGCGTGAAAAACCGGTTCTTGCGTTTCTTGCAAATCCTTGTTATATGCGAGGGGCAATCCTTTCAAAGTCACGATCAGCGAAGTCGCATCCCCGATCACGCGGCTCGCCTTGCCGCGCACGAGTTCCAGCAAATCCGGATTCTTCTTCTGCGGCATGGCGCTGCTGCCCGTGGAATAAGCCTCGGGTAATTGCACAAATCCGAACTCCTGCGTGGAAAAAAGAATCATCTCTTCCGCCCACCGGCTGAGATGAAGCGCCAGGACCGCAAGCGCATTGACGAATTCGATAGCGAAATCACGGTCGCTCGTTGCGTCAATGCTGTTGGCGGTCGGAGCGGAAAATTCGAGCTCGCTGGCCATGAAAGCACGATCCAGAGCTAGTGTCGCGCCCGCCACAGCACCCGACCCCAGCGGACACACATTCACCCGCTTCCGGCAATCAGCCAGCCGCTCCGCATCGCGCAAAAACATTTCGACATACGCCAGTAGCCAGTGCGCCACCAGCACCGGCTCCGCATGTTGCAGATGCGTATACGCAGGCATGGCCGCCGCGCCCGCCTGCTCGGCCTGACCGGCAAACGCATCGCACAGTTCAGAAATCTCGCTGCGCAACTCATCGATTGCCGCCCGCACATACAAACGCAGGTCCGTAGCGACCTGCTCATTGCGGCTGCGCCCGCTGTGCAACTTGTAGCCAACATCGCCGATCAGCGCGACAAGCTGTTTCTCGACATAGTGGTGAACATCTTCCGCTTCGCTGTCGATTTTTCCATCGGAAACGACCGCTGCCCCGATCTTCTGAAGTCCCTCGAGAATACTGATCAACTCATCCGCCGAAAGCACTCCGGCATTCTTCAGCGCCTGCGCGTGCGCCGCGCTTGCCGCCAATTCATACTTCAGCAAGCGCTGGTCGAAATCAAACGACCGCTGCCACAGTTCAAACTGCGCATCCAGCGGTTGCCGGAACCGCCCCGACCACATCTTCATCGCTCGACCTCCACGCGCTTCCGTGCGCGCGTGCGCGAGGGCAGTCCCAGAATGCGTATGAATCCCTCCGCGTCTTTCTGGTCGTAACCTTCGCCCATGGTGAACGAAGAAAGATCGGTGCGATACAGCGAGTGCTCCGATTGCCGGCTCACCACGGCAATATTCCCCTTATATAAAGAGAGCGTCACGCTTCCAGTCATCTCCATCTGAGTCGCGGTGACAAAAGCATCCAAAGCCTCCCGCAGAGGCGTAAACCACTGCCCGAAATAAACCAGTTCCGCATATTTCAAACTCACGTGCTGCTTGAAATGCGCAACTTCGCGCTCCAGACACAGCGCTTCCAATTCCCGATGTGCCGCCACCAGCAGCGTCCCTCCCGGAGTTTCGTAGCAACCGCGCGACTTGATTCCCACAAAACGATTCTCCACCAGATCGACACGCCCAATCGCATTGCGCGCGCCAATTTCATTCAACAGTTCGACCAGAGAAACCGGATCCAGCTTCATCCCGTTTACAGAAATCGGAGTCCCTTTCTCAAACCCGATGCTCACCTGCTCATTCTTGTCGGGAGCATCCTGCGGCGAGCGCGTCATCTGCCATGTTGAATCTAACGGAGCGTTGCCCGCGTCTTCGAGCTCTCCACCTTCATGGCTAAGGTGCCAAAGATTGCGGTCGCGGCTGTGGATCTTCTCCCGGCTCGCCGCTACCGAAATCCCGTGCTGCTCGGCATAATCAAGGCAATCTTCCCGCGACTTCAAATTCCACTCCCGCCATGGAGCGATCACTTTCAACTCCGGCGCCAATGCCTGATAAGCCAGCTCGAACCGCACCTGGTCGTTGCCTTTGCCTGTGCATCCGTGCGCAACCGCAGTCGCCCCTTCGCGCAGAGCCACTTCCACCTGATGCTTCGCAATCACCGGACGCGCCAGCGACGTCCCCAGCAAATACTTGTGTTCATAGACCGCGCCTGCCCGCAGCGCCGGAAAAACGTATTTCGTGAGAAATTCCTCGCGCAGGTCCTCCACGACAACCTTGCTAGCGCCGGTTTTGTAAGCCTTGTCCACCACGGCCTCGATATCGTCGCCCTGGCCAACATCACCCACCATGGCAATCACGTTGTAGGAATAATTTTCCTTCAGCCACGGAATGATGATCGAGGTGTCGAGTCCTCCGGAATAAGCGAGCACAACTTTTTCAGGCATGGGCGCTCCTTGCGGGCAGGCGGTCTCCGCCGCCCAGCAATAAGTATAGAATCGCTTTCTGCGCGTGCAGCCGATTTTCTGCCTGATCGAATACCGCCGACTGGCGCGAATCGATCACCTCGTCAGTGACTTCTTCTCCGCGGTGCGCCGGCAGGCAATGCATGAACAGCGCGTGCGGCGCGGCTTTCGCCATCAGCTCAGCATTCACCTGATACGGCGGA
>Ga0181522_10002358_pt1 | contig 10802 bp, 10 predicted proteins | sample PEATcosm2014_Bin_27_FD_121103 | JGI IMG/M metagenome (GOLD analysis project Ga0181522, IMG submission 121103) | Peatland microbial communities from MTU Mesocosm Facility, Houghton, MI, USA - PEATcosm2014_Bin05_10_metaG | ecosystem: Environmental > Terrestrial > Soil > Wetlands > Peat | place...
CACCGGAACAGTCACCTTTCAGGACAATGGTGCTCCAGTCGCCACCGTTGGCGTGTCGAAGAATCAGGCAGCTTTCACCACGTCCTACCGAACTTCCGGCGTTCAGTTGATAACGGCAAGTTACTCGGGGGACTCGAACAACCTGGGCAGCACGTCTCCCGTGCTGATGGAGGACGTCGGAAAAATTCCCTACGAGTCCAAAACCACCGTTACTACGTCCGGTTCACCGTCCGACCTCGGTCAGCCGGTGACATTCACCGCGACCGTGACGTCGAAGGATGGCTTGATTCCGGACGGAGAGACGGTTACCTTTTACGCCAGTTCCGATGAAATAGGAACTGGGACCACAAATGATGGCGCAGCGACTTTCACAACGTCATCTCTTGCGGCCAAGACCTACACCATCAGGGCCACGTATCCCGGCGATTCAGCCTTCAGGAAGAGTGGCGGAACGGTCACTCAGGTGGTGACTCTGAACTGAACTATCACGCTGGCTTTCCGCAAGCGAAAAGCCAGCGTTCCTTTTTCCGGCGCAAGATTCCAAGCATAACCCCAAAGCTACCCAGCTCGCGCGACAAGCAATGCACGCTCGCGCCTCGGGACTAGCCAGTCGTCCTTTATTCGCCTTTTTCAAGCACTTGCCCTGCCCGGTAGTGGGCTATTTTGACTTTGTCATTCTGAGCGCCTTTTTTCTGGCGCGAAGAATCTGCTCTTCCAGTGGGAGATCGCTAAGGCCGCCGTCAAGGTAACCCGGTACCCCCTGCCCGGTCGGCGAAGGGTTCCGTCTGTCTCTTGGTTTTTTGTCCAACCTGATTTTCCAAATCATTTTTCTGGGCGTGGGTTGTCGGGTTTAGTCCCCCTTTTACGTTTTTAAGAGTATGGGGGTCCGCGCGGGTTCGCTGGGTTGGGAGATTTGCCCCACCAACTGTGGCGAACCCGCTTGGCTCGCAAATGCACGATGGAGGGCAAACCCATGTCACGCATCAAGATTCTGCTGTTCGTTTTCGCGCTGGCGCAAGTGCCGCTGGCATCGGCTAAGGTTACTTATGCAGTGGGCACCTGTGAACCGAAGCTTACCAGCTTCACAACCATTTCCGCCGCTTTGGCGGCCACTCCTGCGCCCAATGTGATCGAGGTCTGTCCCGGCACCTATAACGAGCAGGTCGTCATTACGATTCCGGTTACGCTGGAAGGAGTCTCCAATGGCACTTCGACAGGGGCCACGATCGCCCTGCCACCGGGCGGACTTTACATCGATGCCGACGATGATCTTGGCGACCAGCTGGCAGTACAAGTGTTGGTTTACTCCAGCAGTGGAGTCAACCTCACGAACCTCACGGTGGATGGAACCGGCAACAACGCCTACGGGGCCCCCATCGTTGGCGTGTTTTACAAGAATTCTTCCGGCACGATCAACCACCTCAACTTGTTGAATCAGTGGGACAACGCGATCGGTTCTGCAATCTGGCTGGAAGGAGGCAGCTCCAACCCTTCCGTCACGGTCGAGAACAGCACCATGCTTGGATTCCAGAACATCGGGATCAGAGCAGAAACCAATTCCACCACTTCCGAACTCATCGCGACCATTAGAGGAAACAGCTTGAACGGAACCTACGCCACTTGCGAGTGCGAGGGTGCTCAATACGGAATTGATTTTGGACCGGGAGCGACTGCCACGGTCAGCGCCAATTTCGTAACAGATACCTTCTACGGCATATATGCCGCGTCCACCGGCACTGTCTCGAAGAACATTCTCGTCACTACCGGCTTTGCTATCGATGTCGAGACCGATGATGCGTCTGTGACCTCCAACACGATCTATGACGCCCTCGGCAACGGGAGTATCGGCATCTTTGCCCACTCGGCCGTTTCGCCGATCACAGGCAACAGCATCGTGGCCCAGGCCACCGGAATCGAATTCGACTGCGTTGCCGGCAGCAATGTGCACTCCAACACCATTGTGAACGAGACGAAGGGACTTAACGACGTTCCGACGGCCGCGGTTACGACCAACACGTTCTATGGCGTCAGCGCGATCCGCAACGTTGGCGGCTGCTGATTTTTCGTGATTCGCCGAATGGAAGCGAAGCCGCCCGGATAGTAAATGCAGTATGCAAATACAGGATGGAGGACAAATTTATGTCACGCATAAAGTCTCTACTTCTTTTGTTCGCGCTGGCGCAACTGCCGCTGGCATCGGCCAAAACGGTCACCTACGCCGTAGGAACCTGCGAGCCGAAACTTGCCAGCTTCACAACCATCAGCAGTGCGCTGGCCGCTACCCCTCCGCCGAACGTGGTCGAGGTCTGTCCCGGCACCTATAAGGAGCAGATCCTCATCACGTTTCCCGTCACTTTAGAGGGAGTTTCCGTCGGCAACTCGGATCAGGCCATCATCGCCCCACCGCCGGCCGGGCTTGTGATCAACGCCTACGACGATCGTGGCGACGACCTGGCCGCGCAGGTGGTCGTCCAGAATGCCGGTGGTGAGGTCAATCTCACCAATCTCACCGTGGATGCAACCGGTAACGACATTATCGGTCGCAGCATCGCCATTGTTGGCGTCTTCTACCAGAACACTCCCGGAACCGTGAATCGCGTGACGATCCAGAATCAGAACGGCAATAGTGAGGGGATAGGAATCTGGTTGGAAGGAGGCAGCGCCAATCCCTCCGTAACGATGGAGAACAGCAACGTGCAAAATTTCGACTTTGGTGGCATCTACGCGGAGACCGAGAGCAGCACTTCGGAACTGACTGCGACTATTAAAGAGAACGATCTGGCGAGCGGCTACAACGGCGCAAACGGAATTCTTTTTCTATTCGGACTGACTGCCTCCGTAACCGATAATTTAATCAACGGCGGCACGGGTGGCATGCTGATTTATGGCGGCAATATCACTGTATCCAGGAACACGATCGTCAGCGCCGACCTTGGAATCGATATCGAGAACGACAGCATATCGGTGACCTCGAACACGATCTACAACACCGCCACCGGAACCGGCACAGGTATTGTTGCAAACTCAGCCGTTGCGCCGGTAACAGGCAATACCATGGTTCGCTTTCCCACGGGCATCGACTTCAAATGCACTGCCGGCAACAACGTGCACTCCAATACGATTCTGGTCGCGCCGAATGGGCTGCTCAACGTTCCCACCGGCACGGTTACACCGAATACGTACTACAACGTGGGCACGATGAGCAGCGGGGGCTGCTGAGTTTCACAGTCTGCAAAAGTGACATCGCCGCCCGCTGCCCGGGCGGCTTCTCTTCATCACACCGGCGTGTTTTCCTCCCGACTGTCGCACCAGACGGGCAGACCTGACAGAGAAAACCCAGGTTGCGCCCCCGCAGGGGACGCGAACCTGGGCGTCGGGTATCCATCTTCTTACTCGTTTGTCAGATACATCAGGAACAACGGAGCGGCGCCGGCGTCACCTACCGGAATGGTGCCACCGACCGGAATCAAGCCGTCGTCTCCATCGATTTGCCAGCCCGTGAGCGCGCCGGACTGGTTCGAGCCGCCGGCTCCGCGCATGGTGTTGTTCTCACTGTCACTGGTGAAATAGATCGCGAAGTAGTAATCGTTGCTCGCGACCATCTCGACGGCGGCTTTAGTCAGTTTGATCAAGCAGGGATTGGTCGCTGAGACTGGTTGGTTCGGGCAGTTAGTCGTGCTGGTGAGGTCGATGCTGGGATTCGCTTTCCCCAGATAATTCAACTTAGTGACCTTGGTGACCACGTTATTGGCGCGAGCTGTCGTGTAGACCACCATGCTCGTGATGTTGACGGTGCTGCCGGCGCTGAAGCCGATGGTGAAATAACTGTCAGTGCTGTCGACTCCGAAGAGGGAAGCGCCCGGGATTTCGTCGATCTCGGACCAGCCCTCCCAGTCGACGTTGTTGCCGGGAGTGCCGGCCGCGCCTTCGGTAAGATTCGACAGTACAGTGGTGAGAGGTGCGGCCTTATGCGCGGGCGCACCAACAGCCTCCTGGGCGACCGCAAAGGTAGTGGCCACGAGCAACAGCAGAACGAAACTTGCGATTTTTGTTTTCATCGATGTCTCCTAATTTTTTTCTCTTGAAATAGTTGCCTGGGCCTTCGCCTAGTCGGTCATGACGTACATGAGGAAATCCGGCGTGTGGAAGCTGTTGCTCGGGATGGAGCTACCCACGGTCAGCGTGGTGTAGTTTTCGTTGCCTGCGTACCAACTCTCTATCGCACTGACGTTGGTCGTGGGCTGGGCCGCTCCTATGCTGCCATTGTTGCTAGTGCTGGCAAAGTACACAACAAAGTAGTAGTCATTGGTCGCCGAGAGCACCAGAGCGGTGGGATCCAGCCGGACTATACACACACTGGTGACGGAAAGAGGCTGGGTGGGGCAGACAGAAGTGTTGCTCAACACAATGCTGGGACTGGAATTGCTGCCCAGCGTGACCGGGGTCACGGCGGTGATGGTCGAACTGCCTTTCGCAGTTGTATAGAGCACCATATTGGTGAGATCGGCTTCGCTTCCCGCGGAAAAGCCGAGATAAAGCACGGTTTGGGTGCTAGTCACCGGGATCAGCGAAGCGCCCGGGATCAGAGTGACGACGGAGTAATTTTCCCACTCGTTATTAGAATTAAAGGGGCCTATGGCGCCGCGGACGAGGTTGGCAGGGGGTACGGTCTTGGGTTTTTCTGCGGCGCTACAATAAGCGACCGTCAACAACAAGAGCGTGAATGCTGCAAACTTAGAAACCTTTTTCATTGAAATCTCCTTATAAGTAAATGTAGAAATGTACGTGCCGGGCTGCGCCTTCATGAAAAGCGGCCCGCATCAGTTGTTGGTTACGTACATGAAGAAATAGGGTGCGCTATGCGCGCCGCCCGGGACGGGAACGGCACTCCCCACGGCCAAGTTCGTGTAGTTCCCGCCATCGTACCAACCCCAGAGGCTGCTTTGGTAAAGCTGCGACGTACTCCCGCCAATCGAGCCGTTGTTGCTGTCGTTGGTGAAATAGACCGCAAGGTAGTAATCGTTGGCCGGCGACAGTGTGAGTGCGAGCGAATCGAACTTCACGATGCACGGAGTCGCAGGTGCCGGCGCCGTCGGACATACCGTGGCGTTGGACAAGGCGATGCTGAAGCTCAAGTTGCCCTGGTACGTCACCGGCGTGACGGCCGTAATGGTGGTGCTGCCGCGAGCCGTGGTATAGACCACCGCGCTGGTGACATCAGCCTCGGTGCCGGCGGTGAATCCGTAAGAAAAAACTGTAGTGGTGCTGGAAATGGGAAACAGGGCCGAGCCCGGAACCCCTCCAAATACTGTGTAATTCGACCAGCTGTTATTGCCGCCGACGGGGCCGCTAACCCCGCGGACGAGGTTTTGCGTAGTGGTGTTGGGCGTTTTGGTCTTGGGTGTTTTGTCCAATTGCGAGAAGCCGTATGCCGCAAGCGAAAGCAGCATCAGCAACAGGGTCACTAATTTAAATCGCATAGTCATTCTCGTCTCCTTCAAAGTTGAGTTTCTGTGCAGGCGGAGGGGGAGATTCTGCCCCGGCTCCGGTGGAAGAGTTTTTCGTCATTTTCTACAGGCAAACATCGCTGAAGCGTCCCGCCGAAGCACCGCTCCCGGATCCGATTTACCTGCAGAACATCAGTTTGCGGCTTCCTTGATCGTTATCCGTCAGACAAGACGCGAGATTCCATTCTTTTTGGCACAAAGAATTCCTCCACAAAAATGTTCTTTTGTTCGGGGGAAAGTCTTAGCGGGGGGAGGGGGAGAGAACGGATCCCGTTTGCAAGACCGCAACACTCTATCGGAGGCCGACCGCGAAAGCAAACAAAAAAGAAAAAATATTAGAGCCGCGCTTTTCAGACCGGAGCGAAGAGCCTGCCCGCTGCGGGTTCTGCGGAAATCTCCCGATGCGGGACCGCGAAGGAACGGCATTCATTAGCTCCGGACGCAAGAGTCTGTCACGAAACGCGAAGGTCGGCGGGAAAGGTGGAAAAAAAAGCGATGTCATTCCGAACTGGTCCAAAGGACCGGTGAGGAACCTGATTTACTCCCGAACCCGCAACTGCGGTTGAGCGGATCCCATCGCCCGGAGTTCGCAACGAAACGCGACAAGAGCCCGAAAGGCGCCAGACAATAGCCCTGGCCGCAAAATGCGGCGTAGAAGCGTGGAAATAGAAGCGAGTCCCGCAAGGGACGGCACAAATCCTCCCTCCCTACACCTCTTCTTCTTTCCCAGCCAACGCGAGCACCGGCAAAGCCAGAATTTGCGTCGCCATCGAAAACCCAATCAGCGCCGCAATCGACCTGTCATAAAGCAATCCCATAATCGCACTGCCGGCAAACCACGCGATCCCGAACCCGGTATCGAACAGCCCGAACCCGGTTCCTCGTTTATCCGAATTAACAACCGGAGCGATCATCGCCTTCAAACATGAATCCTGCGCGCCCATGCCGAGGCCCCATAGAACCATCCCCACCAGTTCGAGTTTTCCCCCATACAGAAAAACCAGCGGCGCAAAGAACACGGGAATGCCAAACGCAAAGTAGAGAACGGGATGCCCGATTTTATCCAGCAACTTGCCAATAACCGGAGCGGTGATCGCTCCCGTAGCCATCGCAACGGCGTAATAGACGGGAATCATATCCAGCGGTACAGTCGCGGTTTTCTGAAAATGAAACGCGATCAGGGAAAAATCGGCAAAGCCCGCCGCGATCAAGGCCCCCGCTGCCATATAAAGCCAATATGCGCGTGAGAAAGTCCCCACTCTCGGCTTGCTCGCGGATTTCGTCTCCAGTTCTTCTGGCCTCGGATACAGAAACCGCGCCGCGCATAGCGTAGCCAGGCACAGCACTGCCGAAATCAACAGCGCCGCAAACGCATGCGGATACCCTCCCCGCCGGTACAACACCCACGCCGTGATCAGCGGACCAAGCGTAGCCCCCGTCTGATCGAGAGCTTCATTCAGCCCGAACACCCAGCCCTGCCCAATCGAGTGCCCGGCATGCGATAGCATCGAGTCGACCGATGGCTTGCGAATGGCGCGCCCGGTGCGTTCGGCCACCACCAGCGTTGCCGCCAGCGGCCAGTTTCCCGACAATGCCAGCGCCGGCACCGCCAGCATGTTCACCGCATATCCGATAAACGCCATCGTCCAGTAGCGATGGGTTTTGTCGGCAAAATATCCGGTAATCGATCGCAGCCCAAAGCCCATCATCTCGCCGAATCCGGCGACAAAACCCACAATGGTCGCGCTCGCGCCCAGCGAGCCCAGATAAGGCCCCACGATGCTGCGTCCGCCCTCGTACGTCATGTCGGCAAAGAAGTTCACGATGCCGAAAATCAGTACAAAGCGGAACGCCAGCTTGGCGATGTTGCTGCTGGATGTGTCAGCTTTCATAGCCATCGAACATTTTTTCCGTGCACACGTGAGTTGCCTGGGAGGCTGTGAAGAAACTCGCCGTCGTGCTCGATTTTGGGTGGTGCAACGCTCTAGCGCTGCGATAACAGCGATTCGTATCAGGGCATCGCTTCAGCGATGCCGTAAGTATCGCAAAATCAATGGCGGCTTCAGCCGCTGGAGTGGCCTCGTTTCTAAAAGCGGTTAGCTAGAGTTTTTCGCATCCAGCGACCATTCTCCCGCGCCACACAGAATCAGAAACAGCAGGCAGCACAACATAGCGAAGTCGGTGCGTGCATCGCTGACCATGAACCAGAAACCTTGATTGGGCCGGACCAATTCAGGGATCTTCGTAGTCGCGATCGCGGTACAAATAATCACAAACAGGGGAATCGCGGCGAATCTCGTCCACCACCCCATCAGCACCAGCAGGCCGCACGCGATTTCAAATGTGCCCACCAGGTGCGCGATCAAGTACGGGTGCGGAAATCCGATGTTCGTGAACCGGACCATCCCCAGGTTCGCGTCGCTGAATTTCAGAATGCCCTGGGTGAAGAAAATCAGTCCCACAGCCAGGCGGATCAGAACGATCCCGGCTGACCACCGCTTCGACGGGTTCGCCAATTGAGAATTCATCTTTCGTAGATGCGCAAAACACATTTCGGAAGCAGAGAGATTTCTAGAAAAGGAAGTCAGAAATAAGATATCAAAGAGGCGATTACGTGATTCGTGTGGCCAAAAGCAAATGGCCAGGAGCCAGCCTGTTGCAGCAAGTCCACCAGGTCACTTTCTTCCGTGCTCGCTGACATCTTGACGATTCGAGAACGCCGGCCAGGGCAAAAGGGGTACCCTGTGAAACCCCGTGTTCCCCGTGGTCTAAGGTTTTGTCTTCCGCAAGCAGATCGAGCCGAAGGTTACCGGGGTATTCAGAAAGATAAGTCTTGACTTCATTAGTCGGAATTAGATATAACGGAATCCGACTGTGAAGGAAAGTTTTGATCAATTCGTGCCTCTTTCGGCCGCCACGCTGCATATCTTGCTCGCGCTCGCGAGTGAGGATCGTCACGGCTACGGGATTATGCGGGAGGTGGCCCGTCAGTCGGACGGCCGCTACAAGTTAGGCCCCGGCACGTTGTATGACAATCTGCAAAAACTGCTCGATCAAGGCATTGTGGAAGAGCGCGCCACACGCTCTCCTGGCGATGATCCAAGACGCCGCTACTATCGCCTCTCACGCTTTGGCCGTGGACTTTTGGCTACGGAGATCGCGAGACTCGAAGGCGTGGTGCACGAAGCGAGACTACATCTCAAAATTCGTCCCGAGAGGGCATAATGACCCGCACCTTGTATCGTTGGCTTATTTGTTTGCACCCACCAGCCTTTCGCCTGAGGTTCGAGCAAGAACTTCTTTGGATATTCGACGAATCCAGTGACGCATCAGGCGCGGCGCCGCTCCTGCACGACGCCGCCATCTCTCTGCTGCGGCAGTGGATCATGCGTTCGGGAATGTGGAAGTGGGTGGCAGGCGGTATCGCGGGAGCGGTGCCACTCCTTATCGCATTCGGAAGTTTTTTATTCCCCTGGCCCATCCGTCAGTGACTCAGGGCGTTTCGTCATGAATGCGTGCGCCGAATGGCGATTCGGTCATCTCTTAGGAGGAGGTCGGGCCCATGCGAAGGTGGTTTCAGAGAATCTCGTATGCACTTCTGACTCTACTGTTGTTGGCCCTTCTGGTGGGCTTTACCTATGAACAGGTGGGGAGAGCCAGGGATGTCAGTCGACTGCCTCCACGAGTTGGTCAGGCGGTTGACATTGGTGGACGCACCCTGAACCTCTACTGCTCCGGTCAGGGCACCCCGACCGTGATTCTTGAAACGGGGGGAAACTCGCCTGGTTATGAATGGCGGTTGCAACAATCCAAGATGGCGGCGTTTACTCGCACCTGCTGGTACGACCGGGCGGGTGTCGGGTGGAGCGACCCGCCATCGGCTCCGCGAACGAGTACCAGTGTTGCCGGCGATCTGCACCTGGCGCTACAGCGCGCTGGGGTTCAGCCACCCTACGTGATGGCTGGCGGTTCGGTAGGAGGTGAATATGTTCGCATCTATACAGCGCACTACCCCTCGGAGGTGGCCGGTCTGGTCTTGATCGATTCAGCGGTCCCGGACATGCGTGAGCCGGATTTCTATCTCGCGGCAGGAAATCGCATGTCGGGCCGTACGCGGCATCTATTTTGTGTGGCCTTGCCCGCAATGGCGCGATTCGGCGTGCTACGTTTCGCTGCGAGCCGAAAGCGGCGCCGGCGTCCGCCCGATTTCACCTCCGAGCAAGCCAGCATATTGGCCAGGCTCGAAGCCCAGCCGAAGGCGCTTAGGACCGATGCCGACCAGGCTTGCGCAGCAACTGACGAGGGCAGAATCGTTCCGAGGACCGGCGGCGGAAATCCCGATATCGACAATGCTGTAAGGAGCGCCGGCGGCTTGGCTGACCGCCCGCTCATCGTGCTGACCGCTGGAAAGTATTGGGCTCCGGACGGCTTCGAAAAGGAAGCAGCGGAATATCACGAGATTTGGGTTCATCAGTTGCAGGCCAGCCTCGTGCGCTTGTCTTCGCGTGGCCGGCAAATAATCGTGGACGCGGAGCACGACATGGCGGAATCGCCCGACTCCATCGCCATAGCAGTGCGACAGGTGGTGGAGGAAGTTCGAGCAAACAAGAACGTGGCGGATCTCCGCGCTGAAGCAGCGAAGCCGGTGAAGTAACCTTAGACTCTGACGCCCAATGACGGGTGGCCCAAGGCTCCCGGCGTCGCTTGCATCACCAGGCGCAGCGGATGTCTTCTGAGGAGAACTGGTCCGCTAAAGCTCAGGCTGCGCCACACCGTTAGCAATAGCTTCATCGAAAAGCTGGTTCAGCTTGCGCATCGCTTCTTCCGCCAGTTCTCCCTGCTGCCGGCCCAGTTCACTCTGCTGTTCACCGAGCTTGCTTTGTTGCTCGCCCAGCGCGCTCATCTGCTCGCCGACCTTGGATTGCTGCTCTCCGGCCTGCGATTGCAGTTCGCCGACTCTGCTTTGCAGTTCTCCGATCTCCGACTGGATCTGGCCCACCTGGTCCGTGGTCGCTCCTGAACTCAGCCGTTTCAATTCCTCTTTAAGTTTGTCCAACTGCGCTGTCAGATCGGGTACTTTCACGTGAACCTGCCTCATTTTCTCGCCGAGCGCTTCCTGCTGCTTTCCCAGGGCTTCCTGTTTCTTGCCGAGTTCTTCCTGTTTCTTGCCAAGCTCCTCCTGGGGGGCCCAAAGCTTGCGCGCGCGATCGACCGTTGCCTGATCGCGAATCACGTAGGCTTTTTCGTCGCGCTCGAACCAGATGAAGTCACCCGGTATCTGTTTCTTCAACCTCA
>Ga0181522_10002359_pt1 | contig 10798 bp, 9 predicted proteins | sample PEATcosm2014_Bin_27_FD_121103 | JGI IMG/M metagenome (GOLD analysis project Ga0181522, IMG submission 121103) | Peatland microbial communities from MTU Mesocosm Facility, Houghton, MI, USA - PEATcosm2014_Bin05_10_metaG | ecosystem: Environmental > Terrestrial > Soil > Wetlands > Peat | place...
GCTCGTCCACCGGGAACGGGATCAACGCCAGGTCTTCCTGCGTCGCTCGGGGGTCGTCGCTGCGAGTCCGAAGGATGAAGAAAGCGACGACATCGATCGACGCGTCGCTCTTCAGCCATTCCCGGAGAGCGCGGACGTCGTTCGTCGGCTCGCCCGCGACGTGGAGCACGCGCACGCGCTCGCGCGCGACGTCGAAGGTCACGAAGCGGCGATCGTTCTCGGGGATCGTGTCGCCGGGCGGCGCAGCCACCCCGACCTCGACGATCCGAGTCCCGGCGCGGTCGAGCGTCACGGTCAGATCGAGCGTCCCCTTTCCTTCCTTGAAGTGCGCGAGTCCGCTCGCGAGGAGCGCCGGCGGCCCGTCGTCGCGCAGCTCGCGCGCCGTGACGGTCAGCTCATCGCACGAGAGACCTCCCGCACAACCTACCTCGATTCGGAGCGGGAGCGGCACGTGAGCGACTGCCGCGCCGGCCGCGACGACGCGCCTTATGCTGGCGTCCTTCGGCGAATCCCGAGTCGTTGCCACCGTGTGAATGGGAACGCCGAGCGCGCCGCCGAGCGCCTCGAGCGCCCTCTCCGAGCTCGCCTCGGGAGGATCGTCGAGTCGACCGTCGGAGATCACGACGAGAGCGCGAGGCCGCTCGTCGGGAGAGGCCGCAATAGCGCGAATCGCGGCCGCCAGGTCACTTCGCGGATCGGCCGTCGTCTTCGTCGCTCCATGGGCTCGATCAGCAGGAGCGACCGGGCCCTGGTCGAGCGGCCGGGGGGGGCCTTCGCCGAAGGCGAGGATCGTGAGCCGGGCTTCCTTCGCCGTCGTCTCGAGGGCATGGATCGCGCGGTCGCGCGCGTCTGCGCGAGTTCCCTGGCCATCCGCGAGCGCCATCGACCGCGACGCGTCCGCCAGCACGATGACGCGCGCTCCGACGAGGCTGTCGCGCGACGCGATACGAACGGGTCTGACGATCGCCAGGAGGAGTCCAAGCGCCGCGACAATCCCCGTACCGACGAGCGCCACCCCGCCCCGTTCGCGATGCCGCAGCTCGAGCATCAAGATCGCGGTACTGGCGAGCGACAGCAAGGCCGCCAACACGACCATCCACTTAGGCAGGTCCGAGCTCGAAGCGAGGTGAGTCGTGATCAAGGCGAGAACCCGGGCGCGAGCGCGCGCCGACGCATGAGGAAGGGGGCGTGCACCTGATCGTCCTTGTAGTTCGAGCAGAGGGCGTACATCGCCACGTTGACGGCCAACCGGATCGCGCGCTCACGCTGACTGTCACCCCCGGGGGTGACCGCGTACTCCCAGATGCCCGTCGGCCCTTTCGCCAGCGCTCCGCCCACGTCGTGGGAAGAGAAGATGACCCGCGTGAGGCTGCCCTTCACGATGGCCTCGAGCGTCTTCGACCCGAGGATTCGCCCCTCGGCGCGGCGGAGGAGATAGAAGGTTCGAAAGATCACGTTTTCGGCCCCAATGGGGATCGGCGTGGCGTCGGAGAGCACTCGCGCGATCTCTTCGCGGGCGCTCCGACCGAAGGGCCCAGGTAACCCCGCATCCGCCGGTGCGGCATCGTCGACGAACAGAATTCCGCCCAAGGAGAAAAACGTACGGAGACCTGAAATCTCCCTCGAGGTGAGCGGAGCCACAGCGCGCTCCCCGCTCCAGTACGCGAATGGGGCGTCGACGAGCGCGGGATCGTCCGCATGCACGCTCGTCGGCCGCAGACGCGCCGGCGCGCTCGTCCTTTGCACGAGCTCCCACGACCACCGCCCGGGAGCGTCCGGTCGCGCGGCCTGGGTTTCGGCTCCCGTCAAGAGAACTCGCGGGTCGAAGGCCCCTTGATCGCCGAACGCGCGCGCGACCGAGGGGAATGCGAACCCGAGTACCATCGCCGCCGCCAGCAGGAGGAGGCCGGCAAACCTCGAAGACCTCAGCGCTCGCACCGCCTTCTTATAGCTCGTCGTCGTGCGACATATCGGCCGAGCGCGAATCCCTTTGCCAAAGGCAATGGGCGTGGCGAAGATAGGAACCGTCCGCGGAGGCTCTCCATGCACGAGCAAGATCTGGCCATTGTCAAAGCGCTGGTCCCCGTCGCGTGGGCGGACGGCCACTTCTCGGACAAGGAGAAGGAAACGCTCCAAGGGTTCTTGGCCGCCTACGACGCGACGGAGGACGAAAAGGAAAGGATCCTCGGGTACGCGAGCGACGAGCGGGTCCTAGAGGACATCGACCTTCAGGAGCTCGGAACGGACGATCGGCGCGTTCTCCTCCAGCACGCGGTGCTCCTCACGTACGCCGACGGAGACCCGAACGCGCATGAGAAGAGCTTCGTCCAGCGGTTGGCTGCGTACTTGAAAATCCCCGACGCCGAGGCGAAGGCGGTCATCGGCGCAGCGGCCGATCGAGCCAAGAAGCTTCGGGCGCAGCCGTAGCATCATCCGAGGTCGGGGATCGATTTCTGTCTCCTGCGAAACGAGTCGATCTCCTTGAGTAGGGCCGTCGGGCTGAACGGCTTCGTATAGTAAGCACTGGCGCCGGCCTCGAGAGCGCGGCTCTTGGACTCGGCGTCTGCCATGGCCGTGATGACCACGACGGGGACCGATCGAGTCAAGGGGTTGGCGCGCAGACGACGGCAAACCTCGAAGCCATCGTATGACCCGGGGAGGTTGAGGTCGAGAAGGACGACATCCGGTGGTGTTGCGAACGCCGAGTCGAGCCCCTTGGATCCGGTCGGAACCGCGCTGACCTCGAATCCGCGCGCCGTTACCAAAGCCTCAATCATCCGGCGGATCGAGTCCGAGTCCTCCACGATCAGGATGCGCATGGCGCGAGCATAGCGCGCCCGCCCCAGACACACATCCCGTCCTCGTACCGTGCCCCGCAGGAAAGGAGGAGCGCGAGGTGCGCGCGATTCCTTTCAGGAGCGTTCGATTCTCGGAAAATGTACCCCGACGCGGAGCCCCCCTAGAGGAGCGTCCCCCAGCTCGAGGATGGCACCCTGCCAGGTGATGACCTCCGAGCTGACGAAGAGCGCGATGCTGCTCGGCCTTCCGAACGTGCTGGGCTCGAGCTCGAGCGCCACGAAGGCCCTCCGCGCAGTGGACGGAAGAGAAGCTCCCGCGTCGTCGATCGTCAGCCGGGGCCCCACCTCCTCTCCCAGAGCTCCACCCGCCGCCGCCACGACGACGTGGATGGCCTGCCCGCGCGGCGTCGCTGCGACGGCCTGGCTGAGGAGTTCGCGCGCGATGAGAGCCGCTGCGCGCGACGAGAGGCGGACGGGGACGCGTGTCCCCGGGTCCGCCGGCGCGGTCGCCACCTTGACCTCGACTCCTCCCCGTTCGATCTGCGGGGCGAGCGTGCGTACCGCGGAGCGCATCACGTCGACGAGATCGAGCTCCGCCGTCCCCTCACCGGCGTCGATCTCCCCTACCGTCGCCAGCTCCGCAACGAGGTCGTGGACCTGACGGAGCCGCCGCTTGATGCTCTCGACCGGGTCCTCCGCCTCCTCAGTCAGCACCCGGGCGGCGCCATGCCCTCCTTGCGTTCGAATGTGCTGCACGTCTCGCCCAACCTGCGCCAAGAGGCCACGCAGCTCCGCGGCAACGCCCGCGGAGAATCGAGCGAGCGTCGCGACGCGATCCTGGGCCGAGGTCCCGCTCAACGGGGGCGGAGACGCCGAAGGCGACGACGCCTCCTCTTCTTGAGTGAAGACCTGGGCGAGCTCACGCGCATACGCCTCTCCTTGCCTCCTCGCTTCATCGAGCTCCTTCCGGAGCTGGTCGCGCTCCTTCTGCTCGCCGGCGTGCTCGGCCGGGAGCGAGAGAACCTCCATCCCCCCCTCGAGATCGTGGCGACCGCCGTAGCGCATCGCCATTCGATTGAGCCAGGCCCGCTCGGTGTCGGCAGTCGCGGAGCGATCGGGACCGAGCACGACGCCCACGCGGACGTAGTCCCCTTCCCTCTTGACCGTGACGGCGGACCCCGATCCGCTCCCATGCCCCACGAGCAGCGACATCATGCGCCGAAGCTCGCCTTCGTCGCCGTTGACCTCCGTACCGCCCCCGGGCTCGATCGACACCCGAGCCTCCGGGGCCACCTCCCACAGAAGGGAGGCGAGGTCGATGCGCCCTCGGCGCCCACGAACGGATGGGGTCTTGTGGATGCTGGAGAGCATGCGCATCGCGTCGTCGAGCGCGTCGAGTGTGGCGTCCACGGCGGGCTGGCCGTCGCCCGCGTGCGGCGCCGGCGGAACGTTGGACTTGAGAACCTGCACGCCCATGCGCAGGCGCTCGGCGGCTCCCTGCGCCTCCTGCGTGAGCAGCCACCCGAGCTCCTGCCGTGTCAGTTGGCCTCGCGACATCGGACGAAGGAGCCTATCACGCCCGTCTGCTATCCTCCCACCTCGATGCTGACCGAGCGCACGGCGCGCGCACTTCACTACGACTCGGCCATCGACGAGGTGAGAGTGGACGTGGGCGATCCCGGGCGCCGAGCCACGGGTCGCCCGCGCACCGTGCAAGGACAGCTCTTGCTCGACGCCGAGGGGTTCCTCGTGGGAGTCGATCTCGGGGGAGAGGGGCTCGCCCGGGTGTTGGTCATGCTCGGCTCGCACGAAAAGGTCGCCCGGACGACCGCGACCGCCATCTCCGTGACCGGGGACGCCTCGGGCACGCCGATGGAGATCCGCATCGGGTGGGCCAAAGGGGCGATGCGGGGTGGGGAGCCGAACCCCTATCTTTAGACGCACCTCGTTCCAATCATGTGTGGCGAAGTACGACCGCCGTGCGTCTAAAGGGAGCCTTCGATGGGGCCGCGAGGGTGTAGAGGGCGTATATTCTCCGAGCCCCGCGACTCCTCCGCGGCAACCTACTACCTATAGGATCTATGCGATCTCTTCGATTTCTTGCAGTGTGCGCGAGCGGCGCCTTGACGCTCTCATGTTTTGCCTCCGGCGGCGTCGGCGGTCCGGACAGCTCTTCGAACGACAATTCCAGAGCGGAAGCCGGCGGCGGGGCCGGCGGTAGCGGCGGCTCGGGGAGTCCACCCCCCGCTCCGGAAGCGGGCGTGACCGATACAGGCCATGCCCCACCGCCTGCCGACGCGGGGTCTCACGTCGACGCACCCGCCATGTCCGCGAACGGCGGCTACATCGTGAGCGGCGCTACGATCCTCGATAGCACCGGCAAACCCCACTTGTTTCACGGCGTGGGTCGCCCCTCGCTGGAATGGAGCGTGGCGGGGCAATGGGGCTCGAACAACGACATCCCCGCGTCGGATTTCATGCTCATGGCGACCGCCTGGAAGGCCAACGTCGTGCGCATCTCCCTCAATCAAGACTTCTGGCTCTCGGGCGCGGCGCTCCACAACGCCGGCTATCAGGCGACCGTCCAGCAAGCCGTCACGAACGCCGAAGCCGCGGGGCTCGACGTCATTCTCGATCTCCATTGGTCGGACTGCGGGAACCTCGCGCTGACGACGCTGCACACCACGGAGGCGCCCGACAACACGGGCGTGAGCGGCCAGCAGGTCATGGCGGACGCCAATTCGCTGCAGTTCTGGACGGAGGCGGCGACCGTGTTCAAGACGGACCCCCATGTGCTCTTCGAGCTCTACAACGAGCCGAACGGCATTGCCGGTGCGGAATGGCTCAACGGGTCGGGAGGGGCGACGGACTCGTTCGGGTGCAAGACGGTCGGAATGCAGCAACTCTACAACGCCGTGCGCGCCACGGGCGCCCAGAATCTCGTGATCATCGGTGGGCTCAACTACGCCTTCGACCTCTCGGTGGTGAAGGTGTTCCCGGTCGCGGGGAGCAACATCCTTTATGCGACCCATCCGTACAACGAGGGGGGAAAAGACCCTTCCACGTGGGCGAACGCGTTCGGATACCTGACGGCGACCAACCCTGTGATAGCGACCGAGTTCGGCGACATCACGAGCGACAACTGTAGCTCGACCTACAACTCCGAGGTCCTCGCTTACGTGAACAAGACGGGGTCGAACCCCCCGGCGAATCAGATGTCTTGGACGGGGTACGGTTGGTTCGTCTCGAGCTCGGGCTGTACGTTTCCGGATCTCATCGCCAACTGGGGCGGCACCCCGACGGCGTCCGGCGCGGTGGTCCAGACCGCGCTCCTCGCGTACTGAACTCACGGGAAGTGCGACGCGCGTGGCGCCGCGTTCCTTGACGCGTCGTGTAGCGAAAGCTAGGGTCCCGCTCCCATTTTCCGACTTAGCTCAGTTGGTAGAGCAGGCGGCTGTTAACCGCCGGGTCGCAGGTTCGAGTCCTGCAGTCGGAGCCCACAATCCCACGCAGGATCGCGCGCTTAGATTGTTCGGCTCCGGCGCGGTCCTCGCCCTTCGAGAGGGAAACGTCACGGCCCGTGACGATTCGAGCCTCCTTCGGTGCCTCCGTGAGCGGCAAGCGCGGGACCGCGGCGTCGGGGGATCTCTCACATCGCGCGGAGCCCGTGCTCGCCGTCGCATCGCGGTGCCCACCGTCCTCGTCGTCAGAGGAGCTTTTCGCGCTTCAGCCACTGAAAGGAGTCCTCGATCATTTGTCGCAAGGGGACCCGCCGGAAGCCGAGCTCCTTCTCGGCCTTGGAAGGATCGACGCTCCACCGACTGCAGACAAGCTCTGCATTGCCGCGTGTGACGTCGGGCTCCTTGCGCGTCACGTGGCTGACCCATTCGTTGATCTGGCCCAGCGTCTTGAGGACGAGCGCGGGAACGGGTCGAGGCGGCTCCACTCCGAGCAGCTCGCCCATGATGACCGCGACCTCGGCGTAGGTCGCGTCCGTCCCTCCGAGTAGGTACCGTTCTCCGGTCCGGCGCCGCGTGACGGCCTCGACGAGTGACTTCACCACCTCGCGCGCGTGGCAATAGGAAGCGCTGCCCGGCGGCACACCCGGAAGCTTTCTATCTCGGAGCAGGAAAAAGAGACGAGCCCAGCTCCTCGTGTCGTAGGCGCCCATGATGTTGGCGGGATTGAGGATCACCGCCGAGAGCCCGCGAGCGATCCCCTGGTCTACCTCGCGCTCGCCGAGCCACTTGGTGCGGACGTATCCGATGGGAGAGCGCGCGGCCGTGCTCGGCGTGCGCTCCGTGACCACGGCGTGGCCTAACCCGTACGCAGCGACGCTCGACGTGTGGATGAAGCGCTTCGCCCTGCGAGTCAGCGCGGCCTGAACCACGTTTCGCGTTCCCCCGACGTTGACGCGCTCCTGCTCTTTCTCGTGGAGCTTCCACCAGCTGAGATCTCCGGCCATATGGAAGACCGCGTCCACCTCGTCCGGCATGGCGGCAGCGAGGGCTCCGCCGTCGTCCAGCTCCGACTGGACGAGCTCGGCCCCCAGCTCGACGAGGCGTCTCGTGTCGGACCCTTTCCGGTGGACCGCGACGACCCGAACCCCCTGCTCCCTCAAAAGAGCGACCAGGTTCAGCCCCAAGAACCCCGTTCCGCCTGTCACGAACGCCGCTTGCACTCGCCGACGGTAGCGCATTTCCCGCGCGAGCCGCGGACGGTCGTGCGGCCCGGCGCCTTCTCTCTTGCGATCGGCATGCGTTCGGGCGACGCCTGAGATCACATGCCGACTTGCCCCCAGTGCCGGCGCGCGCTGCCCGACGACTTCAAGGTTTGCCCGTACGACGCCGCGGACCTCGGAGGGGTCGCGACGGGGACCAACACGCCGCGCGACGACGCCTCCTCCGCCGCGCGCACGCCCGCGGAGCGCGCGATGATCGTTGGCTTGCAGGATCGCTTCGAGGTTAAGCGGAGGCTCGGGCAGGGGGGGATGGCGACCGTCTTCCACGCCGTCGAGCGTTCCGCCGGCATGGACGTCGCCATCAAGGTCATGAGCAACGCGCACGCCCGCTCCACGCCCGAGCGCCAGCGGTTCATGCGCGAGGCCGAGATGATCCTTCCGCTTCGACACCCGAACATCATGAACGTCTACGCGTTCGGGGAGCTCAAGGACGGCTCGCCGTATATCGTGATGCAGTACCTCGAAGGGGAGTCGCTCGGCGCCGTTTTCCGGAGGGGAGACCCGATCGACCGCACGTTCGCGCTCCGCGTCGCGAGCGAAGCGGCGGCGGGCCTCGCAGCGGCGCACGCGGAGGGCATCGTCCATCGCGACGTGAAATCCGACAATATCTTCATCGTGGGCTCACCGGAGCGCGTCCGCGGGATCAAGGTGCTCGACTTCGGTCTCGCCCGCCTCTCGGGGGCGAGCGGCCTCACCGCGAAGGGAATGATCGTCGGCACGCCGGAGTACATGGCCCCCGAGCAAACCGTCAACGAGGCGACCGACGCGCGCACCGATATCTACGGGCTCGGCGTCGTCTTCTACCGCCTACTCACGGGCGCCCTCCCCTTCCCACTTCACAACGAGATCGAGCTCCTGGCGGCACACTTCGCCATTCGACCACCGCCTCTGTCCAGCCGCGGCGTAGACGCACACGAAGCCGTCGAGCGGGTGCTCATGGGCGCCTTGCGCAAGGTCCCCAGCAATCGGTATCCATCGATGGGCGACTTCGGCGAGGATCTCGAGCGTTTACGACTCGAACGATATGAGGAAGTCTCGGGCCCGACCGCCGTCTGCGACGACGTCTACGTCCCCAAGGCCCCCTTCGCGCAAAGCATCGCGCGCATCTTGACGAAGAAGGCGGGCGGGCTGGCGTTCGCATAGGGGCTCGTGTGCTATGGCTGGTCGCGCATGGAGACCCCGATCCCCGCACAAATCGCCCTTCTCAAGGACGCCGATCCGAGAAAAGCCACGGCCGTCATCGTCTCGGCGAGCGCCGCGATCTTCCTCCTCTTGGTCGGGATCATCTATGGGCACGGTCGCGCTGCGACCCTACCGGGCTGGGTCACGCGACTGCCCGCGCTCAACGCGTTTCTCAACGGGACGAGCGCGATCTTCCTCGTCCGCGCGTGGCGCGCGATCCGGCGTCGCGATGTGGTCGCGCACGCGCGGAGCATCCTCGTTGCTCTCGCCGCATCCGCACTGTTTCTCGTTTCGTACATCGTGTATCACGCAGTACACGGAGACACGAAGTTCGGAGGCCAAGGGGCGATCCGACCGCTCTACTTCACGATCCTGATCTCCCACGTGACGCTCTCGGCCGTCGCCTTGCCGCTCATCTTCTTGAGTCTCTTCTTCTCGCTGTCCGGGCGCTTCCGTAAGCACAGGTCCGTCGCCCGCTACACCCTTCCGATATGGCTCTACGTGTCGGTGACCGGCGTCCTCGTCTTCGCGCTCCTTTCCTCATACGGCTGAACAGGCTTCCGAAGAGCCCTCACCCCAATCACCCCCTTCTATCCGAGACCTTCGACGGAAGGACGGATCATGGCTTAATGGGGAGGCTCCCCGGCGCGATCCAGAAGATATCGCCCGTGAAGTCGTTCGCGATGAACACGCGGCCGTCCGTCGAGAAGCTGACGGCCGCCGGACGCCCATGGTCCTGGTGCCCGTCGTCCCACCCCGTCGCGAGGTTCGTGAAGGTCGACGACCCGAGGTCCGAGCTCGGAACGGGCATCCCGTTCGCTTGCGTCGGGATCGCGACGACACGCGCGCCGACGAAGAAGCCGACCGTCCCGTGCAAGACGACGACGATGTCGTTCGTATACGGGGCAGCCCAGGCGCCCGTCTCGAAATCGAGACCGAAGGGGGTATCGCCGATGACGAACGAGACGGGCTCGGTCGGCACGGTCGAGCAGTCGGGGGTTCCGATCACGTCGTAGTAAGGGACGTTCGCTGTCGCGCAGCACGGAAAACCCCAGTAGTCCCCCGAGCGAATCGGAACGATCTTCTCGCGACCTCCGCTCCCCTTGGAGCTATCGAGGCCGAGCTCGATCGCGAAACAGAGGTCGTGACCGCGCTGGCATCGAATGGCGATGGGGTTCCGGAACCCGCTCGCAACGGGTGTCCCTCCCACCGGATCTCCAGCCCCTCCGATGGAGAGCACGCCGCCCGTGAACGGGATCGGGAAGACGCTCGGGTTGCAAGCTTGACCCTCGTCACCGCCATTGCCGACGAAGATGGTCCCATCGTCCGCGATGTCGAGCGTCTTCGGGAAGTGAGGGAAGGACTCGTAGATCGTGATGTTCGCGACTTGCTCGGGAGTGCCGCTGGGCGCGCGCTGCCCAGACGCGTAGGGGATCCTCATGATCGAGGTGCCGCCGACCGAGCTGGTTGTCGGGGATGCCGAGGTGTACTGGTAATAGAAGTAACCGGGGGCGAAAAGGATCCCTTGCGTCGAAGCCCACCCGGCGCCGCTCTGGAAAAGGTCGAGGTCTTGCGAACTCGAGTCCGCGTGCGGGAACACGTCACCGTCCGCATATCCGTCGCGGTTGTCGTCGAAGAGGACGACGATCGCCCCTAGACCTTGCGGGGCCCCACCCGCCGTCCCCGTAGACGGGGAGGCGACGAAAAGCTCCCCTCCGGGAGCGAACCGAATCTGTCGAGCGGTCTGGACGTGCGCGAAATAGTGCGCGCAGAAGCCGGCCGGTAGCGTGAGCCAATCGAGCGACGGAGTCTCCTTTCCCCCGGCGACGATCGTCTTGCCCCCGTTGGGGCCGAAGACGAGCGATCCGGGCAAGTCGCAATACGCCGCGGGAAGCCCCGCCTCGCGGTCGATCGGCGGCGGAGCGACCTCCTGAACGGGCTCCGGCTCGGAGCCACCGGTATCGCCGACCGAAACGTCTGCCAAGACCGGAGGATCGTCACCCGCATCCCTCGCCCTCGTGCTCGCTCCACCGAAGCAAGCACCAAACGCCACTGCCGGAGTCACGCCAAAAAAGAA
>Ga0181522_10002360_pt1 | contig 10798 bp, 8 predicted proteins | sample PEATcosm2014_Bin_27_FD_121103 | JGI IMG/M metagenome (GOLD analysis project Ga0181522, IMG submission 121103) | Peatland microbial communities from MTU Mesocosm Facility, Houghton, MI, USA - PEATcosm2014_Bin05_10_metaG | ecosystem: Environmental > Terrestrial > Soil > Wetlands > Peat | place...
GTGGAGACGGCGTATCGGGAGGCGGGCGAGGTTATCTTCGAGCTGCCCGCCGGCGATGACGAAGGACCAAAGGCGACGGAGAAAAGTGATCGTCCCGCGGTGAATCGCCCTACGTTGCGCTTCGCGCAGAGGTTTGAGTGCAAGCAATGCAATCTGCGGTACGAGGAGCCAGAGCCGCGGCTTTTTTCATTCAACAATCCTTATGGGGCCTGCCCACGGTGTCAGGGATTTGGGAACACCATTGATTTCGATCTCGATCTCGTTATTCCCGACAAGCTGAAGACTTTGGCTGAGGGGGCGATTGAGCCGTGGACGAAGCCGAAGTATCGTCCGCTATTTACCGATCTGAAGCGCTATGCCAAGTCAGCGGGGATTCCGCTGGACGTGCCTTGGATTGATCTGGAAGAAGAACAACGAACTCTGGTGTTGAACGGCGAGGGCAAGTTTTTGGGCGTGCGTGGATTCTTCGCTCATCTGGAGCGGAAGAAATATAAGCTGCACGTTCGCGTGTTTCTGAGCCGGTATCGCGGATATTCGCTATGTCCGGAGTGCAGCGGGTCGCGCCTGCGGCTGGAAGCCCGGCAGGTAAAGATCCGCGGGAAAAATATTTGCGATATCTGTGCTCTCACGGTTGAAGAGGCGCTGCGGTTCTTTGAACAGGTGGAGCTTAGCCCGCAGGAAACCGAGATTGCCGAGAAACTACTGCAGGAGATTCAGGAGCGGCTGCGGTTTCTGAATGATGTTGGGCTGGAATATCTGACGCTGGACCGCCTGTCGTCGACGCTTTCCGGTGGAGAGGCACAACGGATTCAACTGGCGACTTCCCTCGGATCGCGGTTGGTCGGGACGCTATATGTGCTGGACGAGCCGTCCATCGGGCTGCACGCTCGCGACACGCACCGGCTGGTCAAGATTCTTCATGATCTGCGCAACCTGGGGAACACAATTCTCGTGGTCGAGCATGATCCCGACATCATGCGGGCTGCGGATTGCATTCTCGATCTTGGGCCAGGAGCCGGTGAGAACGGCGGCAAATTGATTGCCGAGGGCACGTATGACGAGATCTTGCACAATCCGGCTTCACTGACGGGGCGGTATCTGTCGGAGGACTTGCGGATTCAGTCCCCGGTGACGCGAAGGAAGCCCGGGACGCAGCAGATCAAAATGAAAGGCGTGCGCGCTAATAATCTAAAGAACGTCGACATTAACATACCCTTGGGTATGCTGGTCGCGATCACGGGAGTTTCGGGCTCAGGCAAGTCGACGCTATTGCATCAGGTTCTGTATCGCGCATTAGCCCAGGCAAAGCAGCAGGGGGGCAACGGAGCCGCAGCGGGAGCCACGACCACGGCTACATGGGAAAGCCTGGTTGGGGATCAATTCATCGAGGAAGTAGTCCTGGTGGATCAGTCGCCGATTGGGAGGACTCCTCGTTCGAATCCGGTGACGTATATCAAGGCGTTTGACGCGATCCGAGAACTGTTTGCTTCCCTTCCCGAGGCCAAGAAACGTGGGTTCACAGCCGGGCATTTCTCTTTCAACATCCCTGGAGGGCGTTGTGAGACGTGTCAGGGCGATGGAACGGTGACGGTAGAAATGCAGTTCCTCGCGGATGTGGAGTTGATTTGCGAGGAGTGCAAGGGTACTCGCTACAAGCCGACGGTGCTCGACGTGCGATATCGCGGGAAAAACGTGCATGAGGTTCTGAATCTGACTGTGAAGGAGGCGCTGAAGTTCTTTGCCGAGGTGCCCAAGATCAGCGAAAAACTGCGCCCGCTCGAGGAAGTCGGGCTGGGATATCTGCGGCTCGGGCAGTCAGCGACTACGCTCTCGGGCGGAGAGGCACAGCGCATGAAGCTGGCCGCGCATTTGCAGCCGGCGTCGAAAGATATGGGGCGCGCCCCGAACGGCACAAAACTGAAGCGGCGTCTGTTGTACATCTTTGACGAGCCCACGACTGGGCTGCATTTTGACGACGTCAGCAAACTCCTGGCGGCCTTTCGCCGTCTCATAGATGCGGGTGGATCGATTGTCGTGATCGAGCACAATCTCGAGGTCATCAAGACGGCGGATTGGGTGATCGATCTGGGTCCGGAAGGCGGAACGCGCGGCGGCAAGATTGTTGGGGTGGGACCGCCGGAGGCAATCGCCAAGTTGGCTGGTTCCTACACAGGGAAATATCTGGCGCGTATCCTGAACGGCAATGGAGCATCGCGTTCGAATGGTCGCTCGTAAGAAAGTTGTCGGGATTGTGCTGGCCCTGACTGCGCCATCGCTGGCGGTAGTGCCGGCGGCTTCCTACATAAACCCGGCAAGCTACGTCAGTGTGGCAATTCAGGGCGGATCCCAAAGTTCTGCGGATTCTTCCGCCCAATCTTCGCCTTCCTCATCGAATCCGAAAATGCACCGTCATCACGTGACCGTCGCTGAGGAGGTTGGTCCGGATCCGGACATCACGAAGGCTGAGGCATTCATCCAGAAGAAAGATTTCACACAGGCCGAGTCAGTCTTGCAGAAGAAGGTAGAGAGTGATCCCGGGAACTACGTGGCGTGGTTTGACTTGGGATTCGTGGAGAATGCTCTGGGCAAGGGCAGCGAATCGATTGCCGCTTACAGAAAATCGGTCGCTGCCAAGCCGGATGTGTTTGAGTCGAACCTGAATCTGGGTCTGCAACTGGTAAAGCACGGACAGCCCGACGCAGAACAATTCTTGCGAGCGGCTACGACTCTCACACCGACTAGTCATGTTTTGGAAGGCAAGGCACGAGCTTGGCTCTCGCTCGCTCATGTTTTGGAGCCGACGAAGCCTGAGGCAGCAATCGCGGCTTATCGGCAGGCGGCAGCCTTGCAGCCGAGGGATCCAGAACCGCATTTGGCGGCAGGGTTGGTTTTCGAGAAACAGAATCAGTTTGCCGACGCGGAGCACGAGTATAAGCAGGCGCTGGAACTTGATCCAGGATCAGCGGATGCCGCGACCGGGCTGGCCAATATTTATATGCGCGGACGGCGGTTTCCGGAAGCGGAAGCGGCATTGCGAAGGGTGGCGGCGGGGCATCCTGAATCCGCTGCTGCACACATTGAGTTGGGGCGAGTTCTTGCCGCCGAGGGCAAGAACGATGACGCCATTGCAGCACTGGAGGCTGGGCAGAAGCTGGCGCCTGATGATGTTTCGTTGCAGCGCGACCTGGCCGACCTCTACACAACTGCCGGAAAAAATGATCAGGCGGAAGCGGAGTATCGGACTTTGATCGCGGGGAATCCAAACGATGCGGATTTGCACCGTGGCCTGGGACAGAGCCTGCTGCGGCAGAAGAAATTTGTCGCCGCGCAACAGGAATTCATTACCACGCTGAAGTTGAAACCTGATCTGGGTGAAGCTTATGGCGACCTGGCTTTTGCCGCGAGTGAAAATAAAGATTACGTGCTGGTGATCAAGGCGTTGGATGCCCGGGCGAAGTTCCTGCCGGAAATTCCGATTACATACTTCTTCCGCGCCACGGCGTACGACAATTTGAAAGACGTGAAAAAAGCGGTTGCCAACTATCGCCTCTTCCTCAACACCGCCAGCGGGAAGTATCCTGAACAGGAGTGGCAGGCGAAGCATCGGCTGATCGCTCTGGAACCGAAGAAGTAATGCGCCGTGCCGCAGCAACCGACTTGGGGTGGAGACGTGAGCAGGTGTAGTGGGGCGGGGTATATGCGTGTTGTTCGGGGCGGTGCCGCGGCCGTACAAAGTCGTGGTTCCACACTCTCGAGGGATCGCAGGTTTCGTTCGAGCGCTTGCTTGTTTGCCTGGCTGCTCCTGTCTTTAACGGCGGCGACCGCTCTGACAGTACCTCGCGATGAACTCACCGTCGAAGAATTAAAAACGCGGATTGCATCTACGAATGTCGGCGACCGTCCTCATTTGTGCGTGCAAGTTGCACAGAAGCAGTTGGAGGAATTCGACAAGCTTTATCCAGGCGTCGACGAGCAGAAGGCTCAGGCCGCCTTGACAGATGTGGTGGCCTATTCGGAACTGGCACGTGACTATGCCATTCAATCTCACAAATACGAAAAGCAATCCGAGATTGCGATACGAGAAATCTCGCGCAGACTGACGAACCTGCTGCACGTGCTGGGCCGAGAGGATCAGAGGCCGGTGAAAGAAGCCGTGACTCGCCTGGAGCGCGTGCGCGACGATCTGCTGTCGGCGATGTTTAAAAAGGGTGCGAGATGAGGAAGCAAGGAGTTTGGACCGTCATCGTGCTGCTGGCGCTTGCGTTTTGTGCAATGGCGCAGCGGCGCCGAGATCCCCTGACACAATCGGAGATTGCTCAGATTCGCGATACAAGCTGGGAACCGAAGCTGCGTCTGCCGCTCTACGTGCAGTTCGCACGAACGCGTCTGGTAAAGCTGGAGCAGGTTCGGAGTGATCCAAAAATGAAGGATCGCGCGAAACAGACACACGATCTGCTCGACGATTTTCAACTGCTCTATGATGAACTGAACGACAATGTCGATACCTACGTAGACCGCCATGACGATATCCGCAAACCGTTAAAAACCATCATCGACGCGGACACCGAATTTCAGGCCAAGCTGCGCGCACTCAAGGACGCTGCGGATGTGGCTCCGGAAGAGACTGTGCAATATGAGTTTGTCCTGACAAACGCAATTGAAACGGTGGATAGCGCGACCGAAGATCATCGCAAACTGTTAGCCGACCAGGAAGAAGCGGCGAAGCACAAGAAACTGAATAAGAATCCATCGGCAGGGACGGGAGTGAGTCCAGAGTAAGGACAAGGGCTTTCCACATTCCCCCTCGTGCTAACCTAACCGCACTGTGCGCGAAGGGCTGCTCGAAATCTTCCAAGAAACTCTGAGTGAATTGCGGCCGGGCGCTTCCCTGCCCGAGTTGAAAATCGAATTCTTCGCCTTCGCCAACATCAACAATACGATTCGGCTGCGCAACGGGAAGCTGCTGGTGCGGCTGTCCGATCTGTTGGAAGGTGCACCGGAGACGGTACTACGAGCGATCGCGCACATTTTATTGGCAAAGATGTACCGGCGTCCCATCGATCGCGGTCAGTCGGCGCGGTATCGCAAGTATGTGGCGAGCCACGAAATTGTGCGAAAGGCGCATTTAGTACGGCAGATGCGGGGACGCAAGCGGCTGCGTTCGGCGCGCGGACATTTCTACGACCTCGACGTGGTGTTCGAGGGCTTGAACGCGCGGTTCTTTCACGGGCTGATGGCACGCCCGCGAATGAGTTGGAGCCAGACGAAGACGCGGCGGATTTTGGGGCATTACGATCCGGCGCACAATGCGATCATTATCAGCCGATTGTTCGACCATTTTGCGGTGCCCCAGTACGTGCTGGAATACATCGTTTATCACGAGATGTTGCACCTGAAACATCCAGTGAAATTGCGAGGGAGCCGGCGCTGCGTGCATTCGACAGAGTTTCAGGCGGAAGAACGGTTGTTTCCACAAATCAAGGAAGCGAACGCATTCCTAAAACGACTATAGACGAATGATTCTCAGCTATCTACCAGCGAAGCGGCCAGGTCATAGGCTCACATCTGGTTGTGATCGGCACACAGGGAAAACTCTCCCTGCTACCAGCAGCCGCTCACAGGCGCAATTCGACCGTGTGATCCCAATCACAAGCGGTTGTGCGTCGGCAGATTGACGGGCTTGTCGCGGGGGGAATATCCTTAAAGTTGAAATTGAAATTCATTTTCAAAATCATAAGGCTTCCCTAAATGCTTCAGGCTTTCATTATTACGCTTCGCGAAGGGGTCGAGGCCGCGCTCATCGTCGGCATCACTCTGGCGTACCTGACCAAGATCGGGCGCGCCGAACTTCGCAAGACTGTCTATGCCGCTCTAACGGCGGGCTTCCTGGGCAGCATTGGCGTCGCCATTGTTATCTCCCGCACCCACCTGAATGAAGATGTATTCGAAGGCTGGATCATGCTGGTCGCCGCCTTCTTCGTCGTCACCATGGTTATTTTCATGATGAAGACGGGACGAAAGATGAAGGGCGAGATCGAGGACAAGGTCGGACTACTAGCGGGCAACGATGCGTGGTTTGGCCTGTTCATTTTCATTTTTCTGATGGTGCTGCGCGAGGGTGCGGAGACGGTACTGATCCTTTCGGCGGTCTCACTAAACTCGACCGAACTGCTGAGCTTTCTTGGAACGCTTCTCGGCCTGTTGGCGGCAATTGCGTTCGGCGTGATGTTCGTCAAAGGCAGCGTGCGAATCAACCTGCAGAAGTTCTTTAAAGTGACGACAGCGATCATGTTTTTGGTGGCCGCGCAATTACTGATTTCCGGACTGCATGAACTGTCGGAGAGCGGCGTGATTGCCTCATCGAAGCGGGAGATGGCAATCATCGGGCCGATCGTCAGCAACGACTGGTTCTTTTTCGTCACGATCTTTGCCATGGCGGCGCTGATGGTATTGTTCGAGGCGAAGCGGCGAGTTCCTGTCGTGGCTACATCGGCTTCCCCCGCGGAGCGCCGAAAAGCAGCCTGGAGCGCCCGCCGCGAACGACTGTGGATGGGATCGGTTTACACATTCTCATTTCTTTTCATTGCGATGGTGACGGCCGAGTTTGTTTACACCAAGAATGTGAGCGCGCTTTCTCCAGCGACCGAAGTGACATTTACCAACGGAAAAGTAAGCATCCCTCTAATGCAGGTTGCCGACGGCGATCTGCATCGCTACGAAGCGAAAGAGAACGGCACGGAAGTTCGATTCTGGCTCTACAAAAAGCCGGATGGAAAGATCGCGACGGTCTTCGATGCGTGCGAGATTTGCGGAGCGGTCGGTTTTTACAAGAGCGGAAACGGCGTGGTCTGCAAGAACTGCGCGGCTCCGATCAATCCGCAATCGGTTGGAACGGCCGGCGGATGCAATCCAGTGCCGCTGAAGGCAACGCAGACCGCCGATGCCGTGATCATCGAGGAGGCGGACATCGCGGGCGGCAGCCGCATGTTCGGAAAGTAGCCGATGTTCGTGCGGCTAGTCTACGAATCTTTCCGGCGTCAGAAGCGGCGCAAACTGCTGGCGGGTGCGGCGATTGTCCTGGGCGTGACCGTGGCGACCGCGATGATTGCCGTCGCGACCGACATCGGGGACAAGATCAATCGCGAACTGCGGACCATCGGCGCTAACCTCGTAGTGACTCCACAGGAAGACTCGCTTGATCTGGAAATCGGCGGAGTGAATCTCGAGCCTCCCACCGACGGAGCATTCCTCAGTGAGGCCGACCTGCCCAAAATCAAAGGAATCTTCTGGCACAACAACATCACAGGGTTCGCACCCATGCTTCCGGTAAGCGTCACCGTGCAACATCAAGGGAAACAGCAGGATGTCACGCTGCTCGGAACCTATTTCGCAAGGAAGATTTCGTACGGGACCGAGGAGTTTACAACAGGAGTCCGAAGTACACACCTGTGGTGGAAGGTATCGGGAGCATGGCCGCAGGATGATTCCTGGGATGTTCTCGTGGGCGAACGCCTCGCAGATCGGCTTCAGGAAAGCGCAGGAGGCGTGATCACGATTGCGGGACGCCAACTGCATGTGAGCGGAGTGTTGTCGACCGGGGGAGCAGAGGACGATCAGATTGTTGCGCCGCTTGCGTTGGCGCAGGAAGTTCTGGGCAAACCGGGAGCGGTCAAGCGTGTTTATGTGAGCGCGTTGACCAAGCCGGAAGACGCGTTTGGGCGGCGGGATCCGAAGAGCATGTCGGGGGCTGTCTACGATCGCTGGTATTGCACGCCGTATCCGCAAGCGATCGCACTGCAGTTGACGGAGGCGATGTCGCATTCGCACGCGGAGCAGATCCGGCAGGTAGCGCAGAACGAAGGCGCGGTGCTCACGCGGATCGAGGGACTGATTTTTTTGATCACAGTGGCAGCACTATTTGCCTCGGCGCTGGCGGTTTCGGCCGCGATGGCGACGACTATCTTTGAGCGGCGCGCTGAGGTCGGACTCATGAAGGCTTTAGGCGCAGGAAAGCTGGCAGTGGCGGCGATATTCTTTGCCGAAGCCGCGTTGCTGGCGTTAATTGGGGGAGTGATAGGATTCGCGCTGGGCGGCGTCCTGGCGCACGAGATTGGGCGGTCGATTTTCAGCTCGGATATTTCGATTCCCCCGGTGCTGCTGCCCGTCATTCTGGTGATCGCCGTGTTAGTTACATTTGCGGGAAGCGCGGCGGCGATTCGACGTGCTGTGAGTCTCGATCCCGTATTCGCTTTGCGGGGTGAGCTATGAGCGCCCCGATGTCTCACCAAGCTCGGGATATTGCGGCAAGTCGTGCGCGTTCCCCGCACACGTCGATGTTCCTGCGAATGCTCGTGCGCGCGGCCATTTTGCGCCGCGGGCGGGCGGCTTCCGCTCTGTTTGCCATGGTGGTTGCCGCCGCGGTGGCTACCGCGATGCTGAATCTGTATGTGGATGTGCAGGCCAAGCTGCGCCGGGAATTTCGCAATTACGGAGCGAACATCATTCTGGTCGGGAAGGATGGCGCTTCCCTTCCGGCGGACGCGCTTTCTCGAATCGATGCTTTATTGGCAGGACGTGGGATAGCGGCTCCGTTTGGTTTGGTGGTTGCCCGCACGAGCGACGGACAGCCGATTGTGGTGGCAGGGACGGATTTTGATCGCGTGCAAAAGTTGGACAAGTGGTGGTCAGTCAGCAAATGGCCGGAAACTTCACTGGCTTCTGAAAGTCAAAGTCCCCCTGTCGCCAACGACGCGACAAGGGTGGGGCACTCTTTGTCGGAATCTCTCGTCGGTGTGAGGGCTTTGCCGGTCGTGTCGCCGAAAGGACAAGTGTTCGATCTGAGTTTTCGAGGCAAGACCTTGAATGTAACTCCGACGGGGACAGTGCAGACGGGTGCGGCTGAGGACAGTCGCGTCTACGTTTCGCTGGCCGATTTCGTGGCATGGTCCGGGGTGCAGCCATCCACGATTGAGGTTGGTGCGAATGGCTCTCCAGAAGAAGTGACAGGCATCATGAAGCAGTTGGCGCAGGCGATTCCAGCGGCGGATGTGCGGCCGGTTCGGCAGATTGTAGAAGGCGAGGCGCGGGTGCTCGGCAAGACTCGGGCGACGTTACTGGCGGCGGCGGCACTGATTATTCTGACGGCTGCGCTCTGCGTGCTTTCGACGCTGATGGGCTGGGTGTTCGACAGGCGTCGGGACTTTGCCATCATGAAAGCTCTGGGAGCATCGGGACGGCTGCTGAATGGATTCTTTGCCGCTGAAGCCGCGGCCTTGGGAGCGACGGGCGCAGTGATTGGATTTCTGTTGGGGATTGGCATCGCGGCATGGATCGGGCGAGTAAATTTCCACGCTGCCGTGGTTCCGCGGTTCAGCGTACTTCCCATTGTGCTGGCTGGTAGCATGGTTGTGACGCTGTTGTCGTCGATCCTTCCGATCTCGCTGCTGCGAAAGGTGCAGCCGGCGGTGATTCTGAGGGGGGAGTGAAATGATTCAGATCAAGAACGTGACGAAGCTCTACCCCGCCAAGGCGGCCGGTAACGGAGCCGGCAAGGATAACGGCTCCAGTTCCATTCACGCACTGGACCACATCTCCCTGCATGTGACGGCCGGGGAATGGCTGTCGATCATGGGGCCGTCGGGATCGGGCAAATCGACTCTCGTCAATCTGATCGGATGTCTCGACCAGCCGTCATCCGGCGAAATCTGGCTCGATGGGCAAAATGTTGCGGGCATATCGTCATCTGAATTGAATCGTGTTCGCGCGGAGAAGATCGGGTTTGTCTTCCAACAATTTCATCTGATTCCCTTTTTGACTGCAGTGGAAAACGTCATGCTGGCGCAATACTTCCATAGCATGACCGACGAGAAGGAGGCAGTGGAAGCGCTAGCCCGCGTGGGACTTGGCGACCGGGCGCATCATCTCCCGTCGCAACTCTCTGGCGGAGAGCAGCAGCGGGTGTGCATCGCCAGAGCGTTGATCAATGATCCCCGCATCATCCTGGCGGACGAGCCGACCGGAAACCTGGACGCACAGAACGAAGAAATCGTTCTCCGTTTGCTGCGCGAGTTTCACCAGCAGGGGCGAACGATTGTAATGGTCACGCACGATCCCGTAGTGGCGAGGCTGGCGGACCGTCGCATTGAATTGCATCATGGCAAGATTGCGTCGCAAGAAATCTTCTCGCTGGCCGATGAAGAGCAGTTGGATGAAGTCCTGGAAGAACTATGGGTGCTCGCTGAGCACGGAGAGATCGCCGAGGTCGAGCGTATGGAGGTGCATGGTGCGTTGCCCGTGAGCCTGGCGATCGAGAAGATGATCGAGATGGGGCTGGTCGTGTCGGCGCCGCATCCACCGCAGGCACACGACCACAAGCCGTTCGTGAATCCATGTCATGACGCGCTCAAGCCCGTTTCCGCGTCAGTGGGGGATGGCACAGCGATCGTTGAATTGACGCCGCGCGGACGCGAACGCGCGGGCAGCATCATCCGGCGGCACCGGCTGGCAGAGCGGTTGTTTACTGACAGCCTGGCAATGGACAGCGAGACCGAAATCGAGCAACAAGCCTGCAAGTTCGAGCACATCCTGTCGCCCGAAGCGACGGATAAGATCTGCACTTTCCTGGGTCATCCTCAAACTTGCCCGCACGGAGCTCCGATTCCTCCGGGGCCGTGTTGCGGGAATGCCGGAGTCGCGATTGGATCGAATGTGCGGCAGACTGTGCGCTCGAAATAGCAGTCGGGCGCAATCGCTCGCGGAAAAGCTTTTACCACGAGGGACACGAAGGTTCACGAAGTAA
>Ga0181522_10002362_pt1 | contig 10796 bp, 9 predicted proteins | sample PEATcosm2014_Bin_27_FD_121103 | JGI IMG/M metagenome (GOLD analysis project Ga0181522, IMG submission 121103) | Peatland microbial communities from MTU Mesocosm Facility, Houghton, MI, USA - PEATcosm2014_Bin05_10_metaG | ecosystem: Environmental > Terrestrial > Soil > Wetlands > Peat | place...
ACCTTCACCCGCAATCGTATCCGGCACGAGTTGCTGCCGCTGCTGGAGGGCTGGAATCCCCGGCTGCGCGAGCACATGGCGCAGATGGCCGCGCTGGCCCGCGGCGAAGAAGAGTGGTGGCAGGCAGAGCTGACCCGCCTCGTGCCGCAGGTCCTGCTTCCGGGCCGTCCTGTGCGCGGGGGTGGCCGCGCTGCGGGCGCCGGCCTCGATTCCGGCCTGGCGATTGAAGTGAATCGTCTGGCCGCGCTCGCCCCGGCGCTGCAGAGGCGGCTTATCCGTCACGTGGCAGAAAAATTCGGCGCAGCGCTCGACTTCGCCGCAACTGAAGCCGTCCGATCGCTCGCGCTTGGTGGCCGCGCCGGCCAAAAGCTGGCGCTGCCGCAAGGCCTGCGCGCGGAGAGAACCGCCCGCGAGCTGCGGCTTTCAATTCAGCTCGAACCAACTCCAAAAAGCAAAGGCTCGGGAGTGCAGCCGCCGACCTACCAGATCGCAATTCCCGGCGAGATTGACGCGCCCGCTTTCGGACTCCGTCTTCGCATCGAGCTCCGGGACGAGGCACGCGGCGCCGCGGCGACCAAAGGAGTCCCGAATGGCCGCAGCGGCGCAACCGGAAAGACGGCGATCCTACGCAACTGGAGGCCCGGGGATCGCGTGAGGCTTCGCCACTCATCCAGCCCTCGCAAGGTGAAAGAAGTGCTGGAACGTCTGCGTGTTACGGGTACCGACAGGGCAGTCTGGCCCGTTCTGGAAATCGGCGGGCAAATCCTCTGGATGCGGGGCGTGGAGCTGGAGCCGGATCCGGAGCTCTCGATTTCGGCGGATCTCTCCAGCGCAGTCGACGCTGAACCGCCCGCTCCGAGAACCGCCGGAAACCGTTGACGCAGTTGGTCCTGCCCCTTTCGTAGCATAGGCATGCCTCAAACTTCCACTGCCCTGGGAGTACAATCGGGTTACTGCTTCTCAGGCGGCGCGGCTTGCGTGTCTGCAACGGTAGTTGTGTAGTTTTTGCCACTTTACGGGGCGCGGGGGCGTCTAAGAAGGTGGTGTTAGCCAGGGATTGATTGTTGGGGGTCGCGGTAGCTGTTTGGGCTTCACCGCGAAAAGGAGACGTTGGTGAACTCGAGCGTTAAAACCATAATGTTTTGGCTCTTTATCCTCATCTGCCTCGTGCTGTTGTGGGGCGTGGTGGAGAGAAGCACCAGCATAGGCAAAGAGCCGGAGTACGCTTACTCCGACCTCTATGACAAGGTGGTCAACAACCAGGTGCAGGACGCCTCCATTCAGGGCGACGAGCTGCACGGCCATCTGAAGGTCTCGCCCAAAGACGAGTTCCACACCGTTCTTCCGACCAACTACGACGACCTTTTGAAGGCGATGATCGCCTCCAAGGTCAACTTCTCCATCAAGGAGCCGCAGAACAACCTTCTGATTCCCCTCCTTATCAATGCAGGCCCATTCGTGTTGCTGATTGCCGTTTGGTTCTTCATGCTGCGGCAGATGCAATCGGGCGGCAACAAGGCGTTGTCGTTCGGCAAGAGCCGCGCGCGCCTGCTCTCCATGCAGCAGAAGAAGGTCACGTTCAAAGACGTGGCCGGCGTGGACGAGGCCAAGGAAGAGCTGAAGGAGATCATCGAGTACCTGCGCGAGCCGCAGAAGTTTCAAAAGCTGGGCGGCCGCATTCCCAAGGGCGTGCTGCTGGTTGGGCCTCCAGGAACCGGCAAAACGCTTCTGGCGCGTGCCGTGGCAGGCGAAGCCAACGTTCCCTTTTTCTCCATCTCCGGCTCTGACTTCGTTGAAATGTTCGTGGGCGTGGGCGCAAGCCGCGTGCGCGACCTGTTTGAGCAGGGCAAGAAGAACGCGCCCTGCATCATCTTCATCGACGAGATTGACGCTGTCGGCCGCCATCGCGGCGCAGGCCTGGGCGGCGGTCACGATGAACGCGAGCAGACTCTGAATCAGTTGCTCGTCGAAATGGACGGCTTCGAGTCGAACGACGGTGTGATCCTGGTGGCTGCAACGAACCGCCCCGACGTGCTCGATCCCGCGCTTCTGCGGCCCGGCCGCTTCGATCGGCGTGTGGTCGTGGGCCTGCCCGACATCCGCGGGCGCGAGGAAGTTCTCAAGGTGCACGTCAAGAAAGTTCCCGTCTCCGACGATACGAATTTGAACGTGCTCGCACGTGGCACACCTGGCTTCTCGGGAGCCGATCTGGCCAACATGGTGAATGAGGCTGCGCTAAACGCAGCCCGCCTGAACCGCAAGCAAGTCACCATGTACGACTTTGAGCTCGCCAAGGACAAAGTCCTGATGGGCGCCGAACGCAAGTCGATGCTGCTCAGCGATGAGGAGAAGCGGGTCACCGCCTATCACGAGGCCGGCCACGCGCTGGTTTCGCTCAAGCGCGACAACGCTGACCCGGTGCACAAGGTCACCATCATTCCTCGCGGCATGGCGCTGGGCGTCACGGTTCACCTGCCCGACGACCGGCACAACTACACGCGCGAGTATCTCGAGACTCGGCTGGCCATGCTCTACGGCGGCCGCGTGGCCGAGGAGATCTTCCTCAACCAGATGTCCACCGGCGCGGGCAACGACATCGAGCGCGCCACTGAATTAGCGCGTTCCATGGTTTGCGAGTACGGCATGAGCCGCCTGGGTCCGCTCACCTTTGGCAAAAAGGAAGAGCAGATCTTCCTGGGACGCGAGATTGCGCAACATCGTGACTTCAGCGAGGAGACGGCGCGGCAGATCGACCTCGAAGTTCGCCGCCTTATCGACGAGGCCTACCAATCGGCGCATAACCTGGTGGAATCGAACGCGGACGCCATGCACCGCATTGCCGCCGCGCTGCTGGAGCGTGAAACCATCGACGCCGAGGAGCTCAAGCTTCTGCTCGAGGGCAAGACGCTGCCGCAGATGCGGTCGTCGCTTGCCGGTGGCGGGGACTCCGACGGTACCCCGCAGCAGGTCCTCAAACCCGAAAGCCGCGGGCCTGGCACGGGCGGCGGTTTGCCCGAGGGCTCTCCTTCGCCGGCGTAGCTCGAGTTCACAGTTCGTAGTTCTCCTTTCGCAGAAGGGCCGCTCGAGAGCGGCCCTTTTTGCTGCTGGGAATGTCCTGTGTTTACATTGTGCGCACAATCCTGTATACTGATTGTGATCACAAAGGAGGATGCTCTCATGGGATCCGCCACGGCTGAGCGCAAACTGCGTGCCGAGAATATTAATCTTCGGGCGACCAGGAGCCAAAAGGCATTGATCGATCGCGCAGCCTCCGCTCTTGGCCGCAATCGCTCCGATTTCATGCTCGAAGCCGCATGCCAGGAAGCTGAGTCAGTATTGCTTGATCGGCGTTATTTTGCGCTGCCCGAGGAAGATTTCAAGCGATTTATAGCGATGCTGGATAAGCCGCCTGCTCCCAATCCCCGGCTGGAGAGATTGTTGAGGACCAAGGCGCCGTGGGACAAATAGAACGTAATCCCCTTCAGTTCTCTACCCCGGAAAAACTGAGTCCTTCCCACGATTTGTCACGGTTTGAATGCGGAGAACCCGCTCTCGACACCTGGCTCAAGCGCCGCGCACTTCAGAACGAAGAGAGCGGCGCTTCGCGGACCTATGTTGTACGGGCGGGAGATCATCTCGCCGGATACTATGCTCTCGCGGCCGGCGCCATCGCACACGCGGGCGCAGTTGGACGGGTCAGGCGGAATATGCCCGACCCGGTGCCCGTCATGATCATCGGGAGGCTCGCTATTGCATCCAGGTTTCAGGGCCATGGAATCGGGAAGGCGCTTCTCAGGGATGCTGTTCTCCGCACCGTTCGAGCCGCCGAAATTGCTGGCATTCGCGCGATCCTCGTCCACGCGATTTCCGAAAGTGCGAAAAGCTTTTACGAAAAACACGGGTTTGTGCAGTCGCCGGCCGACCCCATGACGCTGATGATCGATGTGAACGAAGCCGCGAGGATTTTCGCCGGGAAATAGAATCTAGTCTTTTCATAGCGCGCTTCATATACACTTCACCCGCGACGAAGACCTGTTCGCTTGTGTGCTTAAGAGTTGCGGCCGGGCGCATTGAACAGGGCCACTCGCGAGAGCGGTCTTTTTCCGCCCCGAAAAAACCTCCCGCCTCGTTGAAAGCAGACGGCCAGCGTCAACCCTGACCCCGAACCACTGCGCACTTTACATGCTTTGCGGTTCGCGGTCCACGACTCGTGTATACCCCGCTGTGCGTTGATGGCGGTCGCGCCTGGGTGTCTTTAGAAGATTTTGTAGCTGATTCCCACGCTGCCGCCGTATGGATAGAGTGTGGGAGTCAGGTGCCACTGCTGATATTCGAAGTCGATGGCGCGCAGCGTAAAGCGCCGGGTCAGCCTGTAGTCCACTCCGCCCCCGTAGTCGAGGACGAATGCATTTCCTCCCATGAGAAAATCGGCGCTGCCGAAGCCGACGAGAAACTTGCCATACGGCGTTATCCGGTGAAACGTGACAATGGGAATCCGCGGGCCGATCAGGTAGGTGCTCTCGCCGTTGCCTGCCGAATCACCTGGTTGATGGAACTGGTTGTAGCGCATCCAATGAGCTTCGGCTTCCACTTGCGCCCAGCGGCTGAAGTGGACGTCTACGAAGCCGCCAGGGCCATAGAGCCGGTTGGGACTGGTATAGGCGAAGCCCAATCCGTCGTAATCAGGTTGGAACGTTGAGCCCAGCGCGCCGGCGGAAACGCTAAAGGTGTGCGAAGTTGCCGCAGGCACAACCTGCCCATGCGCGGAAACAATGGCGAGAGAAGATACGACGCAAAAAAAGGCCAGAATCAGTCTCTTCATAGAAGCAACGCGCATCCACTTTCTTTGAATCTTCGTTTCAGCGGGCAACTCGCCGTGGGCCCATACTTTGCGCCGGCTTTGGTGCGCTCGATTGAAACGGCGCACCGTATCCGATCTCCGCGGAAATCATTTTAACTTACTGCTGCGGGCTCTGAGCTGCGGCAGGTTGCTGCGGCGGCGTTGTGCCGCCTGCCGCGGTCTGCTGATCTGGCGCGGCAGGGGGCGAACTGCTCGAAGCAGCCGGTGGAGCAGGCTGGGTATTGTCGGGCGCTGCGGCTGGCTGTTCGCTTGCTGGCTGAGCCGCGGGCGCGGCCACAACCGGCGCGGACGCGGGCGGTTCCACGCTGGCGTCTTCATAGTGCTGCAGCTTGTAGAAGATCGGCGTCACTTCAAACGGCATCTTGTCGCGGGCGTTCATCGGCGCATAGCGCTTGGCGCTCAGCATGTGCACCGTGTCGTCCCAGGGGTCGGTCTTAAGCCAGCTTCCCAGCGGCAGTGCCGGCGTCTGTGCCAGGTCGTCCCAATTCAGCTTGGGAGCTTCGTGCTCCAGCGCGGCCATCCACGGCGTGCCATCCGGTTTCAGCAGCGAGTCGCCGAGCATTGGCGTATTCAGCGCCTTCAACTCCTTGGCCCGGTCCGCCAATTGCTCGTAGTAAAGGCCCGCGTTGGCCAGCCGGTCCTTGTACATCGAGTTCTCCAGATACTCCACCGCTTTCTTCGCCGCGGTATCGTTGTCCACATCCGAGTGGTTCATGTTGATCTTCTGGAAAGTGGCTGTGTCGGGAAAGAGCAGCCGGTCGTTGAAGGCATAGCGGGTGTCGATGTGGTGGCCCATGGCGATGTGAGCCAATTCCATGGAGATCACCGAGGCAATCGCTTCTTCGCTGGGCAGCGAGTCGATCAGCCCCTTGCTCAGCAGGATCGTGTTGCCCACGCTCGTGGCTTCCACTGTGTCGGTAAGAAGGACGCGCGTGTGGAGCTGATCGGTGAAGGCCAGATTGTTGGGCACCACCAGGTTGATCACGATCTGGTCCAGAACCTTGTTCTCATATCCGCCGGCATCGAGCGGCGCCACCAGGCCCGCTTCCACCAGCCGGTCGATCACGTTGTTCTCCGCCTGCGTGATCCACATCCGCGAAGCCTGCAGCGGACCCACATCCTGCGAGTCGTTGCTGTTGTCGACGGCCTCGTCCACCTTCACGCTCACGTTCTCGCTCTCCCGCGTGGGCAGCTTCAGCGAGTAGCCCCAGAAGTGCGTCTGCGCTTTCAGGCCGACTTGCCTGTCGGACTCGGTGCGCTGCGTCTCCTCGACGTAAACCGACACCGGCAGCCAGATTCCGGGCTGCACGTTCATGCGCCAACTGTCGAAGTGGAAGAAATATTTTGAGGCGTCCTCTGATGTGGGTCCGGTGTAGGTGCCGTTGAACCGCACCACGTTGCCGCCCTCATCCTCGATCCAGATGCGCCCGTAGAAACGGCCGATGCCCTTTACGTCGGCCTTGGGGTGCACGTCGTACACCCAGGTGCGCACCGTGCCCAGAAACTCGCGGCGCACAAAGCTGAAGACATAATGCTGCTGGTCGAATCCCGACGGGTCGATGAACATCATCTCCATAAATCCGTTGGGATTGTATGTAAACTTCTCCAGGCCCAGCGCTTTGCTGAGTCCCGTCATGGCCGCAAGCGAGCCCTTGAAGAACCCGTGCCGGCCCTCCGACTTCGGCTGGTATGACTTGTCGAAGAACCCTTTGCTGAAGTCCACACGGCTGAGCGTGTATTGGTCGTCGGTCGGTACGGCGTAGAGCTTTACGTCAGGCCGCGTGTCCTGAATGTAGGTCTCCACCAGCGGCGTCCGCAGTTGGATGTTCTTGATCAGTACCTTTTCCTGCGCGACTGCCCTTTGGACAAGGGCGGCTTGGTCGGCGGTGAGCTGGCGCGCCTGTTCGTACTTCGGTTCCTTCTTTGCGTATGCAGACGCAACTCCGACGGTCAGAATCAGGAAGGTTAGGGGGATCTTCCGAAACGTCATGTGTGACTCCTATTGAACTCTCTGCGGCTTTGTTCCCGGCCTGGGCGCTCTTTCCGGCGCAGCGGCTGAGTATCGGGCCATTTTTGACCCTATCATGGCGATGCTACGCCAATTGCGGGGCGATTCTACGCCAATTGGAACGTAATGGTAATCTTCGTCGTTACGTCCACGGGCTGGCCATTGTTGGTTGCGGGGCGGAAACGGATCTGCTCCGCCACGCGCCTGGCTTCCTCGTCAAGCCCGTGGCCCAGTCCCTGAAGGACGCCGTGAACAACCACCTGTCCGTTCGCCAGGAATGTTACGCTCAGCACCACATCCCCTTCAACGTGCAGTTGCCGCGCTTCGTTTGTGTAGCGCACCGGCGGCTTGGAAAGAACTTCCACCTCCGTCGAGTGAACCACCTGCGCGGTCATCTTCGGCGCCGCGGCCACTTGCGTCATTCCCGGAATCCCGGCCGTGGCCACCTTCCCATAGTTAGACGCAGGCCCAGTGCCAGTCGCTCCTGGAATGCCTGCCGAGGCCACTTTACCCAGGTTGCCGGCGCTTGAACCGTACTTGGTGCTATTGCCCAGGCCCGTAGAGCCCACCACTCCATGCGGCGCCACTGCCGGGCCATTCATGCCGCCATAGGGGTTCCCGATGGCTGCCACTGTGGCTGGACGTGTCGCATTGGGGTTCGGCGTTACTCCAAAGGTCTGACCCAGATGCACGGGCGCTGTTGAGGGTTTGACCGAAGTGTTCTGCGCAGGCATCGCGGCCGCTAAAGCAGCCTTGGGCTGTGGCGCCAGAATCACCGTCTGCGGCTTGGGTTGCACTGCCGGCAGCGCAACCTTTGCTTCCATCTGGATCGGCTTGGGTTCGGGCTTCGGCTTTGGCATTTCGATCTGCCGCGGCTGCAACTCCACCTTCGGCGGCTCCGGCGGCGGGGGCAGCTCCTGCGGCGGTGGCTGCTTGATTTTCACCGGGGGCGGCGGGTTGCTGGGGACGACGAGTTCCGTCATCTCGTAGTGCTGTTGAAGGACCGTTTTCGCCGTCATGCCAATCACAATGGCCGTCACGGCGATCAACACGTTGACGCCAACACTCATGACGAAGGCTAGCGGACGGGCCTCGGGCTCAGGCAGCAATCCGAATGTGCTCTGTCCAGGGGTATACGATGTCGACATCAGTCTAAACCTCGCTTGCGGCCGCCGCTCCTGCGCAGGGCCAACTCAAACAAAATGGCAGTATCAAGGAACGCAAACCATCAATCCAATCGACTTATGCGCCCTTCAACTTCTTCTCTTACATCATTCTGTCGAACACTTGCCGCGTCCAATGGAATACAACCTGCGCTTTCGCCCAACCGTCAGCGGGATAGTCCATCCCGTCGCCGGTTTAAAGCGATGGGCCGCTCAGCGCCATCTGCTTCCACTATTTCCGTATGGATGCGCCTAACCCTTCCATCGCTTTCTGGTCCAGATTCCTTGAGGGAAAATTGGAAAGAAATCATTACCATTATACGGAGGTGCTGGTTACTCGCAGATCACACAAATTGTGTAGGTACTGGTACCAAGGGCACAGGGGAATCTGCTTGAATACTCTCCCAGCGCCGGGCCCGCTGTCCACGGACATTCCGTTCCTTTCCTGTATGATCCAAGGCACTTCAAAAGGAATCGGCCGCGTGTCTCGCGACTGAAGATGCGCTGTTGGAATACCAAATCGGAACCTCAAAAACGAGCCGACGGTCTTGGTCCTATAGCGCAGTGTTCGAGCTCCCGGCGTAGCAAACGGCCCACTCGGAAGATTCAGGCCGAACGGCTCGAATGGCCGCGCGGTCGAGCACTAGTCTTATAGACTCAAGGTAAACCAATCTAGTCGCGCGAGGATAGTCTTTTTGTGAAGATTTTTGTGACAGGCGGGGCGGGGTACATCGGAGGTACAGTAGCGGGCTTGCTCGTCGAAAAGGGCCACAAGGCAGTCGTTTTCGACAATTTGAGTCACAGCCGGCGCGATTTGCTGCCTGCGGGGGTGGATTTCATCAAGGGCGAGCTGGCCGATCGCCAGGCTCTCGAAGACATCTTTACAGCGGCCCGGATTCAGGGCCAGCCCTTCGACGCCGTGCTTCACTTTGCCGCGCTCATTGAGGCCGGTGAGTCGATGGTGCGGCCCGAGATCTTCTTCCGCAACAACACCGCATCCACTCTGTCGCTTCTTGAAGCGATGCTCGCTTCCGGGCCCAGACGGCTGGTCTTTTCTTCCACCGCTGCCGTGTACGGTGAGCCGGAATCCATCCCGATTCAGGAAGATGCGCGCCTCGCCCCTTCCAATCCTTACGGCCAGTCCAAGCTCCTGGTGGAGCAGATGCTGGCCTGGTTCAATCGAATCCACGGGCTGCGTTACGCCTCGTTGCGCTACTTCAATGTGGCCGGCGCGCACGAGGGTCCGGCGGGCATCACCCGCGGCGAAGCGCACGAGCCCGAGAGCCACCTCATTCCGCTCGTCCTCGACGTCGCGCTCGGTCGCCGCCCCTCGATCCGCATCTACGGCGACGATTATCCCACCCCCGACGGCACCTGCATCCGCGACTACATCCATGTCACCGACCTGGCCGACGCGCACCTTCTTGCGCTCGCCGCTCTCGATTCAGGACCCGAAAACCAGGCCCCTCTCATCTATAACCTTGGGAACGGTCGCGGTTTTAGTGTGCTGGACGTGATTGAGTCGGCCCGCCGCGTCACTGGTCATCCAATCCCAGCGGAGATTCATCCCCGGCGTCCGGGAGACCCCGCCGTTCTCGTAGCCGGCTACGAAAAGGCCATCCGTGAACTGAGCTGGAAGCTGCGTTACAACTCAATCGATGAGATCGTCCGCACCGCGTGGATTTGGCATCAGAAGCGCTATCGCGCGTAATGGGAACGTCACTGAGGAAAGGCCGATGCAACGCATCTATTTGCTCTCGACAGGTGGAACCATCGAGAAGGTCTACTCCGAGCAGAGTGGCGCGGTAGAGAATCGCGCGGCCAAGCTGGACCGCTATCTGCGTGCGCTTCGCCTGCCCGATGCCGACGTTCGCTCCATCCAGCTCATGAACAAAGACTCGCTCGAGATGACCGATGCCGATCGCGCGGAGGTACGCGATCGCGTGGCTGAGCTTCTCCCTGAAGGCGCTCCCATCGTCATCTCTCACGGTACCGACACGATGGTTGAGACCGGGCTGTTTCTTGAACGTGCCTTCCCGAGTCTTCTTGTCCCGGTGATTTTGACAGGGGCCATGACGCCCCTGGGTTTTGAGGGCAGCGACGCGCTGCAAAACCTTACGGAAAGCCTGCTTGCCGCGCGCTTGCTCTCGCCCGGCGTCTTCGTCGTCATGCACGGCCAGGTGTTTCCCGTCGCCCGCGTCCGCAAGGACAAGGACCGGGCGACTTTCGTCTGGAAATAAGCTCAGCAACAGCGGAATTCGTGCAACCACAAGGAACACACATCGATCCAACAGATTGAACGGGCGCGTGAGGTTTCCCCGATGGCCAACAACGGCGAGAAAGGCGCTTTCCGGGCGTTTCTCGATTTCTTGATCCTCTTCAGCGGCATCTCCACCGCTTCGAACCTTGCCCGCACTCAGGGGCGTGCACTTCTCACGCGCGGCATCTTCCTGTTCCGTCGTCCCAAAGATGCGCCTGCTGCCGATCCGGCGCCGCGCAGTTGAATTGCTAGAATCGAACATATGCCGATTTCGCGCCAGCAGGCCCTCGATTACTTCGAATCCCCCGACCTGATCGGACTGGGATTCGAGGCCGATGCTGTGCGCCGCCGCCTGCATCCCGAGGGCGTGGTCACCTACATCATCGATCGCAACATCAACTACACCAACTACTGCACCGAGTACTGCACCTTCTGCGCGTTCTATCGCCCGCTGCCCATCAACGGCAAGCCCCACCCCAACTCCGGCGACGGCTACATCCTCGA
>Ga0181522_10002364_pt1 | contig 10785 bp, 8 predicted proteins | sample PEATcosm2014_Bin_27_FD_121103 | JGI IMG/M metagenome (GOLD analysis project Ga0181522, IMG submission 121103) | Peatland microbial communities from MTU Mesocosm Facility, Houghton, MI, USA - PEATcosm2014_Bin05_10_metaG | ecosystem: Environmental > Terrestrial > Soil > Wetlands > Peat | place...
CTTTGGCGATGACGACGAGTTTGACGACCTCTTCAGTGGGTCAAGCTTCGACTATAGCGGCGAACTGAGCAACGCCTTGCCGGCGGGGGTCACGAGCATGCGCATTAACGATGATCGGGGCACGATCACGGTCAACGTTTCTGGGGACAAGAAGCTCAGAGTCTCATGGCGAAAAAAAGTCCACGCCGAGAATCAGCAGCAGGCCGACGGCTATAACTCTAAAACCGATCCCACGATTGTGCCGGCTGATAAGGTTTTGGTACTGAACGCCAACACGCAAAGCGCGGGCGACAAGGGCGTATCGACCGATATGGATATTTACGTTCCCGCCAACATCTCTCTATCCATCACGTCGAATCACGGCGATGTAACGATCGCCGGAATGGCTGGCAGCCTTGACGTCAATCATCATGGCGGCGAAGTCAACCTCAGCGACCAGACCGGAACCGTGTCACTGAATCTGGAGGGAAGTTCTGCTCGGCTGGAACATGTCAAGGGTGATGTGACCATCCAGGGGCGCGCCAATGAAGTTGATGTCGAGGATGTGGATGGGGCGGTTCATCTGAATGGAGAATTTCAGGAGAGCGTGCGGCTGGTCCGCGTCAGCAAGACGGTGAGTTTCCGTACGTCGCGGACCGATATGGAATTTTCCCGGCTGGACGGGCGGCTGGATCTGGATTCCGGCGACCTGCGGGCCGATTCGCTCGCTGGTCCCATGCGGCTGACCACTCGATCGAAGGACATTGTGTTGGAGGGACTATCGGGCGACCTGCGATTGGAAGACGCTAATGGAAGCGTTTCGGTCGGAGTGCACAAGCCGGGTAACATCCAGATTGATAATCGCAAGGGCGATGTGCAGGTTACGATTCCTCCGAATACGGCGGTCAAGGTTGAAGCGCGCACGCACGAAGGAGACATAGAGAGCGACTTCGACGAGATCAAGGTCGATAATAACGACCACCAGTCGAGCGCCACGGGCGCGATCGGAGAAAACGGTCCGAGGCTGGTGATGAACGCGGAAAAGGGATCGATTGAGATCCGCAAAGGTGCGGTAGCGGTGGTTGCTCCGGCTCCGCCCGAGCCTCCGTTCGCCCCCCCGAAGCCGGGCAGACTGCCGAAAGCGTTGCCGGCGCCCAAGGTGAAGCCGTTGGAGAGCGAGAACTAGCCGGGGCGGTTGCCGGAGTACAGCGTTCGCTCCTTCGCCCCAGCTGAGGGTACGCCGTGGCGGCATCAATTGCCCACGCGTTTCTCGTGGCCTCGAATGTCTGCGAGTCCTGACACGCGGGGGCTGTCCCGGCCTTTCGTGGGTTATAATCTCGGCCACTGATGAACCTGCCTCCTGCAACCAAACTTGGACCTTACGAAATTGTTTCCCTCTTAGGGTCTGGCGGCATGGGCGAGGTTTATCGCGCCCGCGATTCTCGCCTTCGACGTGAAGTGGCGATCAAGGTTCTGCCCCAGGGGCTTTCTCTTGATGCCGACCGCATGCGCCGGTTTGAACAGGAGGCGCTCGCCACTGCCGCGCTGAATCATCCCAATATTCTGGCGGTGTTCGATATTGGCACGAGCGAGGGCTCGCCTTACGTCGTCTCTGAATTGCTGGAGGGCGAGACCATGCGCGAACGCCTGCGCGTCGGATCGCTCGCTACTCGCAAGGCTCTCGATTATTCTTTGCAAATTGCGCACGGGTTGGCTGCTGCGCACGAAAAAGGAATCGTTCATCGCGACCTCAAGCCAGAAAATCTTTTCATAACCAAAGACGGACGGGTCAAGATCCTTGACTTCGGCCTGGCCAAGCTGACTCAGGTCGATCCCGGGTCGTCGTCCCACACTTCAATGCCGACCGTCACTCACCGCACGGAGGCGGGCATGGTGATGGGTACGCCTGGATACATGTCGCCCGAGCAGGTGCGCGGACTGCCTCTTGATCCGCGGTCTGACATTTTCAGCTTTGGCGCAATTCTTTACGAGATGCTCTCCGGGAAACGCGCGTTTCATGGCGACACTCCCGCGGATACGATGAGTTCGATTCTGAAGGAAGATCCTCCAGATTTGAGCGAAACCAATCGCAACATTTCTCCGGCGCTGGAGCGCATTGTGCACCACTGTCTGGAGAAAAATCCCGAGGCGCGTTTCCATTCCGCAAGCGATATCGCTTTTGATCTGGAACATCTGTCCGGAGTTTCGGGCAGCGCGGCGCGATCGGCATCGAGCGGGAGCGGGGCTGCGGCTGGCGTCGGCATCGGCAGCTTTCGATCGCGGCGCAAGCTTCTGACCGGGGCAGCGGCTGGGCTCGCTTTCGCCTGTCTCGTGTATGGGCTGGGCTGGTGGAAGGGCAAAACGGGCTCGCGCGTGTCCGAGGCCGAGTATCAGCAGATCACGTTTCGCACGGGGTCGATCGGCAATGCGCGGTTTACGCCGGATGGCAGCATCGTTTACAGCGCTTCATGGGAGGGTGGCGACGACCAGCTTTATATGTCACGCACGGATGATCCGGGATCACGCGAACTGGGGATCAAGGATGCGGAGCTGCTTTCGATTTCGAAGAGCGGGGAAATGGCGATCCGGCTCAACGCGATTCCTCATGGTGGCTATGCGCGCAGCGGAACGCTGGCGCGGGTTCCGCTAAGCGGGGGAACACCGCGAGAGGTACTGGACAATGTGCAGGATGCCGACTTTTCGGCCGATGGCAACAGCATGGCGATTGTGCGCTACCTGCCGGAGAACAATCATTGGCGTCTGGAATATCCGATTGGCAAAGTGCTGCTTGACGGCATCAACTGGATCAGTCATCCGAAGATTTCGCCGGACGGGAAGTGGATCGCTTTTGCTGATCATGAAAACCCGACCGGGGATGACGAGGGTTCGCTCGCGGTGATTGGCGCGGACGGCAAAGAACCTGAGAAAAAACTTTCTACCGGCTGGACCTCGCTGCAGGGAATTCTCTGGTCGCCAGCAGGGGATGAGATATGGTTTACCTCCACCAACACGGGAAGCGCTTCGAACCCGCGGGCCGTAACCCTTTCGGGCAAACTGCGAGCCATCACGAACGTGCCGGGAGGCTTGTGGCTGGAAGACCTACGTAACGGCACGGTCTTAACGGTGGCGAATCACACGCGTCTCGGAATCCGGGGGATAGAACCGGGCGGCAAAGAGGAGCGTGAACTGGGGTGGTTCGGATGGTCGGAGTTGCGCGACATCAGCCGGGACGGACGGAAGATTCTTTTCGAAGAGGAAGGCGATGGCGGGGGAGCGAATTACACCGTATTTCTCCGAGACACTGATGGATCGCCTCCGGCGCGCATCGGCGAAGGCGTCGCGGGGGCGATCTCGCCCGATGGAAAATGGGTGATCACGAAGCCGGCAAAGGGTGGAGCGCTGAACCTGGTGCCGACGGGAGCCGGCGAAGCCCGGAAGCTGACGCATGATGAGGTCAGCTACGGACTGGTTACCTTTTTCCCCGATGGCAAGCACTTGCTGGCCCTTGGAATTGAGGCTGGACATGGCGGGCGCGATTACATCATCGATGTGAACAGTGGGGATTCGAAACCGATCACTCCCGAAGGCGTCACGGGCATTGCGCTTTCGCCCGACGGAAAGAGCGTGGCCGTGCGGGCACCCGACGGCAAGCGCGGGATTTGGATGTTGGACGCAGGCGATCTCCGTTCGGACAATCTTCATCTGTTGTCCGGGCTTGGGCCGCGAGATGCCGTCATTGGCTGGACGCCGGACGGTCAGTCGCTTTATGTCATTCCTAACCGGCACGGCGCGGCGGCGCTGAGAACCGCGAAGGTCAATCGCTTTAATATACAGAACGGAAAGATGGAGCCGTGGAAAACCTTCGGCGAAGAAACGGGCGCGGGAGTCTCGGTCGTTGCTTCGCCTTATCTTTCGAGCGACGGGACAGCATACGCCTACCTCTACGTTCGGGTTTTGTCGGAGGCGTATGTGGTAAAAGGATTGAACTAGCGAGCCGCTTCTGTTTTTTCGGACCAAAAATCAGCAACCGCCAAGGCCAGCAATCGAGAGCAAGTTCATCGGCTGGAACAATCCTTCGAACCTACCATCTTCCAATTTGCTGGCCCACGTGAGTCGAACGCACGGCAACCTCGATGTTGGAGCCATTTGAAGTTGCGCCATTGAAGTTACTGCAGGCCAATCGGGGCAAAAGGGAGTCATGTTAGATTCGAACCAGGCTCGAGTTAGCTTCGGGTCAATGCTCGAACTATGCGCTCCATTTTGCAAAGGCGCTCGCTGCGATTTGTGTTTGCCGCAAATGTGATCTCCATGCTGGGTAGCGGGATGAATTCCGCCGCCGTGGCCTGGACGATTTTGCAGCGCACGCACTCGGAAATGGCTTTGGGCACGTTTGCCGCGCTGCAGACGATCCCCGCCATGTTGATGCTTCCCTTCACCGGCGTCATTATTGATCGCGAAGACCGGCGCCGGCTGGTGATGTGGCTGGACGCTTCGCGCGCGGTCGTGATTCTCGCCGTGATGGTGCTGGCGTTTCTCGACCGCGTGCAAGTGTGGGAACTTTACCTGATGAATACGCTGGTCGCGGCTGGATTCTGGATGTTCTGGCCGACGATTACGGCTTTGATCCAGGAACTGACTCCCGAGGACGGGTTTGTCCAATCCAACACTTTTCTTTTGGCGGGGATACAGGGCGGATGGTTGATCGCCGGCGCGATTGTCGGATTTGTTTATGAACATATAGGGCTTGGCGGCGTGCTGCTCATCGACGTGAGCACGTATGTCGTTTCCTTTTCCTGCTATTTCGCGGTGCGCCAGGGACGGCATGTGGTGCCACGGGCGGTCGAATTGCGGCACGATCTGGAGGCGGCGGAGACGGCGGTGGGACGTTTTCTGCGCGAAATGCGGGAGGGGCTGGTCTTTCTGCGCGAGCATCGCAGCGTGGTTTTCCTGGGGACGAGCTGGGCTCTGTTTCTGGGCGCGATGGGAACGGGAGTGGTGGTCACGGCTCCGCTGAGCGATCTCGTCTTCCATGCTGGCGCGGTTGGCTACGGATGGCTGAACGGAGGATGGGGGGTGGGAGCGTTCCTGAGCGCTCTTTACGCTCCGACACTGATTGCTCGCCTCGGGGCGCGCTGGTCGATTGCGCTTTCGATGCTGCTGCTGACTTTCACCATGGCCCTGTCGCCATTTTCGCCCTTGTTGGCGCTGGCTGTGTTGCTTTATGGGCTGATGGGATCGGCGCGGGGCGTGAGCGGCGTGGCTATGAATACGAGCCTGATGCAGCAAGTGCCGCCGCATTTCATGGGACGCGTCCAGAATACGTTTTATTTCTTTGGCACGTTTCTGCAGGTGGTGCTTGGACTGACGGTTGGCTGGATCGCATCGCGAATCAGCCTGACGGCGGGCTATGGCATGATCGCTGCTGTTTATGCGTTCGCCTTTGGCAGCGCTTGCTGGCCGGTTCGTGCCGCGAAGGCTGTGGCCGCAACCGCGGAGTAGGGTCTCTGAAAATCCCGGGCCTGACCTCGCAAGAAACCCGACGTCAGAATGGGACAGCCATGGTTGTTCCGATTGCTGTTATTCTTTCTCTTCTTCGAGGGGAACTCTATATTCATGTTTGAAGATCTGAAGGGGCGGACGGCGGTTGTTTTTGGAGTTGCCAACAAGCGCTCGATTGCTTGGGCAATTGCGCAAGGACTCCATGCGGCAGGCGCTAACCTCGCAATCACTTATCAGAACGAACGAATGGAGATGGAGGCAAAAGATCTCATTCTCTCATTGCCCGGCGCGGAAGCCTTCATGTGCGACGTTTCCAGGGACGAAGAGATTACCGAGCTCTTCGAAAAGCTGAAAGCTCGTTATGGAAAGCTGCACGCTCTGGTGCACAGCGTGGCTTTCGCTCCCCCAGATGAACTGAAGGGCGATTTCGTGAACACGACTCGGGAGGGGTTTCGCGTGGCGCACGACGTCAGCGTGTATTCGCTGATCGCGGTCTGCCGCGCAGCGGCTCCGCTGATGGAAGAGGGTGGCTCCGTGATTACCATGACTTACTACGGGGCGGAGAAGGTCGTTCCGCACTACAACGTCATGGGCGTGGCTAAGGCTGCGCTGGAATGCACGGTGCGTTATCTTGCCCAGGATCTGGGACGGCGAAAGATTCGCGTCAATGCGATCTCGGCAGGACCAGTCAAAACGCTGGCCGCACGCGGCATCGCGGGCTTCGGAGACATGCTGCATGCGCACGCCGAACGTGCGCCTTTACAACGCAATGTGGATGTCGCCGAAGTGGGCAGCACCGGCGTCTTCCTCGCTTCCGACGCGAGTTCGGGAATCACGGGAGAGATTATCTACGTCGATTGCGGATATAACATCATGGGGTTCTGAGCGACGCGGTCAAGATCCTACTGCGGTTACCAGGCTGGTTCTTTCCTGTTGTTGACAATTCTGGTGTTGACAATTTGTTGACAAAATCCTCGCAGAGTAAGATGTAGGCTGAGGTTCTATGAAGCACCGGCGGATTCTTTACCTACTCGCGTTGGTGACTTTGTCGATGACCCCGTGTTTTGCGCATCACATGGCGGTGGTCGTCAATAAGGTCAACACGGTTCAGAACGTCACCTCAGCACAGCTGGCAAAACTTTTTAAAGGCGAGGTAAAGAAGTGGGCCGACGGCAGAAATGTCGTGCTGGTGTTGCATCGCGCGCCGGATGAGATGATCACGCTCGAGCATCTCAACAAGATGACAGAAGCCGAGGTGAAAACCGCGCTGGCCTCACAGAAGGATTCGATTCGATATGTGGGGTCGGATGCCGAGGTGATCGATGCCGTGGCCTCGACCGCAGGGGCGATCGGTTTCGTCGAAGAGCGATCGATCACCGACCGGGTAAGGGTGATCAGGGTCGACGGCAAGCTGCCCATGGAGGCTGGCTATTTGCCGCATTGACTGCGACCTCGAGTCAATGCGTTCAAGTCACAGGGATTTTCCGGCAGATGCCGTGTACCAGCCTTCCGCCAGGAATTTCTCGACCGAGCGTTGCTGAACACCTTCCTGCACGCGCAGTTCATCGTTGAGAAAGTGATAGGTAAGCTTTTCCCCGTCGCAATCGAGATCAAAGCTGTCGATGCGAATACGATTGCCATCCCGATCGGCACAGATCAGGCCCACTTGCAGATCAGTTTCGGTAATTTTCTTGACGGTTCCGTCGGTTTTCAGAGACATCACTACTATTGGATGAGGAAACCGGAGGTTTGGATCAGAAAGTTGCGTGCCACGACCCGACTCAATCGAGGGCGTGAGACGGGACAGAGCTTTCAATCCGATGCCGCTGTTATACTGGTCCCGAGGCACATCAAAGGAGACCTCCATGGCTGAGAAACCGAGCGCCACTTTACCCGGAACGGTCGAAAAAATCATAAAATCTCCTTTCCCAGGCGAACCAGAAAGAGCTGAGATCTCGGTTATAGGGGCGGATGATTTGTATAAAGAGATTCGCATCGAGAACACGTTGGTCGGCGAAAGTGGCGAACCGGTTCGGTTGAAGGCAGGCGCCCCGGTCGAGGTTAAGGTGGAGGCTGAAGCGGGTGCGACAACTACCGAGTCTGCTTAAGAAGCTGAATGATTGTTTCGCGTAAGTTTCCCCCTACGGGAAGTTGGGAGGGGCGGAAAAGAGCCGGTCTTTCTCGGTCGGCCCCCTGTGTGGATGCATTCGTGAGTGCTACCTATGTAATCTGCAGGAGGGCTAGTATTTTCCCCTAAATACCGCCTGATCGATATCCGGCCAGAACTCTTTTAATACGTCGAACACGCCGTCCAATCCGACCTGTGTTCCCCAGCGTTGATAGGTTTTCACAAACTCGTTCGATTCTGACGGGTAATACAAATTACCGATGCCGGCGGCTGCTCCGGCGCCAACGACCTCCGACAGATTAAAGGTCCTACCTCCCGAATCCGTCCGGGTGATGAACAACCGACTTATAGCATAGCCGCTCCGCTTGAAGAATCCGCCTTTGCCCAGGGTGTAGTATCTCGGGTCTTCCTTTGTTGCCGCGGGCACGATCGCCTCGGTCATGTAGTTCTCGATGGCGCCGTCGACAAAGACGTGCCAGTAGTAACGGCCGTAGCCCGCAGCACCTTGCCGAAAAGACGGCTGCGAATTGCCGGCCATCGAAATACCCGCAAGCCCTCCCACGAAGATGACATCGGAATAGTCGAATGTATCCTGAGTCGCCAGCCAGAGTTCATTTTTGAAGCGCAGCGGAGGCAAATTGGTGTTGGCGCTGACCGCGCGAAAATTTGGGATGATCCCAAGAATTCTCTTGGGCTGTTTGCCGTAGTGGTCATCCGGGCTACCTGCATCTGCGGGACTGGTCTTCGGTGTTGGCGCGTCTGGCACGGAGGATTTGTCGTCCGTGGTTGTCGTCGACTGCTGAAGGTCGGTGGTGACGAGCGAGGCATCGTCCAGCCCCCGCCCTGAGTCTTCAGGGCTCTCGCGCGCAACCATTCGTAGTCCCTGGGCTTGAACAGACGCAATTCCAAATGTGCCGGCCAGCGCCATCGCCATCGAAAACGACCGAAATATTTTCAAATCTTCTCCCAGTTCCGCATTTCAATTCGCAGGCCTCTGCAGGTTTTGGTGTTCGAAGGAATTCTTGCCAGCCCTGAAAGTTGGATTGCTTGAACTGGCGTTTGGATGCACGTCACGGCAGAAAAACGGGGAGTGGGAATCAGGGATTGGAGATGGTCTCCTGCAGATGGCGCGCGTGTCGCTTCTGCAAATAGTGGTGAATATCGGGCCAAAACTCCTTCAATATATTCCCGAAGGCGTCGAGACCCATCTGCGTTCCCCAATTGGAGAAGCTCGACGAAAAACCACGATCGGCGGCCGGATAATAGACGTTGGAAATGGCGATTGCAGTGGCGTTGCCCGCAAACTCGGGAATGTTGAACATGGCCGTGCCGGAGTCTCGCCGGGCGACGAAAATACGGCTGATGGCATATTCAAGGCGGTGGCTAACGGAACCTTTGCCCAACTGAAAATAGCGAGGATCGACCTTTAAAATCGTAGGGTAAACGCCCCCCACCATAATATTTCCATCGACCTGATCGGCGAAAGCCGCTCCATATCGCTTTGCATATCCCTCCATTCCCTGCCCAAACGCGGGAGAGGAATTTTCCGCTTGGCGGATGCCCGCGACAATGCCCACGACCGTGAATTCATAGGGATCGAAGGAGCCCTTGGCGGAGATGGCGAACTTCTCTTTCCAAGAGATTGGTTTCACTTGCGACTGACTAGCTACGGTCAGATAATTCGGCATCACGTAAAACATCCGGTCGTCTTTGGACTTCGTATCATCCTTCTTCTTTGACTCTTGCCCGGGATTTTGCGGGACAGGGCGGTCTTGATCCTGAGAACTACTCTGCGCGGAGGATTGGTCTGCTGCTTTGTCCTCGTTCGGAGGGCTGGCCGCCGGGGATTGAGCGGATTGGGTAGAGTCCGATGTTGGCGTCGGTGAGGCGCCTTGAGCAAGACAAAAAGTCGCCCCGGAGAACATCGAAGCCGACAATAGGCCTATCCGTGCTGAATACCTTAGATTCAAGTTGATGATTGCTCCGGGCTCAGTTGATTGAGATGCGCCGAGGACGATGGCAGTCTACTGTTGCCAGTCCGCTCCCGGTAATAGACTGCACAATTCTGCAGTACGCCAGCCTTGGTGAAACGAGATTCAACGGGCGGTTCGCCGGATTCTGCGCTCGCTTTCGCCCACCCGCTCCAGAACGATTTCCACGTGCCGATCGCGCTGCAATTGAGAGAACTTCTCTCCCCACTCTATCAGTAAGATGCAGTTCGGAGCGAGTAGGTCGTCGAGAGCGAGCGTTTCCAGTTCGCGCTCCGTATCAATGCGGTAGAGGTCAATGTGGTAGAGAGTGACGGTGGCGCCGTGATATTCGTGCACGAGCGTGAAGGTGGGACTGGTCACATCCTCGGCGCGAGCGGCGTGAAAGCCTTCGGCGATGCCCTTCACCAGCGTTGTTTTTCCTGCGCCGAGATCGCCACGCAAGAGCACGATTTGCGGAGGCGATAGTTCGACCGCGAGACTTCTGCCGTATGCGATCGTCTCCTCGGCGGAATGAGTGGTGGTGTGCCTCGTCATTGCCGAGGATTGTATAGCCAGTGGGCAGCGGCCGTGCCAGTGGTTCACTAAACCTTACCAACATTTTCGGTGGGCAGCGAACCCGCATAGTCGTCCGGTTGCTGCCCACGGACCACCGCGCACTGCCTTTCAGAATCCTGGCGGCGTCTGGAGTTGCTCGGAAAAAGGATCGAGGAAACTTCGATCCACAGCGGTATCGAGCGCTCTCCGCAGTTTGCGATGGTCATCATCGGCCAAGGCAATAAAACGAAACGGTTGCAAATGGGCGTTATCGAGCCCGCTCGTTGGTTGCAACATTTCGGCCATGCCGTGAATGGCGCCAGATCGGGTGTGGAAGGCGATTTCGACGAAATCTCCGGTGGAGAGTTGCTGCTGCAATTGCAGCAATCCGCCATTGATGGAAATGGATTGTAGTTTTGCGCGCGCCCGCCGGCCGTCTTCGGCCAATACGGCAGCCGAGACAGATCCGCGAAGCAGTATTCGGGGCGAACGGCGGGTGGCATTGCTTTGGGGGAAGTGACTCATAGGCGAACTGAATATGCCATGTCGCGATGCACTGCGGCAGATTACGAAAGACGCCGATGGGGAAGACCTGCCCTTGGGGAAATAGGCCAATCTGTTTCCGACTGTTTCGAGGTTTGCGATAATAACGAC
>Ga0181522_10002365_pt1 | contig 10784 bp, 11 predicted proteins | sample PEATcosm2014_Bin_27_FD_121103 | JGI IMG/M metagenome (GOLD analysis project Ga0181522, IMG submission 121103) | Peatland microbial communities from MTU Mesocosm Facility, Houghton, MI, USA - PEATcosm2014_Bin05_10_metaG | ecosystem: Environmental > Terrestrial > Soil > Wetlands > Peat | place...
CGTCTACCCCCGCCCGAAGCATCTCAGGCGTGATTTCGATTTCATCTGCGGGCGCGCCAGCCCCGCTATCGGGGCGGCTTTCTCTTACCGTAGGCATGATGCTCACTCAAGTGCATAGTTGCCCAGCTTTTCGCACGGACCAGAAGGCATACCTGTAGGCGTATTTTCGTTGATAACGACGAACGCGCTGCCGAATGTGATCTTGGTGCGTTCGGCGCCACTCTTTGAGTTCCGCCCTAATCTTCTCACGATTAGCCGCATATCGCTCACGGCCTTTTTGTTTCAGTTCCTCCCTGTGGGCCGCATGGTAGGCCTTGCTGCGCGCTAGATTTTTTTCGCGATGCTTGGCGCGCTCGCGAAGCTTAGCCGCCCTGACCTTTTCTGGATTTCTGGCCCGCCAACTTCGGGCCATCGCTCGTACTTTTTCAGGATTCCGTCTACGCCAAGCGTACTGCGTTTCCAATCTACTCACTACTTCCTCCCGTTACAGGAGGGCGACATTACATTATTTATCCTCTAATATCAACAGGATCGGTGGAATCGCCGGCCAACACGGACGGAATTAAGGCGAGAACAGACAACGGCAACGGCTTATCCTGTTGCACCGCCACCATCCCCGGTGCCCTTGGCGCTTCACCCGCGACCGGCACTGTATCGTTCGGCGTCTGATTGTAAACATTCCAATCCCCCCGGATCGAAATGTACCGATCACCTGTGAACAACGGCGACGCAATCCCAAACGATGGCGACACCGGCAATTTCGATTTCACCGTCGTCATATTGGTCCAGGCATATTCCGCTTGGTTGGCCTGCTGCGACGCGATCGGCTGATCCTGCCCGATCGAGAACAACCCCGAGCCTTCGATGCGCGCCGTCACCCCCGGAATCTTGATCGCCTTGCCCTGCACGGTCTCGCCCCCGCCGCCCAATTCCGTGTGCATCGACTGCAACTGCACGATGAAGCCAAGGCCTACCGTCACCGCGGACGCCGGCACACTCAGATTGATCGCGCCGTTCTCGACCACCTGCGGCGGGATCACCGAGCCGTCCGCGAGTCCCGTCACTGTCATGCCTTCCAGGTAATCCAATCCGCCGACAGACGAGACAGGCTCAGCGGTTGACCACGTACCAGAAACGGCGGGGACAGGAAGTCTATTGGGATCGTTGGGAACCGTTTCGGTAATGGGCGCAAGGAAATTTGCCGTGACGATTGTCGAGGACGTGACGCCGGTGACGGTCGCCTTGCCGCCGCCCATCCGAATAACATTGCCAACATTCGCACCTGAAAACACTCCCGCCGAGGCCATGAACGTCACACTCTTATCAAGCAACACCTGCGCCACGCAACCCGATCCGGTCGCATCGGAAAACGAAATCTGCGGGTTCTTATAGTTCTTGCCTTCCGGCGAAACCGTGTAGCCCGTGATCGCACCACCGACCACCGTCACCGAATTGACGATGGCGCCTTCGCCCTCACCTCCCGGATCGGAAATGACGCCCTGCACGGCGTTGGAATAATCCGAGCCGCCGAGGATGATGGCGCCGGGCAGGCAGCCGTTTGTTGGTGCGGCGCGTGAAGCGGTCAGCGTCGCGTTCGGCTGCGTGAGCGGGAGTGTCGCCCCGGCGTCCACGCAGTAAGTGCTTTCGGGATCGTTGGTCCACTGCCTGTTGTCCATGCGCTCAAGGTAATAGGCCCACTGTCCCTCTCCGACGATATATCGCTTGACGACAAAGTACGGCGCATCGACAGGAGGTTCGGTGGCGACGGCAACTGACTGGAACAACCCGTTGGTGTCATGCCGCGTAATCCCGACAACTTCCTGCTCCTTCATGTACGTCATCGACAGCGCTTTGCCGTCGTTGCGCGTCATCCAGATCAGCTTATACGGCTGCCGCGCCAGCGCCCAGCTCTCAATTTGATAATTAAGAAACAGATGAGACGAGAGAATAGAGATTTCCGTGCCGGCGTACATGTTGTTCCAGAAGTTATACTCCATGTCCTGGATCGAGGTGCCGACCTGTGGCACGTACAGAATGTGCCAGCTTATCCTGATCGGCTGTAGCGTCGCAGAGAATCCGTAGGATTCTTGGGGAGAGGCCGACTGTTGCGAAGGCGTGATGGGTGTACCAGCCCCACCCGTACCGCTCAACTGCCAAGCGTCCAAGCCAGTACCGACGATCAACCCTCCCGGCATCGGCACCATGCACTGAATGCCGTTGACCTGCTGCGCCCATGGGTCCCCCGAAATGGCATCAGAGTCGATCGGCGGCGTGCCGGCGTCGAAGTTGAGATATGAGCCCGGCTGCGAGAAATTGTAGCTGTCGGGATCGTTGAGCGATGCGGCGTAACCCCGCCGCTGCTGGAAGTAGGCCACGTCGCCGGGATATGTGCCAGATTCCGGCCCGATTAATAAAGTCCCCAGCGCAGAACCGCCGCCCGTCGCCGTAATCGTCAGTGTATCGGTTTTTGCGTAATTCTTGCCAGGATCAACCACAAACACGCCGGACAGAGCGCCATTGGCGATAAGCCCCTCAAGCACAGCCCCGGAGCCGGTCGTCGTGTTGATCGTGAAGGAAACACCCGTGATCGGGCCACCCGAAAGCACATTGTTGACGGCTAGGATTTGCCCGCGGGCGAACGGATCGAGTGCCATTGGAGGCACCGTCGTAAAATCCGGGATCACATTGTCATCGTACCACTGTGCTGCGCCAGTCGTTGAGCCGGCATACCCAAACAGTTGACCCGCAAAATCTCCAGTATTTGTCGGATCAGGAGCGCACTTGTAAATGTTGTAGCCAGACACCCCATTCGGATTCGTTGTTGGCGTTGCCCAATAAATCCAGATCGCGCCGAATGTGAGGTCGATGTCCACTGAATTGGTCGCAACAGCGATATTGGAGATGACCGATTCATCGCCGGTCAGCGCGTCGATCGCCGTTATCACGTAGCCGTAGGCGACAGGCCCCGGCAATGTCCCCGACCAGGGAACGGTCGGAAGCGCGGTCGCGTCATAAGGTGCCCCAATACTGGTCCCGATCGCCGGCGGCGCAATCGTCCAGTTGTTCGCCGCTAATCTCGTTAGCTCCTGCGGCGGATATTCCGTCATTGTCTGAATGTTCACGCACGTCAGGCTCATCACATCGGCCGACTGCGTGAATTTCAGATAGGGCAGATCGACCGCCGCGTAGGGCGTCGTCAGCGTGAAGATTCGAGCGGCGGTGCCGCCGGTCGTGTAGGGATTAAAGAACGTCGTGTTGAGCGGATTGCCGAACGTATCGTTGAGCGTGACGTTCGAACCTGCGACGCTCGCCACCACCGCCGTGATGGTGTTGAGCTGATACATCGAGGTCGCAGGAAAGCCCGAGAAGTAAATCCAATCGCCGGGCGCATAGTTGTTGCCGGGGATGGTGACGACGCCTGGATCGGCGTTGCTGACGCCGGTGACGGCGAAGGCGGTTTCGGTAACGTAGGCGCCGTTGGCGACGACCCGCATATATTGGTCGCCGAATTCCAGAATGTAATTTTGAAAGATCGAGAACGCGAAACGGACGATGCGCGGCGGTGCGGCTGTTGCCGGTTGTTTGCATTGACCAACAAAGGCCAAGCCTGCGCGTGAGGCAACACCACCCTGATAGCGAACAAAGACGTTACGTGCAACTGAGGCGCCGCTCGCCCACTTGTTAAGATCGATTCGTCCCCAAAGTGCGGGCGCAAGTTCTCCGCTAGCAAACGATGGGCGGATAATCGCAACCATGGATCAGAAAGAAATCCCGCCTGGTAGCCCAAGCACGGACCACGACCCCATGTAATTTGCCCCATTTTCATAGCTGGAAAATGACGCGCCTCCGGTTCTGGTGCGCGCCATCAACCAATCTGGGACGTGATCGTTAGGCGTCACACCCTCATTCCCATCAGACAACCGCGCCGCCAGCACCAGCTCTTTGACGATCGCGCTGCGCTCTTGGATGAGCGACGCCTTCATATTCAAAGGGGACACGAGCCACGCCGCCATATAGGCCACCGCCGCATCGGTAAACGACGGGTCCCACAAATCCGGTTCATCAGATACGTCCGTCGTATAAACCAGTTGCGCGGTGTAGGCATTCGTCAGAATGACGCGCGTGCGCGCGGGCGGTGTTTGCGTATTCGTATCAAGCGCCACAACGAATGGTACGGAAACCGACAGACGTGCGAACGGCATCACCTGGATCGGTCCCGTCGTCAACGGCGGCGATACCGCAGGTTGCGGCAGCGGCGTCGGAATAACAAATCGCGCGGCTAAGCATCGGCTCGGATAGGCATACTCATAAAGAAAGCCGAGCGGCGGGATCGGCAGCGTCGTGCCATTGACATTCGGCGGCGTGCCAGCGGCGGCTTTCAGAAGCGTAAGGGGCTCTTGCCATCGAGCCTGATTCCAATGGGCGGCACGCAGCAGCGCTTGAATTCTCGGCGTGTAAAGCAAAGAACAGGCATCACCAGCAGGCGAGCCATCAGACGGATTGATGCTCGACACCTGGGCGCGACTGCCCATCTGAGAAAGCGCTTGATTGCAGACATCGGTCGGAGCGACCATAGAAGTCGATCAATCCTTCGCCGCATCATCGTTTTGATCGTCAGGCTTCCGCCCCAACGCTTCCTCAAGCGTCGGCGCCTGATCCTCCTTCGATTCCACCAGGAACGGTCCAGGCGGCGGGTCGAAGGTCACGGTTGAATCTTTCTTCGCGGCCTCGTCCTGCCGCCGCTGCACTTTGTAATCGCCGAAATGCAGCGTGCGCGGCACTTGACGGTCGCGAATATCGTCGCCCTTGCGATCGACGATGGTGTCCTCGGCCAAGGTCGGGCCGGCAGGGTTGGTGCTCATGTTTGTTTTGCTCCTTAACTTAGAGAACGGGCTGCGGATCGACATAAAAGGTCGTTGATGCCTGCGCCACCTTGACCTTGCAATTGATCTGGCCTTCCTGCTCCGGCGTGAAGGTCACGGCCATGGAAAAGCGGCACCCGGCTCGGAAGGTACAGTTTCCGTCGGTCACCGAGCTGCCGTCAACGGCGCTCGCATATCCTGCGGGCTGCGAACTTGCGCTCTCGTGCGGCGATGACCCGATTGACGTACACCAGAATAACCCACCTCCCGCCGTCGCGCCGGGCACTGAGATGACGTTGCCCACCGCGTAAACCGTGCTGTTGGCCCGCGCCGTGGCCTTGCTGCTCCACGTGCTTGTGCTGTCGGCCGTCAGTGCCGCGCCGGTCGCGAGATTATTGCTCTTGGTATTGTTGGCGAAGCTGCCGAGGGGGGAACCCGATGCTCCGAGATATTCGCATTCGAGCCAGATTTGGTCGTCGTTCGGAACCGCGGCAGCATTGACGATGCCGTAGAGCGTGGTGGTGCAGCTCGATCCAGTCGTGGCATTCTGGATGCAGGCCGGCGGGCTTTCGAAGGGATGAAGCCATTGCACATTCGCCGTCGTCGTCAGAGTCCATGACACCGGCGTTCCGGCGACCTGCGCGCCCCCGGTACGCACGATCGCCGTGCTGACCGTCAGTGTCCCTTCGTACCAATAGCGCTCTTGCTGATAGTTCGTGCCTCCCGAGTCGCAACGGATAAAATCTATGTAGCCGGCGCCGATCGCCGTCGCGTTTCCGCTGAGCACGACACCGGAGGCGAGCTTGCAGTCCTCAAAGATCATGATTTCGGTGGCGGAGAAAGTGCCTGAGACAATCTGCGTCGTTACCGCGGATAGATCGACGCCTTGGATAAATGAGTAGTTCGCGTTGGTATTGCCGCCGGTGACATTGAACAGATTCGTCGGGACCGAACTGCCACTCGCCAGCGCGACGCTGTTCTGCCATCGAAATGTGCCGTCGCTGACCGTAATGTATTGGCCCGTGGCAGCGAACGAAACTGACGTATTATACCATTCGTTGCGGTAGGTCGCCCCGGCGCTGGAACGGCCCAGGACCAGGACGGCGCCGGTGCCTGTTTCCGGAAACGCGATGACGCAATTGTCGAGACGCCACCAGATCGTGGCATTCGTTGCGGCGGCGTTGACGAATTGAGCCGGATTGCTGCCGGTGCCGACGTTGAACTGAATCCCATTGACGGCGCACACGCCGCCCGTGGTCAAGCTGCTGTTGCCCGTCGTGGTGATCGACGCGCCGGTGGTTACGTCGGTCGGCCCCGGCGGCGTTGATCCGGGCGCATTCTTGACGCAATAGACAAAGCAGGGTGCCGTCTCGCTTCCCGGCGAGGTCAGGGTAATCGCGGATGACTGCGTTTCCGCGTGGCTCGATGAAACGAAGAAGGAATTTCCCGCTTCGCCCCAGGTTGAGGCGAAGGCATTCGCCAGCCGCGCCTGCGGCGCGTTCCAGATCGAATATTTGTTGGTGGCGCCGAGCGTGACCCATACGGCCGCAGCACCGTCTGCCGTCGTCGCTCCGGTCGTCGTATAGGCGGCCCAGGATGGCTCCGAGCCAAGCGCCGCCATGGCACCACCGGTTATGCAGAGCAACAGCAGGGTGCCAGCGCCGTTCTGGATGACCTGGCCGAGCGTGGCGGTCGCGGTCGCGGTGCGGTACTGCGTCCAGGTCGGCGTATTCGTTGTGTCGCCGTTGAGCGCGGCGACGCCAGTGCATTCCTCCCATTTGACCGAATTGTCGGTGTACTGCTCGCCGCGGGTCGGCGTGCTCCACGTCGGCTCCGATGCGCCCGTGGTGCCCGTGCCGCTGGTAGAATTATAGCAGACGAAACACCGCTCGGTGAGCGTGGGCGAGACGGTGGCTTGGCGGATGATGGCACCGGCCGTCTTGGCCGCACCCGTGGCCCAGGCTGTTACGGCGGTCCAACCGGCGCTATCGACATAGAACGCATTGTCGAGCAATGCCATTTAGAACACACCCCAGAACACTGCCGTGGTCGTGCCCGCGCTGCCTGTGTTTCCGGTCGAGCCGGTTGCACCCGTAGCGCCGGCCGCTCCGGCACTTCCAGCGGCACCTGTCGGTCCAGTGGGCCCGGCGCCTCCTGCTGCGCCCGTCGGCCCCGTGGCGCCGGTGGTTCCAGTGGCACCTGTAGGGCCGGTCGGACCAGTGGGTCCGGTTACGCCCGCGGCTCCGGTTGGACCAGTAGGTCCTGTCGGGCCAGTGGCCCCAGCACTTCCGGGATTACCGTTATTGGTGGCGGTGACGTAACACAAGTCGCCGTTGGTAAACGATCCGCCGATCTCGATGCTCTCAAGCGTCAGCGTGTACACACCACCGGCGTTGCTGACATTGCTGGCGACGGCAGTAAGGACGGCGCCCCCATTGCTGTCCAGGATCGTTACAGCCGGCGCATTGAAGAACACTTCGAAATTAATACCGGCGCCGGATTCGGCGGTGAGCGAAAAGACAAGTTGGGTGGCGGCGCCTAGAGTGGCGTTGTTGGCGCGAAACGCGCCCGAGGCGGGAGTGCCGCTCGTTGCCGAGCTGAACGTGTAAGCAACGGCGCTTGCGGGGCCGGTGACGCCGGTTGGGCCGGTCGGTCCCGTTGGCCCTGTAGGTCCGGTCGGGCCCGTGGGTCCAGTTGACCCCGTGGCACCTGGCGACCCTGCAGCGCCGGTATCGCCTGTCGGTCCTGTGGGTCCGGTTGGACCCGCTGGGCCGGTCGGCCCCGTCGTGCCGCCGCCGCCAGTGGCCGGATTGATAATCGTGCTCAAACCTGGATCACCCAGACGGTTCCGGCGAGCACCGCAGAGCCGTTCGAAAGCGCGGCGTAGAGTCCGTTGCCTGCGCTGGTCGTGTACCAAGCATTGCCCGAGTCATCGAGCACGATCGAGCCGTTGGCGAGCAGATCAAAAGGTCCCGACTTGGCTACTCCGCCCGCACCAGGATCGCCGTCATAGAATATGACCGTCGTGGCGGCGGAAACAGTGAGCGCCATCCGGTAGAGCCGCACGATCTTCGACGCGGCGGCGGCGACCAGATAACCGGAGCCAGTATTGTTAACTGGAACATCGTCTTGCGGAGAGGGATTGCTGTACCCTCTGGTTGCCGTGACCATGCAAGTCTAGGCGTCCTGGGCGGCTTTGGCGATGCGGTCCTGGCGTTCGCGGAGTTTCTGCTCGCCGTTCTTCAGGGCCGTTTCACGCTGGTGCAGCGCAGATGCGAGTTGGTCCAGTTCCTTCTGCTTGGCCACGGATTGTTGTGACCATAGCGTCACAGCCGCTCGATGGTTCTTCTGCTGGCTCGCCAGCGCATCAGTCTGCGCCGCGAGGTCGTTTTCCTTGGCCTTCAATTCGGCCGCTTTCTGATTCTGCGCCAGCGCCGTGTTGCGGATGGCCTCATTCGCCTCGCGGGCGTGGGTTTCCTGGTCGGAAACTTTGCGAGCAAGTTCCGCTTCCTTCGCCGCAAGCGCTTCCTCGCGCTCATTGTGCTTGGCGCCGAGGTCGGAAAGCTTGCTCGTCAGCGCGCGCGCTTCGGCCGCCGCCGCGTCATGCTTTGCCGCCGCGGCTTGCAGGCTGTCCAGGACTTCCTTCGCCTTGTCTGGATTGCGGATGACTTCCAGCAGCGAAGAAAGATCGTTGACGGCGCGCGAGGCCGCCGAGCCGGGCATGGTCATGGAAACCTCTTATTGAGCGGCGATGACGGCAATGCGGTCGCCTGGCATGACGCCATAGATGCGCGGCCGGTCGGCGGCGATACGGTGCTTCCCCGGATCGGCCTTAGGGTCCTTGCCGAAGGCGAGGCAGCAGGGATAGTCGGCTTCGACCATGATGAGATCGGTGCGCAGGCTGAATGGCTTACTGGCGACCGAGGCGTCCTCGATGCCGATGCTTTGCTCGGCGATGATCGCGGTCGTATGAATGGCCGTTCCGCCGATCAAGGCACCGTTTGGAAATTCCGTAATGTAGAGCGTCGCCATCAGGCGGCTTCCTTCTTGCCATAGCGGCCTTCGGCGCGATCTTCGGACGACATGCCTTCACCATCTTCGCCGGCCTCAGACTGCATCTCCGTACACTGCAACTCGATGCGGCGCCCCATCTTGTCGGAGCTGACGCCCGTGACCTTGCCGGTGATGCAGAGATGGATTTCGTCGCCGATGTCGGGCATTTCGTCGATGCCGAGCTTTTCCAGCACCTCGTCGGTCAGGCAGATGCAGCATCCGGGCGGGTATTCGAGGCCGTCCGGCTTGGCGTCGATGAGGTCCTTCATCTTTTCTTCGTGCTTTTTCTTATCTTCTTCGGTGCGATGAAGCGACACCATCTTTGAGAAGTGCGAGGCCATTGTTTGTTTGCTCCTGATAGTGCCGGTTTCAACCGATTTGCGGGGTGTATGATTGCCCCTCACGGGGACCGGCGCCTCACCGCATGGCATCGGCTGCGTGTGTGCCCTACCGACCGGCAACGGAACAGGGGAAAGGATGAGACGCCGGCAGAACTGTTAGGGGGTGCCGAGGTCGTGTTCCAGCGAACCGAGTTCGCCTTCGATTTCCAGAGCGAGCGTATGACAGCGATCAAGATAGCGCCGCAGCGTCGGCACCGGCTCGGGCGCGTTGCCTTTACCGCCTTCGAGCGGCTTGAGCGATGGGCCGTGCAGGGTGGTGGAGATTTTGGTGATGCGAGCGCGAATTTCAGCAAGCCGTTGGCAGAGGCCATCAATCGCTTGCATTGAAGTATTTTTCTCGGCTGGTTCCGTTTGGTTCAACGCCGTTCCATAGCTCATGGTCGCTTCTCCTTTGTTGAACTGTTAGGTACTGGCCTGTTTCCAAGGCGTTTGGCTGGATTTGCTCGCTAGTGGCCGGATTTCAAATCCCTAGTGGCTGGTTTTGAGAGGCCCCAAGATGCCCCCCAAACTTTCTCCCAAACAAACTCCAAACCTCTTGCGAGAGCCTTGGGAACGTGGTAGAGATTCGCTGGATAGGTGGAAAACGCCCGTGACCGACGATCTGAAAAAATCAACCCTAGCTGAGGTCAGGTGTCTTGCCCTTCAGCATTCGGAAATGACGGAAGGTCTTAGCACCATTAGCGCTCGCCTGACCGCCCTCACCAATCTCGTTCACACTTATGGATGGAGTGCCGACCTCGAACAATTAGAGCAAGCAGACGACTGGAGAGGCTTCCCTGCTCTAGCCAAACCGAAGGGTGAAAAGATCGCACAACTGCTCACCGAATACTTCACCCGGAATGGCAATCAGTGGACGCGCCTTTCAGAATTGTTCCTGCACCTAGCGAATAACGGCGTCATGGTTGGCGGCAAAAATACCAATTCGACGTTGAGCGCCCATTTGTCCAATTCGGGACGCTTTGAAAACGACCGTAGTAAGGGCTGGAGGCTTAAAGGCGACGCGCAACGGCTTTAGCAAAGGCGATTATCCCTGACTTGACAGTACGTCGTCCCTAATTTGCGCTCCTACAGAAAAGAAAACCGGCAATAAAGCGACTACCGCAATAATTAGGACTGCCAGCCCAAGGCCAATCACCCATTGGGTCGCACGAGTGTTGCGGTAATCGTCCCGAACGCCATCAAGTTTGGACAAGACAAGATCAAGCTTTCCTTCCATGCGCGCCATTTTTGTATCAGTTCGCGCTTCTGCCGCAGCGCCATGTTGGGCGAACTCGTCGATCTTCTCATCATGGCCCGACGCCGGGTCAACACCGGCGCCGACCGAAGCGACCACCACGGGGATGCCGACAGTCTCCTTGAGGCGTTGCAGAAACGCTTCCCGGTTGTGTAGGTATTCGCTGCAAATATCAAACCACGCGGCGGCGAAACCTGCTTCCTGTTCCGGCGCTTCGGTATCGTCCTTCGATGC